>Ga0066903_100000014_pt1 | contig 61418 bp, 56 predicted proteins | sample PanSoiMetaGPlot1_FD_67491 | JGI IMG/M metagenome (GOLD analysis project Ga0066903, IMG submission 67491) | Tropical forest soil microbial communities from Panama analyzed to predict greenhouse gas emissions - Panama Soil - Plot 1 (version 2) | ecosystem: Environmental > Terrestrial > Soil >... | reverse complement strand
CGACGCGCTCGATGCATTGATGCTGGTGGACCTGGCGGCAGTGCCTTCGTCCGTGCTCAATCGGTACCTCGGGCGGGACGAAGGTGCACGGTTCCTGGCGTATCATCAGTCGCGCGACACGCAAGCTGCGTAGGTTCCGACGCCTTTCGATGCCAAGCATGAAATCCATCCGGGCCGTGACCATCGGCGTGGTTGTGGTGGTCATCGTCTCGACGCTGGTCGATTTCGTGCTGCACGCAATCGGGGTCCTTCCGCCCACCAGCCAGCCGCTCCCTGACATGTCCGCTCTGCTGGCGACGGCATACCGGTTCGTCATCGGCATCGCCGCCGCGTGGCTGACCGCACGCATCGCGCCGGACAGGCCGATGGCCCACGCGATGTTTCTGGGTTACGTCGGCTTTGTCTTGAGCCTGGTCGGTGTCGTCGCAACCTGGAACATGGGACTCGGGCCCCATTGGTACCCCATCGCGCTCGTCGTGCTGGCGATCCCGCAATGCTGGATCGGCGGCAGACTCTACGCACGGCAGTCGCTTCCGGGATCAATCTGAAATGACGAACGCCGGCGCCGCGTGCAGGTGCGCCCGAACGAGCGCGACCAGCCGCCGCATGGGGGTCGTCCGCGCGCCAGCCGCGCGGTTGGCTGCCCCGATAGCGAAGACGATCGACCACTGCCGGAACAACTGGCGATAGGCGGCGAAGAGCGAGGCGTCAGGATCGTAGATGTTCGTAGACTCGGCGGATGCGCCATTGAGCTCCACGATCGCGAGATCGTCGCCAGCCATGAATCGCGCGGCGTTCCCGTAGCGGACATCGAAGCGACCGACGAAGAAGCCGTCGCAGGCACGGGCGATGTCGTCGATCCGGCGCTCGAGCGCCGGCGTGATCAGATGGCGGCCCTCGCGGAACACCGTGCCCTGCGCATGATTGCCAGCCATCGCGAGCTGAAAGCGCTCGCCTTTCCCGACGACCGTATCACGCACTTCACCATGCCGCCGCAGAAACAGCGCCGCCTGCATGCGGTATCGCGGATGCCGCCAGATTAGCTCTTCGAGCGTCGAACAGCCGTCACCGACGACGGCCGGGAACTGTTTGTCCGTGATCGACAGAATCCTCCCCGTCGACCAGTGTGGCAGGCGGTAGTAGAAGACACCGGCCTCGAAGGGTCCGGGGTGATAGGGCTGGATGAGAACGGCTCGCGTTTCCTTGGCCAGGTACTCGGCGAGATCGGCCGCGCTGCGGGCCAGCCTGACGCCGGCGCCGCGCTCGCCGACATCGGGCTTCACGATCACCGGGTAGTGCCAGCCGCGATCGCGAACCGCCTGACTGCCTGCGGCGATACGATCGCGTGCGATCCCAGCTCCCACCAGCACGAACGGGATGGTCCACTCCGCCGGCAGCTTCGACAGGATCTCGTGCTTCGACTCGCCCACTGTTCCGCCGTCGGCGATCCCGGGATTTGCAGCCGTCATCGTCGACAGCCCGCCGAAGCGGAGCGCAAGCCAGGCAATCCACGCGGCGACCGGCGGATAGAAGATCCACATCGGCCAGAACTCCCAGCGCGACCACCTCGCCACGCGAGCCAGAACGCGACGACGCCTCTCTGGCGTCATCACCAGGCGCGCGCCGAGCACGACGGCCAGCCCACAGGCAATCGCCGTCAGACCGGCCCGACGCGCTGACAACACCACGGCAGGCGTCCACAAGAGCGCGGCGACGAGGCTCCAGCCTGCGAATCGAAGCGCCGGCACGTCGAGCATGCCGGCCGTCAAATACAGAGCGGTTCTGGTTCCGGGAAGGAACCGGCTAACGACGATCGCGCCCGCAGCGCGGCGGCGCAGCCAGGTCCGGCATTCGTCGAATCGTTTCTCCGGAAGACGCTTCGCAATCCAGGGCCACGAGAGAGCGGCGCGGCCGACCGAGCGGCCGACGCCCCACAGCGCGACATCGCCGAGAACAATGCCGGCGGTACATGCGGACACCGCGGCACCGGCGCCGATCTGCCTGTGCTGAATGAGAAGCGCCGCGGCGAGGCAGGTCAGATCCTCTGAGGCGAGCGTGCCGAGCACCAGCGAAAGGAACAGCGCCATCCTACGCGGCCACTGCGCCGCACGACGGCGCCATCAGATCCTCGTACGACATCGCCACCGATCGGCGTGTTGCATCGACGATGGTCCGGCTGACCGTGCACGCATCCGTGCGCGTCATCAGCACGCTGACATCTGGCCGCGCCGGCCAGCAGTGGCGATGAAACAACGCCTGCGCGGTCAGCGCGTCGTGCCGAGTCAGCAGGCGCTCGAAGACAGAGCGGCGCAGGGGCTCGACGAACGCGTCGCCCTGCGACGAAGATGCAAACGCGACCGGGTGGCGGAGGTGCTCGTGCACGTGCGCGCAGAGGCCGTCAGACGTCACCATGACAATCGCTCGCCGCTGGACGAGGACAAGCCGGAATGGCTCGAACAGAAGCGGGTCGACGCGTCGCAGCTTTTCGAGCGCCTGGCCCATCGACGCGGCACCGAGCAGCGGCGGAATGATCGCGCCGCGACTGACGCGGCGTCGCGTGGACGACCGCACGGTAGCGGACGGCGCGTGCCGGTTCAGGAGCACGGCCACAAGCCCGGCGTCATTGGCGCCTATCCAGGTGCCGCCGCCAAGCGGATCAATCGGCAACACGGCGCGGCGTCCCTCGACGCGCACGGGAAATGGCGCGAGCGCCGGCACCCGATCGACGCGCTCGTCGCGATTGCACATCAGCCGGAATCCGGTGTCGTGTGGCACAACGCTCACGGTGCACATGGGTGCCTCAGTGCCTTCTTGGCGTCGAAGGCGCGACCCCGAACCGATCGGGCACGTCGACGTCCAGAAAGGTCAGGAGGACGGCGACGATCGCCTGGTGATGAATCGTGTGGCTGATCACGAAGACCAGCTCGCGGCCGAGCGTCGACCACGTAATGGCCGTCTCCGCCGGCGAGACCAGCGAAGCGACACAAACCGGCTCGTCGAACGGAAGCGCTGGCCAGCCGGACAGCGCCGTCCGGAGCCGGAGCAGCTGCGCGACGGCGGCGGCGGGATCGGTTTCGATCAAGGTGCCGCGCTGTCGCGCGTCGTACGAGAGGTTGCCCGCTCCATCGAACGCGACGAGCGCGGCGACGTGATCGAGACAGTGCCGCACGTGCTCGCCAATCGACCCGGAGACGACCGAGGCGACCTTCGCGCAGTAGACACGCCGGTCGAGCGCGATCACGGTCGTCGCGAGGTCGTCCAGCAGGCGGTCGAGCGCGCGCACGCTCTCGACGCCGCGGCTCGTCGTCTCGAGAAGAGCTGTGTGCATCTCCATGGGTCTAGGTCAGCTGAAAGTACCGGCCGACGACCGGGATGGCGGCACGGCGCAGAGCCAGAACGATGGCGCTGCCGACGAACGCGGTGAGCGCGAGGCCGAACAGCAGCCCGCCGTCGCCTTTCACATCGATGCCGAGCACGGTCAGGTGACTGACGATGGCGCCTGTCATCAATCCCATGGTCAGCAGCGCGCCGAGCGGCACCGTCAGCGGGACCAAGAGGAGCAGCGACGCGACGAGCTCGGCGACGCCGGTGCCGATTCGGCCCCAGGGCTCGAGCCCGAGGCGGCTGAAGATGTAGACGGACTCCTCAGCCCCCGTGAACTTGAAGAAGAGCGTCTGGAGCAGGATGCCGGCGACGAGCGCTTGCAGCAACCAGCTGCCGGCCGACTGGTATTTGGTGAGGTGTGTCATGCCGGCTTAGATGACCCGGACCCGCGTTGGTTTCAGGCTGAAACCGCCGCGCCGCCCGGGCATCCAAGGGGTGTCTATGGAAGCAACCACTGAAACCGCCCGCCTCGAGGAATCCCGCCACAAACGGGCTCACTGGAAACGATGGGGCCCGTATCTCAGCGAGCGCGCCTGGGGCAGCGTGCGCGAGGACTACAGCCCGGGCGGCACTGCCTGGGACTACTTCCCGCACGACCACGCCCGGGCGCGTGCCTACCGCTGGAACGAGGATGGCCTGGCGGGCATCTGCGATCGGCACCAGCGCATCTGCTTCGCGCTCGCCCTCTGGAATCAGCGGGACGCGATTCTCAAGGAACGTCTCTTCGGGCTGACGGGCGGCGAAGGCAACCACGGCGAGGACGTCAAGGAGTACTACTTCTATCTCGACAGCACGCCGACGCACTCGTACATGAAGTTCCTGTACAAGTACCCGCAGCGCGCGTTCCCCTACTCGGATCTCGTCGAAGAGAACCGCCGGCGCGGCCGTCATCAGCCTGAGTACGAGCTGGTCGACACGGGCGTGTTCGAAGGCGATCGGTACTTCGACGTCCAGGTCGAGTACGCGAAGGCGGACCCCGAAGACATCCTGATCCGCATCACGATCACCAACCGCGGGCCGGAGCCGGCCGACCTCGATCTGCTCCCGACGATCTGGTTCAGGAACACGTGGGCCTGGTCGACCAACGTCCCGCGCCCGAGCCTTCGTCGAGCGCCGACGGCGCCGACGACCTTCGAGCTGGACGAGCCGAAATACGGGCGGCGATGGCTGCACTGCGACGGCCGGCCGCAGCTGCTCTTCACCGACAACGAAACCAACTACCGGACAATCTTCGGCAGCGACAACGGGCCGCGGTACTCGAAAGACGCCTTCCATCGCCTGATCGTGCAGGGCGACGCTGGCTCGGTGAATCCCGATGAGCACGGCACGAAAGGCGCGGCGCGCTATGCACTTCGAATCGAGCCAGGTGCTTCGGCGACCCTGAGGCTTCGGCTCAATGACCAGTCGCCCAGTCCAAACGTGCCGTTCGGATCCGCCTTCGATCGTGTGTTCGCGGAACGAATCGCTGAGGCCGATGCGTTCTACGACACGGTGCTGCCGGCCTCGCTGTCCGATGATGCACGCCTGGTCGCCCGCCAGGCATTGGCCGGCCTGCTGTGGTCGAAGCAGTACTACCACTACGTCGTCAAGGATTGGCTCGATGGCGATCCGGGCCAGCCGCCGCCGCCCGCCGACCGGCGACACGGCCGCAACCGTGAGTGGACGCATCTCTACAACGCCGACGTCATCTCGATGCCGGACAAGTGGGAGTACCCCTGGTACGCCGCGTGGGACCTCGCGTTCCACTGCGTGGCGCTCGCGCTGGTCGATGCCGACTTTGCGAAGGAGCAACTCGCGCTGCTGCTGCGCGAATGGTACATGCACCCGAACGGCCAGTTGCCCGCCTACGAGTGGGCGCTCGGCGACGTCAACCCGCCGGTCCACGCCTGGGCCGCGTGGCGCGTCTACAAAATCGATCAGAAGCGCCGCGGCGCCGGCGACGTCGCGTTTCTCGAGCGCGTCTTCCACAAGCTCCTGCTGAACTTCACCTGGTGGGTCAACCGGAAGGACGCCGAAGGCATGAACGTCTTCCAGGGCGGTTTTCTCGGGCTCGACAACATCGGCGTCTTCGATCGCAGCGCGCCCCTGCCGACCGGCGGCCATCTCGAGCAGTCGGACGGCACGAGCTGGATGGCGATGTACTCGCTCAACATGCTCGCGATCGCGATGGAACTCGCCAGGCACAACGCCGCCTACGAGGACGTCGCCAGCAAGTTCTGGGAACACTTCCTGAACATCGCGCATGCCATGAGCGGCGGACGCCTGCACGGCGGCGAGGGCCACGACCTCTGGGACGACGACGACGGGTTCTTCTACGACGTGCTGCACACGGCCGACGGCCGGAAGCCGCTGAAGATCCGCTCTCTCGTCGGCCTCATCCCGCTGCTCGCGGTCCAGACGCTGGAGCCCGAGGTGCTGCAGCGTCACGTTGGCTTCCGCCGCCGGCTCGAGTGGTTCATCGACAACAGGCCGGACCTGACCGAGAACGTCGCGTGCATGCGGACGACGGGCCACAAGGAGCGCCGGCTGCTCGCAATCCTCGACCCCGACCGGCTGCGGCGCGTGCTGGCGGTCATGCTCGATGAACGCGAGTTCCTGTCGCCGTACGGCATTCGCGCCATCTCCCGCGTGCATCACGATCATCCCTACGTCCTTCGCGTGAACGGCTCCGAGTACCGCGTCGATTACGAGCCGGCCGAATCGACGAGCGGCCTGTTCGGCGGCAACTCCAACTGGCGTGGCCCCATCTGGTTCCCGATCAACTTCCTGATCGTCGAGTCGCTCCAGAAGTTCCATCACTACCTCGGAGACGGCTTCACGGTGGAATGCCCGACGGGATCGGGCCGGATGCTCACGCTGTGGCAGGTCGCCGAGGACATCTCGCGGCGGCTGTCGCGGATCTTCCTGAACGACGACGAAGGCCGGCGTCCAGTGTTCGGGCGCGCCGAACCGTTCCAGGGCGATCCGAACTGGCACGACCTCATTCCGTTTCACGAATACTTCAACGGCGACACGGGCGCCGGCATCGGCGCGAGCCATCAGACCGGATGGACGGCGCTCGTCGCAAAACTGTTGCAACAGAGTGGAGCGCATCATGAAAGCGATCGCAGTGCGGCCGGGCAAAGCCAACAGCGTCCATCTCGCCGAGCTCGAGAAGCCGTCGCTGTCTGACGTCGCCGGCGGCCGCGGCGTCCTGGTGAAGGTGCTGCGGGTCGGCGTCGACGGCACCGACCGCGAGATCAACGCGGCCGAGTACGGCGCCGCCCCGGACGGCTACGACTTTCTCGTGATCGGACACGAAGGCTTCGGGCAGGTCGAGGCCGTCGGCGAACACGTCTCGTTCCTCCGGCCCGGAGACTTCGTCGTCTCCACGGTGCGCCGTCCCGGGGGCAGCCTGTACGACCAGATCGGGCTGCAGGACATGACGACCGACAGCGAGTATTTCGAGCGTGGCATCAACCTGCGCCACGGGTACCTGACGGAGTACTACGTCGAGGACGAAAACTTCGTCGTCAAGATCCCGAAGGGCCTCGGCGCGGTCGGCGTGCTGCTCGAACCCATGACCGTGGCACAGAAAGGCATCACGCAGGCGTTCGAGATTCAACGCCGCCTCAAGGTGTGGCGGCCTCGCCGCGCGGCGGTCATGGGCGCCGGCACGCTCGGGTTGCTCGCCACGCTCGTCCTGCGCCTTCGCGGACTCGACGTCACCACGTTTGGCCGGACGCCGAGGCCCTATCTCAACGCCGATCTGCTCGAGGCCATCGGGGCCCGCTACATCGATACAGCCGAACAGCCCATTGCGTCCGCGGCACGCGAGTCGGGATCGTTCGACTTGATCTTCGAAGGCACGGGCTCGTCCGCCGTCGTCTTCGACAGCATGCAGGTGCTGGCCAAGAACGGCGTTCTCGTGCTCACGAGCATCACCGGCGGCACGCACCTGCTGCAGGTGCCGGCGGACCGCATCAATCTCGAGTTCGTGCTCGGCAACAAGGTCATGGTCGGCAGCGTGAATGCCAGCCGCGACAACTTCGAGACCGGCGTCCGCGACCTTTCACAAGCCGAGGCGGAATATCCCGGCTGGCTGGCGCGCCTCCTGACCGATCGGGTCGACGGGCTCGACAACTACCGCCAGCTGTTCGATCGATTGCAAAACCCGAACGGGGCCATCAAAATCTACTGCGAGGTCGCCGCCCAGTGACGTGCCGTGAGCTCGCCGATTTCCTCGACGATTATCTGTCCGGCGATCTGCGCCCTGACGTCCGCTCCCCGTTCGAGCATCACCTCGACGTGTGTGCCAATTGCCGGCGGTACGTCGACCAGTACCGCCAGTCGATCGCGCTCGGCCGGGCCGCCTTCGACGACGTGAACGCTCAGGTCCCGCAGAACGTTCCTGAAGATCTCGTCGCCGCGATCCTGGCCGCACGCTCCCGCCGATAACCCGTAACCTGCGGGCGTTTGCGGCATCCAAGGGGCCGATGTCCGCTCGATCGAGGCTCGTCACGCCCCTGCGAATCCGGTCGACCGGCGAAGCCGGCCGCAAAGTCACCTGGCTCGAGCTGTTCTTCGACCTGGTGTTCGTCGCCGCCGTGGCCCAGGTGGCCGAGCCGCTCGGTCGCGAGTACTCCGTCGACGGCCTGATCAGGTTCACGCCGCTGTTCGCGCTGATCTGGTGGGCGTGGACGGGACACACCGTCTTCTCGACGCGCTTCGATACCGACGACCTCGTGCAGCACGTGCTGACGTTCGTGCAGATGTTCGCGGTGGCCGCGATGGCTGCCAACGCCAGGGACGCGCTCGACAGCCGGTCGTCGGCCGGCTTTGCCGCTGCGTATGCGGTGGTCCGGCTCATCCTCGTCGCGCAGTACGCGCGCGCGCGCCAGATCCGTGAAGCACGTCCTCTGACCGTGCGCTACCTCACCGGCCACGGGCTCGCCGCGGCGCTCTGGCTGGTATCGGCGCTCACGCCGGCGCCGATGCGGTTCTGGGTGTGGGGCGTCGCGTTCGCCATCGACCTCGGCACGCCCTGGATCGCGATTCCGCACAGCGTCACCGTCCCGCCCGATGCCGCGCATCTGCCGGAGCGGTTCGGGCTGTTTACGCTGATTCTGCTTGGCCAGTCGGTCGTCGCGGTCATGCAGGGCATGGAAAGCCAGGACGACTGGACGCCCGCGGCCGCCACGTCGGCGTTTGTCGGGATGGCGGCGTTGTTCGTGATCTGGTGGTGGTACTTCGACAAGGCGGCGGGCGCGTCGGAACAGCCGGTCCGCACCGGTCGCGAGGCCATTCGGTTTCACATCTGGAGCTACGCCCACTTTCCGCTGGCGCTGGGCATCTTGGTGCTCGGCGTCGGCATCGAGCGCATCGTCATGGCAGCGTCGCGCAGGCCGCTCGCGGCATCCGACTACCCGATCCTGATGGGCGCCGTGGCGGCGGTGGCTGTCGCGACGACCGTGATTGCCGCCTGCACGACGTCGACGTCGGCCCCATCCTCAGCTTCGCTCGCCCTCCCGGCGATCGACGATGGCGCCGGGCAAGAGCGGCGCACAGACGAGCACCGCCATCGTCGTCAGCGCGTTGGTCAGGATCAGCGAGGTGAACGAAACGTGGTAGCGGTCCATGAGCTGTGAACCGAGCACGTCGTTCAGGGCGATCGCGAAATTGCGGACGCTCATCATCAGGGCGAAGCCGAGCGCCTCGCAGCCGCGCGGCGTCGATCGCACGGCCAGGTCCATCAGCGACAGTTCCATGAACGCCAGGCACGCGCCGCCGCTCGTCCCCACCAGCGCGTGGATAAAAGGCGCGGTGGTCGGTGTGTAGCGCAGGTATAGCAAGGTCGCCGACGCATTCACGCCGACCGCGACGACGATGAGGCGCCGAAGGGGCCAGCGCCGGCAGAGGAACGGGTAGACAAGAGCCATCGCGACACCGAACACACCTTCGACCGCACCGAGAAACCCGATGAAGGTCTTGTCCAGGTGCAGCACGTCGCTCTGCTGGTAGATGAGCGCAGTGTTGAAGCCAGGAACGGTCCAGACGAGAAACGTCATGCCGGCTGCGAGCCAGAGCGTGCCCGAGTAGAGAATCTGGCCGAGCTGCATCTGCGCGTTCGCAATCACCGGATTGGTGGTCCGCATGACGGCAATCGCGATGATCGTTCCGAACATGAATACGAGCGCGAACAACGAGTACGCGATGTTGGCGAAGTCGGGAAACGGATAGAGCGCCACGCCGAGTACGATGGCCCCGACCAGTGCGACCGTCATCACTCGCGGCGGACGAATCCGCTGCGCGACAGCGCGGGCCCGCTCGATTCGAGGCGGCGCGGGACGTTCGCGCAGGATGGCGTACGCACACGCGGCCAGGCCGAGACACGACGCCGCAGCCACACCGACCGTCCATCCGTAGGCGCGCTCGGCCAGATACCCGCCGAGAAGCGGCCCGCCGATGTAGGACATGTTCATCGTGAACTGACGAACGGCCGTAATACGCCCGGAGGCGCCGAACGCGTGCCCGGCCTCGACCATCAGCCCGCCCATCACGGTGCTGGCGAGCACGATGGCGATGTTGTAGGCGAGCGTCGACGACAGCAGGAGTCCGTACGCGTGCGTGAACAAGATGACGCTCGCCCAGCACACAGCAGCGCCCGCGGCACCAATCAGCATGTAATGCCGACGCCTGGTGCCGAAGATCGGGAACGCATCGGTCAGGATGCCGACGAGCGGCTTGAGATTCCAGGGGAACGTCACCCAGAAGAAGAACAGCGCGACCTGTTCCTTCCCGAGGTGCAGCTGTTCCTTGAGCAGAAACGTCGTCGGAAACTGCCCGAGCACACGGCTCTGGGCGAAGGTCGTGACGAACGCACCGACGCCGACGAGGATGGTGTATTCGCGCAGGCCGATGCCGCTACGCGGCGGCGCGCTCGTCTCGTCGCCCCGGCTGGTCTCGAGCATCCGATCAGTGTCCGCCGGCCGGCCGACCGCCCGGCGTGGGTACCGGGTTCATCGCCCAGCGCAGCGACAGCATGCCGATCGCGGAGATGATGGCGGGGATCGCGGCCGCGTAGAAAATCGACTGCGTCGACCACTTCAGCCCGATCAGCCAGCCGGCCAGCACGGGCCCGACAATCGCGCCGGCCCGCCCGACGCCGAGGCCCCACCCGATGCCGGTCGACCGGAGGTAGGTCGGATAGTAGCTGCCCGACAGCGCGTTCACCGTCGGCTGGCCGCCGATCACGCACGACCCCGCGATGAAGACGATGGCCGTCAGGAGCGGCAGCGAGAGCCCTGGATGTCCGATGAACGCGACGCTCACCGACGCCGCGAGGAACGTCGCCGTCAGAACCGGCACGAAACCCCACTTCGTGATGAACCACGTCAGCCAGAACGTGCCCAGCGTGCCGCCGAGCTGCAGCATCCCGCCGACCGCGGCCGCCGTCGACGTCGAGTAGCCGTACTGCCGCACGAAGGTCGGCACCCAGCTCGAAAGGAAATAGAGGTTGTAGATGTTCATGAAATTGACCACCCACAACATGATCGTCGCCGCGCCTCGGCCCTCCCTGAAGAGATGAATGGCCGGCACGCCGCCGCGGTTTTCCTCGGCGACGATGTACTCGACGTCGGGGCCGGTGGGCACGGTCGGATCGATCCGCTTGAGCCAGGTGCCCACTTTGTCGAGGTGTTTCTTCCGCAGCACGAGAATCTGCAGCGAATCGGGCAGCCAGATCACCATGAGCACCGCGATCACGAGCGGCACGGCGGCGCCGAAGTAGAAGACCGATCGCCATCCGAACTGGGGAATGAGCCACGCCGACAGAAAACCACCGACCGCAGCACCGGCCGTGAAGCCGACCGACACGGTGGCCATCAGCACCACCTTCAGGCGCTTCGGGCTGTATTCCCCGATGAGCGCCGTGCCGTTGGGGATGATGCAGCCGAGGCCGATGCCCGCGATGAGGCGCAGCATGAGCAGCTGCTCCACCGAGTTGGCCAGAGTCGTCACGAACGTCATCAGAGAGAAGAAGAACGTCGCGCCGATGAGCACCGGACGCCGGCCGATCTTGTCGGCGACCATCGTGAACAGGAGCGAGCCGAGGAGCACGCCCGTATTGCCGGCGCCGAACACCGGCCCGAGCGCGGACGCAGGAATCTTCCATTCGGGAATGATCGCCGGCGCGATGTAGCCGATCGACTGGACGTCGAAGCCGTCCATGATGAGACACGCGGCGCACAGCACGAACAGGAGGATTTGAAAGCCGCCGATCCGACTGTTGTCGATCAGATCGGCTACGTTCACGTGACGGCGTGCCGCGGCAGTGGCCATAGTTAAGTCACCAGACTCTCGACTACCGACGTTCTCGACTTCCGACTTTCGACTACCGACTCATTTTGTCCCACCATGGACAGGTGCCGGGCGCAAGCGTGAAGTTGCCCTCGAGCACCTGGACGGGCTCGCGCAGCCCGTCTGAGGCGGCTTTCAGCCGAAGCTGACGCGCCGACGCGCGTCCTTCTTCCGACAGCCAGTCGCGGTCGTGCCCCCACAGGCTCGGCCCGTTCGTCATCTCGACCGGCTGCCATGTGCCTGGATCGATCGACCGTCCGCCCCACCCGTACTCGACGAAGAACCCGGACGGCGTCCGAGCATAGAACGACGTCATCAAATCGTTGGTGTGCCGGCCCAGCGTTGTCGCGATGCGTCCTTCTTCCCCTTGCGCGAGATCGTACGCCTGCCCCACGTCGTCCAGCATGAAGAGCTCCATCATCAGGTGATGGACGCTGTTGGTGCCCGTCTCGACGACAGCGAAGCTGTGATGACGGGGATTGACATGGAAGAAGAAAGCCTTGAACGGCCGCAGCGTGTAGTCGCTCAGGCGGAAACCCAGCACCTCGCGATAGAACGGGATCACCTGATCGGCGCTCACGACATTCATCACGATGTGTCCCATGCCGAGCGGGCCCGTGCGGAACCCTGAAATCGCACGGCCGGGACAAAACGGCTCCGAAGCCACCTCAGCGCCCCAGAACGCCTCGAGCACGTTGCCAATCGGATCGGTGAAGCTCACGGCGTCGCGGACGCGCCGCTCGTCGGCAATCGCCCGCGGCACTCGTCGGACGGCGACGCCCGCCGCGTCGAGCCGTGCGGCCAGCGCATCGAGCGTCGACGCGTCGGCCACTTCCCATCCGAGGAAGCTCGCACCCTGACCGCCATCGCCGTGCACCACGACGCGCTGCCGGCGATCGTCCATGCGGAACGTGAGCGTCGACCGGCTGCGATCGACGAGCTGCAGGCCGAGGAACTTCGGACCGAACGTCTCCCAGTCTTCGAGGCTTGGGGTTCTGATGCCCACGTACCCGAGCGCTTCCAGCTCGGAGGACGCCATCAGCCCCAGACCTCTCGCGCCGTCTCGACGACCAGCTGCAGCTTGCGCCGCTCGTCGTCGACCGTGACCGGATTGCCCATGAAGTTGCTGGCGAACCCGCATTGGGGGCTCAGGCAGAGCTGCTCGAGCGGGATGAAGCGGGCCGCCTCGTCTATCCGGCGCTTGAGCGCGTCCTTCGACTCGAGGACCGGCGTCTTGGTCGACACCAGGCCGAGGACGACGTGCTTGCCTGCGGGCACGCGACGCAGCGGCTGAAAATCGCCCGCGCGGTCGGTGTCGTACTCCATGAAGAAGTTCGGAATGGCGAGATGCTGGAAGATGACGTCGCTCACGAACTCGTAGCCGCCGTCGCCCATCCACTTCCCGCGATTGTTGCCGCGGCACATGTGCATGCCGAGGGTCAACCCGGCCGGGGCGCCGGCGACGATCCGGTTCAACACGGACGCGTAGGTATCGAGGATCTGCTTGGGATCATCGCCCCGCCGCTTGAGCGCCTCCTGCGCCTTGGGATCAGCGATGAGCGGGAAGGTGACATCGTCGAGCTGGACGTAGCGGCAGCCGAGCGCGTGCAGGTCGGTCATCTCGGCGACCCAGATGCGAACGGCGTCGTTCCAGAATTCATCGAGGTCTGGATAGACGGCGGCGTCGATGGCCGCGCGGCCGCCCCAGAAGTGCAGCATGGTCGGGGACGGCAGGCTGATCTTCGGGGTGCGCTGTGTCAGGTTCTTCAGGAACCTGAAGTGCTCGGTGAAGATGCCCCTCTCGCGCTTCAGCCGGCCCTTGACCTGGACGATGTGCCCGGGGAGCTTGTCCACGGACGCGCCGTCCTGAAACGGCAGGGCTGCGGACACCGTCTCCGACACGTCGATAAAGGTGATGCCGGTTCCGGCCAACGACAGCAGGAAATCCTGAAACCACGAACGCCGCCTGAATTCGCCGTCGGTAATCACCTGAAGCCCGACGTCCTCCTGCAGGCGTACGGCGTCGGCGACCGCGCGGTCCTCGATTTCTTTCAGTCCGGCGTACTGCAGCGGTCCAGTCGCCTGTTTATACTGATCGCCTTCGGCGGCGGCGCGTGCGCGGAGCAGGTCGCCGGGACGAAGCAGGCTGCCGACGTGTTCGGCGCGGAAGGGCCCCCTGGGTAGTGACGCGTTCATGGACCTCCGTCGGTTGAATTATCAATTGTATGCTGAGGCGTCGATGATCCCCCGGCTGCGTGTCCTCGTCGCCGTGGTCGCGCTCGTCGTGGCCGCGGCTCTGACGTCGGCGGCCGACGGCGCCGCCCGTCGCTCGCGGATCGCGTCGCGTCTCCCCGATCGCGAATTCTGGCAGCTGGTCGTCGATGCCTCAGAGCCGGATGGCTATTTCCGATCCGACAACCTGACGTCGAACGAGCTCGGGTATCAGCGGGTGATTCCCGACCTGCTCTCGCGTGCCGAGGCGGGCGGGGTCTATCTCGGCGTCGGGCCCGAACAGAACTTCACCTACATGGCGGCGCTGCGGCCGTCGCTGGCGGTCATCTTCGACGTTCGCCGGGGCAACCTGCTCGTTCAGCTGATGTACAAGGCGATCTTCGAGCTGTCTCGCGATCGGGCGGAGCTCGTGTCGATGCTGTTCGCGCGCCCGCGTCCTCCCGGGCTCACGGCTCAGTCCACGGCGCAGGATCTCTTCGGCGCCTTCAGCAATGCCCCGGCGGAAGAGGGATTGCTCAAGCAGGCGTCGGCTGCCATCGAAGCGCGGCTCGTGAAGACGCACGCGCTGCCGCTCTCGACCGAGGACATCGAAGGCATTCGACGCATTCACCGCACGTTCTTCATCCGCGGATTCGCCGTCCGGTCGCAGCCCACGTATGCGGAGCTGATGACGCAGACCGACAACGCGGGCGCGTCGCGCAGCTTTCTGGCGAGCGAGGCGAACTTCGCGGTGATGAAAGATCTCGAGGCGCGAAACCTTGTCGTGCCGGTGGTCGGCGACTTCGCGGGGCCCAAGGCCATCCGCACGATCGGCGCGTATCTCAAGGCGCACGGGGCGACCGTGAGCGCGTTCTACCTCTCGAACGTCGAGCAGTATCTCGATCAGGACGGCAAGTGGTCGATGTTCTGCCGGAACGTCGCGGCGCTGCCCCTCGATCCGATGAGCACGTTCATCCGGTCGTCGTCTGGCCGCGGAATCGGGTTCGGGATTGGCTTCGTCTCGAGCCTTGGGGCAATGGCCGCGGAAACGAAAAACTGCGGGGCGTTCTGAACGCTGTCGTCGAAAACGCGCGACGAAAACACGAAACCACGAAGACATTCGAGTGGTGAGGCTGCCGTCGGCGACCTCGAGAAGTATCCTGTCGGTACTGCGGTACGGATCGCATCGCTGGAGTCTCTACAGACATTCAAACGTGAGTGGAAGCTCCATCATCCACTCGGTGACGAACAACGTTGGTTTGCTGGAACGATGATGCAGTAAGAGCCGTTCTGCCTAATCACTACTCCCTATTCCCCCACTCCCCGCTACTGCCTTTCTCCGCTCCAGGGTCATCCGCATCCCGTATTTCGCGCGCAGCGTCACCACCGCCTGCGGCACGACGCGGTGCCCGGGCACCAGGTGCAGACGCCACCTCTGCGCGATCGTCGCGACCACGAGCGCCAGCTCCATCCACGCAAACGACTCGCCGATGCAGCGGCGCGGCCCGCCGCCGAACGGGAAATACGCAAACGGCGGCAGCGACGCCTTGAATTCGGGCGTCCATCGATCGGGGTCGAAGCGATCCGGATCGGGAAAGTACCGGGCATCGCGCTGCACGATGAAGGGGCTCATCACGAGGATCGATCGCGCCGGAATCTCATACCCCCCGATGGCGTAGTCCTCGAGCGCCCGGCGGCCGATGATCCACGCCGGCGGGTACAGCCGCATCGACTCGGTTACGACGCGATCGACGAGCGGCAGCGACGCGATGTCGGCGATGGTCGGCAGACGGCCGTTCAGCACGCGATCGACTTCGTCGTGAAGCCGGCGCTCCACGTCGGGCGACTGGCTGAGCAGGTACCACGTCCACATGAGCGCGTTCGCGGTCGTCTCGTGCCCGGCGAGGAAGAGCGTCATCGCTTCGTCGCGCACCTGCTCGTCGGTCAGCCCGCGCGCGGCGGTCCCTCCCGGCGCCTCGTCCTCTTCCTGCGCGGCGATCAGCATCGACAGGAGATCGCCCCGGTCGGCGCCGCGGGCCCGGCGATCGGCAATCATCCGGTAGATGATCGCGTCGAGCCGCGCCCGCGCGGCGCGGCTGCGCCGCAGCTGCGGAATCGGCAGCCGCTCGATCCAGTCGGCGAAAGGCAGCATCGTCAGCCAGAACGAGTTCATTACGCCGCTGAGCGCGTCGCCGACCTCGCGCGCCTGATCGATGACGTCGGCGTCGAAGAGCGTCCGGCCCACGATCGCCAGCGTGAGCCGCGCCATCTCGTGCGCGGCATCGACGGTCACCCCGTCCGTCCACGCGGATCGAACGCGGTCCGCGTACGCCACCATGACCGAGCCGTACGCGGCGATGCGCTCCCGGTGAAACGCGGGCTGCAGGAGGCGCCGGTGCCGGCGGTGCGCCGCGCCCTCGCTCGTCAGCAGCCCGTTGCCGAGGAGGCGCTTCGCGCGCTCGAGGCCGCGCCCCTTCATGAACCGCGCGTTGTCGGTGACGAGAATGTCGCGGATGCGCTGCGGATCGCTGACGATGTAGAGATGGTCGCCACCCAGGCCGACGTGGACGAGATCGCCGTAGGTGGCGGCGAGCGAGCGGAAGAAGACGAGGGGATCGCGCCCGGGCCGGTAGATCAGCCGGCGGAAGAACGACGGCGGCGGACCGGGCGGGAGCGCAGCCATTCGACAATATTGTCGATCCGAACTAACATCCGCACACGGATGTATTTCACCCATGTGCCACAGCCATGACCGCAGCGAGCAAGACGGCCAAAGCCGAAACCGACGCCACACGATCGCCTGAATTCCAGCGGCTGTCCTCGCTGCTCGACGTGAGCCAGGCGCTCTCGGGCACGCTCAACCTGAAGTCGGCGCTCCACAAGGCGCTCGAGATTCTCGCGCGCCGGCACGGCGTCCTGCGCGGCATCGTCACGCTGCTCCACGAGGGCGGCGAGCTCCGCGTCGAGGCCGCCGACGGCGTCGACAAGTCGGGCCTCACCGCCCAGTACCGCGTCGGCGAAGGCATCACGGGCCGCGTCGTCGAAACGGGCCGGCCGGTCGTCGTGCCGCGCGTCAGCCGCGAGCCGATGCTGCTCAACCGGGCGTCGAAGCGGCCCGAGCTGGCGGAGCACGAGCTGAGTTTCATCTGCGTGCCGATCGTCCTGAACCGCAAGGCCATCGGCGCGCTCGCCGTCGATCTCAAGTTCAAGGCCGACCGCGACTACGACCGGACGGTGAAGTTCCTCGGCGTCGTCGCGTCGATGATGGCGCAGGGCGTCAAGGTGCAGCGGCTCATCGAGGAGGATCGCCGGCGGCTCGAGGACGAGAACACGCACCTGCGGCAGGAGCTGCGCGAGCGCTACGATTTCTCGAACATCATCGGAACGAGCGGACCGGTCCGGCAGATGTACGAGCAGGTGGCGCAGGTGACCGGCACCAACACCACTGTGCTCATTCGCGGCGAGTCGGGCACGGGCAAGGAGCTCATCGCGCACGCCATCCACTACAACTCGCTGCGCACGAAGAAGCCGTTCGTCAAAGTGAGCTGCGCGGCGCTGCCCGACACGCTGATCGAATCCGAGCTCTTCGGCCACGAAAAGGGTGCGTTCACGGGCGCCGATGCGCGCAAGAAGGGACGCTTCGAGCTGGCCGAGGGCGGGACGCTGTTTCTCGACGAGATCGGCGACGTCAACCTGAGCACACAGGTCAAGCTGCTGCGCGTCCTGCAGGAGCGCGAGTTCGAGCGGCTGGGCGGCACCGAGACCATCAAGTCGAACGTCCGCCTGCTCGCCGCAACCAACAAGGATCTGGAAAAGGCGATCGCCGACGCATCGTTCCGCGAGGATCTGTACTACCGGCTCAACGTCTTCACGATCTTCGTGCCGCCGCTGCGCGAGCGCAAGGCGGACCTGCTGCTCCTGGCCGATCATTTCCTCGAGAAGCTCTCGCGCGAGCACAACAAGGTGATCAAGCGCATCTCGACACCCGCCATCGACATGCTCATGAGCTATCACTGGCCCGGGAACGTCCGCGAGCTGGAGAACGTGCTCGAGCGCGCCGTGCTGGTGTGCGACGGCCAGGTGATTCACGCCCACCATCTGCCGCCGTCGCTGCAGACGGCGGAGTCGTCAGGCACGATTACGCGGATTTCGCTCGAGGACGCCGTCGCGGCGTATGAGAAGGACCTGATTCAGGACGCGCTGAAGACCACGCGCGGCAACCGGGCCAAGGCGGCGCGGCTGCTCGACACCACCGACCGGATTCTGAATTACAAGGTCCACCGGCTGGGCATCGATTACAAGCGGTTCAAAGTCTAGGGTTCCGGTGGCCCGGTTCCTGGTTCAAGGTTCAAGGTTCGTTCGTGGGAACCATGAACGTGGAACGAGGAACCATGAACCTGCCTTCAGTGAATCGTGAGTCTTGTCGGGGGCACGGGCAGCAGCGATCCGCCCAGCCAGCAGTCCACGACATCGCAGAGATCGTCGAGCGCGAAGGGCTTGTCCAGGAACACGTCGATGCCCCCGTTCCCCATCCGCGCCTCGTCGTACGGCCCGCGGTGCGTGAGGTGGATCACCTTCAGCCGCGGCTGCGAGACGCGCAGCTGGCGGACCATCTCGGCGTCGACGCTCGGCGAGGCACATTCGTCCACCACCAGCAGGTCCACGTCGGGCGCGTGATGCGCCACGCGATCGCGCGCGGCGTTGGCCTCGAGCGCGCGGTACCCGATGCTGCGCAGCGCCATCACCACGAGTCCCCGCACCAGCGGGTCATCACCAACGACGAGAACGAGCGAACGATTTGGCACGGCCGGCCCCCTTTTGCCGGAACCGATCACCAAATCCATGCCACGCGCGGCGCACGTCATAACGCGGCCCCGCACGCGGTGACGCGTGGCGGCTGCCATTTCCCGTCAGCGATCGCTGCCAAAAAACGCAAAACAGCGCGGATCGCTGTCCAAAAACTGTTACTCGAAATACGGAATTGAAAGACGCGCAAGCGTGCGACGAGAGGGGTCAACGCGAGAAGTGGGCCTCTCGTAAAGGTCTCATTTTTGCCTTACCGCCGAGCTATGGCGGCCCCTTTGATCGTCCTGGTGAACGTCGACCGCAAGGCCCTGCAACAGACCGAGGCCCTGCTTTCCGAGGCGGGGTACCTCGTCGCCGCTGTCTCGTCGTTCGACGAAGCGACGAAACTGCTCGATTCAGTCAGCCCGGACCTGCTGGTCGCGGATGTGCGCCTGCATGGCTACAGCGGCCTGCATCTCGCCATCCGCACGCGTCTCGAGCATCCCGACCTGCCGGTGATCATCACGCACCGCGTGCCCGACGAGATTTACCAGCGCGAGGCGCGGAAGGCGGGCGCGATGTTCGCGGCCAGCCCGCTCACCAACCCGGACTTTCTGCGCCACGTGCGGGCCGCGCTCGAACGGCGCAGCGGGCCACCGTCCGGCATCCGTCGCTGGCCACGCAGGCGGGCGGCGGGCCGCGTGGCCGTCCGCGCCGCCGCCTCGCAAGCCAAGATCGTCGACATCAGCTACGGCGGCGTGCGCCTCGCCTTTGCCGACCAGCGCGACCTGCCGGGGGTGTTTCCCCTGACATTGGCCGGCAGCAATATGACGGTGATGGTGCGGCGCGTGTGGACCGCCGCGACCCCGCGCGATGGCGGCGTCGCGTGCGGCGCGGAGCTGACGGATCCATCGGCAGCGGAGTGGCGGCACTTCGTCGACTCGGTCAGCGGGCCAGCTTTGCCGGCGGCATCCCGCGATTGAAACGTTCGCCCTCGATAGGCAGCGTGTCGCGTTCGACGGCCAGGAGCAGCTGATGGAACTGGCTGCGGACGCGCCGTTCGGCGGGGCCGTCGGCGAGGCCTCGGATGGCGGTCTCAAGGCCCTCGAGGGCCCAGTCAATGGTCACCTTCGGGTGTTGCCTCATGGGACTTGCGCATCACCAAATCCCATGCCGCACTATCGCTGCACGCCCCCGCACACGGGTGCCGGCCGTTCCATGTGCCCTCCTGCGACGCCCGACGACAGATCTGTGCGCGGCGTGCGAGTGCAGTTATGATCGGGGCGCCCCATGCGTCAGGCCGTTGCCGCCCTCCTGCTGGCCGCACTGCAGGTCCGTGAACTCCCGCAGCCGCGCGCCCTGCCCACGACCAACGAGCAGCGATTCGCGGCGTTTGGCGACTACCTCGAGTCCCTGCGCGTCCAGGCCGGCATCCCCGGCATGGCCGCCGGCATCGTGGGCGCCAGCGACCTCGCCTGGGAGCGCGTCTTCGGCCAGCAGGACGTGGAGCGCGGGATTTCGGCGCGCACCGACACGCCGTTCGAGTTCGACGGTCTCACACAGATCTTCACAGCATCGCTCGTGCTCCGCTGCGTCGAGGAAGGCCGGCTGTCGCTCGATGACCGCGTCGACCAGTTCGTCGCCGACAGCCCCGAACCGAGCGCCACACTCCGGCAACTCCTGACACACACCTCGGGCGACCCCAGCGATCCGACGTTCCTCTATCGTCCCGAGCGGCTGGCCCCCCTCCAGGTCGCCGTCCGACGATGCATGGGCAGCTCCTTCCGCGAGGAGGTGTCCATGCTCCTGAACCGCCTCGCGATGATCGATTCGGTGCCGGGCCTGGACATCCTCACGCTCGTGCCCCCTGCCGAAGGCATTCCCGACCCGCTGGCCGTGGGCCGGTACATGTCGGCGCTCGAGCGGCTCGCCAAGCCGTACGTCGCGGTCCCGCGGACGCGTCCGGCGCCGTCGCAGTACACCGCGACGACGCTGACGCCGTGGAGCGGGTTGATCTCTTCCGTCCGCGACTACGCGCAGTTCGACCTGGCTCTCCGGAGTGGCCTGTTGATTCGACCGGATACGCTCCTGGCGGCGTGGCGCGCGCCCGTGAGCCGGACCGGCCAGCCGCTGCCGCACGGCCTCGGCTGGTTCGTGCAGCTGTACAACGGCGAGCTGATCGCGTGGCAGATTGGCGAATCGGACAACGCATCCTCGTCGATGCTCATCACCGTCCCCTCGCGCGGCTTCAGCCTGATTCTCGTCGCCAACAGCGACTCGCTCGTGAAGCCGTTCGCGCTGACACGCGGCGATGTAACCGTGTCGCCATTCGGCCGCCTGTTCCTGGCGACGTTCGTCAGATAGTGCCAGTAGGGATCGACGTGCGGCGCGCAACGCGGGTCATGGCTCTGGTCGTCACGCTGGCTCTGCCCACGGCCCGCACGGCGAGCGCCGAATGGCAGTTCAAGCCCTTCCTGGGCTTCACCTTCGGGGGCAGCACCACGCTCATCGATCCGCAGAACGCCGTCGGCTCCCACAGTGTGATCTTCGGCGGCACCGTCGCGCTGCTCGGCGAAATCCTCGGCGTTGAGGCTGACATCGCGCACTCGCCGGCGTACTTCGAGAACGGCGATCAGGCGGCGTGGGGCGGGCTGGCGGTCGAGAACAGCGGCATCACTACCATCACTGGCAACGTCGTCGTGGCGCTGCCCAGGCACCTGACGCAGTACACGCTGCGTCCGTACGTCGCCACGGGCTTTGGCGTCATGCGCATGCACAAGGAAGACAACCTGGGCGTGTTGTCGCGCAGCATGCCGGCCTTCGATATCGGGTTCGGCGCCACCGGCTTTCTGTCGCGGCGGTTCGGCGTCAACTGGGAAGTCCGTCGCTTTCAGACGACCGGCACCGGCGAGTTGCAAGGGTTCAGTTTCGAACCCGAACAGCTGTCATTCTGGCGCGCGACGATTGCGTTCGCGATCAGGCCGTAGGTGTGGGTCGCAAAGGGCGAGCGTTTGTGATCTTTCGTACTAGAATAGACGCCCGATGAGACGAGCCGTCCTGCTCAGCTGTATCGTGCTGGCCGCCGGAGCGGTCGTGCTGCGCGCGGCGGAGAGCCTTCGCATCGTTCCGCTGATTCGCGAAGAACAGGTGCTCGTGTCGTTCGACATGTCCGAGGCCTACACCGACGAAGTCCGCGAAGCGATCGCCAGCGGTCTGCGCACGACCTTCACCTACGACGTCGAGCTGCGGATGCCGGCCACCTTGTGGGTGGATCGGACCATCGCGACGGCCGTCATCGCGACCAGCGATCAGTATGACAACCTGACGCGGCGCCACTCGCTGTGGCGATCGGTGGATGGACGCGTGCAGGAAAGCGCCGTGACTGAGGACGAACGCGCGGCGCGCCGGTGGTTGACGACGGTCACCCAGATGATGCTGTGCCGCACGTCGAAGCTCGAAGCCAACCGCGAATACTACGTGCGCATCAGCGCACGGCTGCGCCCGCAGCGCGGATCGCTCTTCGGATTCACCAACGCGATCAGCAGCCAGACGAAATTTACCTTCGTGCCGTAGGCGTCAGCCGGCCTTCGCCGGGCGGGACGCGCCCTTCGCGCCCGTGCCGGCCTGGACGAGTGAGGCGAGGTCGCGGCCGAACGGCGTCTTGGTGCGCGCCCCGATGACGGCGCCGAGCTGTTCGTCGAGCAGGGTTTCCGCGGCCGGCTTCTCGCCGGCGACGCGCTGAGAGTAGATGCGCCGCGTGCACTCGAGCGCGTCCTTCAGCCGGGTCACGCACTCGGACGGCGTCCGTCCCGCGTCGACATCCGAGTTGTAGCCGTACTCGATCTCATTGACGAGCATCGTCGCGTATTCGCGGAGCTCGGTCATCGTCTTCTGCTCGGTCGCAATCCGCAGCAGCACGAGCTGCGCATGATGGAACAGGACCTCGGCGAACTGGGCTGGCAGGTGCGGCCCGGACGAGGGGCCTTCCGTGCGATCGACGTCGTCGGCGTAGATGACGGCGAGCGTCTCGCCGTGAATGGCGACAGGCAGCGCGAGCGCGCAGCCCGGCGTGCCGCCGAAAGGCACGAGAGCCCCAGTTGTTTCGGGCGGCGCGATGAGCGTCTCCATCTTCGCTGAGGTCGCCGCGCGCGTCAGCATCGAGTCGACCGTCAGCGGGAACACCAGCTTGGAGATGTCGCGGTCGAACTCGAACCCGGCCTGCTGCATGCCTTCGAGGCGGTTGCCCTGCACGCGGAACAGCGCCACGCGCGAGAACTCGCGGGCGAGCCCGCCGACAAGGGTCGTCAGCACGTCGCCAACGCTCGACGCGGCGTCGAGGGCGTGGAACACGGTGATCAGCTCGTTGAGCGGCAGCGCCGGCGAAGCGACCATCTGGTCACGCATCGTCTCGGCGTGTTCGCGCCGCATCTCGTCGAGGGCGCCTTGATGCTGGGCGGTGAGACGCGCCGCTTCGCCGGCGGCGCTCTCGGCCAGCGCGCGCGCGGCCGCGACTTCGCGCTCGAGTGCGGCCCTCGCGCTCGTGGTGGCCGCCAACTCCGCCCGCGACGTGGTCGCCTGCTGCTGAAGCGCCTGCAACTCGGCCCAGGCCGTGGTTGCCCGGGATTCGGCGGCTTTCAAATCTTTTTCGATAGCGGCCTGCTCCGAGCGCCCCGATTCGACGGCGGCCTGTGCTTCCGCGAGTGCGTCGCTGAGCTCCTGGATGCGGGTTGCCTGCTTCTCTCGCGCAGCCTCGCCGTCGGCGGCGTCCGCGCGAACGGCGCCCAGCTCCTTCTGCACCTTCGCCAGCTGCGTCTCGTGCTCCTTCTGCGCTTTCCCAAGCTGCGCCTCGAGCTCCTTCTGCGCCTTCGCCTGCTGCGCCTCGTGCTCCTTCTGCGCCTTCGCCAGCCGCGCCTCGAGCTCCTTCTCCGCGTTCGCCCGCTGCGCCTCGTGCTCCTTGTGCGCCTTCGCCAGCTGCGTCTCGTGCTCCTTGCGCACGTCCGCCACCCGCGCCTCGTGCTCCTTGCGCACCTCCGCCACCTGCGCCTCGTGCTCTTGCTGAACCCTCGCCAGCTGCGCCTCGTGGTCCTTCCGGAGCTGCTCGACCTGGTTCGCCGCCGAGGCGTTTGCCGACGCCGCGAGCTGCTCGACCATCGTGGCGATGTCATCGGCGGCGTCGACCGGCGCGGTCAGCGCGGCTTCGAGCGTCTGCAGTGCCGAGGTGACCGCCTGCTTGGCAGCCTTGAGGTCGTGGATCGACTGCGCTTTGCGGGTTTCGGCGATCTTGTTCAGCGTTCCAACCGCCTGCCGGGCCGCCTGTTCGCGGAAAGCATCAGTCCCCATGGCGCTCACAAAAGACCGGAAAGATCGGCGGATAAGACACCTTCGCATTCCGGGCACACGATCGTGTGGCCCTTCGGCAACGTCGACATGATCGAAATCTGCGTGCGTGTCAGGCGAAACACCTTCAGCGTCTGCACCCCCGGTTCGCCGGAACCGCCGCCGATGCGTTTCGCGTTGGCGTTCATGACAGTCGTCTTGTCCCGGAAAGATCTAGGGATGCTCGACGGAAGAGCAGCCGGCAAGGCCTGTTCCCCCGCGTCGCGGCGCGCCCCTTCCCGGCATCGCGCACCACTGCACGGCGGGGGAGGCTCATGTGCACGCGGAATCGGCCGGAGAATCACAGAACCGTAATCCACGGCTTCGCGCATAATGGCTCGCACACCTTCACGGAGAGGCCCTTCGTATGAACAGCTTTCAGCGCTGCCTCGCGTTGTCTCTGGTAGTCGCGGCGTCGTCGACCGCCGTCGTTCGTTCACAAAACGGTGCCGCGAAGACGCAGACACACGAGTGGCCCGCCGTGAGCGGCAATCTCGGCAACACGCGATACTCGCCGCTGACCGAGATCAATGCCGGCAACGTTGCGAAGCTGGCCGGCGCGTGGACGTCGGCGCGCTTCGACGACGGCGGCGGCGGACGCGCGATGCCGGTAATGAAAGACGGCCTGCTGTTCATCACGGCGGGATCATGGGTGTACGCGTACGACGCCAAAACCGGCGCGACCGTATGGAAGCACCAGACGGGCGCCGCGCCGGCGAGCCCCGGGCTTGGCGACTTCACGCGGCCCGAGCAGGGTTTGCCCGCGCGCGAAGGCGTTGCCGTCGGCGACGACCTCGTGTTCGTCGGCCTGAGCAACGCGCACGTGGTCGCGCTGCGCGAGAAGACCGGGGAGCAAGTCTGGGATGTGTTCGTTGGCATCGATCCGCCGCGGCCCGGTCAGGGCATTTCCGGCGCGCCGGTGTACGCCGGCGGCCTCGTCTTCGTCGGCACGTCGGGCGATCCGGGTTTCCGCGGCAAAGTCGTCGCCGTCGACGGACAGACCGGCCGCAAGGCGTGGGAATGGTTCGCCGTGCCTGGGCCCAACGATCAGGGGCACGACACGTGGCCGAAGAGCGACACGTGGAAGGTGGGCGGCGGCGCATTGTGGCTGGTCGGCGCCGCCGATCCTGATCTCGGCCTCGTGTACTTCGGCACCGGCAACGGGGTGCCGCAGTACGCGGGCGACGAACGCGCCGGCGACAACCTCTATCTCTGCTCTGTCGTCGCGCTCGAGATCAAAACGGGCAAGCTTCGCTGGCACTACCAGACGATCCGTCACGACATCTGGGAAGCCGACATCGCGCAGTCGCCGGTGCTCTTCGACACCCAGGTCGGCGGCCAGACGCGCAAGGCCATCGCCGCCATGCGCACCGACGGCTACCTTTTCATGCTCGACCGCGAAACAGGCAAGCCGCTCATCCCGATCGAAGAGCGCAAGGTGCCGCAGGATCCGCGCAACCACACGGTCGCCACGCAACCCTTCCCTGTCGGCGCCGATCGCGTGCTGCCCGATTGCGACGAGTGGAAGAAGCAGACGATCCCGTCGGGATTCGAGCTGGGATGCTTCTTCGCGCCGGCCTCGCTGGAGAAGCCGAATCTGTTGACGCCGGCCTGGGGCATGCGCGTCACGCCGATGGCCTACAGCCCGCAGACAGGGTACTTCTACGCGCTCGGCAACGCCGGGCTGCAGTGGTTTCGCCGCACCGAAGATCCCTATGTGTTCATCCTCGGCGCCGGGCGAGTGCCGGGCATGCCGCAGGGACACGGCGTGATGGCGGCCATCGACAGCAAGACCAACAAGATCGTCTGGAAGAAGGAGTATCGCGGCGGCGGACGTCCCTCGGGCGCCCTCGCGACGGCAGGCGGGCTGCTGTTCCAGACCGCGCCCGATGGCAACCTGATCGCCACCGACGCGAAGACCGGCGAGATCGTTTCGCAGTTTCAGACGGGCGCGGCCGGCGGCGGCGGACCGGCGGTCAGCTACGAGATTGACGGCCAGCAGTACATCGCGATCGGTCTGCGCAACAGCGTCGCGGCCTTCAAACTTGGCGGGACCATCGCCGCGCGTCCGGCGCCGGAACAGACGCCGCGGCCGGCGCCCTCGCTCTTCAACGGGCAGATCCAGGACACCAACCGCATCGAGGTGGCGACATACGCGAAGGACAGCTCACAGGGCGGCACGCGGTACTACATGGACGAGTACGCGTTCAGCGTCTACCGCGCGCGCGTGAAGGCGGGCACGACCGTGCGCTGGGTCAACAACGGCCGGCAGCATCACACCGTGATGGCGGAAGACGGATCGTGGACCACTCCGAGCCTCACGCCGCTCGAGGCCGGCGGCGTCACCTTCACGAAGCCAGGCGAGTACACCTACATCTGCAAGGAGCACCCGTGGGCGAAAGCGCAGATCATCGTCACTCCGTGACCTGATCAGGGCTCGTGGAACGTAGGCCGGACCTTCAGGTCCGGCTCACTTCTTCAGCAACTCGTCGACGACCCAGCCGGCGCCGTGCACCTCGCGGGCGACCCACAGCGCGAAGCGGATATCGGTGCTGAGCGCGCGGCCGGCTGTTTCGCTGTACGTCCAGTCGCTCGCCATCGCTTCCTCGTTGCCGTCGAAGATCAGACCGACGATGTCGAGCGATTTGTTGAGGATGGAGCTGCCGGAGTTTCCGCCCGTGATGTCGTTGGTGCTGACGAAGTCGACGGGGATTAACGCCTCCTTCTGATTGAACGCCGCCGCGCCGTGCTCCTTCAGCCAGGCCTCTAACTTCTTCGGGATCGCGAAGTCGCCGGTATTGCCTCGCGCCATGGCAAACTTCACGAATTCCCCGAAGGTCGTCGTGAACGGCACGCGCTTGCCCTGCCGATCCGTGTACCCGGCCGCGCGGCCGTAACTGAGTCGCAGCGTGAAATTGGCGTCGGGGTACATCGTCGTGCCCTTCCACGCCGCGAGCGCGCGCGCAAAGCGCGATCGGTTCTGGACAATCTTCTCGTTGAGTACGCGCGTCCGCTGCCGCTGATCCCTGATGGCGGGCATCAGCTCACGCGCGAAGACAACGGCCGCGTCCGTGGAGCTGTCGAGCGCGGCCGGCGTAGCGTCGATGAGCGCCTTGCGCGCGTCGAGCGACGCGATCTTCGAACCGCTGACGACCGCGTGGGCCAGCGCACGTGCGTTCGCACTCGGATTGCGGGCTGCGAGCTGCTGCACGGCCGCGATCCGCTTCGCGGCTGGAAGCGCCAGCGCGCGCTCGAGGCCGATCGCCAGCAGCTCTTCGTCGAGGTCGGCGATCACCGGATCGTCGTTGAGGAGGCTCTGCCTGACATTCGGCCAGTTGCGCTCCTGAAAGCCCGGTTCGCGATCGCGATCCGACGCCTTCGCGCGCTCGATCGCGAACTGATAGAGCCCGGTCGAATAGCCGACGGCGTCGGCGCGCTGCAGCCAGCTGAGGGCGCGATCGAGATCGGCGTTGGCCTCGACGTCGCTCCCATAGACCTGCGCCTGCGCCTGAAGGACGTCGCCGAACTCGCGCTTGAGATCGGCGCGCGCGTCGACAAACGCCATCAGCTCACGCTCGCGCTTCTGCCGCTCCGCGACGACGTTGGTTGCGCCCAGGGCCGCGAGCACGTCTTGCTGATACTTCAACGAGTTGGCGAGGCCGAAGATCTGGCTCTGGAGCAGCACCTGATACTCCGGCTTCATGGCCGCGTACTTCCGCAGCAGGCCAAGCTGGAGCTCCAGATCGGCGATCTCGTCGGGAATGCCTTTGCGGAGGTTGTATTCAGCCGAATAGCTCTCACGATAGCGGTTCGTGTTACCCGGGTTCCCGGCGACAAACGTGACGTCGCCCTCCTTGACGCCCGCCATCGTCACGTGCAGGTAGTGATCGGGGCGAAACGGCACATGCGACGCGTCGTAGTCCGCGTGGCTGCCGTCTGTGCCCTGATACGCGCGAAGGATCGAGATGTCCGACACGTACCGCGGGAAGCGGAAGTTCATCTCGTCGCCCCCGAAGTACCCCAATTGCTTTTCGGGTGCGTAGACGAGGCGGATGTCCTTGAGCTCCTCGTAGACGATCAGCAGCGACCGCGCGCCGCTGTTGAAGTCGGTCACCGAGCAGGTGAAGCGATCGCCCTTTTCCTTCTGGCACGCGCGTTCGAGATCAGAGTGCGCGAGCTGCCGCGTGCGCTGCACGTCGGCGATGTTCATGCCGGGCTTGACGCCCGCGTTGACGTCGCTCGTGACGTCGCGCGACTCGCGCTCGATCTGCGCCCGGAACCGCTTGCACGGCAGCTCGTCAGCCATCGACTTCGCCGTGAAGCCGTCTTCGATCAGGTTGTCGGCGCGCGCCTTGTTCTGCTCGGCGAGCGTCGACGTGCGGATGCAGTCGAGCGCGACGTGATGGTTGGTCAGAATGAGGCCGTTGGCGGATGCGAAGGTGCCGGTGCCGGCGCTGCCGCCGGCGAGGAGGCGGACCGGCGCGTTCTGCAGACGCGCGACGTCCGTCGCAGACAATCGCACGCCGTACTTCCTGGCGATCTCGTCGCGCGGCACCTGGTCGAGGCGCCACATCCCTTCGTCTGCGGAGAGACTGGCGCCGACCAGCACAACTACGAGTGCGCAGATGGATTTCATGGGGCGATCATACGGCAGGCTCGAAGCCCTGCACGGACTGCGCTTGGGGTTTCGCCTGGATCAGCGCGAAGCACAGACCGTTCGGGTCCGTCCTTCGTCGACGGTCTCTACGGCTTGGAAAAATCGACGTCGAGCGTCACCGGCTTGGTCGTGACAGCCATCGTGAACCGGCGCTCGCCTGCCGCACCACGCACGACGATGTCCCGAGTGCCGACCTCGATGGGAACGCCTGCGATCGGCGTGGACCCGACGCTGACGCCGTCGACGAGCACGTCCGCAGGCCCACTCGTGGTGACGCTCAGGCGCGAGCGCGGCGCGGCGACCGTCAGGCGCACGGTGTCGCCCGGCTGCACTTCGACATGATGGACCTCGTCGTATCCGGTGGCGCGGCCTTCCACGCGCAGATCGTGCGGCCCGGGCGGCAGCATCGCCTGAAACCGCTCGTCGAGCCTGATGGCGCGCCCGCCTTCGCTGACCGAAATCTCGAACGGCGACAGCACCGCGACCCAGCCGGGATAGATCGTTTCGTTGAGCGCGGTGGCCTTGTCGGCCACGATCGTGACCGCCCGGCGAATCGAGCCAGCGGAACTCTGAAGCAGCACAGTGTGTTTGCCGGGGGCCACATCGTCGAGCGTCAACGGCGTCACGCCGCGCGCCTTGCCGTCCAGCATCACCTGCGCCCCTTGGGGCGACGACTCGACCTGAAGCTGGCCACGGGGCCGCTCGTCCGACGGCGGCGCGCCGAGGCCGCTCGCAGACACAGGCGCGGGCTCGGTGACACTCAGGCGCGCGCTCGTCGCCGCGCTGCGCGGCTTGAGCAGGTACGCACAGCCAACCGTGCCCATCACCACCAGCACGACGCCCGCCGCCGTATGCGTCGGCTTGCGCAGCACGCGCGCGCCGAACGGCCGCGCCCACCGCACGATCTTCGAGAAGCGCGATTCGGCCGGTGGCTCGTCCGCCGGCGGCGGCTCGGCCGCGGGCGGGTCCGCCTTCCAGTCGTCTTCCACTTTCTTGGCCGAGGCAACCCCCGAGAACAAAGGGCGTTCAGGAACCGGCGCGGGCGAGCGTTTCGGCGGCGACGCGACCGACGTTGCGAGCCCGGTGACGACGGGCGTTTCCGGTTCCACAAACGCGGTTAGGTGATCGACCTTCGGTGGTGGCGTGGGAGCCGGCTCGGGCGCGGCGACAGTCGCCGACTCCGGTTTCGGCAGCGGGAGGGGCGCATCGGCCCACGACGCGCGACGTGCCCGAATCCAGCTCGCGGCGGCGCCAGCGGCGGCCATCATGGCCGCATCGCGCCGCTTCCGGCGTGCTTCTTCGATCTTCGCTTCGTTGCCCGACGCGACGAGGTCCTCGCGAATCATCTGCGCGAACGCTGCGGGATCGCAGCGCTCACCCGCCTCGGTCTCATCGGACGTCCTGCGCCAGCCAAACCGCAGCACCGACGAGGAGCCGGACGACGACGCGTCGGCCGACTTGAGCAGCGGCGTGGTCAGGACGCGCACGTTGCGGCGCTTGGAGCGCTCGCGCAGGCGCGTCAGGAGCGCCGTTTCGTCGGCCTCGGCGAACAGGAGCGGGACGAGCAGGAGATCGGGCGTCCGGCGATCGATGGCCGCCATGCCGGCGTCGAAGCCATCGACCGTCACGAGCTCGTGGTCGTCGAGAAGACGCGCCAGCGTCTGGAGGGCCTCCTCCTGACTGTTTTCGGGATCGACGGCAAGTATCAGCGCCACTGCAGCCTTCGAGGTTTTGCAAGAGATAGACCCATGCCACACCACCAAGTTCGTGCGATCAGGGTGCCGTCGGACGACAAAATCGAGATCGCGGTTACAAATCGCGCCGCCGGGCTCCGCGGCCCCAATGCACGATCAGGTGAGACCGTGCAGACAAACGGCCCCGGGTCAGTGGCGTTCGCATTGCACGCCTGCTGCGGACGCTCGAACCGCGAATTCGTATGAACAACGTGGCCTTTGCACACTCCGGCGCCGAGGCGCCCCTCGCCGACGCGACCGCGCCGGTCAACGACCCTGAACTCGACCGTCTCCGCACAGAGCTCGAACGCCGGCTCGTGGCGCTCGAAAACGCGATGGCGAGCCCGGACAACACCGACGCCATCGAGTCGTTGCTGCTCGATCTCGCTCGCACGGGCATGCACGAGGCCGAGGCGGCGACGCGGCGCGCGGTGGCAGAGGCCATGGAACGGGCCGAAGTGCAGATGACGGCCGCGCAGGAACAGGCTGAAGCACAGATTGCGGCGGTGCAGCAGCAGGCCGACGCACTCGTTGTGGACGCGCGGGAACGAGCGGAGGCGGAGATCGCCGCCGCACAGGCGCGGGCCGATGCGCAGATCGCCGCGTTTCAGGAACAGATCGACGGACAGGTGGCCGCGGCGCGTGTCGACTTCGACGCCGCCCTCGAGTCCGAGCGCGAGACGGCGCGCACGATCAAGCGGGAGCTCGACGCAGCGCGCGCAGCGCTCGATGAGGCGCGCACGGCGGCCGACAACGCGCACACCGCTGTCGCCGGCGCCCAGGGCGAACGCGCCACCGTCGAGGCGAACCTCCGCGACCTCGAACAGCGAGCCCGCGATCTCGAGCAGGCGAATGAAGGCCTCAAGAGCACGATTCAGGATCTCGAAGAGCGCGCGGAAGTGGCGGCCCGCGAGCACGACGCGGCGTCGCGCGATGCCCACCACCAGATGGCGGGCGATCTGGCCGCCGAACGCGAGACATCGGCACGGCTGACCGAGGGCATGGCCAAGCTGCAGCGCGAGCTGGCCACCGCCCGGCGCTACTCCGAGACGCGGCTGAGCGACCTCGAAGCCGTTCGCGGGCGCCTCGAAGATCTCGAGCGCCGGCTCGCGGATGCGGAACAGCGTCGTGACGACGCCGAAGCGCGGGCCGAATCGACCGCGCAGGCGCGCGACGCGTTGGCCGGCGATCTGGAAGCCGCACGCGAAGCGGTCCAGACCGCCCAGGCCGCGTCCGACGCGAGAGCTGCCCAGTTGCGCAGCGACGCGGACGAGCGCGAGACCCAGCTGCGGCGCGAGGCCGAAGAGCACCTCAAGGATCTCCAGCGCGAAGTGCGATTGAAGGAGAAGGAGAAGCAGGAGCGCGCCGCGGAGGCGGCCGCGCTCAAGGTGGTCGAGATCGACGTGCCCGTTCAGGAAGTGCGGCTCGTCGAACCGACCCCTGGACCCACGCGCCGCGCGAGCCGCACGGCCTTCCGCGACGAAGTCGAAATTCAGATCGACGGCGAGACCGCTCAGCTCGTCGACATCTCCGTCAGCGGCGCGCAAGTGCTGTCCGCCAACGTGCTGAAGCCGAACCGCATGGTCAAGGTGGTGCTGCCGCTCGAGGTCGGCGGCGTCCTCTGCCGCGGCAAGGTCGTGTGGGCCCGCCTCGAGCCCCCGTCACCGGGCGCGCCGTTCCGTTATCGCGCCGGCCTGTTCTTCACGACCGTCGACGAGCGCGCTGTCGAGGCCTACGTCCGCCGCCGCAGCGTGTAAGTTCTCCATCGCCTGTATCCGGCCGCAGTCGGGCTGCCCGACCGCTTGAGCTCGGTTGCGGGGCATTTTTCGGCCAAAACCTCCGCCGCCGGCCGCGCCGCTCTGCGATGCCGATTTGCATCGTCAGCGGACATGAAGTACACGGTTCTCGTCGCCGAGGATCGCCGAACGCTTCGTGAAGGCATGCTCCAGGCGCTCACGCACGAGGGATTTGCCGCGGTCGGGGCGGCCAACGGACAGGAAGCCCTGGAGTACTTCGAAAGCGGCGGCAGCGCGTCGCTCATCGTCCTCGATCTGCAGATGCCGGTCATGGACGGCTGGACGTTCCGCCAGGCGCAGGCCACACGCCCGCGCATCGCGGGCATTCCCACCATCATCCTGTCGGGCCTCGACGTCACCCACGCCGACGCGCTCGGCGTGCCGACGGCCACGCTGCAAAAACCGGTTGACCTCCAGACATTCATCGCTGCGGTCAGAACGGTTTGCGACGGGCTCGATGGGAACGGCAAAACCCGGAGCCGCCGTTAGCGGGCCGGAGTCAAGGCACGACCGAGCGCTGGCTTCAGCACGCGCGCGAGGGCCTCGTATGCCGGCGCCCGCAAATGGAGTCCGTCCGCCAGGTAGAACTCGAGTCGCGGGCTCCCGTCGGCGTTGACCAGCACGTGGTTCACCTCGACGTATTCGACGTTGGCGCGGCCGACCGCATACATCCGGACCTGCCGGTTCACGTCGTCCACCACGTCCCATCGATCCTGCTTGTCGGGCGCGCGGATGATCGAGACGAACACCAGGCGACTCGCCGGCAGAGCCGCCGCTGCGCGGTCGAAGAACTCGCGGATCCGGCCGGCGATGGCTGGCGCGGGCTCGCCGGCGGACACGTCGTTGCTCCCGCAGTAGTAGACGATCACGCTCGGACGAGCTGGAACGACAAGCGCCTCGAGGACGCGCAGCATGTCGGGGGTGACGGCGCCGTCGAATCCGCGGTTGACGACCTGGAAGGGAGCCATCTGGGGGGCAAGATTGGTCCACCGACGGACGATGCTGCTGCCGACGAAGACGACCGGACCGTCCGCCGCGCGCATCTCGAACGGCACGAGCGTCGCAAGCAACAGGCTCACACGAAGGGCGGAGCGCACCTCAGAGTCCTCGCCCCACATCGATCCCCATTGGCATCGAGATTGTACGCGGAGGCCCCATGCGCAACCCGTCGTTTCCGGTTATCGACCCCGATCTGCGCGAACGGCTTCGCGTACACGGCGTTGCGCTGCTGATCGTGGCCGCGGCCGCGCTCGGCATCAGTGTCACCGGGCTGACAGCCCAGGGTGTACCCTTCACGGTCTTCGCGCTCGCCGTCGCCCTCGCGGCCGGGTACGGCGGCGCCCTCGCGGGTCTGGTCGCGTCGCTCGCGACCGTGCTGGCGGCAAACGCCGTGCTCAGCCAGCCCGTCGATACGACGACGAAAGTGATGCTGGCGATCGGCGGGAGCGCGCTGGCCTGGCTGGTCGGCACGATTGCGACGCGCCGGCGCGATGCGGATAGCGACCTTCAGACCGTCGAAGGCGCCAACCGCGAGCTCCAGCGGCGCGATCGGCAAGCGCGGGCGGTCGACGCCGCGCTGCGCCACCTCGAGGAGATGACCTCCGACACAGCAGTGGTGGGCGTCAACACCCAGGGGCTCATCACCGAATGGCGAAACGGCGCCGAGCGCGTGTACGGCTACACCGCCGACGATGTGCTCGGTCTGTCGGCTGAGATGCTGTTTGCCACCGTGTCCGGCGGCCCGCAGTTCGCGGCGCTGCTGACCGACGGCCTCAAGCGCGGCAGCGTCCGCCGGCCTGACGTCCACGTACGGAAAGACGGCACGCGGTTCCACGTCGATGTCGAGCTGAAGGCGTTCCGCGAAGGCGGAGCCGCCGGCTTCACGCTGGCCGTCCGCGATCTGGCGCGCGATCGCGAATGGGCCGCCTATCGTGAAGCCGCCATCCGGGCGCAGGCCGCGCTGCAGGACGCCGCCGATGAGGCACGGCGGCAGCTCGAGGCGCTCGAGAACCTCACCGACCCCACGCTGAATCCGCTCGCCGGCCCCGACGCCGTCAACGAGCTGCTCGATCGCCTGCGGGCCATCCTGGGCGCCGACGGCATCGCGCTGGTCCACCGCCTCGCACCGAGCACCCGCCTCGCGACCGCGCGCGGCCTTCAGCCGGTCGCTGACGTGGCGCACGCGGACACCAAGCAGCGCGCGCCGGCCAGCGGCCGAGTCGCCGTCGTGCACAACGATCCCGAGCGTGTCGAGCAGGTCAGCAGCCTGCAGTGGCCCGAGGATGTCTCATCCCTGATGGTCGTGCCCGTCACCTATAACGGCCGCGTGTGGTCGACGATTGAGGTCGTCAACGAGCGCCCTCGCCGCGCGACCGATTGGGACGTCGCGCTCGTCCGCATCGTCGCCGACCGTCTGTCCTCGGTCGTCGTTCGTAACGACGCGAGGCTCACGGGCGTCGCGTAAACCGGGATAGCTCATCACGCTGTTGTAAGCTCGTCGGGTGGAAACCGCGCTGCTCGTCCTGGCCATCCTGACGACGCTGATGCTCGCGGGGGCGGCCGTCGACTTTGCCCTCGGCTTCCGGCAGCTTCGATCCCTGAGCGGCTTCGCGCCATCCGGTGGCGGCCCGCGCGTCTCGATTGTCGCGCCGGCGCGCAACGAAGCCCGGAATATCGAGGCAGCGGTCATCTCGCTTCTTCGTCTCGACTATCCCGATCTCGAAATCATCGTCGTCGACGATCGATCGACCGACGACACGGGCGCCATCCTCGAACGGCTGGCACGGGAACACCAGCGCCTCAGGGTCGTGCACGTCGCGGAGCTGCCGGCTGGCTGGTTGGGGAAGAACCACGCGCTGCAGCTCGGCGCCGGCGCCGCATCCGGTTCGCTGCTGCTGTTCACCGATGCCGACGTCATCTTCGAGCCGACCGCGGTCAGGCGAGCCGTCGCGCTGATGGAGCACGACGGCCTCGATCACCTGGCCGTCATTCCCGACGTGCACGTGCCGGGCCTCGCGTTGAACGCGTTCGTCACGGCGTTCAGCGTGTTCTTTTCGCTTTACGCGCGGCCCTGGAAGGCGCGCGACCCCCGCAGCCGCCACCATATCGGCATCGGCGCGTTCAATCTGATCCGCGCCGACGTGTACCGGGCGATTGGTGGACACAACCCGATCGCGCTGCGGCCGGACGACGACCTCAAGCTCGGCAAACTGATCAAGACACGCGGCTACCGCCAGGACGCGGCCTTCGGTAACGGGTTCCTGAGCGTCGAATGGTATGCCTCGATTCCCGAAGCCATCGACGGCCTGATGAAGAACGCATTTGCCGGCGTGAACTACAGCCTCTGGGCAGTTATCGGTTCGACGACCGGCCTGTTCCTAGTGAATGTGTGGCCGTTTGTGGCGCTCCTGGTCACCGACGGCGCCACACGCGCATTCAATGCCGTGAACGTGGCGCTCATCGTCGGCATCGTCTGGAATAGCGCACGGTTCAGTCCGAAAGCGCTGGCCGGCGTCATCGGCTATCCATTTGCGGCCATCCTCTTCGGGTACATCATCTGGCGCTCCGCGCTGATTGCGCTGCTGACCGGCACGGTCACCTGGCGGGGGACGGCCTATCCGCTGAGCGACCTCCGGGCCAACCGCGTCTGAGCGGTTCCTGCATGCCGCGCGCCCGCGCGGGAGTTGATAGAATCCGCTGGTTTCTGACGACGGACGCCAGGGATAGCCCACGCCGGGGAGGCCGCGATGATTATCGATGCGCACGGACACGTCACTGCCCCTGACAGCCTCTACGTCTACAAGGCGCAGATTCTCGCCCACCGCGGCGCGCACGGGCGCGGCGGCCATCTCGCCGTTGAAGACGACGTCAGGAAGGCGCTCAATGCGCCGGTGTTCGGCGGCAGCTCGCACCTGGCCCAGCTGAAGGAAGTGGGAACCGACTTGCAGCTCGTCTCGCCGCGTCCCTATCAGATGATGACTAGCGAGCACCCGAAGCTCGTACAGTGGTTTGTCGAGGAGACGAACAACATCATCGCCAAGCAGGTCGAGCTGTACCCCAACACCTTTCGCGGCGTGTGCGGGCTGCCGCTGACGCCTGGCGTCAGCCCGAAGGCGGTGGTGCCGTACCTCGAGAAATGCGTCAAGGAACAGGGATTCGTGGGCTGCCTGCTGAACCCGGACCCGGGCGAGTGCGGCGGGATCGAAACGCCGGCGCTCGGCGACCGGTTCTGGTACCCGCTGTACGAGAAGCTCGTCGAGCTCGACATTCCCGGTCATATTCACTCGACCGGCTGCCGCTCCGAGCGCCTCCCCTACTCGCTCCACTTCATCAACGAGGAAAGCATCGGCGTCGTGTCGCTGCTGACGTCGCAGGTGTTCAACGACTTTCCGACGCTGAAGATCCTGGTGTCGCACGGCGGCGGGGCGATTCCCTATCAGTACGCGCGGTTCGAGGCGAGCTCACTGCGCGGCAAGGGGCCTCGCTTTTCAGACCAGATGCGCAAGCTCTATTACGACACGGTGCTCTACTCGAAGGATGCGCTCGAGCTGCTGTTCAGGACCGTCGGCGTCGACCGGTGCCTGTTCGGCACCGAGCGGCCGGGCGTCGGCACCGTCAAGGATCCGCGAACCGGCCGCTGGCTCGACGAAACGCGGTTCACGATCGAAGCGATCGACTGGCTGTCGGCGGCGGACAAGAAGATGATCTTCGAGGACAACGCGAAGAAGGTGTTCAACCTGAAGGTTGCGGAGCCGGTCGCGGCAGCATAGGAGCGTTATGCGACGATTCGTCCTGTTCCTCGCGATTCTCGCCGTCGCCGTCGGCGCGCCCAGCGCGCAGCAGCCGCAGAAGATCACCATCAACTACCCGACGCGCAGCGGTGCGTCGTGGCCGATGTACATCGCGAAGGAAGGCGGCTACTACCAGAAGTACGGCCTCGACGTCGACCTTCAGTTCGGCGTGCACCCGGCCGGCATCGCCATGCTCACGAGCGGCCAGGCCGTCATGGTGAACCACTCGCTCGAGCAGGGCATGGTGGCGGGCACGCGTGACGCCGCCTCATTCGCGCTGATGGGCAGTTCGTCCAACAAGGGTCTCTTCGCTCTGATCGGCCGCAAGGATCTCACCGATCCGAAACAGCTCAAGGGCAAGCGGATTGCGGTCGGGCAGATCGGCGACGCGCCGTACAACTACACGGTCGCCCTGCTCGGGACCTACGGCCTCGGCGTGCGCGACGTCCAGTGGATCCCGGTCGGCACCGACGTGAGCGGCCGCGCGGCAGCGCTCCAGTCCGACCGCGCCGACGCGACGCTGCTGACGGCACCGAATTACTTCCGGCTCGAGGAGGCCGGCTACAAGACGCTGGCGAACCTGGCCGATCGCGACGTCTACGCCGCCACCGTCTATCTGTTCGCACGCAAAGCCGTCACCGCCAGCCCGAAGCTTCCGGAACTCATCGTCAAGGCTCACGCCGAGGCCATCAAGCGCTTCTACGACGACAAGGCGTTCGCCATCAAAAGCTACATCGCCTACGACAAACAACCCGAGTCCGACGTCGCGCGTATCTACGATCTGTACAAGAACGGCAACATCTTCGATCGCGTGCCGTACGTCCTGGCGCCCGCCATCAAGGCCATCGTCGCGCAGCAGGTCGATCCGCGGATCGCGGCGGACTTCAAGGCGTTCGATTTCCACAAGATCGTGGACAACAGCACGATCGATCGGCTGGTGAAGGAAGGCTATTTCGACATGCTGTTCGGAGCCGACGCGAAAGCCGAGGAATCGCGCAAGGCCAAGATCAAGTTCTGACCGTCCGACAGCCGCGCCGATGCCCAAGCTCGCGGTCGAGCATCTGACGAAGCGCTACCACGTCGAGCGCGACGAGCGCCACGTGCTCGCGCTGTCCGACGTCTCGCTGGCAGTCGCCGACGGCGAATTCATGGCCATCGTCGGACCGAGCGGGTGCGGCAAGACGACGCTGCTCAACATCGCGGCCGGGCTGCTGCCGTACGACGAGGGGCGCGTCGCCATCGACGGACGGCAGGTGACAGGTCCCGGGGTCGACCGCGCGGTCGTCTTTCAGCACGCGAGCCTCTTGCCCTGGCGCACGATTGCCGGCAACATCCGCTACGGCATGGAGCTGCAGAAGCGATTCGAGGCGAAGGTGATGGCCGAACGCACGGACCGCTTCGTTCGCATGGTGGGCCTTCAGGGGTTCGAGCGCCACTACCCGTCGGAGCTGTCCGGAGGGATGCAGCAGCGCGTCAATCTCGCGCGCGCGCTCGCGGCCGATCCGGCCGTCCTGCTGATGGACGAGCCGTTCGCCGCCCTCGACGCGCAGACGCGCGAGCTGATGCAGGCGGAGCTTCTCAAGATCTGGAGCCAGGCGCGCAAGACCGTGCTGTTCATCACTCATCAGATCGACGAAGCGGTGTACCTCGCCGATCGCGTCGCCGTCATGAGCGCGCGGCCCGGGCGCATCAAAGAGGTCTTTCCCATCCCGTTCGAGCGGCCACGGCCGCTGCGCCTCAAGCGCGATCCACGGTTCCTCGACATCGAAGACGCCGTCTGGCGGCTCGTCGAAGAGCAGGACGATGTCGCCGGCAACTGAATCACCCGAACTCCTCGTCCGTCCCCGCCGCAGCCTCTATCAGAAGCACGAGCGGCTCATCGTCGGCGGAGTCGCGGTGGCGGCGGTGATCGGGGCGTGGCAGGCGTTCTGGTCGAGCGGCCGGATCTCGCCGCTCTTCTTCACCGGACCGTCGGCCGTGGCCACGCGCTTCGTCGAGGAATGGACGCACGGCAAGCTGAAGTCCGACCTGGCGTACAGCGGCGCGAACTTCGCCATCGGCGTCAGCCTGGCCATCGCCGCCGGCGTCGTGCTCGGGATCATCATCGGGTGGTACCGGCGCGTGTCGATGGTGTGCGAGCCGTTCCTCAGCGCGCTGTACGCGACGCCACGCGTCGCCCTCATTCCGCTCATCCTGATCTGGTTCGGGATCGGCATGTGGTCGAAGGTGTTCATCGTGTTCATCAACGCGTTCTTCCCCGTCCTGATCAACACGATCGGCGGGGTCAAGGCGGTCGACGCGGACCTCGTGCGCGCGGCGCGCGCCTATTGCGCGTCGGACTGGCAGCTGTTCACGACCGTGGTCGTCCCCGGCGCGGTGCCGTTCATCCTGACGGGCGTGCGGCAGGCCGTCGCCCTCGGCCTCATCGGCGTCGTGGTCGGCGAGATGTTCGGGGGCAGCGAAGGCATCGGGTACATGGTCAATTACGGGGGGCAGACGTTCCAGACCGACACGGTGTTCCTCGGCGTCGCGATCATCGCGTGCGCGGGCATCGTGCTGACGTCGCTCGCCGAACAGCTGGAACGGCGATTTTCGAGATGGAGACCGGAGCGCTAAATGGCAGACATCGTCCTCGGCATTGGTTCCTCGCACGGCCCGCTGCTGTCCACGCCGCCCGAACAGTGGGATCTCCGCGCGAAGGCGGACCGCGAAAACAAGAGCCACTGGTACCGCGGCAAAACGTACGACTACGAGTCGCTCCTGAAAGAGCGCGCCCCGGGGTTTGCGAAGGAAGTCACCGTTGACGTGCGGCGGCGGCGGTTCGACGAGTGCCGGAACGCTCTTCAGAAGCTGGGCGAGAAGTTCAATGCCGTCGCCCCTGACGCCGTCGTCATCATCGGCAACGACCAGCGCGAGTTCTTCAACCCCGGCCTGACGCCGGCGATCACCGTGTACCGCGGCGGACAGATCAAGAACGTGCAGCACCTGCACGAAGATGCGCCCGGGCTCAACATCGCCGAACCCGGCAACTCGCCCGCAGAGGGCGCGACGTATCCAGGCGCGACCGCCCTGGCCGATCACATCCTCGACTCGCTGCGCGAAGAGAACTTCGATCTCGCGCAGTCCGACGACACGCCGAGCGGCGCGCCGCGCGGCGGCATTCCGCACGCGTACGGGTTTTTCTACCACTCGATCCTGCAGGACAGGACACCGCCAAGCGTGCCCATCATCCTGAACGTGCACTTCCCGCACAACACGCCGAAGCTGGCGCGATGCCTGGAACTGGGACGCGCCCTCTACCGCGCCATCAACAGCTTCAAGGGCTTCAAGAAAGTCGCGCTGATGGCCTCCGGCGGCCTGACGCACTTCGTCATCGACGAAGAGTTCGATCAGGCCGTGATCTCGGCGATGAAGGCCGGCGACGAGGACGCGCTTGCGACGTTTCCCGAGAACGTGTTCAAGGTGGGCACCGCCGAAATCAAGAACTGGTATCCCGTGATCGCCGCGATGAACGCGGCTGGACGCCGGTATCACGCGGTCGATTACGTGCCCTGCTATCGATCGGACGCTGGAACTGGCAATGGGATGTGCTTCAGTTATTGGGAATGAGACAAGGACACAGAGGAAGTAGAGAACGCAGAGCACGAGACCAATGGCCTCCACCATTGAACGGTTGAACGCGCTGGATGCGTGTGCGGTGTCGGACGCGCTCGACAAGCTCGGACTGCAGGGTGCCGTGTCGGGCATCCAGCGTCTGTCGACCGATCGCCGCATCGGCGGACGCGTCGTCACGGTCAAATTGGCACCCGACGACGGGCGGCCGGCCGCGTCACGGCATCTGGGGACGACTGCTATCGAGCGCGCCCGGCCTGGGGATGTGATCGTCGTCGAGCAGCGAACCGGCGTCGACGCTGCGGCCTGGGGCGGCACGCTCTCGCTCGGCGCCAAGCTGCGAGGCGTCGCGGGCGTCGTGGTCGAGGGCCCCGCCCGCGACGTGGACGAAGGGCGCCTCCACGACTTTCCGGTATTCGCGCGCGCTCACACGGCCCGCACCGCGCGGGGGCGCCTGGTGGAGGTGGGCACTGACGTGCCGATTACGGTCGGCGACATCGCGGTGTCGCCCGGCGATTACGTCGTCGCCGATGGAACCGCCGTCGTGTTCGTCGCGGCGGGCGAGATCGAGCGTGTGCTCGAGGCGGCAGAAGCGATCGTCGGCCGCGAAAAGGACATGGCCGAGCGACTGCGCGCCGGCGAATCGATCGGCCAGGTGATGGACAAGCGCTACGAGACCATGCTGAAAGGGCAATAGTCGACGCTGGAAGGTTTCTCGTCGAGCCGTAATGACCATCATCGCAGAAGACACGAATCTCCAGCGCGCCTCGAAGCTCGACACGACGTCGATCAGCGACGCGCTCGATCGGCTCGGCATCGCCGGGCAGTGCTTGAACATCAAGCCGCTCGACCACCGGTTTCGGCTCGTCGGCCGCGCGTTCACGATCCTGTACGGGCCCGCGGGCCATCCGCCGGGAACAGTCGGGGATTACATCGACGACGTGCCGGCGGGTTCGGTCGTCGTGCTCGACAACGGCGGACGCGAGAACGCGACGGTCTGGGGCGACATCCTGACGTGGGTCGCGCACCGCCGCGGCGTGGCCGGCACCGTGATCGACGGCGCCTGCCGCGACACGCATCTCTCGCGCGAGCTCAGCTATCCGATCTTCAGCCGGAGCTACTCGATGCGGACCGGCAAGGATCGCGTGCAGGTGGAGGCAACCAACGTCCCGGTGAACATCGGCGACGCACGCGTGGCCCCGGGCGACCTGATGCGCGGCGATGCCGACGGCGTCCTCGTCATCCCGCGCGTCATGGAAGACGCGGTGCTCGACGCGGCGGAAGCGATCGATACGGCCGAGCAGAGGATTCGCGCTGCCGTGAACGAGGGGAAGACGCTCGCCGAAGCGCGCCGGGCGCTCGGCTATCACCAGCTTCAGCGATCCGCCGGCACGATCGGAGAGAAGAACGACAAGTAAGTGCAGTATGCTTCGTCACCCTCGCGGGACTCCTTAGTCTGACTCTCAGAGGTCTTCCGGAGGGGCGTGGACGAAAACCGGCCATCTTTCCTTCAGCGGGCGAGGCGTCGTCCTTGCACGCTGTTGCTGACTACCATGTGGCTTGACGCCCTCGACGGCGGACCCGGACTCCGGCCGCTCATCCTGTTTCTCGGCGAGAAGACGGTCTTCGTCATGAAGATCGCCGGCACCCCGCCCGAAAGCGCGGGCTCGCGCCTCATCGTGCGATGCGTCGGCAGCGACGTGACGGTCGCCATCGAGCCGGACCCAAAGGGCGGGAATAAGGGCACTAAGAAATGATGATGTCTTTACTCTCCTCCCGCCGCGATCAGTCGAAGCGCGTGCACCGCCTGACGCCGCACAACCGGCTCCCCATCGTTCAGTAGCGTCGACGTCAACGCGTCGATGCCTCGCGGATCCCCAATCGCGCCCAGGCTGATGGCGGCGCGCTCGCGCAGGCTCGGGTTGTCGTCGACGAGCAGCGTCGTCCAGCCTGGCACCGCGACAGGCGCCCGCACGGAATCGAGGATGATGGCCGCGCGCGTTCGCAGTTCGCGGTCGTCGTCGGTGAGCGCGTCGGCCAGCAGCGCCGCACCGCTCTCCGACACGCGCGCGAGGCCGCCGTTCTTGATAGCTTGTCTCCGCGGATCGCTCTCGGCGCTCAGGAACGTCTCGGCGACGTGGAACACATACCACCAGGGGTACGCGACATCGTTCGGCACCACGCAATTGCCGACGCACGGGCTGGTCACGAGCACGCGCCCCGCGGGCAGGCTCCGCACGACGGCCAGGCCCTGCTCGGATTCCGCGCGGACCGCCTCGTTCTCGTCGTTCATGCCCGCGGCGAGCGCCTCGGCGACGCGATCGCGGCTTTCCTGCTCGACGTAATGCGACCATGACGGGATCGACCGATCATGGCCGCGGCGGACGGCCGCCTGCGCGTCGGGCACAGCCGCAAGCCGCAGCGATCCAAGCGCCAGCGCCCCGGCACCGACGGCGCCGATGACGACGACGCGCATCTTCGTGGACGGCTGCGAGCGATCGCGCGTGCGGTCGAGAATCGATAGCATGCGTCCCTCCAATCGGCTTTGTCGGCCCATCGCCGGCGCCGCCCATGCGAACGCGGGCTGCTGCGACGTGCGGACGATCTCGAACAGGTGCCGCGCGTAAGCCTGGCCGTTCACGCCGGCTGCCAACACGACGTCGTCGCATGCGGCTTCCTGCTCGGCGTGCAGGCGGCGGACGGCCAGGTGCACCAACGGGTTGACCCAGTGCAGCGCGCCCGCAATCCGCGCGCAGACGCGAACGAGACAGTCGCGCCGCTTCACGTGGGCGAGCTCGTGCAGCAGGACAGCACGCCGGCGTTCGGCGGACCAGCTATCGGCCTGTGACGGCAGGAGTACGACAGCCTTCCAGAAGCCCCACGTCAGCGGCACCGTTTCATCCTCGCCGCGGCGGAGGAAAACGGTTCGGCCGACACCGACAGACGACATCGCTTCCTGCACCGCATCGCGCCACTCGGGCTCGGTCATCGGCTCGCCTCGCCGGACGAGTCTGTGAGCGTGGCCGATCGCGGCGACGAGCCTCGCCAGTGACAGCGCGGATCCGAGCATCCAGAAAACGACCAGCCATGCGATCCACGGCTGCGGACCGGGCACATCGTCGCCGACACGCGCCTGATGATCCGCGGCGTCCTGCGTGGCTGGATCCCTCGCGTGGCTGATGGGGCGCAGGCCGTGGACCGGCGATTCGCCGGCGGGACGTCCGACCTGTGGTACGCGCGGGAGCGGAGCCAGGACTGGCAGCGACCATGCGAGGCCCGATAGGGCGATCGCCGCCACGATCAGGGCGGCAAACAGCGCGCAGCTCCAGATCAGATGACGGGCGGCCGCCGACCGGCGGCGCATCAATTGCGTCAACGCGGCCGCGGCGCCCAGGACGATGGCTGTCTTCCACGCGACGTGCAGCAGGAGCGCGACCATGGCTCAGCGTCCTTCCTTCTTCGCCTCGTCAAGCAGGCGCTTGAGGCGCTTCAGTTCCCCGTCGTCGAGCTCGGGCGACACTTCGAACAGGGCGGCGACCACTTGCGACGCCGACCCTTCGAAGAAGGTGTGCAGCAGGTGCTTCAACGCCGACCGCTTGGCACGATCGCGCGCCACGATCGGGGCGTACACGTAGCGCGGGCCGTCCTGGGCATGGCGAACGTGACCCTTCTCCTCGAGGATGCGCAGCATGGCGCGCACCGCTGAATAACTCGGCGGATCGGGGAGCGTGGCGCGGATCTCGGCGGCGGTCGCCGTCTGCAGGCGATACAGCGCGTCCATGATCTGGCGTTCGCGGCGGCTCAGGTGTGGGGGTTTCGCCGTCATGCTAAGTAATTAGCATCATGCTAAATACCTAGCATGGCCGACGTCAAGCGGCTTTTTCGAGGCGTCGATGAAGCGGGATCACACGGCTCGGGCGGTCAGCGCCCCGGCGCGCGCAGCCGGCGCAGTCTCCGTGCCGACGCGGCGTTCGCCGATCTGCTGCCGCCACATCGCGTAGTACAGCCCCTTCTGCGCCACCAGATCGTCGTGCCGCCCCATCTCGACGATGCGGCCGCGCTCCAGCACGTAGATCCGGTCGGCGTGCAGAATCGTCGACAACCGGTGGGCGATGAGGATGGTGACGGCGTCGCCGCCCGCCGCCACTTCGCGGATCGTTGCGACGATGCCCTCTTCGGTGAGCGAATCGAGCGACGAGGTCGCCTCGTCGAAGACGAGCAGTTGCGGCTCGCGGAGGAGCGCGCGGGCGATCGAGAGGCGCTGCTTCTCACCGCCCGATACCTTGACGCCGCCCTCACCAATCACCGTGTCGAGCCCGCGGTCGGCGCGCGCCAGCAGGCTGTCGCAGGCCGCACGGCGCAGCACCGTGAGGCACGCCGCGTCGCTCGCCGACGGATTCACGAATAACAGGTTTTCCCGGATCGTGCCCGAGAAGAGCTGCGTATCCTGCGTCACGAATCCGATCCGCTCGCGGAACGCATCCAGATCGATCTCACCGCCAGGACGCCCGTTGTAGAGGATGCGCCCAGACGCCGGCGGATACAGCCCCACCAGCAGCTTCACGAGCGTCGTCTTGCCGGCGCCAGAGGGCCCGACGAAGGCGATCGTCTCGCCGCGGCGCACGGCGAAGGAGATGCCGCTCACGGCCGGCGACGAAGCGGACTGGTGCTGGAAGCTCACGTCCTCGAACGTGAGCGCGCGCAGATCGTCGAGCGGCCGCGGATTGGCCGGCCTGGGCTCCGTCGGCATCCGCAGGATGCCCTCGAAGACGTTCAGCGACGCCTCGGTCTCGCGATAGACGTTGATGACGTTCCCCAGCTCCTGCAGCGGGCCGAAGATGAAGAAGGAATAGATGAACAGCGAGAAGAACTGCCCCACCGTGATGGCGCGCGTGTAGATGAGGAACAGCATCAGCGCCATGATGCTCGTGCGCAGCAGATTGACAGACGTCCCCTGGATGAAGCTGAGGCTGCGCAGGTAGCGCACCTTCTTCAGCTCGAGCTTCAGGATCTTCGCCGTCGTCGCGTTCAGCCGGTCGATCTCCTGCTGCCCGAGCCCGAGACTCTTCACCAGCTCGATGTTGCGCAGCGACTCGGTCGTCGATCCGGCGAGCGCCGTCGTCTCGGAGACGATCACCTTCTGAATCTGCTTGATGCGTCGGCTGAGCACCGAGCTGATGAGGCCGAGCACCGGAATCGTCAGGAAATAGACCGGCGCGATCAGCCAGTGCACGCTGAACGCGTAGATCATCACGAAGATGATGCCCACGAGCGACGTGAACAGGACGTTGATCGCCAGCGCGATGAGCTTTTCGACGTCGGACCGCACCTTCTGCAGCTTGCCGAGCGTCTCGCCGCTGCGCTGATCCTCGAACACCGCGTAAGGAAGCTCGAGCGAGTGGCGGATCCCGTCGGAGTACAGCTCCGCGCCGAGGCGCTGCGTGATGACGCTGATGTAGTAGTCCTGGAAGTTCTTCGCCACGCGCGACACGAAAGCCACGCCCATGGCCGCGCCGAGCAGCAGGCTGATCCCCCGGAAGAATTCACCCGTCGTATATTCCTGGAAACGCGTCGCGTAGCGATCGATGACGTAGCGCAGGATGAACGGGTCGAGGAGCGAAAACACCTGATTGATGGTCGCGAGCACGAGCGCGAGCGCGACCAGCACCCAATACTTTTTCAGGTAGTTGAAGAGAAGAGACATGGCGATGGATCAGTGTAGCGGACTCGGGGCTCGGAACTCGGGGCTCGGGATCGGGGATCAGGGATCAGAGTGCGACTTGCTCCCGACCGGCTGCTCGCTCTGTGACGTCGACGGATCCGCAAGCGGCAGGTGCACCGTGAACGCGGCGCCGCGGCCGGCGCCTCCGCTTTCGACCTCGACGCGGCCGCCGTGGAGCTCCACGAGCTGACGGACGATCGTGAGGCCGAGGCCCAAGCCTCCGTGCTGGCGGCTCAACCCGCCGTCGGCCTGGCGGAACTGCTCGAAGACGTGCGGCAGGAAGTCGGCGTCGATCCCGGCACCGAAGTCGCGCACGCGGATGACCGCCTCGAAGCCGCTGCGGACGACTTCGACCGCCACTTCGCCGCCCTCGGCGGAGAACTGAATGGCGTTGCTCAGGAGGTTGCCGACCACCTGCTCGAGACGTTGCGCGTCGCCGCTCACGAACACCGGCTCAGTAGAGACGTCGAACGTCACACCGCGGGCGCTCGCGCGCGCCGCCGCCGTTTCGACGGCTCCTGTCACGACCGCCTCGACGTCGACCAGGGCGCGATTGATTTCGAGCTTGCCCTGCACGGCACGTGACACGTCGAGCAGATCGTTGATGAGCTGCGCCTGCACGCGCGTATTGCGCTCGATGCTTTCGAGCGCGCGCATCCGGGCCTCGTCGTCGAGCTGCGACCGCCGCAGCTGCCACATCCACCCCATGATCGCGTTGAGCGGCGTGCGCAGCTCGTGCGAGAGCTTGGCGAGAAACTCGTCTTTCAGCCGGTCGGCTTCTTCGGCGATCCTGCGCGCTTCGCGCTCGCGCGCCAGCGCATCGGCCAGCGCGATCTCCGCCTCCCGGGCGCGCAACAGCGCTCTCGCGGTGGCAATCAGCACAGTCGCGTCGACCGGCTCGGTGAGGTAGGCATCGGCGCCATGCTCCAGGCCGCTCACCCGATCCGCGACCGTCACCGCGGTGTTCGAGAGCTGCAGCACCTGCACGGCCGGCCGCCGGCGGGCCTTCAGCCGCGGCGCCACCTCCAGCCCGCTGATGTCGGGGAGGTTGACGTCGAGAATGACGAGGTCCGGCTGCTCTTCGTCGCAGACGCGCAGCGCGTCAGAGCCGGTGGCCACTTCGATGACGCGGAACCCGGCCCGGGCCAGCGTCTGCACGCGTGCGAAGCGGGCCGCCTCATTGTCGTCGACGACGAGCACGAGCGGTGTGGAACGCGCCATTACGAACCTCGCACCTGCGGCGTCGCCGCGTCGCGAATCGCCTTCTTCAGCCCGTCTCTCGTGAGCGCGCCTTTCGAGAGCACGCGTGTCTCTCCGAGCCGGCGGCGGTCATCGGCCGTCAACGTCTGCGACGTAACCATCACCACGGGCACGGCGGCGGTGCTCGGATCCTGCCGGAGCCGCTCGAGGGCGTCGATGCCTGACATGTCGGTCAGCCGGACGTCGAGCAGGATCACGTCCGGCACCAACGTTTTCGCGCGCACGAGCCCTTCCTCCCCGGACGATGCCTCGATCACCTGGTGGACCGAATCGTTCAGCATCTCCCGGATGATGTACCGCGACGCTTCCTCGTCGTCCACGCTCAGCACCCGCGTGGGGCTCTCGTCGGGCGCGAGCAACTGCAGCGTGCGCATCAGCCATTCGCGATCGATCGGCTTGACCCCGTACGCGTCGGCGCCGAGCGCGAAGGCCTTCGCCTGATCGTCGAGCGTCGACGAAACGATGAGCGGGATCGCGCGCGTGTCATCCCTGCGCTTGAATCGCGCGAGCAGGTCCCAGGCGTCCTCGCCGTGGAGCCGGATGTCGAGGACGATGGCGACCGGGCGCACCACCTCGAGGACCGCGAGCGCTGCCGCGGCCGATCGCGCCGGCACCACCTGATAGCGCGTCGACGCCAGCGCGCGCTCGTAGAGCAGCAAATCCTCGTCGCCATCCTCGATCACGAGCACGGCGAGGCGCCCTGGTTCGATGGGCGCAATCGGCTGGCGCGTCGGATCGCTGAAGACGAGCGGGATCGTCACGGTAAACGTCGACCCGATGCCGAGCCGGCTCTCGACCGCGATGCTGCCGCCGAGGAGCTCGGCCAGGCGCTTGGAGAGCGGCAAGCCGAGCCCGGTGCCCTTCGCCAGCTTCTGCAGCGGGTTCTCGACCTGCACGAACTCGTCGAAGATGCGCGGCAGATCCTTTTCCGGAATGCCGATGCCCGTATCGCGCACCGAGAACTCCACCGTGTCGCGCCCCGGCGACAGGCGGGCGCCGACGCGCACTTCGCCGCGCTCGGTGTATTTCAGCGCGTTGGAGATGAAGTTGCGCAGGACCTGCGACACCTTGCTCTCGTCGGAATAGATCGGCGGCACGCCCTCGGGGTCGTCGAAGACGAGCGTCAGCGACTGATGAATCAGAAGCGGCCGCAGCATGCCGCGCAGCGCGCCAAACAACGCCGGCACCTCGAACACCTGCGGGCGCACCTCGATCTTCCCCGCCTCGACCTTCGCCAGGTCCAGCAAATCGTTGACGATGTCGGACAGCTGCTGGGCCGATTTGCGGATGTAGTAGAGCTCGTCCTTCTGTTCCGGGCTCGTGCCGAGGCGATCGGTCAGCAGCGCCGTGAGCGCCAGAATCGAGTTCACCGGCGTCCGGAACTCGTGCGTCATGTTCGACAGAAACCGCGTCTTCACCTCGTCGGCGCGGCGCAGATGATCGGCGCGCTCGTCGAGCTCGGCATACAGCGCCACCACTCCGCGGTTGGTGTCCTCCAGCTCGTGATTGACCCGTTCGAGCTCGGCCTGGCGCGCACGCAGCTCCTCGAGCGTGCGCAGCAGCTCCTGGTTCTGCTGCTGCACTTCGTCGATCGGTCCGGCCGGCCGCACGCTCATCAGGCTGTCGGCGATGTCCGCCAGCTGGCGGGCATCGAGCAGCTTGGAGCGGCGCGGCAACAGCTTGGCAAGCGTCACGGTCGTCCCGCGCGGCGACGACTCGATGGCGAACTGATCCATCAGCCGCTTGGTGCCGATGATCCCGAGCCCCATGCCGGTCGGCGATCGATAGCGGCCGGAGAGCACGTCGTCCAGGTTCGCGATGCCGGTTCCCTCGTCGATGACGCGAACGATGAACACCTGCGGCGGGATGGCGCCCTCGACGACGTAGTCCACGCGCCCGCCGCCGCCGTAGGAGTACGCGTTTCGCGCGATCTCGGAGACGGCCGTCGCGATGCGCGTCTGCTCGATGCCGTCGAACCCGAGGGCTGCCGCAATCTGACGCGCGCGCTGTCGGGCACTGACCACGTCGTGCTCGTAGCGGACGCGCACCGACAGAATCGGCGCCGCTTTCTGACCGTTCACGCCGACTCCTTCAGCACGAGCACCGTCACATCGTCGCGCTGCCGGCTGAAGTCGCGATACAGCACGGCGGCGATGACGGCGGGGTGGCGCATTTTCAAACCGGGATACGGATCCAGCGACCAGTGCGAGCTCAGACCGTCGGAATGCATCACCGCCACGGCGGCGGAATCCCACGGATAGCTGTACTCGCGGAAGTATCGCGCTTCGAGGCCGAGCGTACCGTTGTGCGACACCATCTGGCGCACGGTGCCGTTCTGGCAGACGGCTGCGGCGATGTTCCCGACGCCCGTGAAGCGCGCGACCCTTGCCTCGCAGTCGAGCTCCACCACCGCGCCGGCCGCGCCGCGCGTGTGTCGGATCGCCGCGTGAACGGCTTCGAGCGTCTGTGCCGACGTCGCGTACGCGCGTGCGGTGAACGCCGCGACAGCCGCCGTGGCGGCCTCCGACGCGAGAAGACCGTGACCGAGCCCGTCGGCGACGAGCGCGACAGCCACGTGCGGGCGATGCTGAACCCACCAGGCGTCGCCGCACACCGTCTCACCGCGCTTGGGCACCGACACGGCGCCGACGCGGAACGGCTGACGCGCCCCGGCGCCGAAAGCCGCCCGGCCGCCGTGGATGGAAGCGTAGAGCACGGTCCCCTGTCCCTGGCGGCTGTACACGTCGAAGACATCGGACATCCGGCTGATGGCACCGAGCCCCGTTCCCGGTGAGCCCGCCGTGGAGAACCCATCGACCAGCGAGGCCGAGACGTCGCCCATGCCGGGGCCTCTATCGATGGCGATGATCTCGATGGCCGGCTCCCGCCTCGACACGCCGCGCACGAGGATTTCGCCGCCGCTCGTGTGCTTGACCAGGTTGGTCGCCATCTCGGTCGCGACCAGGCCCGCGCGATGCACATCATCGCCGTTGAAGCCGGCGGCTTCGCCGGCTTCCTGCGCAGTCAGCCGCGCGGCAACCGGCTGGCTCCGCTCGGTGACGGCGACGACCTGGTGCATGGTCACCTCCATCTCGTGATCGCGATGCGCGTGCCGGCGCCCGGCACGGTCTGGATGTCGAATTCGTTGGAGAGCCGTTTGGCCCCGGACAGGCCGAGGCCCAGGCCGCCCGCCGTCGAGTAGCCATCTTTCATGGCGAGCGCGATGTCGGCGATCCCGGGGCCTTGATCCTCGAAGGTGAGGCGCAGACCGCGCCGGACGCCGTTGCCGACGATCTCGATCATGGCCGATCCGCCGCCGCCGTGCAGCAGCGTGTTGCGCGCGAGCTCGCTCGCGGCCGTCACGATCTTTGTCTGGTCGACGAGGCCGAACCCGAGCTCGACGGCGCGCTGGCGAACTGCTTGGCGGACGATGACGACGTGTTCGGTGGTCGTGACCGGTAGCGTGTCAAGCGTCGCGAGTACCATGCCCGGTCCCCGCCTCGACCGCGATGGCCGCTGCCAGCAGATCCATGCCCCGTTCGACGTCGAGTGCCGTGCGCACGCCGTCGAGCGACATGCCGAGCTCGACGAGCGTGATCGCCACCGCCGGGCGCATGCCGACCACGACCGTCTCCGCGTCCAGCACGCGCGACATCGCCGCGATGTTGCCGAGCATCCGGCCGATGAAGGAGTCGACCATCTCGAGCGCGGAAATGTCGATGAGCACACCGCGCGCGCCCGTTTCAGCGATGCGACCGGTCAGGTCGTCCTGCAGCTGCATGGCCAGCCGATCGTGCATGTCGACCTGAATCGACACGAGGAGGTAGCCCCCCATTTTCAGAATCGGGATCCGGTCCACGCTAGGCCTCTGCCGGGTGCGGGGTCGGAACGGTGCCTGGTGCGGAGATCTTCGGCGCTTTGCCGGCTTCAGCACGGCTGACGATCGACAGGTTCAGGCGCTTGAGCGCGACGGCGAACGCATCGGCCAGCGTGGCTTTTGTGACGACCGTGGTGAGATCGACGCCCAGGTGGACGATGGTCTGCGCAATCTGCGGCCTGATGCCGCTGATGATGCAGTCCGCGCCCATGAGCCTGGCGGCAGCGACGGTCTTGAGCAGATGCTGCGCGACGAGCGTGTCGACGGTCGGCACGCCGGTGATGTCGAGGATGGCGATGAGCGAACCGGTGTCGACGACGCGCTGCAGAAGGTTCTCCATCACGACCTGCGTGCGCGCGCTGTCGAGCGTGCCGATGAGGGGAAGCGCGAGGATGCCGTTCCAGAGCGTCACGACCGGCGTCGACAGTTCGAGCATTTCTTGCTGCTGGCGGGAGATCACTTCCTCGCGGCTGCGCTGGAACACCTCGGTGGTAAAGAGCCCGAGCCCATCGAGAATCCGCGTGGCTGCCCACGTTTCGGAGGCCAGCCCTTCGGCCGTGGTCACGTCGCGGCGGATGTGCGTGAAGAGCGGCTCCTTCAGCGAGAACACGAACGTTGCCGTTTCACTCGGCGAGAATCCCTGTTGCGCGCGCATCTGCGACAGGCGCGCGAGCATCTCGCGAACGTTCGTCCAGGCTGGTGTCATGACATCGGCGGTGCCACCCGCGTGCATCGCATGCACGAAGCCGTTCAGGAAGTCGCGCGACTGCCGCTGCAGTTCGGCTTCGTTGATGAGATCGCGGCGCGTCGCCACGCTCTTCAGCTGCAGCTGAACCCATTCGCCCAGCAATTCCGATTCGTGCGACTTGACGATTTCTGCTAGCAGCATTGTGCCTGTCTGTGGCATGGCTGACCCTCTGGACAAAGAAGTCACTATACGACTTTCTCTGCTACGATCCTTCTCATCCATGGCGCCAGCGCGGAAAAATTCGACCAAGGGCGGACGCCCGCCGGCGGGCGTGCGCGAGGGCGAACGCGTCACCGACTACCCGCAGCTGTCCGTGCACGTGCCCGAGGAATTGCGCCTCCGTCTTCAGGCGCTCGCGCAGGTGACCGGTCAGTCGCAGTGGCGCGTCTTGTCTGCGGCGGTCAACAGCTACATCGAGCGGCTCGACGATGACGAACGGAAGCTGATCGGTGCGATGCTCGATCGCGCCGAGCCGCTGCTGGCGCGGCCGTCGAAGACGTCGAAGGCGCCTCTGCACGCCACGATTCTCAACGTCGACGACAACGACTCGATGCGCTTCGCGCGTTCGGCCATGCTCCGCCAGGAAGGGTTCGAGGTCGTCGAAGCGCAGACGGGACAGCAGGCGATTCAGATCGCGTCCAGGCACGTGCCGAACCTCGTGCTGCTCGACGTGCACCTGCCCGACATCAGCGGGCTCGAGGTGTGCCGACACTTCAAGTCGGATCCGCTTCTGAACAAAGTGAAGGTCATCCAGCTGTCGGCGACCTTCAATAACCCGCACGACCAGCTGCATGGGCTGGAGGTGGGCGGAGCCGACATCTACCTGGCCGAACCGGTGCAGCGCGGAACCCTGCTGTCGGTGATCCGACGGCTCCTGACGACGCCTTCCTAGCGCGGCGCAATGCGCGTCGACGTCTGGTCCGATCTCGTCTGTCCCTGGTGCTACGTCGGCAAGCGGCGCTTCGAGCGCGCGCTCGCCTCTTTCCCACGCCGCGGCGATCTGCAGATCGTCTACCGTTCGTTCCAGCTCGATCCCAGATCGCCGCGCGGCTCGAGCCTGCCGCGCCGCGAGGCGCTGATGGCGAAGTATGGGCTGACGGACGCGGAAGCCGACGCGATGGACGTGCGCATGACGCAGACAGCGGCGGCCGAAGGGCTCGAGTATCACCTGGCGGGCGGCGTCACGGGCAACACCTTCGACGCGCATCAACTCGTCCATCTGGGGGCGACGCACAATCGCCAGGACGCCGTCGTCGAACGTCTGTTCCACGCGCACTTCACTGAGCGGCGCTCGATCTTCGAGCGTGCGTCGCTCGTCCAGATCGCCGCCGAGGCTGGTCTCGAAGCCGTCGAGGCGGGCGACGCGCTGAACACGGATCGATTCGCCGAAGACGTGGCGGCCGATGTTCAGGAAGCGCGCGCCCTCCGCATCACCGGCGTTCCCTTCTTCCTGATCGAACGGCAGTACGGCGTCTCCGGCGCGCAGCCTGTCGACCTGTTCGGTGCGGTGCTGGAGCGGGTGTGGACCGTCGCGTCATCCTGAGCAGCGACGCGAAACCCTGACGCCGGGTCCATGAGGCCGAGTGAGGAATCGGCCGATATCGCAGGTAATGGACTCTCGCATGGCCCGTCGAGCGCTGTGCACGCTCATCGCTCCGCTGGCGCTCGCGGCGTTTGGAGCGCCGCAGGCCGACGAAGCCGACCGGACCGTCATCGAACAAGCCCTCATCGAGCATGTCTGCACCACCAACCGCGCGCCCGGTGAGCCGATTGCCGTGCACGAGCAGTGTCTGGACGCGCAGCTGATCGCGCTCCGCGCTAACTTCGGCCGCGATCTCAGCCGCGTGCCGATGGCGGATCGGCGACGGATCGACAGCACGTGCAATCCCACTGGTTCGGTGCGCGACCACGATACGTACGTCGGCTGCGTCAACGCGCAGCTGAACGCGTGGCACGCGCGCGAGAAAGGATCGAAGACGGCGCAGGCAGCCGCGGCGGAGTCACCGTCCACGCCGGTGGCGGCGACACCGACGCCGACGGCGGCACCCAAAGCGGCCGGTTTGCGCTGGCATGTCGTCGTATGGGCCACGGTGGGGATGGGTCTTCTGGCGGCCGGAGCGGGAGGGACGATGCTGGTCCGCCAGTCGCGCCGCCGTCAGCGCACCTGCCGGACGTGCGGCGCCGTCGTCGACGCGGGCGGCGATTTGTGCCAGCCGTGCCGCCGCGAAGCGGCGGAAGCCGTTCGTCGAGCGACGGCCCAGCGGGCCGAACAGGCGCGAGAGGAAGAGGAAGAACGACAGCGGCAGCATGACCTTGAAGAGGAACAGCGGGAGCAGGTCGCCCGCGAACAGGCCGCGGCGGCGCTACGCGAGCGCGAACGGCTCCTGGAGCAGGCGCGACTCGAAGAACAGGCACGCGAGAAAGAGGCGCGGCGGGAGCGCGAGCAGTTAGAGCGCGAGCAGAAGGAGCGCGCCGCACGCGAGGCCCCCGCAACCTCAGGGCCGAACTTCGATCCGCATCAGGTGCTCGGCGTACCGAAGGATGCGACCGTCGACATGATTCGCGCCGCCTACAAACAGGCGATGGCGAAGTATCACCCGGACGAAATCGGCTTCCTCGGCGAAGAACTTCAGTTGCATTTCGAGGCCAAAGCCAAGGCCGTCCGGCGCGCGTACCAGATGCTCGCCGGCGAAGAAACGCCATCACTCACACTCAAGGGCGACTCGTAGTCAGCGCGCTGGACTCGGGGCGCGCTCGCCAAGAAGGGCCAGCGCCGACAGCGGATCCACGCGCGCGCCGCCGGCCGTCAACGCCCAGTGCAGATGCGCGCCGGTGACGCGGCCGGTTGCGCCGACGCGGCCGATCACCTGTCCAGCCGTCACCGTCTCGCCCTCTCGAACATCCATCGACGACAGATGCGCCAGGAGCGTCACCAGGCCCAGGCCGTGATCGATGATCACCGTCTGCCCCGTGAAGTACAGATCCCGCGCGGCGACGATTCGACCCGCGTTCGGCGCCTTCACCGGCGTGCCCGCGGCGCTCAGGAAATCGGCGCCGGCATGCGGACGGCGGCGCTCGCCGTTGTACACGCTTCGAGTGCCGAAGCGGCTGTTGGCCGGATCGGGCACGGGTCGCTGAAACGGCGCCGACCAGAGGCGCTGGCCCGCCGACGCCGCCGTCACGCGACGTACGAAGGCTGCCTCATCCTCGATCCGCGCGAGTACCGTCTGGGGCGGGTTGACGAAATCGGGATCGACGCGCAGTTTCCGCTCGGGGAACGTACGCCGGCTGACGGTGATGTCTCGCGATGCGCGGACCGTCGACGCGCCGATCTTCGCTTCGACGGTGGCGGCATATCGTCCCGGCTGCTGATCGAGATCGATGCCTGCCAGCGCTTGCCAGGACGACGCCTCCAGTCGATAGGCCGTCGCGCGCCGCCCGAAGAGCTCGACGTCGACCGCCGACGCGTCCGGTCCGGTGGTGATCGTCAGGACGATGAGCTCGCCCGGCGTAAACGCGCGCGCAGCGATGTCGACGGCGGGCACCGGGGCCGCCGCGTCCATCCGGGCCGCAATCGCGAGCCCGGCCGCAAGACACACAGTCGCGCACGCACACGGTCGACGCATTCCTGAATAGCCCACGCCCCGGCGATTGTAGCCGCTCATCGCCGTTATCATGAGAGCCATGCAAGGCGTCGGCTTCTGCCTCTTCGACACGGCCATCGGCCCGTGCGGCATCGCATGGGGCGAACGCGGCATCGTCGCGATTCAGCTGCCCGAGCGGACGCCTGCTCAGACGCGGGCCCGTCTGATGCGCGGCTGTCCCGGCGCGCGATCGCTGCCGCCGTCGATCTCCGTGCAACGCGCGATCGACGCCATCGTCGCCCTGATGCGCGGTGAAGCGATCGACCTGTCGTTCGTGGAGCTCGACATGGAACGCGTGCCGGCGTTCAACCGCCGGGTCTACGAGGTGGCCCGCACCATTCCTCCTGGCGCCACGCTGACCTACGGTGACATCGCCAACCGGATGGACGCCCGCGGCCAGGCGCGGGCCGTGGGTCAGGCGCTCGGCCGGAACCCGTTTCCGATTGTCGTGCCGTGCCATCGCGTGGTGGCGGCAGGCGGACGCCTCGGCGGATTCTCGGCGCCCGGAGGCACCGCGACGAAGCAGCGGCTGCTGGCGATCGAAGGCGCGCGGGCGCCGGCCGCTCGAGCGACCTTTCTCCCTCTATAATTCAGACTTCACGCCAAACGAAAGGGAGCGGCTGTGCGAAGAAGCTCGTTGTTCGCCGCCTGCGTGATCGCGGTCCTTGCGTCGTCGGGTGCTCCGGCGCTGCGCGCCCAAAACAAGAAGCCGATCACGCACGAGGCGATTTGGCTCATGCCGCGCGTCGGCGCGCCCGTGGTGAGCCCGGATGGCAAGTGGGTGGCCTTCTCGGTCGTCCAGCCCGCGTACGACGAGAAGGAGCAGCAGTCGGACGTGTGGATCGTCGCGTCCGACGGATCGTCCGAACCGCGGCGCCTGACGTACACGAAGGCCGGCGAATCAGGCGTCGTCTGGAGCGCCGACAGCCGCCGGATTGCCTTTGCGACGCGGCGCGAGACCGACGAGGCCAACCAGATCTACGTGCTCGACATCGCCGGCGGTGGCGAGGCGCGGCGCGTCACATCAATCAGCGGCGGGGCCATGCAGCCGGCGTTCCGTCCCGACGGCGGGGCCATCCTGTTCAGCAGCTTCGTGTATCCGAACGCGGCCGACGAGGAGGCGAACCGGCGTGTTGCCGTCGAGCGCCGCGATCGCAAGTATCAGCTGCGCGCCTACGACACGTTTCCGGTCCGGCGGTGGGACCGCTGGCTCGACGATCGGCAGCTCCACGTCTTCACGCAGGCTCTCGAGCCGGACGCGGCAGCGAAGGATCTGCTCGCGGGAACGCGGCTGGTGCAGAACCCCGGGTACGGCGCCCGGGATGTCGACGCCGGCGACGAGCTCGATGCCATATGGGCGCCCGACGGACAGTCCATCGTCTTTGTCGCGACGACGAACCGGAATGTGGCCGCGTATGCACCGACGCATACGCATCTCTTTCAGGTGCCCGCGGGCGGCGGTGAACCTCGCCAGCTGACCTCGGGAGACAAGACGTACGAACATCCGCGGTTCGCTCCGGACGGCCGCACCATCTACTTCACGGTCAACGACGATCATAACCAGATTTACTCGCACGATCGTCTTTCCGCCGCAGCGTGGCCGTGGGCCGGCGCTCCGACGGTGCTCGCGTCGGCCATCGATCGGTCGGTGTCGAGCTTCGGCATCACCGCCGACAGCCGACGGGTGTACTTCACCGCGGAGAGCGAAGGGCTCGAGCCGATCTACACGACGACGCCGCGTGGCGAAGCGGCGCTGGCCATGACGCCCGAACGCGGCGTCTACACGAACGTCACAGCGGCTACTGCCTCGGCCACGCCTGTGATCGTTGCGAACTGGAGCAGCTCGATCGACCCGGCCGAAATCGTGCGCATCGATCCAGCCACGAAGACGCACCGCCGCCTGACCTCATTCGCGGTCGCTCGCGCGGCTGAGCTCGACTGGCGCGCGCCCGAACATTTCTGGTTCACGAGCAGCCGCGGACGACGCATCCACAACATGCTCATCAGGCCCGCCGGCTTCGATCCGGGACGGAAGTATCCGCTGCTCGTCGTCATTCACGGCGGCTTCGCCAATATGTGGCGCGATCAAATCACGGTGCGCTGGAACTACCACCTCCTCGCCCAGCCGGGCTACGTCGTGCTGCTGACCAACTACACAGGATCAACGGGGTTCGGCGAGGCGTTTTCGCGAGCCATTCAGAACGATCCGTTCGACGGTCCGGCCCGCGACATCAACGAGGCCGCCGACGAGGCGATCCGGAAGTTTTCCTTCATCGATGGATCGCGGCAGGCCGCCGCGGGCGCGAGTTATGGCGGGCATCTGGTCAACTGGCTCGAGGCGACCACGACCCGCTATCGCTGTCTCATTAGTCATGCGGGGCTGGTCAACAGCGAAGCGCAGTGGGGGACGAGTGACGGCATCTATCACCGCGAGCTCATGGCCGGCGGGCCGCCGTGGGAACAGGGCCCCGTGTGGCGCGATCAGAATCCCATCCGCCGCGCCGGCCAGTTCAAGACGCCGATGCTGCTCTCGGTGGGCGAGCACGATTTCCGCGTGCCACTGAACAACACGCTCGAGAACTGGAGCGCGTTGCAAAGGATGAAGGTGCCCAGCCGGCTGCTCGTCTGGCCGAACGCCAATCACTGGATCAGCAACGGCGAAGACAGCCGGCAGTTCTACACAGAAGTCCGTACCTGGCTCGCGCGATGGATGACGCCGGGGACGACGACAGCGAACTAAGGTCGTTCCAGATTCCGGTTCCAGGAACCTCGAGGGTCAGCCCAGATCTCCTCTCAACTCCTCCGGCACGTGTCTGAGGTTCAGGCGAATCCGCGTCCATGTCGAAAACCGTCCCCGCATCGCGTCGACGAGCACATCGTCCTCGGTCAGACAGGCCGCGGCTGCCGGGTGCGCCGCGCGCCACTCGGCGAGCCGGGCGAGCGCGTCGTCTTTCTTCGCCGCGCGCGCGACCTCGATGAGCGGATGCTTCGGGATCCGGCGGCGCGACGGTCCCACCCGCGGCGGCTCACCCGCCTGCTTGCGATAGTGCGGCGGCCACGGCGCGTCGCCAAGGCCCTCCTGCGCCTGCCGCTCCGACAACTCCAGCAGCCGGTCGAGCGAACAGGGATGCTCGTCTATGGCGGCGTGCCGATCGCCGACCTCGGCGAACCGCCGCGGCATGCTCGCCAGCGTGAAGTCGCCCGGATCGCACGCCTCGACTTCTTCCCACGTGAGCGGCGCCGAGACGCGCGCGTCGGGCTTCGGCCGGACCGAATAGGCCGCCGCCACCGTCCGGTCCTTCGCGTTCTGGTTGTAGTCGAGAAACACGCCGTGCCGCTCTTCCTTCCACCACTTGCTGGTCGCCAGCGCTGGCGCGCGCCGTTCGACCTCGCGCGCCAGCGCCAGCGCGGCGCGCCGCACCTCGTCGAACGTCCAGGCGCGTTCAAGTCGGATGTTGACGTGCATGCCCCGCGAGCCGGAGGTCTTCGGCCAGCCGACGAGACCGAGGTCGTCGAGCGTCGCATGCAACACCCGGGCGACCTCGCGGACCTGATCCCAGCTCACACCCGGCACCGGATCGAGATCGACCCGGAGCTCGTCAGGGTGATCCAGATCGTCGGCGCGCACAGGATGCGGGTGCAGCTCGAGGCACGCCAGGTTGGCCATCCACGCGAGAGTCGCCGCGTCGCGCGGGACGACTTCTTCGGCGGTTCGTCCTGACGGGAACTTGAGCGACACGCCCTCGATCCATGACGGCCGCGACTGCGGCGCGCGCTTCTGATAGAAGAACTCGCCGTCGATGCCGTTCGGGTAGCGGACGAGCACGTTGGGCCGTCCACCCGCCGCGCGCAGTGCGCCATCAGCGACAGCCAGGTAGTAGCGGACGACGTCGAGCTTGGTGTGGCCGGCTTGCGGAAATAAAACCTTCTGCGGATTGGAGATCGCGACCTCGCGGCCGGCAACGCGGAGCAGCTCGGTGGGAGTCAGATGACTCGATTATGCCCCGATGCCACGATCGCCAGCGGAGTCATCGATTCTCAAGTCATCATTCATCAATCGTTAGATGGCCGCGCCCGCTGTACGGCCACGGCGAACACAAACCGCTGCCCGTCTGGACTGCTCACGCTGCTCAACTGCGCGGGAGCGCCAACAGGCGTCGGCAGTTTGAAGAGAAGGCGTGGCGGGCCACTGCGAAAAGCCCCGGAGGCGTCGACGTCGACGGCCATCAACGCCTGATTGGGCGGCAGCGCCAGATAAAACAGTTCCTTGGCGTCGCGACGCCAGAAGATGCCACCGATGGACGGTCCGTCCGAAATCTGCGCGGGCGGAGCCGCTGCGCTGCCGGCGCTCGCCGCTGCCGTGGGCGTGATGTCGAGCGGCTTCACGTACACCTGGAACACATTCGTCCGGTTCGAATTGAACGCGAGCAGCCGGCCGTCGGGCGAGAAGCGGCCGCCGCGTCCGAAAAAGCCCTCCTGGAGCGCGATCGGCTTGCGATCGCCCTCGAGAGGCAGCACGAACATCGAATCGCCCTGCCAGAAACAGAGGAAGCGGCCGTCAGCGGACCAGTCGGTGAGCACGATCAGCGCACCGGACGTGTGCTGGTACAACTGCTCTTCGACGCCGGTCCCGTTGGCGGTGCGCCGATAGATGCCGGGCGTGTTCGCACGCGTTGACACATACGCGATCGACTTCCCGTCTGGCGACCACACAGGCGCTGCGTCAGGGTTCGTATCCGACGTGACCGCCCGCCCCTTGCCCGTCGCGATGTCGAACGTCCACACGTCCTGTCCCTCGGTGTCGGGATCCGTCTTGATCACCGCGATTTGTGACCCGTCCGGCGAGAACGCCGCCTGCATGTAGAACCCCGGCTCGCCGACGCGCGCCACGACGCGGCCCTCGCGATCGAACACGGTGAGCTGCTGCATACCTTGCCGCTGGCGTTGCTGCCGCGCGAGGAACCGTCCGACGGTGCCGTCGCGCCCGCCGGCCGAAATCGCCGCACCGTTGCGCGCACCGAGCTGCTGTTGAAACGTGTCAGCGTCCTCCTTATGGAGCACCTCGAACGCAAAGCCGACCGTGCCCATTTCGTCGAACGACTGCTCGCCCCAGAGGGCGCGCCGCGGCGGGTTGATCGGATTGCGCGGGTTGTCCGACGAATTGTCGTAGGTGAGCGTGACATCGAGGCGCGTCCCCTTGGGGAGCGTGAACGGCTCCTTGTAGACGTAGCTGTCCTGCCAGTTGAAGTCCCAGTCGGGAATCCAGATCAACGGCTTCGTGCTGCCGTCGGGCAGCGTCGCCGTCGCCTTCATGTCCCTCGCCAGGTAATGCGCATGCGCGACCGCCAGGTACACGCGCGCGTCGCCCGGCAAGGTGAACGAGTCGCGAATCGTGTAGTGCTTTTCTCCTGGAGGGATGTCGATGCCGGCCCCGAACCCGAACAGCGCCGGCAGTTCCACCGAGAACACGTCCTTGTCAGGCGCCT
>Ga0066903_100000013_pt1 | contig 62264 bp, 55 predicted proteins | sample PanSoiMetaGPlot1_FD_67491 | JGI IMG/M metagenome (GOLD analysis project Ga0066903, IMG submission 67491) | Tropical forest soil microbial communities from Panama analyzed to predict greenhouse gas emissions - Panama Soil - Plot 1 (version 2) | ecosystem: Environmental > Terrestrial > Soil >... | reverse complement strand
GAGCCGCACCATGCGGCCGTCCTTCGACGGCATCTCACTCGCGGTCTGCATCCGCCGCAACGGCTCCCACACCGTGATCGGCGTGTCCCACATCTCCTTCGGGTCCCAGCCGACGCTGACGCTGCCGCCCTCACCGGGCGTCACGCTGGCGTATGGCCCGAACCAGCGGGCGATGCCGTCGCCGGTCGTCAGCGCCTGCCACACTTCGTCGAGCGTGGCGTCGATGTCGATCGTCAGATCGAGGACACGGTTCGTGCGCTTGTCGTCGGTCACGTCGCCTCCATGTCGGCCTCACGGCCGGCGTCCTGTGCGTGCGCGCGCGCAGGCACGGCAGGGTAGCCGCACGCGAACACGCGGAACGTGCGGCCCTGCGCCGCGTCGGGGTGATGGTACTTGGCGGCCAGGGCGGCGAACATCGTGGTGAGTTCGTCGGCGAACCGTCGCTGATCGGCCGGTGTCGCGAACCGCACGTCGGTTTCCAGCGTGAGCGTCGGCACACGCTTGCCGCGCGCGGCGGCGGCTCGACCCAGCGCGGCCAGATCGTTCAGCGCGCGCCCCGCGACGGCGGACAGATAGGCCGACGAGAAGGCGTCGCCGACCGTCCGCGCATCGACCGCGACGCCGCCAAGCGTCTTCGGCGCGATCGCGTATGACGAGGCGGTGCGGACGTAGGAGCGGTCGATGCGGCGGCCGACGCTCCCGTGCTCGTGCGCCTCCACGAGTTGCTGCGACTCGAGCGTCCGCAGGTGGTACAGCACGCGCTGGCGGGGCATCCCGATCGCTTTCGCGAGTTGCGGCGCCGACTGCGGCCGTTCGAGCAAGTGGAGCAGCCGCAGCCGAATCGGTTGGAGCGCCGCCCGTGCGCGGGCGGGGTCGTCGATGATGTCGAGCGATCGGGGGGCCATTCGGACAAGAAAAAATGTCTGTAGCGGACAAAATAATATGTCCGATACCGCTTGTCAAGCCTCGAACGCATGAGCCACCCTCAGCGTGCAGCATGATTCGAACATCGCTCGTTGAAACGGACGAACGCGATCGGCAGGCGATGGCGCCGCCGCGTGCCTCGCCTGCGCGAAACTTCCTGACCGCCACACTCCCCGTGTCGATCGTCGCATTCGTGGTGATCGATGCCATCTGGCGATCGCCGTGGATGGCCGGGGGCATCGCCGCTGCGTTGATGGTCGCATCCACCGTCAGCAACGTACGGTTCTTTCGCGACGTGTCGCGGCGACGGATCAAAGCGCCGGGCCAGTTGGCGGTCGAAGCGATCGACGTCGAGGCGTCACGCGTGTTCGACCTCGAGCCAATCGGAAGCGACGGTCCCGCGTTCGTGTTCTTCGCCGAGAACCGCACGGCCCTGCTGCTGATCGGACAATGGCTGCTCGATCAGCCGTCGTTCCCCGCGACGTCGTTCCGTCTTCGCCGCTGGGCTGACACCGGAAAGCCGATTCGGATCGAAGCACGCGGCCCCGCGATCGATCCGGAGCCGTCGCCGATCCGGGTGCCCGACGCGTCGCGAGCTCGGCGCGTCTGGCTGATGGATGCCGCGCCGGACACCCTCGAGGCGGATCTGCGGCGGACGTTCGGCTGATGTCCCGTCGGTCGATCCGAATCGTCCACCTTGCAGATGCACGTGATTGCTGCTCTGATGGCGGCGGAGGGCGCACGCTCAATGACTGGCACTCCCGAGGACGTCGGGCTGTCGTTCGTGGTGCTGTCGCTCGTGTTTGCCGTCGCGGCGCTCATTCGCCGCTGGTCGCGTCCCCTGCGCGCGCTCTTCCTTCCGACCGCCGTGATCGGCGGCTTTCTCGTGCTGGCCCTCGGGCCTGAAGGCCTCGGCCGTGTCACCGGCGGCACCGGCCTCTTCTCGAGCGCGACGCTCTCGGTCTGGAGAGTCCTGCCGGGACTGTTGATCAACGTCATGTGCGCGTCGTTGCTCCTGGGCGAGCGGCTCCCCCCGTTGAAGGCGGTCTGGGACATCTCGGCCACGCACGTCATCGTCGCGTCGATCATGTCTGCCGGGCAGTTCGCGGTGGGAGGCGTCCTCGTGCTGCTGCTCACGCCGGTTTTCGGGATCGATCCGAAGGCCGGCGCCCTGATCGAGATGTCGTTCGCCGGCGGGCACGGCACGCTCGCCGGCCTGACACCCGTCCTCGTCGAGCATGGCGCCGGGGATCTTCTGGAGGTCGGCCTCGGTCTCGCCACCATCGGCCTGGTGACCGGCATCGTCGTCGGGGCGATGCTCGTGAACTACGCCGTCCGATCGCCGTCGATTTCCGTCGCGCGGCAGCAGCCGCTGTCTCCCGAAGACGATCTCGACATCGATCATCATCTGCCGGGGCCCGACGATGCGCCGCTCGACGAGTTCCGCGGCATGACTCAGGTCACCGCTGCGGCCGTGTTCGTCGGCGTGTCGATCGCGGTCGGCATCGCGCTGCTGCAACTGGCGCGCGCGATCGTTTCGACCGCCGGCTCGGACTTCTTCGAGAAGTTTCCGCTCTTCCCGTTCACGATCGTCGGCGGCGTCATCGTGCAGTACTGCGCCGTGCGGTTCAAGTTCGAGTGGGCGGTCAACCGGCTCGCGGTCGAGGGCCTTGGAGGGCTGGCGATTGACGGGATCGTGATCTGCGCCATCGGCACGCTGTCGCTCGGCGCGCTGGGCCAGAACATCGGTCCGTTGATCGTGTTGGCGGTCGCCGCCGTCGCCTGGAGCATCTTCGTGACGCTGGTGCTCGCGCCGCGGATGTTTGCGGAGAACTGGTTCGAACACGCGCTGGCCGAGTTCGGCGTCTCGCAGGGAAACGTCGCGACCGGATTCGTGATGATCGACATGGCCGACCCCGCGCGGCGCACCGACGCGGTCAGGGGGTTCAGTTATCGCCAGCTTCTGACGCGGCCCGTCCTCGGCGGCGGTTTCCTGACGGCGTTGTCGGTTCCGCTGATTGCCTCCTGGGGGCTTCCGCTGTTTACGCTCGTGACGCTGGCGCTCACCATCGCGCTGACGGTCTGGGGGATCCGCCGCCGATCGTCCGCTCCGGCCAGCGTCTCACGCTGAGGTACCGCCTCACGCGCATGTCGGTTAGGATGGCGTCGGATCATGGCCGCGCCGCTGACCGCGAGTGACGACGCGCTTCGACGCCTGGCGGATTCTCTGCCGCAGCTCGTCTGGATCGCGCGACCCGACGGGTACATCGAGTTCTACAACCAGAGCTGCCTCGACTACACGGGGATGACCCGTGAGGCGTTGCTTGGCTGGGGGTGGCAGGAGGTGCTGCACCCCGACGAGGTGGCGATCAAGCTCCAGCGCTGGGCTGATTCCCTGAGCACGGGCCGGGTCTTCGAGATCGAGTACCGCCTCCGCCGGTTCGACGGCCGGCACCTCTGGCACCTCGCGCGCGCGCAGCCGTTCCGCGACGGGCGCGGACAGATCGTCAGCTGGTTCGGGATCAGCACCGACATCGAAGCGCAGAAAGCGGCCGAGCACGCGCTGCGCGAGAGCCAGCTCGCCCTCGAGCGCCGCGTCGCCGACCGGACGGCGGAGCTCACGCGCGCCAACGAAGAAATCGGCCTGCTGCACTCGATCTGCATGGACATGTCGGCCGCGCACGACCTGACCAGGGCACTGGAGGTCGTGCTCCGGCGCGTCTGCGAGAAGACCGGCTGGGCGCTCGGCCAGGCGTGGGTCGCCCCGCGCGGCGCTGACGTCCTCGAGTGCAGCCCGGCGTGGTTCTGCACCGCGCCGGAGCTCGAGCCGTTCAGGGCCGCTTCGCAGGGTGCGCGTCTTCCGCGCGGCGTCGGTCTTCCGGGCCGAGTCTGGGCCACCGGCCAGCCGGCGTGGATCCACGACGTGACGTTCGACGCGAACTTTCCGCGCAGCCAAGCGGCGCTGGCGGTCGGCCTGAAAGGCGCGCTGGCGATTCCCATCATGGGCGACGGACGCGTCGCCGCCGTGATCGAATTCTTCGTCCGCGACCCGCGCGAGGAAGACGATCAGCTGACGAAAGTGATCACGACGATCGCGGCGCAGCTCGATCTCGTGCTCGAGCGCAAGGAAGCGGAGGAGGCGTTGCGCGAGCGGGAGGCGATGCTGCGTGTCAGCCTCGAGCGGATCCAGGATCTCGCCGGCCGCCTCATCGTCGCGCAGGAAGCGGAGCGCAAGCGCATCGCCCGGGATCTGCACGACGACATCAGCCAGCAGCTCTCGACGCTGGCCGTGGCGCTGAGCGGGCTCAAGCGGCGGATCCCTGAGAAACGAGAGGACGACGGCGCGCTCGACGACGCGTTCGCGGCGCTGCAGCGGCGGACGGTCACGCTCGCGGACAGCATCCGCCGGCTCTCGCACGATCTCCATCCTGGCGTGCTGCAGCAGATCGGGCTCATCGCCGCGCTCGAGTCCCACTGCGCGGAGTTCCGGACGCAGCATGAGATCGACGTGATTCTCGACGCGGCCGCAAACCTCGATCCGATCGCGCCCGAGATCGCGCTCTGCCTGTTTCGTTCCGTCCAGGAGTCGCTGCGCAACGCGGTTCGCCACGGCCGCGCGCGGCGGATCCAGGTGACGCTGGCGCGCGAGGACCGCGAGCTCGCGCTCACGATCGCCGACGATGGCTGCGGGTTTGCGCCGGCGGGCATCGAGCGCGGCGGTGGAGGGCTGGGCCTGCTGAGCATCGAGGAACGGGCTCGTCTGCTGCGCGGCAGCGTCCGCTTCGAGAGTGCGAAGGGGAGCGGAACCACGGTTCGAGTCGTCGTTCCGGTTTCGCCGTAGAATCGCGGGATGGCCGCGTCGTATCCGTCACACGCGATCGACGCCGCGGACGTTCCGCGCGCCGGCGATCCCGCCGATCAACACCGGCTCGACGTGTACGCGAGCGAGATCAACAAGACGGCCTCGGTCTGGCGCGGATTCGACGCCGGGACGCTCGAGTTCAGGCCCCATCCGAAGTCGACGACCGTCGCCGGCGTCTTCACGCACGAGCTGCTGTCGGGGCGGCGCTTCTTCGGCGAGTTCCTCGGATTGCCCGAGCCGGATGCCGCATCCGTCGTGCCCGAGCCGATCACCGTAGACGCCTCGGTCGCGCGGCTCGCGGATCTCGCGCGGGCGCGCCTGCCGCATCTCGCCCGCGCCTCGCGCGCGTGGTGGGAGGAACCGGTGCCGTTCTTCGACGTCGAGCGCGCGCGCGTGTGGGTGTTCTGGCGCCGGATCCTGCACACCGCGCATCACCGCACGCAGCTCACGGTGTATCTCCGGATGCTCGATCGTCCCGTCCCGCCGATCTACGGTCCGACGGCCGACGTGTCGTGGGCCGGCGCGGATCCGACACGCTCGGTCGACGCTGCGCGGCGTAAGTAGGGGACCGCAGGCACGTCGGCTTTACCTCACAGGTAATTGCCGCCCTTCTCTCTTCCGGCAAATCCTGCTGTCGAACATCGCGTGAGGGGAGGCCGACATGATCAGGAGAGATCTCTTGAAGGCGGCGGCATCGATCGCCGCCGCAGGTGGCATCGGGCAGACGTCATCGGCGGCGCGAGGCCGCTCGCGGGAGCCCTACGTCGAAACGAAGGACGGCGAGAAGCTGTTCGTGAAGGACTGGGGATCGGGGGCGCCGATCGTGTTTCTCGCCGCGTGGGCGCTGCCGTCCGACATGTGGGACTACCAGATGGCGCCGCTGTCGGGCGAAGGGTTCCGCGTCATCGCCTGCGATCGTCGAGGGCACGGCCGATCGAGCCGGCCGGGCGGCGGGTACGACTACGACACGCTCGCGGACGATCTGGCGGCGGTGCTCGACGCGCTCGACGTGCACGACGTCACGCTGGTCGGCATGTCGATGGCCTGCGGCGAGATCGTCCGCTATCTGACGCGGCACGGCGCGCAGCGGATCGCCCGCATCGTGTTCGTCGGCACCAGCGCGACGCCGTTCCGGCTGCAGACGCCCGACAACCCGGACGGCATCCCGCCCGATCGACTCGAGTATTTTCAGCGCCACGTCCTGCTGCGCGACTATCCTCAGTGGCTCGAAGACAACCGCCAGCCCTTCTTCGTTCCCGAGACGTCGCGGGCGATGCAAGAATGGATCAGGGGTCTGATGCTGGGAACCTCGATAGCGGCCATCCTCGGCTGCAGCCGCAGCCAGGCGTCGACGGACTTCCGCGGCGAGCTGCGGAAGATCCGCGTGCCCACACTTCTCATCCACGGCGACACGGATGTCTCCGCGCCGATCGACGTGACCGCCCGGCCGACGGCGGCATTGATTCCAGGCTCGGAGCTGCGCATCTACGAGGGCGCGCCGCATGGCCTGTTCCTCACGCACATGGAGCGGCTGACGACGGACATCCGCCGCTTCGCACGGCGTTGATGGAGCTTCCGTCTCAGCGCCGCCCGGATCGCGCGCTCGGCCCTCTCCTGCGGGAATGGCGGGCGTCGCGCGGCATGAGCCAGCTCGATCTCGCGCTGCGCGCCGGCTTCTCCGCGCGGCACGTCAGCTTCATCGAGACCGGCCGGTCGCTGCCGAGCCGGCAGGCCCTGCTCGATCTCGCGGAAGCGCTCGACGTGCCTCTGCGCGATCGCAATCGGCTGCTCGAGGCCGGCGGGTACGCGCACGTGTATCGCCAGACGCCGCTCGCGGCCGACGAGATGTCGCACGTGCGGAGCCTGCTGCAGTTCATTCTCGATCGGCATCAGCCGTACGCGGCGCTCGTCCTCGACCGGTACTCGAACTGCCTCATGGGCAACGCCCCCTCGCATCGGCTGTTGACGCGGCTCGTCGATCCGTCGCTGGTCGGCGAGCACGCGAACCATTTACGCATGGTGTTCCATCCGCTGGGCGCGCGCCGCTGGATCGTGAACTGGGACGAGGTCGGACGGCACCTGCTGTCGCGCGCGGAGCGGGAACTGGGCGCCGCACCAGACGACGACGCGGCGGCCGCTTTGCTGGCGGAATTGCGCGGCTACGGGGCGGCGGCGGCCGATCGATCGCCGGCGCCCCGAGTCACACCGTCCGACGTGCTTCTGCCGATCCATATCCGGACCGCGGATCTCGAGCTGCGTGTCTTCAGCGCCATCATGACGCTCGGAACGCCGCACGACGTCACGCTTCAGGAGCTCCGCATCGAGACGTTCTTCCCGGCCGACGCCCGGTCGGAGGACTGTTGGAGAGAGGCATTCGTCACGCCTCTGTGGTAGGCTCCCGCTATCGAATCCATCTCGAAGCGGTCATCGTCGGCCTTCGGCAGCGGCTGCGCGACGGTGTTCGTGGTCGCGTTCCTCTCCATCTTCGTCGCGGCCGGAGTCGCGATCGGCTATTTCCTGTCGTTCCGGCCGCTCTATCACGTGTGGCAGGCCCAGTCGTGGACGCCTGCCGACTGCGAGGTGATCTCCAGCCGCCTCATCTCCAGCGGCGACACGTCACGGCCCGAGATTCGGTATCGCTACTCCATCGCCGATCGTCAGTACACATCCGATCGGTACAACTTCATCTCCGGCTCCACGAACGACTCCTCGATCGGCGCGGCCGTCCAACAGTACCAGCCGGGCATGCGGTTTCAGTGCTTCGTTGATCCCGCCGATCCGCAGCAGGCGGTCATCAATCGCGGCATTTCGTACTGGTACTTCTTCGGGTTGCTCTTCTTCGCGGGGTTCGCCGGCATCCCGCTGCTCGTCGGCGCGTTCGTCGTCCGCCAGTTCTCGGCCGCGCGCGCGGCGCAGCAGGTGACGTCGATGTCGCCTCAGGTGCCGCCGATGACGCCCCAGGTGGTGTCGATGCCGCCACAGGCGGCGTTGATGTCGTCGGGCGTGGCCGTACAGGACGGCTCGATTGCCACGGTGGTCGACGTCGGACCGGTGGTGCTCCATCCGACCGTCTCGCCGATGGGAAAGCTCATCCTCGCGATGGTCTTCTGTCTGTTCTGGAATGGTATCGTCGGCGTCTTCACGTATTTCGAGATCCAGCAGTTCGCATCAGGCGAAAGCGGAGGCTGGTTCATGGCGATCTTCCTGCTGTTGTTCCAGATCATCGGCGTGGGGCTGCTGCTGAACGTCCCGTACCAGATGCTCGCGCTCGCCAACCCGCGCCCGACGATCACGCTGAGCCGCGCCACGCTGCCGATCGGCGGCGCGGTGCCGTTCGAATGGCGGTTGACCGGCGCGGCCAGCCGGGTCAGCCGGCTGACCGTGACGTTGAAAGGCCGCGAGGAAGCGCGCTACCGGCGCGGCACCGACACGCGCACCGACACGCACCAGTTCCACTCGGAAGTCCTCGCCGAGGCCGCGGATCCGATGACGATCGAGCGCGGCAGCGGCACCATCCGTGTTCCGGTGAAGACGATGCACTCGTTCAGCTCGAACAACAACAAGATCGTCTGGACCATCACGGTGAAGGGCGAGATCAGCCGGTGGCCCGACGTGGACGAGTCGTTCGACGTCACGGTGAGCCCCGCATGAGCACGCTTCGGATCGACATCGGCGGCCAGCGCGTCTTCAAGCCTGGCGACAGGATCGAAGGCCGCGTCCGCTGGCAGGTCGACGACCCGCCGCAGTCGGCCGAGGTGCGGCTTTTCTGGTACACGAGCGGAAAGGGGACCCGGGACGTCGAGAACGTCGGCTCGGTCACGTTGCAGACGCCGCAACCGAACGACGACCGCACCTTCTCGTTGACGCTGCCGCGCCAGCCGTACAGCTTTTCCGGCAAACTGATCTCGCTGATCTGGGCGCTCGAGCTGATCGTCGAGCCCGGGTCGAACGTGGAGCGCCAGGAATTCGTGATGTCGCCGACGGGCGCGGAGGTCGTCCTCGGTGAAGGCGCGTGAGAACCCGTTCAGGGCCGAGCGCGTCATCGACACGATTCGCTACGCGTGTCCCGACGGCGGCCTCGACGCGCTGATCGCGCGGCTCGCGGCGCTCGGCTACCGCGCCGCCATCGTGGGACCGCACGGCGCCGGCAAGACAACGCTGCTCGAGGATCTCGGGCGCGCGCTCGAAGATTGCGGATTCCGGATCACATCGGTGCGTCTCGGCGCCGACGATCGCCGCCCGCCGGACTCGTGGCCGGTCCGCGCCGCCCGTCTCGGACCGCGCGACATCGTCTGTCTCGACGGCGCCGAGCAACTGTCCGCCATCGCGTGGCTCGGGTTCCGCTGGCGCGCGCGGCGCGCGGCGGGACTGATCGTCACGTCGCACGCGCGCGGCCGTCTGCCTCTGCTCATCGAATGCACGACGAGCTCCGATCTGCTCGAGCGGATCGTCCGCCGCCTGTCGCCGGAACCGGCCGCCGGCACGCCGACGGCCACGGAGCTCTTCGATCGCCATCACGGCAACCTTCGCGACGCGCTCCGCGAGCTCTACGACGTCCACGCCGCCCGCTGAGTCACTGACCCTCGCTACTTGTCGTCATCTCCGCGCGCCGGAATGCCCGCCGCGAACCAGACGCCGCCGGTGTTACGAATCAGCAGGACCGGGCTCGCGCAGTCCGTCGGCGCGGGATTCAGGACGTCGTCGATCCGGAAGTCACCGTTCTCGTCCAGCGGCACGCCCGTCACCGCGGTGCTCCGCTCCACGAATGGCGCCGACGCCTCGCAAATCAACGTGGCGAACACGCTCTGATTGGCGTTCTGGCCGATGCTGTTGCCTGCGGCCAGCAGCAGGCCGCGTCCTCGGACGCGAATCCGGCCGTCGCTGAACACCTCCGCCCTGAGATCGCCGATGCGCCACGGCGCGCCGCCGGGATTGACGCCTCGCACGACGTTCAGCCGGACGTTGGGAAACGTCCCGTCCGGATTGGCGGGGCCTACCGCGCTCGAGACCGGGATCACGCCGATGCCGCCGTCGAATTTCGTCACCAGGTCGCGCCCGTGATCGCCGGGCTGTCCGGCGAACGCGAGAGCCATCACCACCACTGCCGTTCTCATCATCATGATCGCATTGCTCCTCTACGTGTCGTCGCGCCGCCGGACGTCGCGACGCCTCAGAGTGATAGGACACGGGCAGGCGAAATGCTTCGCGGTGGCCTGACACGCTCCAGCCGGGCCGGCGGGGGGGGGCCGACACCTTGACGTTCTACATATTGACGTGTAGAGTGTCTTGGTATGGTGCCCGACTCCCCGAAATCCGACATCCTGCAGGGCACGCTCGACATGCTGATCCTGAAAGTCGTCGCGCTCGGTCCGATCCACGGCTACGCCATCGCGCGGCGGCTGCAGCAGATGTCCGGCGACGTCATGCAGGTACAGCAGGGATCGCTCTACCCGGCGCTGCATCGTCTCGAGAAGCGCCGCTGGCTTCGCGCGACGTGGGCGGCGTCCGACACCGGCCGCGACGCGCGCTTCTATACGCTCACGAGTCTCGGTCGCACGCAGCTCGACGAGCAGCGCGCGAACTGGGATCGCCTGTCCGCGGCGATCTCCGGCGTGCTGCGCACGGCGGAGTGAGCGATGTGGTCGAGGCGAAGGGATCCGCGGCTCCGTGACGAAATCGCGTTCCATCGCGATCGTCTGATCGAGGACTACATCGCATCAGGGCTGACGCCTCAGGAGGCCGAGCGGCGCGCCTTCCTGGAATTCGGCAACGCGCTCCAGATCGAGGAGGCGGTGCAGGACGTGCGCGGGCGTTGGCTCGACGATGTCCGGCGCGATCTTCGCCATGCGTTCCGGACGCTCCGACGTCATCGCGGGTTCGCCGCGCTGGCGGTTCTGTCGCTGGCACTCGGCATCGGCGCCAATACCGCCATCTTCAGCCTGGTCAACGCGCTCATCCTGCGACCGCTCCCGGTTGCCGAGCCGAACCGGCTCGTCCAGTTCACCTACACGACGCCGGGACCAGGACCGCACAACTGGAACTCCTGGATGGGCTATCCGCATTTCGAGCGGTTCCGCGCGAAAGCGACGACGCTGTCCGGCGTGTTGGGCGGCGTGCCGCAGGGACGCCTGAACGTGGGCTGCCAGGGATCGGCTGAATTGGCGCGGGGCGAACTGGTCAGCCCGAGTTTCTTTTCGGTGCTGGGGTTGTCCCCGCTTCACGGACGCTTCTTCGCCGAGCAGGACGATCGCGCGGACGGCACGGTGGCGGTGCTCAGCCACCGCTACTGGAAGGCGCACTGCGGCGGCGACCCCTCCATCATCGGCAGGGCGGTGCAGATCAACCAGGTCCCCTTCACGGTGATCGGCATCGCGCCGGCGGGGTTCTCGGGAATGACGGTGGATAGCGCCGTGGATCTCTGGCTGCCGCTCCACATCCTCGATCGGTTTTCCCGAGACCGGACGCGCTGGACGGCGCCCTTTGACAGCTGGATGATCATCGCCGGCCGGCTCGCGCCTGGCGTGTCGTTCGAACGGGCCCAGGCCGAGGCCGACGCGATGCATCGCCAGCTGATCGCGGAGCAACTCGCGGCCTCCGGGGAGCCGAACGACGAGAACCTGCAGCGCTTCGTTCGCGAGAGCCATCTCGTGCTGCGGCCGGCGGCGAGCGGCCTGTTCAGCGGTCTGCGCGATCGCTACGAGTTTCCGCTGCAGCTGCTCGCGGGCGTGGCGGCGCTCGTCCTGCTCGTGGCGTGCGCCAACGTCGCCAATCTGCTCCTTGCGCGCGCGTCTCGGCAGCGCCGCGAGATTGCCGTCCGTCTCGCGTTGGGCGCCGGACGCGGTCGCATCGTGCGGCAGCTGCTGACCGAGAGCGTGCTGCTGGCCGCCGCAGGCGGGACGCTGGCGCTGGCGATCGCGTCGTGGGGCACGGCGGCAATCGTCCGCACGATCTCGACGGGCGACTCGCCGGTGCTCGACGCCGCTCCCGATTGGCGGGTGTTCGGCTTCACAGCGGCCGTCTCGCTGCTCACGACCGTGCTCTTCGGCCTGTGGCCCGCGCTGCGCGGCACGCGGATCGATCCCGGTCCGACGATGAAGGAAGACGGCGCAGGTGTCAGCCGTACGTCCGGGCTCCTGGACCGATCGCTGGTCGTGATGCAGATCGCCCTGGCGATCGCGCTGCTCGCTGGTGCCGGCCTGTTCGCGCGCACGCTGTGGAATCTGTGGAACGTCGATCTGGGCCACGACCGCGAAAACGTCCTGATGTTCGCCACCGACGCGAGGCTCGCCGGCCATTCGCCCGAGCGATCGCTTGCCCTGTACGGTGAGCTGCTCGAGAGGCTCCGTGCGCTGCCCGACGTCCAGGCGGCGAGCGTGTCGGTGGTCCGGCCCGTGGACGATCGCTGGTACCTGATCAACGTGATCGGCAATATCGACGGGACGAAGCTGCCGGAACGGGACGCCATTCGCATCGCCTACAACGTGGTGTCGCCCGCGTACTTCTCGACCGCGGGAACGCCCGTCGTGCTGGGCCGCGACTTCGATCCGCATGACACAGCCGTTGCGCCGAAGGTCGTGATGATCAACGAGTCGCTGGCCAGGCGCGTGTTTCCAGGACAGAACCCGCTCGGCCATCGCCTTGGCTGGGAGTCGGGGAGAGGCGCCGCCGGCGCCACGATCGTCGGCGTCGTCGCCGATACGCACTACAACGGCGTGCGCGACATGCCGCGCCCCGTGCTCTACGTTCCGCTCGCGCAGGCCGGCAATACCGACGTCTCTTTCGAGCTGCGCTACCGCAACGGCGCCGGCCTGGTGGACGCCGTGCGCCGCGAGGTTGCGGCGGTCGATCGCAATCTCCCGATCTTCCGCATCAAGACGCTGCGCGCGCAGACGGAAGAGTCGCTGATGAAGGAGCGGCTGCTCGCGGCGCTCTCGGGGTTCTTCGCCGGGCTGGTCCTGCTGCTCTCGTGCCTCGGACTCTATGGCGTGACGGCGTATGCCGTCTCGGGGCGGACCGCCGAAATCGGCATCCGCATGGCGCTCGGCGCGCAGCGCCGGAGTGTGCTGTGGCTCGTGCTCCGCGACGTCCTCGTCCTCGCGCTGGCCGGAATCGCGTGTGGAATCCCGGTGGCCGTCTGGATCAGTGGGTATGCGAGAGCGTTGTTCTACGGCGTGGAACCGACCGATCCCGTGACTCTCGCGACCGTTTCTGGCGTGCTGCTCGCCGTCGCCGTGCTGGCGGGCGCCATTCCTGCGCGCCGCGCCATGCGTATCGATCCGATGCGTGCCCTGCGGTACGAGTGAACGCTCGGGCGGCGCCAGGCGTGATACGGTGCGTCGGCATGACACCAGCACGAACGCTGATCGCCGGCGCCGTCGGATTCACCGTCGCGGTGGCGCTGCAGTACGGACTCGCGGCGATGCAGGGCAGTCCGCGGCAGCCTGCGCCGCAGGGCCGCGGCCGCGGCATGAATTTCACGGAGCCGAGCCCGCTCGACTTCAACGATCACGACGGGTACGTGTCGATCTTCGACGGGCGCACGCTCGACGGCTGGGACGGCAATCCGAAGTTCTGGCGCGTCGAGGACGGCGCGATCGTCGGCGAGTCCACACCCGAGCGGCCGAGCGGCAACAGCTACATCGCCTACCGCCGGATGAACGCGAAAGACTTCACGCTCAAGTTCGAGATCAAGGTCGAAGGCACCGGCGGCAGCGGGTTGCAGTACCGGAGCCGCACGGGAATCCCGTGGCTCGCGAACATTCCGGCGAACGTGACCGCCTTCAACGGTCCGGTGAACCTCGACTGGATGATGACGGGTCCGCAGGCGGACTTCTGGCCGAGCCGCGTCTACACCGGGCAGTTCTACTCCGAGAACACTCCGATGCGGATCCTCGCGTGGCGCGGCCAGGTCGTCGAAGGGTTCGGCGAACGGAGCAAGCGGCTGATGGGGACGATCGGCGATCGCCAGGCGCTCGGCGAGATCGTGAAGCAGAACGAGTGGAACCAGTACACCGTCATCGCGCGCGGCGGCACGTTCCTCCACATCGTCAACGGCCAGCTGATGGCCGTGATGATCGACGACGACCCCTCGTCGTCGAACAACTGGGCGGGTCAGTTCGGGATCGAGATCGAGGCGACGACCAGGGTGTCGGTGCGGAATCTCTGGGTGAAGAAGCTCAGTTAGGCGGCCGAATGCCGGCGAGACACGCGCGCCCTTCGTCTGTCGCGGCGCGTCCCGCGAGGAATTCGGCGACGGCTGCGCGCCTGGACTCGCCGATCCGGTCCCACTCGTGCTGGATCGCGTCTTTTTCCGCGTGCGTCAGGTGCCACGACAGCGGCGCGGCGCGCGGGGCGTCTCCCGGCGTTGCGCGAAGGCCCGGCGGGTCGAACGGGATCTCGAGCGACTCCACGCACACACCCTGGTTCTTCCAGTAGTCCTTCAGGAGTTTCAGCAGCGTCCGGTTGTTGACGCGTTGTCCCGTGGACCACGTCGCGAGCAGTCCCGAGAGCGGCGCGTAGATCTGGAACGGCCACGCCTGCCGCGGGCCGCCCGCGGACGGCTCGGGCACGCCTTCGTGTCCGCTGCACAGCGGCGTGTCGCAGAGTTCGAGCACGAGGACATGATTCGGCGTGTCGCCGCCTGCCGCGTGCGGCGTCAGCGCGGCGTGCGTCCAGGCCGACAGCGTGTTGACGCCGTAGATGTCGAAGTACCCGCCGTCGACGACGTGAACGTACCTGCCGCGCGCTGCGTCCACGTCGGCGCGCGCCGCCGTCGAGACGTACGGGAAGGCCGCCGACAGACGGACGGCGGTCGTGATCGGCACGTCGCGCTGCGGATAGCGTTCGTAGAACCCGTACGGCTGCAGCGGCGTCGGCAGGCCGACGGTCGCGAAGAGCATGGGTTCCCCCGTCTCCACCGCCATGGCGTTGAAGATGACGCCGGGACACAGGCCTTCGTGCACGTTGCGCCGCCACGTCGTGAGCCACGGCGACGGATCGGGATAGTGGGCCTGCAGCCGCGGTTCGCGCTTCCACGCGTCCTCGAGCACCGAGGCGCGATCGACCGCGGGGCTCACGAGAAACGGAAAGATCGCGCGGATCAGATCCTTGTAGACGAGCCCCCATCCGATCGCGTGCAGACTCGACTCCTGCGACGCCGTGTTCGGGTCGAATCCGGAGCCGGACGGCGGAAACCCGCAGTCGGGGGAAGACGCGAGCACGTTCATGACGCCGACGCTGCTGCCCGACACCGCGCTGACCAAGCGCAGATGCGACTGGAAGCCCTCGACGTGTCGGAGGCCGGTCAGCACGCGCGCCGTCCACGCCGCCGCCTGGATGCCGCCGCCTGACGCGGCGACGACGATGGGCTGCGCGTGGTGCAGGACGTCGGCGGGCGCCGGCGCCGGCAGCGGCGCCTCGACGGTCAACGTCCGGTACACGTTGTCGGTCGGAAACACGCGATCGATGAACCGGTCGACCAGCACGATCCAGGTGAGCAGGAACAGCACCAGCGGGAACCGGATGCGGTCGAGCACGAACGTCGCGAACGCGAGGATCCAGTTCAGGACGAGCACGAGGAGCAGCACGTACGACAGCGTCGAGGCGAGCACGGGACGCTGGATGTCGCGCGTGAGCCAGCCGGTGGCGGCGTAGATCGCGACCGATGCGAGCGCAAGGAACAGCGCGAGGCCGTGACCGCGGCCGAGCTGCGGACCTCGGCCGTCCTCACCGTCGGTGATGAAGCCGGCGCTGAGGAATGGATGCCGTGCGAGCACATCGAGCGCGTGCCGGTACGCGCGCACGAGGGCAGGGAAGGCTTCGTGTCCACGCCGGCGCCGCGTCCAGCGTTCGAACCACGCGCTTGCGGCGAGCGTGATCATCAGGAGCAGCACGGCCGCGACGGCGCCTGCGGCGGCGTAGAGGAGCATCGCAGCGATCCGGTGCTGCGACGCCTGGTGCGAGTACGTCACGACGCGCCAGACGACCGGCGCCATCAGCAGCGAGCTCACGAGCCATGTCGAGAGCGGGATCCGAAACGGCCCTGCTGATGCGCCCGGCAGCGCCATGCGCTCGCGCCCGTACGCGAGGATGAGATGGACGAGGTGCGCGATCGTCCACGCGTTGAAGAGCGCGACGGCCGTCATCAGGGAGAGCGCTTTTTCGTCGACGGGGTCGAACAGCCCGGAGAGCGCGGGCCGCAGGGCGCCGCGGAAGGCGAGCCACGGCAGTCCGGCGAGGATCGCCGCGGATGCGATCGGGACGCGGAGCGCCCAGATCCGCGCGAAGCTCATTGCGGCGCGGCTTCGCCCGAAAAGTCAGGCGACGCCCCGACGGTCACGGGCGCGGGATTCAGCGACAGCACGACGCGGCGGACGGCCGCGGCCGCCAGATCCGGGTCGCGCGGCAGCGTCGAGGACGGCACCGGTTCGCCGACGATGACGTGGACGCCGCGGCGGAAGATCGCGAGGCCGAAGAACATCGCGAGATACTGGCACGTCGGCGGCAGCTTCCCGATCCACGGGCCGGGATACCTGCCGTACCGCAGGTAGATCGGGACGATCGGCACGGGCCGTCCGAGGCGCGACTCCGCGATGCGCGCCACGCTTGCGAAGCCGCGCTTGAACGGACGCACGGCGCCGTCCATGTTGGCCCAGCCTTCGGGAAACATCAGGAGCGTCTGGCCGGAGGTGAGGACGCGCACGGCCGATTTCAGTGCCGGCGCGCCCTTGCCGGCATCCAGATCGGTGCAGAAGGCGCCCCACGACGACAGCAGCAGTCCGCAGAAGCCGCCGGCGGCGCCGAGCAGTCCGCTCGCCGTCATCGCGCGCGCGCGTTCGGGCAACAGGAGTCCGAGCACGAACGGGTCGAGATAGTGCCCGTGCGTCGGCACGATCAGCTTCGGCGCGGGCCCGGCGAGGTGCTCGCGGCCGCTCACCTCCACGCCGCCGATCTGCAGCCACACGAGCCGGCGTGCGACCTTTTTCATCGTGCGCCACGCGTCCTCGGTCGGCGGTTCCGGCAGATGGCCGCACGTGCACACGAGGCGGACGCGCCGCCGGGTGTCGCGCCACCACTGCACGGGGTGGATCATCATTGTCCGAGGGGCTTTGCCCCTCGGGCTCCCCTGCACGCCCTCTCGCACGCCGCTTCGTCGGCGCGCTCCGTTCGCGTGGCTCGCTCGCTGTCGCTCGCTCGCGTCATTGCCCCAGGGCGCGGCGTCCCGGCCGCTTCACGCCGCGCGCGAGGCCGATCGCCTCGAGCGCCGTGATGAAGTACCACCCGACGTCGACCTGCCACCAGCGCAGGCCGAACCGCGCGGATCCCGTGTAGGTGTGATGGTTGCGGTGCCAGTTCTCGCCCCACGCCGTCAGCTGGAGCGGGCCCAGCCACCAGATGTTCCGGCTGGAATCGCGATCGTGCGGCGGACCAAGGTGCGTCAGGCTGTTCACGAAGCACTGCATGTGCAGCGAATAGGTCAGCCGGATCGCGCCGATCCAGAAGAAGCCCTGCCAGCCGAACACGGCGCCGCAGCAGAGCGACAGTACGATGACCGGGATCTCGGCGCGTTCCCAGAAGCGGTACACGCCGCGGCTCAGCTCCGGGCACCATTCCTCCTGGTCGGCCGGGGCGGACTGGTAGAGCCATCGCAGGTGCGCCCACCAGAAGCCGCCGTGCGACGGGCTCGAAATGTCTTCGGGCGTGTCGGAGTGCGAGTGATGATGCAGGTGATAGGCGACCCACGTCGCGGGCGCGCCCGATCCGTTGAACATGGCCCACAGAATCAGGAGGTGCTCGACCCCCTTATGCAGCTTGAACGTGCGATGCGCGAGCAGCCGGTGATAGCCGACCGTCGTGCCGAGTCCGCCGCACGCGGTCAGCACGAGCGCGACGAGGAACACGCGCAGGTCCGGGATCGGGTAGAGGATCAATCCCGCCAGCGTCAGCGCGTGGATCAGCACGAGGTACACGAGGATCGCGGTCTTGTGCGGCGCGGCCTTCCAGACCGGCCATTCCCAGGGACGCGCCTCTTCTACATCAACGGCAATCGAACGCATGATCGCTCCTGGCCGAAGTCGACGCGGGCGGCCGCACTGCGGCGAGGTCGATCGGCTCGTCGGTCCGTCCGAGCATCTTCATCCACCGCAGGTGCGCGAGAAACGCGCCGGCGACGGTCCGATACTCGCGGTAGGTCAATCCGAATTCATCGGCCGTCGTCATCACGATCCGCGTGAGCGCCGGATAGTGGACGTGGCAGATGCCTGGGAACATGTGGTGCACGACGTGCAGGTTCAGCCCGCCGAGAATCCACTGCGCGAACGGGTTGCGGCGCGCGTAGTCGGCGGTCGTGTCGAAGATGTGGCGGATGTAGTTGTTCGAGATGTGTCCGGCTTCGTCGGCCTCGGGATACGCCGACTCCTCGATGAAGTGGTTCGGCTGGAAGATGAGCGCGATCGTGAACCCCAGGAACGCGTGCATCACGACGAAGCCTGCGATCACGGCATACCAGGGCCTGAGATAGATGAGCGGCAGCACGAGGGTGTAAGTGTAGTAGAACGCCTTGCCGGCGAACAGCGCGATCAGCTCGCCGGCGGGATGCCGCACGACGCTCCGGTTGCCGAACCGCGTCGCGGCGAGCCACCGGTAGTCCTTCGTCAGCACCCAGTCGAGCGTGCACAGGCAGTAGAGCACGGGCGCATAGAGATGCTGGTAGCGGTGGTACCAGCGACGCCGGTCGTGCGGCGTGAACCGGAAGACCGCGCCGGAGATGAGCGTCGTGTCGGCGCCGCTGATGTTGACGAACGCGTGGTGCGAGTCGTTGTGCAGCAGCCGCCACATGTACGAGCTGACGCCGACGAGATCAAACACGTAGCCGAGGACGTGATTCGTGCGCGCGCGGCTCGAGTAGGCGCGGTGATTGGCGTCGTGGGCGATGTTGAACGCCATGTGCAGCTGCGCGAACCCGTGGACGACGTAGACGCCGACGATCTGGATCGGCGAGAAGTCGCCCGTCATCAGCCACGCGTAGGTCGCGATCCAGAGCGTGAAGCCGAGGAGCGTCTTCGCCAGCATGTGGAGGTTGGCATGCCGTGAGATGCCGCGCGACCCGAAGTACTCGTCCACGCGGGCCGACAGCGCGCGGCTGAAGCCCGACGCGGTGATCTTCTCCGTGTATTGGAACTGCCTGGAGTCGGCAAGCATGTCAGGTCCCCTCCTGGCCGAGCGCGCGAATCCATCTGAGGTGTGCCAGAAAGGCGCCGGCGATCGAACGGTTCTCGCGATACCGGAGGCCGTGCTCCTCGGCGGTCGCCTTGATGATGCGGGTGAGCGCGGGGTAGTGCACGTGGCAGACGTGCGGAAACATGTGATGGGCGGTGTGGAGGTTCAGGCCGCCGAGCGCCCACTGGGCCAGCGGATTGCCGCGGGCGTAGTCCACCGTCGTGTCGAAGATGTGGCGGATGTAGTTGTTCGACACGTGGCCGTCTTCGTCGGGCTCCGGGAAATCGGACTCGCCGGTGAAATGATTCGGCTGGAACGTGAGCGCCAGCGTGAAGCCGAGGCACGCGTGCATCGCGACGAAACCGGTCACGATCGCCCACCACGGCACGCTGAGGAACACGAGCGGAATCACGAGCGTGTAGGTGTAGTAGAACGCCTTGGCCGCAAAGAGAAAGACGATCTCGCCCGCCGGGTGGCGGATCACCTGGCGGTTGCCGTAGCGGTGAACGGTGATCAGCCAGCGGTAGTCTTTCGCAAACACCCAGTCGAGCGTCGAGAGGCAATAGAGCGCCGGCGCGTACAGGTGCTGGAAGCGGTGGAACGGCCGCCGCTCGTCGTGCGGCGAGAACCGGAACAGGTGGCCCGAGACGAGCGCCGTGTCGGCGCCGCGCACGTTCACGAAGATGTGGTGCGCGTCGTTGTGCATCAGCCGCCACATGTACGAGCTGAGGCCGACCAGGTCGAACGCGCAGCCGAGCAGCCGGTTGACGCGCGCGTTCCTCGCGTACGCGCCGTGGTTCGCGTCGTGCGCGATGTTGAGCCCCATGTGGAGCTGCGCGAACCCGTGCACGACGTACACGCCGACCACCTGCAGCGGCGTGAAGTCGCCGGTCAGCAGCCAGACGTAGGTCGCGATCCACGCGACGACGCCGAAGAGCGTCTTGAAGATCATGTGCGCGTTGGCGCGCGGCGACTGGCGCGTGCGCGCGAAGTACTCGTCGACCCGTGCCGACAGCGCCCGGCTGAAGGCCGACTCGGTCACCTTGTGGGCGAACAGGAACTTTCTGTCGTCAGTCATGGCGAGCTCCCACCGCCACGTATTCAAGTGCGTTTAAGTGCGGGATCATCACCGGCGACCCCGGGCAAGTCAATCGATTTGTGCCCCGCGGCCGGCCATTACACCTGTGTCATCGCGTGTGAACCGGCGACTCGGCTCGCGGGTACGGAGGTCACGGCCCGCGCCCAGTCAACCGCTGCGCCGTCCGGAACGTCCAACCGCAACGTGCACGGGTTCATGGACCTTTGTCGCGACGTGCGCCACGGCGTCCGGACGCTGCGCCGGAGCGCGGCGTTCACCGCCGTCGCGGTGTCGACGCTGGCGATCGGCATCGGCGCGAACACCGCGATCTTCTCGCTGGCCGACGCCGTGATCCTGCGGACGCTGCCTGTCGAGACCCCACGCGATCTCGTGGTGCTCCGCCAGCACGGTCCGTCCGGCGACATCTTTCCGTTCACCTCGCCCGCGGCCGCCGGCCTCGCGACGACCCCCGACGTGCTGCGGGGACTCGCGGCATTCCGTCCGCTTCCGAACACGCAGATCACCGTGAACGGCGAAACCGAGCTCGCGGTGGCCCAGGCAGTTTCGGCCGACTACCACGAGGTGCTCGGCGTCCGTGCGCTCGTCGGCCGCACGCTGGCTCCCGGCGATCGCGACCCCGTGGCCGTCATCAGCTACCGCTATTGGCAACAGCGGTTTGCCGGCGATCCGAAGGTCGCCGGCCGATCGCTCGACCTGCAAGGACGGCCGTTCACGATCGTCGGCGTCACGCCGCCGGAGTTCTTCGGTACCCAGCCGGGACGCCACGTGGACGTGACCGTCCCCCTCGACGCCCGGCTCGTCACCCTGGGACCCAACGCGCGATGGCTGTACCTCATTGGACGGCTCCAGCCGGGCGTTTCCCGCGCGCGTGCGGAGGCGGCGCTCCGTGTGCGCTGGGCGCAGCTCGCGGCCTCCGGTGCGGTGCCGCCGCGCCCGTCCCTGACGCTGGCAGTCGATGGCGGCGCGCAGGGATTGAACGAGCTCCGCCGCCAGTTTGCGCTGCCACTTCGGATACTGATGACCGCGGTGGCGGCCGTGCTGCTGGTCGCCTGCGCCAATCTCGCAGGCCTGTCGTTCGTCCGTTCGAGCGCGAGACAGCGGGAGATCGCCGTCCGGTGCTCGCTGGGCGCCCCGCGCGGGCGAATCGTCCGGCAGCTCGTCACCGAGAGCGCGCTCCTCGCCGCCGCTGGGGGCGCGGCCGGACTCGCGGTCGCACGCTGGACGCGGGACGCGCTCCTCGCCATGATGTCGCTCGGCCGCAGCCCGATCGTCGTGGACGTGAGGCTCGACGCGCGCACGTTCGCGTTCGCGTCGGCGGTCACGATCGCGACGGCGGTGCTGTGTGGGCTGCTGCCGGCGCTGTCCGCGAGCCGGACGGACGTGCTGCCGGGATTGAAGGGAAGCGCACTCGCCGCCGACGGCGCGCGAACGCGCTGGGCGCGCGCGATGATCACGATCCAGATCGCGCTGCTCGTCCTCCTGCTCGCGTCGGCCGGCCTCTTCACGCGCACGCTGCAGAACCTGCGTGCCGTGGATGCCGGATTCCGCGACGCCCAGGTGCTGGTCGTCGACGTGCCGGTGCGCCCCGCCGCGCCGCGTGCGGACACGGCCGCGCTGTTCGACGAACTCTACACGCGGTTCGGCGCGCTGCCGGGCGTCCAGTCGATCAGCGTGACGATGGATACGCCGCCAGCCGGCGAGATGTCGATGTGCGCCGGCATCGAAGTGCCGGGACGTCCGGCCGACGGCGACGACGCGCCCGTCGTCTGTCAGAACTTCGTCGGGCCTCGCTTCTTCGAGACGATGGGGATCCCGGTTCTCGCGGGACGCGACTTCGATGCCGGCGACGATGCGCGTGCGCCGCAGCGCGTGATCGTCAGCGACGGCGTCGCACGGCGGTACTTCGCCGGCGGGAATCCGCTCGGGCGTCAGCTGACGGTGGGCGCCGCCACGATGCGTACACGTGTCGTGGCGACGATCGTCGGCGTCGTCAAGGATGTGCGGTACACGAGTCTGCGGGCTGACGCGCCGCTGATCGTCTATCGCCCCGCCAGGCAGCAGAGCGACGCGCCGGCGAGGACGTTCCTGATCCGCACGACCTTCGCGACGGCCGACGCCCTGGCGCCGTTGCTGCGCGCCGAGGCCCGTGCGGCGGCGCCGGCGCTGCCTCCGCCATCGGTCGCGAGGCTCTCGGACAGGGTTGCCGGTGCGCTCGTCGAAGAGCGCGTGCTGGCGGCGCTGGCGAGCGCCATCGCGGCGCTGGCGGCGATCCTGGCGGCGATCGGCGTCTACAGCACGGCCGCGTCGTCGGTGTCCCGGCGCCGGCGCGAAATCGGCATCCGGATGGCGCTCGGCGCGCTGCCGCGCCAGGTTGCGCGGATGGTCATCGGCGAAGGCCTCGCGCTGGCAGCCGCGGGCCTGGCGATCGGGATTCCCGCGGCGCTCGCCGCTGCGCTGACGGCCCGCGCGGTCCTCGCCGGACTGTTGTTCAGATTGTCGCCTGCCGACCCCGTCGTGCTGTTCGGCGCATCGGCCGCGATCCTCGGGATCGCGTCGCTCGCCGCGTACGGTCCGGCGCACCGCGCCTCGCGCATCGATCCCGTCGCGGCGATCAAGGACGAGTAGGGTACGATCCGATCGTTGAATCTCGCTCTCAGCGCATCGCTCGGCGCGGTGTTCGGCGCGCTCGCCGCGGCGTGCGCGTTCGTCATCTCCTATTCGGAATACAAACGCAACTGGTCGTTCCGGGGCAGCGCGACCAAGATGGCGCTGCGCTCCGCGGGCGTGACGTTCGCGTTCTTCTTTCTCGCCGCCCTCGCGCTCGGGTGGATCTTCCAGGTCGTGGCGCAGAGGTAATCTCCGCGTTGACTTCGGCTCGCCGACGATGCCATCGTCGTCGTCATGGGGACACACGCACGCGACGGCGCCGACGGCAATGGGCCTGACCGTCCGGTCATGTATTGACAAATGTAGAACTATGTCAATACACTTGTTCGTGGCCACCGGTTCCCGCCTGAAGCGCTCGGCCGCCCGCGAAGAGCGGGTGTCCCGCACGTACCGCCTGCCGCTCTCGAAACTGAGCGCGGCGAAGAAGGCGCTGGGTGCCGCCACCGCCACCGAGACGATCGAACGCGCGCTCGACCTGGTCGTGTTTCAGCGCGAGCTGGTGGACGGCACGCGCGCCATGCTGGGGATCGAGATTGCCTCCCCAGATGCCGAGCGGTGACCTCCGCGCCCCGGAAGTTCGTCCTCGACACCCAGCTCTTCATCCAGGGCTTTCGCGACCGCGCGGCCAACGACGCGCTGCAGGATTTCCACCGCGTGTTCGCGCCGTTCGAGTACTTCAGCGTGATCGTGGCTCAGGAACTGCGCGCGGGCGTTCGGCGTGCCGCGGATCGCCAGTCGCTGGAGAAGCACGTGCTCCGGGTCTTCGCGCGCGCCAACCGGACGATCGCGCCCTCGAGCGAGGCCTGGCACCGCTCGGGCGACGTGCTCGCCGCGATGGCCCGTCAGGAAGGACTGGAGCTGGCGCGCGTCTCGAAGGCCTTCAGCAACGACGTGCTGCTCGCGCTGTCGTGCAGGGAAGCGGGCTGCGTGCTCGTGACCGACAACGAGCGCGACTTCGCCCGTATCCGGCGGTTCACGCCGTTCGACTTCATGAAGCCCTGGCCGCTTCAGAAGCCAAGGCCGACGTCGGCCTGAACCTGCGGCACGTCAGCGCCGGAACGCCTGCTGCATCGCGTCGAGCGCGCTCGTCATCGACTCGCGGGCGGTGCTCTCGATGACCGGCGCGGCGATGACGCGAATCACGCGAGGCACGCTGCGACTGAGGCTGATCGACTCGCATTCAGCCAGCACGCCCGCCGGTGTCTGCTGAAATCGCCAGTACGCGTTCCACCGCCAGAGGAAGCCGTGGTCGTCGCCGGGCGCCCTGGCTTTCTGCGCGGCCGTGCCGTATCCGTCCAGTTCGGCGATGCTCGTGGCGATGCTGGTGCTCGTGGCACGGTCCGCGGCCAGGCGCCGGAAGGTCACGAGGTGTTCGGTCGCGTAGACGACGGAGATGACCTTCTGGCGCCGCAGGACCAGCCCGATGCGATTCCATCCCGGGCCGGCGTCGAGCATGCGCGACGAGAGCACCTCGTTCGGGGGCGCCGGCGGCGCCGCACGCTCGAGGCGCGCGAGGATCCGGTCGAGCGTGGCGCCCGGGATGAAGACGTCCCCGAGCCAGTCGTGCACGAGGCCGCCGTGGACGTCGATCTCACGGTCCTGCGCGTCGCGTGTCTCCATGGCACGCGTGACGAGCGTGCCCGCCAGGATCCTTCGGCGATCGTCCGCGCGGTCGGCCGCGTCGATCGCGAGAAACGGGCCTTCACGGGTGTCGCGCGCCAGGCGCGCTTCAGTCGCCGCGACATAGCGTGCCCAGCCCGCCAGCGTGTCCGGGTCCGGGCCTGCCGCCGAGACGACGACGAACGAGGCCAGCATGAGTCCCGCGACCACCGCGATCCGCCGCATATATGGAGGAGGGCGCAGAACGGCCGCAAACAGGCTCACACCGGCTGACGCCCGGGTCGGTGAAACGCATGGACCTCCGGTGACGCGAACGATATCATTCCGGATCCATGGCGCGCACACCACCTCCGTCTTCCGATCTGGCGCGCGTCACGCTCTCCGTCCTCACGCTCGGGCTGCTCGTCGTGGCCTGCCTGTGGATCCTCAGCCCGTTTCTCGGCGCGATTGTCTGGGCGAGCATGCTGGTCATCGCCACGTGGTCGAACCTGCTGTCGCTGCAGGCGCGGCTGGGCGGGCGCCGCTGGCTGGCGATCACGATCGTGACGTGCGCGATGCTGCTGATCGTCGTGCTGCCGCTCGTGCTCGCGGTCGTCACGATCGTGCAGGGCGTGGGGGACATGTCCGGCTGGATCACGGCGGCCGCGAACGCGCCGTTGCCCCAGCCGCCCGCGTGGATCGCCGGCATCCCGTTCATCGGATCGAGGGTGGCGGGCGAATGGCAGAAACTGGCGTCGACGAGTCATGAGGAGCTGGTGAAGCAGGCGGCGCCATACCTGATCAAGGTGGCGGAGTGGTTCGTCGGCCACATCGGCGGACTGGGGCTGCTCTTCCTGCAGTTCCTGATGACGATGGTGATCGCCGTGATCCTGTATTCGAGCGGCGAGCACGCGGCCACGTTCGCGCGCCGCTTCGCGCGGCGGCTCGCGGGCGATCGCGGCGAGCAGTCGGTCGTGCTCGCGGCACAGGCGATCCGAGCCGTCGCGCTGGGGATCACGATCACGGCGCTGGTGCAGTCCGTCGCCGCCGGCATCGGCCTCGCCGTCGTGGGCATCCCGTACGCCGCCGTGCTGACGTCGGTGATCTTCGTGCTCTGCATGGTGCAGGTCGGCGCGTTCGTCGTGATGATCCCGGCCGTGGCGTGGCTCTACTGGATGGGCCATCCGGTGTGGGCCACGGTGCTCCTCGCCTGGTCGGTCCTCGTCGGCGCGCTCGACAACGTGCTCCGGCCGCTCCTGATCAAGCGCGGCGCCGACATTCCGCTTCCGCTGATTTTCGCCGGCGCGATCGGGGGATTGATCAGTCTTGGTCTCATCGGCCTGTTCGTCGGCCCCGTTCTCCTCGCCGTGACGCTTCGCCTGCTCGAGTGGTGGATCGCCGACATCGACGAACCGGTGGCGCCCGACGCGCCGCCGGCGCCAGATGCGACGTGATGGGCGCGTTCCTGTGCTCGAGCCGTCGTCGATGGCCGTGGATCGTGCTCGCCTTCGTCCTCGCGGGAGCGCCCGCGCACGCGCAAGTCACGCCTCCGCCGACGACTCCGCCGCCCGACGACAATCCGTCGGTGCGAGTGGGCGGGACGCTCTTCGCCGACTTCACGCAGACGATTGCGCCCAAGATCGTCGACACCGGCGGCGCCGTCGTGTCACCGAGCGCGTTCAACGTGACGCGGGCCTACATCAACGTCACCGGCCAGTTGAATCATCTCTTCGCCTTCCGCATCACGCCCGACATCGTGCGCGAGACCGGCGCCGGCAGCTCGCTCAACGGCAGCATGACGCTGCGCCTGAAGTACGGCTACGTGCAGATGAACCTCGACGACTGGCTGTGGCGCGGCACGTTCGTCCGCGCGGGCATGATCCAGACGCCCTTCGTCGACTTCGAGGAGACCGTGTACCGCTACCGCTTCCAGGGACCGACGTTCACGGATCGCGAAGGGTACCTGACGTCCTCAGACTACGGCGCCGCGGCCCGAACGCTGCTGCCGCGCGGCTACGGCGAGATCTACGGCGGTGTGTACAACGGTGAAGGCTTCGCGCGCGCCGATCCCAACAACCAGAAAGCGGTCGAGCTGCGCGCGACGATCCGGCCGTTTCCCACGAGCAACCTGCCGCGCGGGCTCCGCGTGACGGGGTTCTACTCGGGTGACCACACGGTGAAGAATGCCGATCGGCGCCGGGCGGCGGGGCTCGTCACCTTCGAGCACCGCTTCGTCAACGCCGCCTGGAGCTGGCTCGGCGCCGTCGACCAGGCCAGCCCGGCCGCGCCGCGCGTGCGAGGGCGAGGCCAGTCGTTCTGGATCACGCCGCGGCTGCCGCTGGGGGCGCCGCCCGTCGCACCGCCCGCCGGCATGGTCCGCGCGACGCTCGAAGGGCTCTTCCGCTACGATCGACTGGAGCCCAATCGCGACAGCACGGGCGTGAAGGAGCGCTGGATCGGCGGCGCCGCGTACTGGCCGCGCATGCGCAGCTCGAGCTACAGCGCCGCCTTCATGCTCGACTACGAGCAGGTGAACTATCACGAGTTCGAGCCGCCGCGGCCCACGGAGAAACGGCTGGCCGTGCACATGCTCGTGGCTTTCTGACGCGGGGAACGAACGATGGCGTCCATGTCACACCGGCTCGCACAGGGGTTTCTCATCGCCGCGGCGGCCGTGGCGATTGCGGCCGCGCCGCCCGCACAGCCTGCGCCGCGCACGACGATCGCCGGCGCCGGCGCGACGTTCCCGTACCCGATCTACTCCGCCTGGTTCGCCGAGTACGCGAAGCTCAGGCCCGACGTCGAGATCACCTATCAGTCGATCGGATCCGGCGCCGGTATCCGGCAGCTGACGGATCAGTTCGTGTTCTTCGGCGCGTCCGACGCGCCGATGATCGAAGAGGAACTGCTCGACGCGCCCGCGCGCATCGTCCACATCCCGATGGTCGTCGGCGCCGTCGTGCCCGTGTACAACGTGCCGGGACTGGCGCACCCGCTGAAATTCAGCGGCCCGCTGCTGGCCGACATCTTCCTCGGCCGGATCACGAACTGGAACGACCCCGCGATCGCCAGGCTGAACGAGGGGATCGCACTGCCGCCGATCGAAATCAGCCCGGTCACGCGGGCCGACAGTTCGGGTACGTCGTTCGTGTGGAGCGACTTCCTCTCGAAGGTTTCGCCCGAGTGGCGGCGGATGGTCGGCGCCAACCGGCATTCGACGCTGCCGGTCGGGTTGTCGGCGAAGGGCGGGAGCGAAGGCGTGTCGGCGATCGTGAAGCAGACACGCGGCGCGATCGGCTATGTCGAGCTCACGTACGCGACGCGGAACGGCCTCGACGTCGGCCTCGTGCAGAACAGCGAGGGGGAGTTCGTGCGCGCCACGATCGCGTCGATGACGTCGGCTGCCGAGGCCGCCGTCACCCTGATGCCGCGCGACCAGCGCGTGTCGATCACGAACGCGCCCGGCAAGGGCGTCTACCCGATCTCGTCGTTCACCTGGCTGCTCCTGTACGAGAGCCCCAGCGATCGGCACCGCAGCCGGCTCATGGTCGAGTTCATCGAGTGGGCCTTGAGCGACGGACAGAAGCGCGCGGCCGATCTCGGCTACGCGCCGCTGCCGCCGTCGATGGTGCCGCTCGTGCGCGAGCGCCTGCGCCGGATCAAGACCTGAGGCCCTAACGCACCAGGAACCATTCCTTGCGGATCTGCCAGAATCCGGCGCCGGTCTTCTCGGCCGCGCCCGACTCCGCCTGCCATTCGAGGTGGTATCCGACGCGTTGCATCGCTGACGGCGTCTGGCCTCGAATCGTGAGCGTCGCGGCCGTGTCGGTCATCCATCCCTCGTCGACGGTGAAGGTCTTTGGCCGGATCGACTGCCATCCCGGCAGATCCTCTTTGTGATCCTCCATCTGCCGCGCCGACGTATGGGCCGTCAGGTGCGCCATCGTCTCGAAGTCGCCGCGGTGCACGGCGTCGATGTACGCCTGGACGGCGGCGAGCGGCGCGGCGCCGGGCGTGATGGGACGGCCGGTCGCCGCGGTGACGCGGAATTCCTTCGCGCCGGCCTTGAGCAGCGCCGCAGCGTTGTCGTCGCGTTCGTTGGTCACGGCGTACACGAGCGCGGTGTCGCCCCACTTGTCGTGCGCCTCGAGGCGCGCACCCGCGGCGATCAGGTTCGTCACGCACGCGGTCTCGGACTGACGCGCCGCGTTCATCAACGCCGTCATCGCGATGTCGCCGACTTCATTCGGATCCGCGCCGCCGGCCAGCTTCGCCTTCTGCGCGTCGCAATCGCGCTCGTCCCAGACGCTGGCGGCGTCGTGCCGGCGCGCCTCGGCCTCGTGCCCGCCGCCCCAGAGGAACACCGGAACGAGGATGCCGTGGAGGATCGCGTTGAACCCGAGCGCGATGAAGAACATCTGCACTGAATCGCCGCCGAGACGCTTTCGTGTCCTCGCCAGATCGTCGTTGAAGAGGCGCGTCAGCGCTCCCGCGCCGGCCGTGAAGCCGCCGCGCGATTCCGACCAGCAGCCGATCAGCGTCACGGGGGCGCCGACCGGAACCGATCGCTCGACGATCCGGCGCCCCTGCAGGTTGGCGCCTTCGCCCCCGATCTTGAAATCCTTGTGAATCGTCCCGTCGTCGTCGGCGACGAGCGAGGTGAACGCCGACAGGACGTTCAGGACGCCGAGCGAGTCGAAGTTCGCGGACGCGAGATACGCCTTGCCGCGTTCGCGATCGATCTGGTCTTCGCCCGCCGGCGGAAACTGATCGAGCGTGACGAACCCGAGCACCTTGGCCGATCCGTTCAAGGTCTCGACGGCGCACGGCGCCATCGCAAAGCCGGCGTAGTCGCTCTGTCCCTGCAATCCCGGCTTGACGTCGTACTCGTAGATGACGCACGGCCGGCCCGTGAAGGGAGCCTCGAGCGGCTTCTCCAGCGCGCGGATGGGACCCGCGACGGCCTCGAGGCGGCCGTCCTTGCGCGGCTCCATGTTCGCGGCCCGGCGGATCGCCGCGCGATCGCGGCCGGTCGTGAAGAAACCGAAGATCGTGCTGAAGAGCATCCAGGCGAACGTGCCGCCGAGGAGGCCGATGATGATGGCGGAGTTCCGGTCGTAGAGCCTGTGCCAGGCGATGTACGCATACGCGCCCATCAGCGCGAGCCAGACGCCGACCATGACGATGGCTTTGATGAACGTGCGCACTGACGCCATGGGGGCGTAGGATACGCTACCGCGCGCCTGAATTCAGGCGGAGATCAGCTGGCTTCGGCGGCGCTGCGCGAATTCTCGTGTCCGGCGGCCGCCGCGAGGTCGCGGGCGAACGGCGTGCCCTTCCGGGCGTCGATGAGCGTGCCGATTTCGTCTTCGATGAGCGTCGCGGCGTCCGCCCCCTCGAGGGCGGTGCGGCTGCCGTAGATGCTGCGCGCGAAATCGAGGTTCCCGGCGAGCCGCTTCTGGAGATCGGTGCCGGTGACGCCCGACTCGACGTCGGCGTCGTACATCTGCTCCATCTCGTGCAGGAGCGACGCTGCGTACTTCTGGAGCTCGGCGAGCGCCTTGAGCTCCTTCGAGAGCCGCGACAGCAGCGCGATCACATAGTGGCGCATCGCCTCGGCCTGAGCCGTCCGCGGATCCGCCGCGCCGCCGGCGCCCGCCTGCGGCGGTGCGCCCGAGTCGTCGGCATAGACGATCGCGAGCGTGTCGTTGCCGACGACGATCGGCAGCGCGAGCGCGCAGTTCGGCGAACCGCTGAACGGCGTGCGGCTCTCCTTCAGCTCCGCCCCCGCCAGCGTCTCGATCTGTCCCGAACTGGCCGCACGCGCGGGGAGCGAGTCCATGCCGAGCGGCAGCACCAGCTTGCCGATGTCGGTCTTCAGATCGAACCCGATCTGATGTTCGCCCTGCAGGTGGCCCTTCTTCACGCGGAACAGCGCGACCCGCGGGAACTGCGCCGCCAGCTGTTCGACGAGCGTCGTGAGGACCTCGGCGATCGTGTTCGCGCCGGCGAGCGCCTGGAAACTCGACAGCAGATCAACGAGCGCGGACGCGTTGGCCGACGCGGACACGGGCACGGCCGGCGCCGCGCGCGACGCGTCCTGCAGCTTGGCCTCGAGCGCCTTGATCCGCCCTTCCTTTTCCTGCTGGCCCTGCTCGAGCGTCTTCACGCTCGCGGCGCTCTTCTTGAGAAGATCCGTGACAGCGGAGAGCTTGGCTTCGGCCGCCTGGCTCTGGCTCTGCGCGGCGGCGGAGGCCTCGTCGGACGAGAGACGCTCGGCGTTGGCGCGCTCGATGGACTTGGTCGCGTTGCCGAGCTCGGTGCGCAGCGAATCCACGGTCTCGCGCGCCTTGCGCAGGTCGCCTTCGGCCGCCCGGCGCGCGGCCGTCTGTTCGTCTCGCGCGGCGGTGAGTTCGGCGCGCGCGGCGTCCGCCTTTTCCGCGTTCTTGCGCGCATCTTCCAGCTGACGGGTGGTGACGTCGACGCGCTCGGTCGTGGACTTCAGCTCGGCCTTCAGGCGGTCGCCGGCCGCCTGCGCGTCTTTCAGGGCCGCGGCGCTGGCAGCCTTTTCCTTGGCGGCGGCGTCGATCTGACTGCGCAGGCCGTCGGCGACCTTCTGGGCTTCGTCCCGAGCCTGCTTGACGGCCAGCTCGGTGGCGGTCGCGGCAGCCTTGGTCAGCCTGCCGGCCAGCTCTGACGCTTCCTTCGCCGCAATTTCACGAAAGTCCATAATCCTCTACTGAAGAAAAGGCCAAGGGCATTGCAAGCGAGGGACCGTTGTGCCAGTGTGCGCTTTTCGCAGGGCCCCCCGTGCGCGCCCGCGTGTGCGTGCAAGTGTGCGGCCACGAAACGGGCGGCCGCCTCCCAAAATTGTAATCGACCGGCGCGTCACTTCTCATAGTAATAGAAGCAGCCGATCAACGTCGCGCCGGTCTTGCCCGCGGCGTCCGACAGCATCATCACGGTCTTCTTCTCGCCGATCTCCAGCTCGCACGTCCGCATCCCCTCGCCGGTCTCGCACTTCGTGAGCGTCTTGCCGAGCGACTGCTCGACCGCCTTCTTGGCTTTGTCGAACGGCGCCTTCACCGAGACGGAGAAGCCAAGTCCCATCCCCACTGAGTGCGAGTACACCTCGGAGACCGGCAGGCCCATCATCGTCACGCTCGAGATCGGAACGTGGAATGGGGATCCCTCCCGTTCCCGGAACTCCGCGAGGAAGCTGTCGCGATGGCTGGCGGCCCGGACGGGATCGTCCTTCCAGTCCAGCCAGGAGTCCCGGCATGTCGCCATCTGCTCGAGCGGGAACGGCGCGGGTTTCGACGTCCGCGACGGCGCACCGGCATCGGCGCCGGCGACTCTGACGGCGACCGCGACGTCCTTCTCGATGGCCGCCTCGTCGTCGAAGATCATCAGGTTCAGCGCGGTGCCCATCTGCCGCGTCGCGTTGTCGACGCCGAAGTCCCAGACACGGCGCAGCACCTCGGCGAGGGGCCTCGACGCGTAGAACTGCTCCACGTCCGTTTTGTGCGAGCCGTCGTCGGCCGGCACGTTCGTGCCGGCACGCTCGTCGAATCGCTTTCCCAGGTCATTGAGCTGCGTGTTCCACTCCGGACTGCCGATCTCCGGACCCTTGGCGGCCGGGCCGCCGGCAGACATCGCGTGGACGATGTAGCTCTTCTTCGCTTCCTGACGGACGATGGCGCGTCCGGCCGGACCCTTGAGCGCGGCGACGACGGCGTCGAGATCCTTGCTCTGTCCAATCCGTCCGACTTCCGCTTCGACGTGCCCGGTCAACTCGTCGGCCGCGGCATAGGCCGTGAGGATCTTCGTCATGCGCGCGCCGAGCGCGGCGCGCGCCTTCTGCCACCGCGCGTCGGACGGCGCCCACGCCGCGCCCAGCGGCTGCGCGGCGGGGGACTGCTGGATCCGCCTGTCGAGGAGCGGATTCCAGGTGTCTTCGACGAGCAGCTTCGCGACGGTGAACATCGGCACCGCCGATGTGCTGACGAACGCCGCCGCGGCCGGCGGCGTGTTCTGTGCCTCGCCGACGACGGACGCGAGCAGGACCACAAGACACACGACTGAGAACGGTCGCACGACGGCACCTCGCCGGCAGGCTGCCTGGAGAGCTGAGGATTGATGTATCGCGATAATGTAGGGCAGCCCGCGTCCGGACGCAACTCGGGTATTGTTCGCCGTCCCCGGCGTGGCCTCAGCGCCGGCTCGACCACGCCGGTCAGGTAAGATGACCGGATGAAAGCCTTCATCGGCGGCATCCTCTTCGCCCTGATCGCGCTCGCGGCCGGCGTGTATGCGGTCTCGACGTTCGGCTGGTACCCGATCGGCGCCGACAATCCTCCGAGCAGCATCGAGCGCACGCTCGCGATGCGCGCGATGGACGTCTACGCCGACAAGCACAAGCCGGAGATGGAGAACCCGACGCAGCTGACGAACGAGAACCTGATCACGGGCGCAAAGGAGTACGAGGAGCACTGCGCGTTCTGCCACGGCGGCGCCAAGGCGAAAAACAGCCCGATGGAGCACAAGTTCAATCCGCCGGCGCCGCAGCTGCTCGCGCGTATTCCGCACGATCCCGACAACTGGCTGTTCTGGGTGACGAAGCACGGCGTCCGCATGACGGGCATGCCGTCATGGGACGGCATCATGAGCGACGACGAGATCTGGAAGGTCATCGCCTTCATCAAGCACAGCGACAAGCTGCCGCCGGAAGTGGCCGCTGCCTGGCAGGCGCTCGCGTCCGAGCCGGGCGAGATCGACGAGCACACGCCCGAGCAACACGAGCACAAGGCCGGCGAACCGCACGAACACAAGAGCGGCGAGCCGCACGATCACAAGTAGGCTGGTCTCAGACCCGGCGTTCAGTCTCTCGCGCGCAGCCCGGCCGGTCCTCCGCCGACCGCGATCGGCGGACCCGGCGTCAGCTGTGTCCCGTCGAAGCGCAGCGTCCTGATCGCGCGCTCGATCATGCACTGCACCAGCAGCGAGCGGCCGTCCGGATGCCAGGCGACGCCCTGGCACCACTGTCCGACCTCGATCTCCGTCACCGGCCGCAGCGCCAGGCCGTCGAGCCGCAGGATCTTCAGCAGGCCGTGGTCGCGGTAGAACGACGCGGTCTTCGCGGCCCCCGATCCGTTCATCACCGTCACGGCGACGAATCGTCCGTCCGGGGAGATCGCGATCCCTTCCGGGACCAGGCCGATGCTCACCTGATCGACGGCACGCGGCGGCGCCGCGGTCAGATCGACGACGCTCAGCGTGTCGGCCCCGCCGGTCGTGCCGGCGCCGATGTTCGCGACGATCGCGGCGCGGCCGTCCGGCGTGACGTCGATCCCGTACGGCTTCAGGCCGGCGACGAAATCCTGTTTCGCATTCGTGACGGCCGTGCCGCGCACGGCGAGCACCGACACGAGGCTGTCGTTGTTCCGCGTCACGAGCGCCCGCGCGCCGTCGGGCGTGAACACGACGTGGCTCGGACCGCTGTCGCGCGCTCCGAGATCGACCGTGCCGGCGGGCGTGACGGTCTTGCCGGCAATCGTGAACACCGAGACCGTGCCCTCGGCGCGATTCGCGATGAGCGCCAGCGTGCCTGCGGGGTTGATCGACACGCCGGAGGGTTGGCGTCCCGCGCGCAGCGTCGCCAGCGCCGCCGGGGGCGACGCGCGCAGATCGACGACGGTCACGGTCTCGTCCGGCGTCGTCTTCGCCGCATCGGCGGGATCGAGCTTCAGCGCGGCGGTCACGATCGCGATCGATCGATCCGGTGCGATCGCCACGCTCTGCGGCGGACCGACGACCGACGTGGGCGCGCGGAGCTCGCCCGCGATGCGCGGCGGCCACACCGACAGGTCGAGCACCGTCACGGTGTCGGGCGACGGCGTCCGCGCGACCGACGTCACGCCGTCCACCAGCGCGGCCTTCCCGTCGTTGGCGGACACGGCGACCTGCGCGCGCACCGGCGACGCGGCGAACACACTCAACAGGCACACGCGCGTCAGATGCCGGTATGCGCTTTGCGATCGAAGGCTGGCCGGAAGAAAGGGAGGACGCATGAGCAGCACGATAACCCGAGTCGCCGATTCCGCGGAGCTGGGCGTCGGCCTGGCCGGTGCGGTCGGCGCCGCCGTGACCGGACTCACCGACTGGAGCGAGACGCAGGGTCGAGGACGGGCGCGTGGTGACCGGACCGTCGACGCACGATCAGCCGCGGTACGACGTGCGCGAGCGCGACGGCCGGATCGAGGTCAGCGCACGCCGAACGTGATGATCGTGGATCCCGCCGCGACGCCGATGTACTGCCGGCCGTCGAACATGTAGGTCATCGGCGACGCTTTCCAGCCGGCGTTCGTCGGGAAGCTCCACAGCGGCGCGCCCGTGACGGCGTCGGCGGCCATCAGCGCGCCGCCTTCCGCGCCGAAGATCACCAGGCCCGTTGCGGTCGAGAGCGTGCCGCCCCACGTCTCGCCGGGGCCCGGCTGCGGCAGTTCCCACTTGATCGCGCCCGTGTGGATGTCGATCGCTTTCAGCACGCGCTGCGGAACGGGATCGGGCGACGTCCGCTGCGCGCCGCCGAGATACTGCTTGCCGGCTTCCCACGTCGCACCGTCGGCCTTCGTATAGATGCTGCACTTCTCGAAGGTCTGCAGGTAGTAGAGGCCGGTCGCCGGGTTGTACGACGGAGAGAACCAGTTGGTCGCGCCGTCCTGCGACGGGCACACCTTCGTGCCGGAGGGAGACGGATCGTGTCCGGGCACACGGATCGGCCGCCCGTCGGCGCCGATGCCGCTCGCCCAATTGAGGTTCCGCACGAACGGCTTCGCGAGTAGGAGCGTGCCGTCGGCCCGATCGAGGACGTAGAAGAACCCGTTGCGGCTCGCGTGCAGCATCAGGTGGCGCGGCCGGCCCTGCCAGTCGGCGTCGACGAGCACCGACGTCTGCGTCGCGTCCCAGTCCCAGAGATCGTGCGGCGTGAACTGGAAGTACCACCGCAGTTTCCCCGTGCGGCGCTCGAGCGCGATGATGCTGTTCGCGTAGAGATTGTCGCCCGCGCGATCGTCGCCGTTGTATTCCTGGCTCGGATTGCCGACCGGCCAGTAGACGAGATCGAGATCCGGATCGTAGCTGCCGGTGAACCACGTGGCCGCGCCGCGATGATCCGGCGGGCTCGCGCCTTTCCACGTGTCGAACCCCGGCTCGCCGGGCCTCGGCACCGTCCAGAAGCGCCAGACTTCCTTGCCCGAGTCCAGATCGTGCGCCGCGACGAAGCCGTTCGCGCCGTGCTCGCCGCCCGCGACGCCCGAGATGACCAGGTTGCCGGCGACGAGCGGCGCGGAAGACGCGAAGTAGTTCTGGCTGACGTCCGCGAGCGGCGCTTCCCACGCGAGCCTGCCGGTCCACCGGTTCAGCGCCAGCACGCGCGCATCGTCAGTCTCGAAGAAGACGCGATCGCCGGCGAGCGCGACGCCGCGGTTGGCCCACGCCGACGCGCCGGGCGTGCGCGCGCGCTGATAGTGCCAGATCTGCCGGCCGCTGCCGGCGTCGAGCGCGTAGATCTCGTTGACCGACGTCACGTACATCAGGCCGTCGGCGACGACCGGCGTGACCTGCAGGCCGGCGGCGTTGGGCACCGTGAACATCCACTGAGGCGCGAGCCGCGAGACGTTGGACTTGTCGATCTGCGTGAGCGCCGTGTAGCGGTTGCCGCGCGGGTCGCCGTTGTAGGTCGGCCACGGTATTTCGGACGTCACCTCGCGGACGCGATCGCCCTTCGACTCGCTGCGCTCGCTCAGGGCCGGGCGCCGGAGCAGACGGACGCGGCCGTCGGCCGTGCGGATCTGCAGATCGTCGAAGCCCTCGCCGAGGACGGAGCCTTCGATGGTGCGGCCGTCGACGGTGCTGAACGTGCGCGGCGGCGCGTCGGGCGCAGGATCGCGCTCGATGCTGCGGAGGAAACTGACGAGCGCCCCCAGCGCGGCGTCCGGCATCGGGTTGGGCGGCATGCCGCGCATGGGGATGCCGTCGCGGATGAGCGCCGTCAGCGAGCTGTTGCCGCGCAGCTTCAGCCGCTGCAGGATTGGCGGCCCCATCTCGCTGCCAGTGCCGTCGGCGCCGTGGCAGCGGCCGCAGCGGGTTTCGAACGTGCGGCGTCCGGCCGCACCGTCCTGGGCGGCGGCGGGCGCTGCGACGGCAGCGAGGGATACGAGCAACAGGGCGACACGCATGGGATGTAAGGAAAAATACTACATGGACCGTGTCGATTCCGGAGCCTGTCGTTCGTCTAGTTGCTGAAGGGACGCCGAAGATGCATCAGTACCTGCTCAGCGTCTGCTACCCGGCGGGTGCGCCGCAGCCGCCGCCGGCCGCGCTCGCCCGGATCATGAAGGACGTCGCCGCGGTCCGCCGCGAGATGCGCGAGGCCGGCGTGTGGGTCTTTGCCGGCGGCCTGCTGCCGCCGGACAGCGCAACCGTCGTCCGCATGCAGGACGGCCAGGTGCTCACGACCGACGGACCGTTCGTCGAGACGAAGGAGCTCATCGGCGGCATCTGCGTCGTCTCCGTCAGGGATCTCGACGAGGCGCTCCAGTGGGGCGCGAAGCTCGCGCGCGCGACCACGACGCCAATCGAGGTGCGCCCGATCGCGCCGGACAGCTTCTAGGGCGCTGCGTCACGGCCGACGGCTCACGCTCCGACACAACGATCACAAAGGAACACAAAGCGCGTCGCACCGTGGTGCGTCTCACCTGCGGCGACGCCACTCGGACTAGAATCCTCCGGATGCGGCGGCCCGTAGTGCTCTCGGCGTGGATCGCGTGTGCGGTTATCGGCCTGCGCGCGCAGACGCCGCCGCGCGCCGCCGAACCGACGTGCACGCCGTTCAACGCGGGCGGCATCTACGCGCTCGGCGATCGCGTGGGCTGGACGATCGCGCGTCCGCTCGAGGGCGCGCTCGCCGGGACGCAATACGCCTACGTCATCACGAAGAACAACGCCGTCCCCGTGAAGAGCGGGACGTTCGATCTGTCCGCCGGACCGGCGATCATCGAGGCGGCGATCGACGAGCCGTCGATGGTCTACGCGCAGATCACCGACGCGAGCGCCGCGGCGGCGAAGCCCATCTCGCTCGGCGCGGCCGTCGCACCGTGGAAGCTGCTGCCCTCGGCGCCGCGGCCCGCTGACTTCGACGCATTCTGGGACGGCAAGTTGAAGGCGCTCGCCGCCGTCCCGACGAATCCGATGCTGACCCCGAGCCAGACGTCGATCCCCGGGATCGCGCTGTCCACCGTGACGCTCGACAGCCTGGGTTCGCACGTGCAGGGGTATCTCGCGGCGCCGTCGCGGCCGGGGAAATTCCCGGCGCTCGTCATCTATCAGTACGCCGGCGTGTACGCGCTCAACACGCGCACGGTCACGGATCGCGCCGTGGAAGGCTGGCTCGCGCTCGACGTCAGCTCTCACGACATGCCGCCCGATCAGGCGACGGCGCCCCGCGACTATCAGGCGATCGGCAATACCGATCGTGAGTCGTCCTACTTCCTGAACATGTACCTGCGCGACGCGCGCGCCATCGACTACATCACGTCGCGGCCCGACTGGGACGGCCGCACGCTGGTCGCGATGGGGACGAGCATGGGGGGCCAGCAGAGTCTCGTGACCGCGGGGCTGCGCCGGCAGATCACCGCCGTGCTCGTGAACGAGCCGTCCGGCACGGACGCCAACGGCGATCTGCACGGCCGCAAGCCGGGATATCCGAACTGGCCGTCCGCGAATCCCGACGTCATGCGCACGGCGCTCTATTTCGATCCCGTCAATTTCGCGCCGCGGATCACGGCGCCGACGGCCGCGGCGATCGGCTTCATCGACACGATCGCGCCGCCGGCGGGCATCTGGACCGCGCTGAACCAGATTCCCGGCGCGAAGGAAGCGATCCCGATGATCGAATCGGATCACAACAATCTCACGCCGCAGAAACAGGGCGCCTGGGAGACGCGCTGGCGGGAAGTGCTCGCCGCCGCGGTCAGAGGAGACGCGTTCCAGGCCAACGGCATCTGGACCAGGAGGTAGGCATGAAGAGGCTCGTGATGTTTCTCGCCGGCGCCGCGTGCGCGATCGCTCCGCTGACGCTGGTTGCGCAGCAGCCCCAAGGCCCCGTGGTCGTCTCGCCCGACGTGCAGGGCGATCGCCGCGTGACGTTCCGGATCCTGGCCCCCAACGCGCAGAAGGTCGAGCTGCGCAGCCCGGGCGACATCCCCGGCATCGGCGGGCGCGGCGGCACGCCGCTGCAGTTCGCGAAAAACGCCGAAGGCGTCTGGGAGGCCACCACCGCCGCGATCCCGGCCGGCGCGTACCGCTACGTGTTCGTCGTCGACGGCGTGACGGTGGCCGACTCGCGCAACCCGGCGACGAGCCAGACCAACACGACCGTCTACAGCCTCGCGGTCGTGCCGGGATCGGACGTCTTCGACACGAAGAACGTGCCGCACGGCGCGGTCGCGTCGGTCTTCTACAACTCGTCGGCCCTTGGCGGGATCCGCCGGATGCACGTCTACACGCCGCCGGGCTACGAGTCGGGGAAGGACAAGTACCCGGTGTTCTACCTGCTGCACGGCGCAGGCGACGTGGACGACTCGTGGACCTCGGTCGGCCGCGCCGGTTTCATCCTCGACAACCTGATCGCGTCGGGCAGGGCGAAGCCGATGATCGTCGTCATGCCGGCGGGCCACGTGAACGGCGCGGGCAAGGCGCTCGGCGCGCCCGCGGCGCCCGCCGCGCCGGTGATCGCGCCCGCCGGCCAGCCGGATCCGTTCGCGCAGGACTTCGTCAACGACCTGATGCCGTACGTCGAGAAGAACTACCGCGTGCTGACGGATCGCCAGAGCCGCGCGATCGCGGGCCTGTCGATGGGCGGCAGCCAGACGCTCAACATCGCGATCCCGCACCTCGACAAGTTCGCCTACATCGGCGTCTTCAGCTCGGGCATCCTCGGCGGCCGCGGCGCTGCGCCGGGTGCGGCGCCGGCCGCTGCGCCCGCAACGCCGCCCCCACCGTTCGGCGAGGCGTGGGAAAAGGCGAACCTGGCCGCGCTCGACAACGCCGCGGCCAAACGCGGGCTGCGCGTCTTCTGGTTCAGCACCGGCAAAGACGACGGCCTGATCGGGACGACGCGCAACACCGTGGAGCTCTTCAAGAAACACGGGTTTGCACCCGTGTTCCTCGAGAGCGAAGGCGCGCACACGTGGCTGAACTGGCGCGACTACCTGTCAGTGTTCGCGCCGCAGCTCTTCCACTGATTACTGCTTGGCGAATTCGACACGCCGGTTGTTGGCTTTCCCCTCCGGCGTGTCGTTCGATTCGATCGGCTTGCCCGCGCCGTAGCCCTTCGCCGTCAGGCGCGACGCGTCCACCCCCTGCGCGACGAGCGCCTGCTTGACCGCGTCGGCGCGCGCCTGCGAGAGCGTCAGGTTCTTCGCCGCGTCGCCCGTGTTGTCGGTGTGGCCGCCGATCTCGAGCGTCAGGCCCGGGTTGTCCTTCATCAGCTTGACGATCTGTCCGAGCGTCCCCTGCGATTCGGGGCGCAGCGTCGCCTTGTTGACGTCGAAGTTGATGCCGTGGGTGACGATGCGCCCGTCTTTCGTGAGGCGATCGATCAGGTTCATCCCGCCGCCGGTCGCGATGCGGACGTTCTTGAACACGATCGGGTTCTCGCTGTCGCCGATGCCGCCGAAGGCGACCGTGGACGCCTTGAAGTCGCCCATGTCGGGGACGACGAGCACACGGTACTGATCTTCGTACAGCTTGAGCTGCCCGCTCTTCACCGCGACCGCGACATGGTGCCACTTGTTGTTGAAGTTCTCTGAGGACGACCCCTTGAACTCGGCGCTCGCGTCGTGATCGACGCCGTCGAAGCTCGTGTCGTGGCCCGTGCCGAGCGTGGCCTCGGCCTCGTCGCCGCCGCGCTTCCCGCGGAGGAACAGGAGGCACTTCTCGAAGCCGCCGGCCTTCGGATAGAAGTCGAACTCGATCGTGTAGGTATCGCCGAGATAGGCCTCGCCTTTCACGCGCGGCGCGACCTTCACGTAGTTGCCGTCGGTCAGGAGGAACGCCGGTTCCCCCTGGACCTTGTTGACGACGGCCTGGCCGGCTTCGAGCTTCCAGTGAGCGGGGAATTCGCCGTCCTGGTCCGACTTGAAATCGTCCTCGAACACCACTTTGTCGCCGGGCACGAAGTCGTAGTTCTGATAGGCCTTGAAGTCCTGGAGCGGTACGAGCATGAAGAGCGCGAGCGGGATGAATGTGTGCATGAGGTAAGGATAGACCAGTCTGATAGAGTGCCCGGTCATGAGCATCATCGCGCGCGTCTTCGCTCTGGCCACCGCGACGCTCATCGCCGCGCCACCAGCGGCGAAGCGTCCCATCACGCATGAAGACGTCTTCCTGATGGCGCGGACCGGGCGTCCGGTCGTCAGCCCCGACGGCAGGCGGATCGTCTACAGCATCGCGATGCCGAGCTACGACCCCGCGCAGGCGTCGAGCGACCTCTGGATGATTGCGCCCGACGGCGCGTCGCCGCCGGTGCGGCTGACGTCGACGAAGGAGACGGAGTCGGGCGCCGCGTGGTCGCCGGACTCGACGCGGATCGCGTTCAGCGCGAAACGTGAGGGGGACGCCGCCGAACAGATCTACGTCCTGACGGTCGCGGGTGGAGAGGTGACGCGGATCACGAACGCCGCCACCGGCGCGTCGGGGCCGCGGTGGCGGCCGGACGGCAAGGCGATCCTCTTCGAGAGCCCGGTCAGAACCGGCCCGCCGCCGGACAAGTCCACGGCGCGCGCCTTCGACGCGATGCCGATCCGCTTCTGGAACACGTGGCTCGACGGCTCGAAGCCGCACGTCTTCGTGCAGGAGATCGGCGGTCCGCCGGCGGCGGACTGGCTCGCCGGCACGCGGCTCGCGGCGCTGCGCGGCTTCGACGGCGTGTTCACCGGCGAGGGCGCGACCCGGACGCTGCAGCCGGTGTGGTCGCCCGACGGACAGGAGATCGTGTTTGCGGCGGTGACGAATCGCGACGCGATGATGCGCGAGCCGGTGCCGTCGGCGCTGTACCGCGTGAAGCTCGGCGGTGAACCGGTCGCCATCACGGTGAAAGGCGCGTCGTACCTCGAGCCCGCGTTCTCGCCCGACGGGAAGACGCTCGTCGTGAAGATCGAGAAGGATGCCGATCCGGCACACCTCTACAACCTGACGCGCCTGGCGGCCATCACCTGGCCTGCCCTGAGCCCCCACATCCTCACCGGCGCGCTCGACCGCAGCGTCGGCAGCTTCAGCATCACGCCCGACAGCGCGTCGGTGCTCTTCGACGCGCAGGACTCGGGATTCACGCAGCTCTTTCGGGTGCCGCTCGCCGGCGGCGAGCCGAAGCGGCTGTTCGAGGTCAAGGAGGGGAACTACGGCTCGCCCGTGATGGCGGGGGCGGCGCTCGTCGGCACCTACATGGCGAGCACGCAGCCGTCCGAGATCGCGCGCATCGATCCGGCGGCCGGCACGCACGTGCTGCTGACCGACACCAACCGCGCCCGGCTCGACGCGCTCGATCTGCCGAAACCCGAGCACTTCTGGTTCACAGCGAAGAACGGCAGGAAGATCCACAGCGTGGTCTACTTCCCGCCGGGGCTCGATCGGTCGAAGAAATATCCGCTCATCGTCAATCCGCACGGCGGCCCCAACAGCATGGACAGCGACGCGTTCTCGACGCGCTGGAACACGCACCTGCTGACGGCGCCGGGCTACGTGCTGGTGCAGACGAACTACACGGGATCGACCGGCTTCGGCGAAGCGTTCGCCAACGACATCGAGCGCGACGTCCTGCGCGGCCCCGCGCAGGAGGTGCTCGAGGGGGCGGCCGAAGCGATCCGGCGGTATCCGTTCATCGACGCCTCGCGCCAGTGCGCCGTCGGCGCGAGCTACGGCGGCTACCTGATGAACTGGTTCAACGGGCAGACGACCCAGTTCAAGTGCCTCGTCATCCACGCCGGCGCGTCGAACAACGAGTCCCAGTACGGCGTGAACGACGGCGGCCTCGATCGCGAACTGCGCATGGGCGGCCCGGTGTGGGAATCGAAAGGGCAGTGGCAGGATCAGAGCCCGTTCCGCTACGCGGCGAACTGGAAGACGCCGTCGCTCATCACGCAGGGGGAGATCGACTTCCGCGTGCCGATCAACGAGAGCATCACGACGTTCAAGATCCTGCAGCGGCAGAACGTGCCGTCGCGGCTCGTCGTGTTCCCGGACGAAGGCCACTGGATTCTGAAGGGCGAGAACAGCCGCCGGCACATGGCGGAGGTCGGCGCGTGGCTCGCGAAATACCTGACGCCGCCGCCCGCCGGACCGATCCGCAGCGCCGACAAGACCGGCCACGTCTCGAACTACGACGAGGCGAAGGTCGGCGCGTTCACGCTCCCGGATCCGCTGACGCTCGCGAACGGCAAGCGGGTGAAGGACGCAGCGACGTGGACGAAGCAGCGGCGTCCCGAGCTGATCCGGTTGTACGAGCAGGAGATCTGGGGGAGGATTCCGGCGAACACGCCGAAAGTCGCGTGGACCGCGTCGCCGGTCGAAACGGCGAACGGCGTCACGGTGAAGCGCAGCGCCGGGACGATCGGCACGGGCGCCAACGCGCCGACGATCAACCTGAAGGTCGCGTTGCCGTCGGCGGCCTCGAAGCCGGTGCCCGTCATCCTGCTCGTCCAGTTCGGCGGCGGCGGCGCGCCGGTGCCGGATCCGCCGCTCGCCAACGAGATCCTCGCGCGCGGCTGGGGCTACGCGACCGTCGGCTACAACGACATCCAGCCGGACAAGGCGGACGCGTTCGATCAGGGCGTCATCGGCGCGACCGGGAAGCCGGCAGACGACGAGTGGGCGGACGTCGGCGCGTGGTCGTGGGGCGTGAGCCGCATCATCGACTACCTCGAGACCGACAAGGCCGTCGACGCGAAGCGCATCGCGCTGCACGGCCACTCGCGGATCGGCAAGACGGCGTTATGGGCGTCGGCGCTCGACGAGCGCGTCGCCGCCGTGTACGCGAGCTGTCCGGGCGAGATGGGCGCGGCGCTCTCGCGCCGCGACTACGGCGAGACCGTCGACGACATGGCGCAGCGTTTCCCGTACTGGTTCGATGGCAACTTCCAGAAGTGGGTGGGCCGGTGGAACGAGATGCCGGTCGACGCGCACACGCTGATCGCGCTCAGCGCGCCGCGTCCCGTGTTCGTGACGGGCGGCACCGACGACCAGTGGGCCGATCCCGTCGGCGAATTCCAGGCGCTCGTGGCCGCCGGCCCGGTGTACCGGCTGCTCGACCGGAAGGATCTCGGCACGACGAAGCTGCCGCCGCTCGACACGCCCGTCATCGCGGGCGATCTCGGCTGGTACTATCACACGGGTCCGCATGCCGCGACGCCGCAGGACTGGAAAGTGTTCCTCCAGTTCCTCGACAAGTACTTCCGCTGATCGGTTTGCTGGTTGGCCGCCCGCGGTGAGGGAGACCGGCAGCGAACAAGCACCGCGAGACGACCGTGGGATCGTTCAAGTCGTCCCGGGACGCCAGATCCATCCACATATGTCGTCGTGCCGCACGCCTGACAGACCGGGACGTCCGTCAGAGGCGGCACGACCGGCTACCTCGTACAAGCCTGGACGGCTCCTGACCTCCTGCCCCTCCTGAGCTCCTGTAAGTCCGTGGGACAGCTGTTGCGCTCACAGCCGCGCGGCGATGCGCGCGACGAGGTCGCGCTCCTCACGGCCGAACCACGGCGCACTCCCGGCGCGGGCGTTTTCCGTCATCCGCTCCGGCTTCGACGTCGCGGGGATCGCCACGTGGCACCGCGGATCGCTGAGGATCCACTTGAGGAGCGCTTCCGGCCACGTGCGCACGCCGAACGCCTCGAGCGGCTCAAGATCCTCCGGGCGCGGCATCTTCCTCACGAGCGCGCCTTCGGCGAACGGCCGCATGACGATGACGCCGATGTCCAGGTCCGCGGCGAGCGGCAGGATCTCGCGCTCGACGTCGTGTTCGCGCGGGTTGTAGGGAATCTGGATGACGGTGATGCGCCCCGTCTCCATCACCTCGCGCAGCTCGCCGAACGCCGCCGCCTGATAGTGCGTGGCGCCGATCGCCGCGATCCGCCCGTCCGCTTTCAGCGCTTCCAGCGTTTTCAGGTGCTCGCGCCAGTTGACGAGGTTGTGGATCTGGTAGACGTCCACGAACCCGTCGTAGAACCGCAGCGCGCGCTTGGCCTGCGATTTCCCGCCGGCCGTCGACGGCGTCCAGAGCTTCGTCGCGACCTGCGCGGCGCGGCGGCGGCCGTTGAGCGATCCGCCGAGGACGCGTTCGGCCTCGCCGTACATCGGCGACGAGTCGAAGAACGTCGCGCCTGCCGCGAACGCGTGATCGATGACGGCGTACGCGTTGGCTTCGGAGACCTCGCCCTGCACGTCGAACGTGCTCCAGGTCCCCATGCCGACGACCGGCACCGTCAGACCCGACTGGCCGAGCTTACGGCGCTCCATGTGCTGCTATTGTCTAACGATGCGTATCCTCCCGTTTTTGTTCATCGCTCTTTCTTCGCTTCAGGTTGCCGCGCAGGACATGCCCGCCGACTACAAGGCCGTGTTGACGACGCTCGGCAAGACCGGCGACTTCAAGGACGGCGTCCTCAAGGTGAACATTCCGCGCAGTGACCTGAAAGTCACCATCAAGGGCCGCGGCGCGCCGACGCCGTTCGGCTTCGGCGGCTGGGTGGCTCTCACGCACGGTTCCGCGGGACACGACGTCATGATGGGCGACCTCGTGCTCACCGAGGATCAGGTGAATCCCGTGATGTCGGCGCTGCTCGACAACGGTCTCGAGGTCACCGCGCTGCACAATCACTTCTTCTGGGAGCAGCCGCGCGTGTTCTACATGCACGTCCACGGCATGGGCGCGCCGGCAGAGCTCGCGACGAAGCTGAAGCCCGCGCTGGCCGTCGTCGACGCGGCCGTCTCGAAGGCGCCGCCAGCGGGTCCGCCGTCACCGCCCGCCGGCGGGCTCGACACGGCGGCCATCGCACAGGCGATCGGCCATCAGGGGGAGCAGAGCGGCGCCGTCTACAAGATCACGATCGGACGGCCCGACATCGATCTGCGCGAGCACGGCGCGGTCGTCAACGCGCGCATGGGCCTCAACACGTGGGCGGCGTTCACCGGCACCGACGCCGACGCGATGGTGGCGGGCGATGTCGCGATGCTCGAGGCGGAGGTGACGCCCGTGCTCAAGGCGCTCCGCGCGCATGGCATCGACGTCGTCGCGATACACCACCACATGATCGGCACGGCGCCGGCGGTGATCTTTCTGCACTATTTCGGAATGGGATCCGCGGGGTCGCTCGCGGCGGGGGTGAAGGCCGCGCTGGATCAACTGGGAAAGAAATAGGCCCGGCCGGGTGGCCGGGCCCACCGGTCGAACCGAACTACTTCTTGGGGTGCGCCGGCTTGGCAGGCGCAGCCTTGATCGAGGTCGCGGTCATGTCGTGGCCGTCGGTGGTGTAGGCCACCGTGACCTTCGCGCCGGTCTCGATCGTGCCGTCCTTCTTCGTCGACGCGTTCACGACGAACGTCTCGTCCTTGGTGCCCTTGGTGATGACGAGCGACGTGTCGCTGACCGACTTCACGACGCCGGACGTCGTGTGGCTCGCCACTGCCGGCTTCTTCGCCGCCGTGCTCGAGCTCTTCTTGGCGCTGCCCTGCGCCGCGAACGCCGCCATCGGAACCGACAACGCCACGGCCAGAATCGCCGCCTTGGTAAGAGTGCGCATTCACTGCCTCCTGTCGCGCAACATTGCGCTACCCCTGATTTCATCGGGCACAGGTGAGACCGTCATGATCCCAGGATTAAATGTTGTTAATCTTCTTCAGCGCCACCGTGAACCACGCTCCCGCGCCTGGGGCGCCGGCGGCCCTGACCTCGCCGCCGTGCCGGTCGACGATCCACTTGACCAGGCTCAGGCCCAGCCCCACGCCGCCGGCTGACCGCGCCGGATCGCCTCGATAGAACCGCTCGAACACGTGCGGGACGACGTCGGGCGCCATGCCGACGCCGGTGTCGCGGACCTCGAGGATGGCGCGTTCGGCGTCCTCCGCGACCCGCACCGTCACGGCGCCCCCCTCCGCCGTGAACTTGAACGCGTTGTCGAGCAGGTTGAGCAGCATCCGCTCGATCCACGAGGCGTCGCCCACGATCGCGGGCCGCGCCTCGACGTCGGCCGCGAGCGTGAGCCCCTGCGCCTGCGCCACGGGCTCGAGCTGTTCGACGACGCCTTCGACGATCGACGCGAGCTCGACGCGATCGTGGGCGAGCGGGATCTGTCCCGAGTCGGCGCGCGCGAGCGTGAGGAGGTGGTCGATGAGCCGCTTCAGCTTGTCGAGTTCTTCGAGCTGGCTCGCGGCCGATTCGCGCTGGTGCTCCGTCGCGCCCGGCTTCATGGCGGCGAGCTCGATCTCGCCGCGCAGCGCCGCGATCGGCGTCCGCAGCTCGTGCGCGAGCGCGGTGCTGAACTGGCGCATCTCGCCGACGGCATCCTCGACGCGCGCGAGCGTGTCGTTGAACGCGTGCGCCACCTGATCCAGCTCGTCGCCGACGCCGCGGGCGGGGAGCCGCTGCCGCAGGTTCGCCGCGTCGATCGTGCGCACCGCCGCCGCGAACCGCTCGAGCGGCGCGAGCGCGACGCCCGCCATTCCGCGCCCGGCGACGAAGGCGATCAGGAGCCCGGCCGGCATGCCCCAGAGCAGGAGCTGCAGGAACCGCCGCAGCGCGCCGTCCGATCCGGCGAGCGACGCGCCCACCTGCAGGAGGAACACCTCGGACGGCGTGTTGCCGGTGATGACGCTGTTGGTCAGGCGGATGCGTCCGTAGTCGGTCTGCACGTCGTGCAGGCGTGGCTGATCGCGGAACGACTTCACCTCGCTCGGCGTGAACGCGAGCCCGAGCGGCGCGATGGCGTCCGACTGCGACAGCAGCGCGCCCGTGGACGCGTCGTAGATCTGGTAGAAGCGCGTGGCGCGCTGGACGAACGCCGCCTCGTCGGGATCGGTCGTGTCGTAGATGATCTCCGGCTTGCCGCTCTCGAAGTGCAGGTACCCGTGGAGGCCGTTGGTCATCTCCTCGAGGCTCGCGGTCGCGTCGGAGTCGAGCTGCTGGTAGAGCACGCGGTACGAGACGCCGGCGAGCACGGTCAGCAGCACGCCGAAGACGAGCGTGTAGAAGACCGTCAGCCGCGAGCGCAGCGAGAACTTCCTCACGCGGGCGGCGCGTCCGTCAGGATGTAGCCGACGCCGCGGATCGTGTGGATGAGCGGCCGATCGAATCCGCGATCGATCTTGTTGCGCAGCGCGTTGATGTGGACTTCGACGACGTTGCTCACGCTGTCGAAGTGGATGTTCCAGACGTGCTCGATGATGAGCGACTTGGTGACGGGACGGTCGCTGTTGCGGACGAGGAACTCGAGCAGGGCGTATTCCTTGGGCTTCAGGTCCACGCGGCGCCCCGCGCGCCGCACGATCCGCCGCGTCGTGTCGATCTCGAGATCCGAGACGCGGAGCGTCGTCTCGCGCGCCGCCCCGCGGCGGAGCACGGCACGCAGCCGCGCCGACAGCTCCGCCAGCGCGAACGGCTTCGCCATGTAGTCGTCGGCGCCGCTGTCCAGCCCCGCCACGCGCTCCTCGACCGAGTCCTTGGCGGTGAGAATCAGAATCGGCAGCTCGCGCTTGCGCGACCGGATGTCGCGCAGCACCTGGAACCCCGACCGCCCGGGCAGCATCAGATCCAGGACGACCGCGTCGTAGTCGAACGCGTTCGCCTGCTCGCCCGCGTGGCTGCCCTCGTACAGGACGTCGACCGCGTAGCCTTCTTCCGACAGTCCGCTCTGAATGAAGTTGGCGACCTTGCGATCGTCTTCGACGACCAGAATCCGCACAGCTTAGGTTACCGCGCGGAAGGGGGGACGTCCGAATGACCGGCGGCGGGCCCGCCCGCCGCCCGGTCCGGCTGGCGTCTGCTACTGGCACGAACCCGTGAGCGCTCTCACGGCGGTCACGGTGATCTCCGGCGTATTCGCCGTCGTCAGATCGCCCGTGACGGGGCGGCCGCCTGTGCCGATCGCGGCCAGCTCGGCCTTCTCGTCCGCATCCTGTTTGAACGTGCCGGTGATTTCTACACGCTTGCCGACATAGGCCTTCAGGTCGTTCTCCTTGTCGCCGGTCGCGCGATAGACCTTCCCAGGGCTGAGCGACCCGGACGTGGCCACCGATTCAGCCGCCGATTCGTTGGCGTCCGCCTTCGCGCCCGGCTGGCTGAGCGTCGACTTCGTGATCACGAATTCATCCGACATGCCGACGTCGCCCGCCATGGGATTGCGTTTCAGCACCGATGTCTCGGGCTGCACGCAGCCAGTCACCAGGACGACGGTCGGGGTTTTCTGATCGGCAGACGGCGGCGGAGGATACGCACTCTGCTGAGCTGCCGCGGCGGCGCCGCTCAAGACGAGGGCCGACAGGACCCCCGGCAACAGGTTCTTCCGCATGAGTCACCTCCTGTATTGCACTCATCGTCTGAGACACGGAAGAGAAAGCAAGCGGGACGCCACTAGGCGAGCGGCGCGCGATCGCGAACGGACGAGGCAGGCGTGAGATCGTACTGAACCGATCGGCGCACGACCTCGAGATCGTTGTGTTCGGTCAGTGGATAGAGCGTGCGCAGCCGGCCCGCGATCGTCCGTTCGACGGGCTCGCCGAGCCGATAGCACTTGTCAGCCGTAAAGACCGCGACGCCGCGCTCCCATCCGGGCTTGCGGCGCGACGCGACGATCACGAGATCGCAGCCCGCGACGCCGGCGGCGCTGCTCGAGACGACGCGATCGGGCACCTCCGGTCCCTCGAGCGCTTCACGCCCGGCGATCGCGGCGCGCGTACGGCGAGTGCCGAGCAGTCTCGATCCGAGCGTGTCGAGCCCCGTCAGGATCGGATCGCCGACCGGATCGTCGAACCATCCGGCCATCGCCCGCACCGTGCCGCCCACGACGAGGTAGAGCGTGGCCCAGCCCTTCGGCGTGAGCAGCAGAAACGTGAAGAGCGACAACCCGGCGAATCCCTGCACGAGGCCCTGACGGTAGCCGGCTCCGGGATTGGTGAACGTTTCGTGCAGCTCGGCGTCGAGCCCGAGCGACGTCGTCGCGTGCGCGTGTTCGAGAAAGCCGGGGATGCCGATCGCCATCCCGATGAAGGCGGTGACGATGCCGGAGGCGCACGCCGCGGCCGTGACCGGCAGCCACGGCGGCAGGCGTGCCCAGTGCCGGTGCGGCAGCAGCGACGCGGCCATCGTGGCGACGAACGTCAGGGGTCCGCCAACGGACACGCGCCGATTCTAGACGCATCCCGCCCACGAGACTCACAAATAGCCGGCTGGCGCAGAGCATGCCGAGACGGCGCGAGCGAGTGCAGCGAGCGAGCCACGCGAACGGAGCGCGCCGGCGAAGCGGCGCGCGAGCGCGCGTGTAGGGGAGTCCGAGGGGCGAAGCCCCTCGGATCAGATACGATCGCGTCACGATGATCGACGCGGACAACCTCTGGCGCATGTTCGGCGATCGCGTCGCGCTGCACGGCCTGACGCTCCAGGTCGGCCCCGGCGAGATTCTCGGGTTTCTCGGGCCGAACGGGGCGGGGAAGTCGACGACCGTGAAGATCCTCACGGGCATGATCAAGCCCGATCGCGGGCGCGCGACGGTCGCCGGCTTCGACGTTGCGCGCGATCCGCTGGAGGTGAAGAAGCGCATCGGCTACGTGCCCGAGTCGGCCGCTCTCTACGAATCCCTCTCGGCACGCGAGTATCTGGACTTGATCGCCTCGCTGCACCATCTGCCGCCGGACGCGACCCGGCCGCGCATCGAGGAGCTGCTGGATCGCTTCGGCCTGTCGCACGCGATCGATCAGCGCCTGGCCGAGTACTCGAAGGGCATGAAGCAGAAGGTGCTGATCGTCGCGGCGCTGCTGCACCGGCCGGAGGTCGTGTTCCTCGACGAGCCGTTGACCGGCCTCGACGCCAGCGCCGCGCTCGTCGTCAAGGAACTGATCCGCGGTCTCGCGGCGCAGGGCCGGACCATCTTCTTCTGCTCGCACGTGCTCGAAGTGGTCGAGCGCATCTGCACGCGGATCGTGATCATCAACCAGGGCAAGATGATCGCCGACGGCACCGCCGGCGACATCGCCATGTCGACCGGCGCCGCGACGCTCGAGGACGCGTTCGTCGCGCTGACGGGCACCCGCGACGCCGCGCAGGTCACGCACGATCTGCTCGACGCGCTGGAGCGCTGACCCCGCGATGTTCGACCGCCTGGCCGGCGCGCTCGGCATCGACGGCGTCCAGTGGCGGGCGCTCGTGCGCACGTACCTCCGGATGGACGCCCGCGCGGTCGGCGGGCCCACGAAGCGCCGCGGCGAGCGCCGCAGCCGGCACCTGACCGGCATCGCCATCGTGGGCGCGCTCAGCGGCAGCGTCTTCGCCGTCGTCGCCGCGTCGACGGCCGACGTCTTCATCTCGGCGTCGCTGCTCACCACCTATGCGGCGGCGACGACGATGATGATGCTGCTGGTGGATTTCACCAGCGTCGTGCTCGCGCCGGAAGACTATGCGATCCTCGCGCCGCGGCCGGTGGGCTCCCGGACGTACTTCGCCGCGCGGCTGACGGCCGTCGGCTTCTACGTCGCCGTCCTGAGTCTGTCGATCTCCGCGATCCCCGCGGTCGTGTACGGCGTGAAGGCGGGTGTGCTCGCGGCCGCCGCGACCCTGGCGGCGGTCCTGCTCTGCAATCTGTCCACGACGGTCGTGGCGATCTCGGGCTACGTCACACTCTTGCGGTGGGTGCACCCGTCGAAGCTGAAACGAGCGATGGCGTACGTGCAGCTGCTGGGCGCGACGGCGTTCTATCTCGTCTACTACCTCGCCACCGCGGGCTTTCGCCACGCGTTCCTCGACCGCGTGGGCATCGACAGCGCCCCGTGGCTGTGGATCGCGCCCCCGACGTGGTATGCGGCGATCGTGCGCGTCGCCGCAGGCGGCGCACCAACGGGGATGTGGACGGCGTCGGCGGCTGCGATCCTGACGTCGGTGGTGTGCGCGCCGCTCGCCGCGGGGCGGCTGTCGCTCGACTACGCACGCCGCGTGGGCGAGATGTCGGCCGTCGCCGAGCCGGTCCGGCGGCACCGGCCGTTCCGTCTTCCCGGGTTTTCGCGGGGCGAAGCCCGAGCCGTCGCGCTGCTCGTGCGCGCGCAGTTCCGGTTCGACCAGCGCTTCCGAATGGGCATCCTCGGCATCATTCCGCTCACGGGCTTCTACATGCTGCTGGGGCTCGACGAGGGCGCGCTGCGCGATCCCTTCGTGGCCGCGCCGGGCGGCCCCGGCGTCTACTTTGCGGTGATGTTCATCCCGATGACGCTCCACACGGCGCTCGCCGCGAGCGAGAGCTGGCGTGCCGCCTGGATCTTCTTCGCCACGCCCGCGTCCCACGCGCGCATCGTCGTCGCCGCGAAGAACTTCGTCACGGTCTACTTTCTCGGGACGTACGTGGTCGCGCTGGCGGTGTTCTGGAGCTGGTTCTACGTGCGCGTCTGGCACGCCGCGCTGCACGCCCTCATGCTCGGCGCGCTCGCGCACCTGCTGCTGCAGCTCGCCGTCATCGCGCGCCCGTCGCTGCCGTTCGCCGCCGAGCCCAACAAGGCGCAGCGCTCCGCCACGACGTTCCTGGTCCTGCTCGTGGGCGGGGTGGTCGCGAGCCTGTTTCCGTACCTGCTGGCGCTGGTCTATCAGAGCGGCGTGGCGACGATCAGCATGGTCGTCTCCATCGTGATGGTCACGGCCGCCGTCGAGTACGCGCTGCGCCTGCGCGTGGACGAGGCCATCGGCGAGCTGGAGTTCAGGGTATAGAGAGCTCCGCCAATTCCACAACTCCGCCGAGACGCGCCTCGGCGTGACGCTCCGGCACAAAGACCACAAAGAACACGAAGACCGCAAGGCTCTTTTGGGTCAAGACAACCAAGACCTGCTTTCGTGCGCTTTGTGGTTCTTCGTGATCTTTGTGTCGGAGCGTGAGCCGTGAGCCGTGACGCGCTCAGGTGCGACGAGTCAACGCTGCGCCGGCGTGGAGGTGGGGAGTTAGCACCTCAGGACAGCGACGCCCTCGTGGTCGCGGGCTCGATGACCAGGAGCGACAGCAGCAGCAGCAGCGACGTGCAGACGAACTGTGCGGCGTAGGCGTCGTGCGGGCCGGACAAGACGATGCCCGTCGCGAGGAGCGCGGTCACGAGCAGCGATTCGCACAGCACGACCCATTTGAGGACGCGTGTACGAAGGGCGAGCAGCGCCGCGGGGTGGACCTGGGAGACGAACCAGAGATGCAGGCGCAGCGTGGTCGTGATGGTCGCGAGGACGAGGACGATGAGAAAAACCCAGGAGCCCGACGGACCGAGGTACGACTTGCGGAAGCCGAGCGTGATCGTGTTGACGATCGTGATGGTCGCGACGGCGATCTGATGGAACTTCCACCACCACGCCGTGCGGACGAAGACCGGCCGTGACACGGCGCCGCGCGCGCCGTCGGTCACCCCGCGCAGCGCGTCGAGCAGTTCCACGCCCGAGGCATACCGGCCCTCGCGGTCGCCGCGCAGGCAGCGCCGCACGATGGTGTCGAGCGCCGGCGGCTCCAGCGTCTGCGACATCGGAGAGCGCTCGGCGACCAGTCGCTCGACGAGCGAGGCCGGATCGCTGCCGCCGAAGGGATGCTCGCCCGCGGCGAGCTCGTACGCGATGACGCCGAACGCGAAGACGTCGGCCCTCGCGTCCACGGCCTCGCCCCGGAGCTGTTCGGGCGCCATGTAGCCGGGCGTGCCGATCGCCGTCCCGGTGACCGTCAGCGGCCGTCCGTCGGGCGACGGCGACAGGCTGCGCGCGATGCCGAAATCCACGACCTTGACGCGCCCGTCTTCGGCGATCAGCACGTTGTCCGGCTTCAGGTCGCGGTGAACGATCCCCTGACGGTGCGCGGCGTCGAGCGCTTCGGCGAGCTGCAGGAGGATCTCGAGCACGCGCCCCGACGACAGCCGGCCGCGGCCGAGCGTGCGGCGCAGCGTGACGCCCCGTACCAGTTCGCTCGCGAGATAGAGCTCGCCGTCGATCTCTTCGAGGGCGTACACCGTGGCGATCGACGGATTCGAGAGCGCGGCAGCGGCGCGCGCTTCACGCGCGAGGCGCTCGCGCGCGCGGGCGTCGCGGCTGAAGGCCCGCGGCAGCATCTTCAGCGCCACCGTGCGGCCGAGCCGCTCGTCGCGCGCCGCGTACACGACGCCCATGCCTCCGCGGCCGACTTCCTCCCGGATGTCGTACGGGCCGACACGGGTGCCCGCGAGCGGGGCGTCGGCGGATTCGTCGAGGAGTTCGGGCGCGACCGCCCAGGCCGGACGATCGAGAAAGGCGGCGGACGTGTCGTGCGAGCGGAGCAGCGAGCGCACTTCGCCGGCGACGTCGGGCTCGGTTTCCGCCGCGCGGGCGAGCAGACGCTCGCGGCCCGCGGCGTCGAGCTCGAGCGCCTCGTCGAACAGCGCGCCAACGCGGCGCCAGTCGGCCTTCAGCTCTCGAGCTCCCTGGCCAGCCACGCGCGCGCCAGCGCCCAATGGCGCTTGACGGTGGCGGGCGAGATGTTCATCGCCTCCGCCGTTTCCTCGATCGACAGGCCGCCGAAGAACCGGAGCTCCACGATGCGCGCCTGTCCCGCGTCGAGCGCCGCGAGCCGTTCGAGCGCGGCGTCGAGCGCCACCATGTCGAACCCGCGTTCGTCGGCCGGCGCCGCCAGGCCCTCGTCGAACGTGACCCGCGGCGCGCCGCCGCCGCGCTTCAGCGCGTCGCGCGCGCGCGCCCGCTCGATCAGGATCTGCCGCATCGCGTGCGCCGCGATCGCGCAGAAGTGCGCGCGGTTCTGCCAGCGCTCCGGCCGATCCTTCTGGAGCTTGAGATACGCCTCGTGGACCAGCGCGGTCGGCTGCAACGTCTGCCCGGGCCGCTCGCCGCGCAGATAGTGCGCCGCGAGACGGCGCAGCTCCGCGTACACCGCGGGCATCAGCGCCTCGAGGTCCGGACGATCGGCCCAGCCTTCAGCCATCAGAGCTCGCGCTGGATCGTGACCTTCTTGATCGTCACCGGCGTCACCGGCCGATCCTGACGGCCCGTCGGCACCGCGCCGATCTTCTTGACGATGTCCATGCCCTCGACGACTTCGCCGAACACCGAGTGACGGTTGTCGAGATGCGGCGTCGGTCCCAGCGTGATGAAGAACTGACTGCCGTTCGTGTTCGGTCCGGCGTTGGCCATCGACAGCATCCCCGCCTTGCTGTGACGCAGGGTCGGGTGGAACTCGTCGGCGAAATTGTAGCCGGGCCCGCCGGTGCCCTGGCCCAGGCGGTCGCCGCCCTGAATCATGAAGCCGTTGATCACGCGATGAAAGATCACGCCCTCGTAGAACGGCGTCTTGCGGCGCTCGCCCGACGCGGGATCGCGCCATTCCTTGGTGCCCTCCGCGAGCCCCACGAAGTTGGCGACGGTGTTGGGCGCCTCGCGCTCGAACAGCTTGATCTTGAAGGTGCCTTCGGATGTCTCGAAGTTCGCAAACGTTGCCACGGTTCCTCCCGTCCTGACCCACGAGATTATCCCATTGCCCTCCTACGAAGATTTTCGTTGACTCCTACGAAGCTGTTCGTAGATACTCGGCGCCATGCCCCGATCCTCCGTCCCGCGCCCGACCGACGCCGAGCTGGCGATCCTCCGCATTCTCTGGGAACGCGGCCCCAGCACCGTCCGTCACGTCCATGACGTCCTGGCGCGCGACCGCCAGGCGGCGTATACGACGGCGCTGAAGCTGCTGCAGATCATGACAGAGAAGGGGCTGGTCGAACGCGACGAGCGCGATCGCACGCACGTCTACCGGGCGCGGTTCGGCGAAGAGCAGACGCAGCGCCAGCTGGTGCGCGACCTCGTGGACCGCGCGTTCGGCGGGTCGGCCATGAAGCTCGTGCTGCAGGCGCTGGCCTCGAAACGCGCGTCCGCCGAGGAGCTCCGCGACATCCGCAAGGCGATCGATCAGGCGAGAACCGAAGGGGAGAAGAACGATGTCCGCGATTGACACGTGGCTGCAACAGCCGCCGGCACAGGCGGTCGGATGGGCGCTCCTCCAGTTCGTGTGGCAGGGAACCGTCGTCGGCGCGCTGACGGCCCTCGCGCTCGCCGCGCTGCGGCGCAGCGCTTCCGACGTCCGCTACGTCGTCGCGTCGATCGGCCTCGCGCTGATGCTGGCGCTGCCGATCGTGACGGGAGTGCAGACGTATCAGGCGCTGACCGCGGCGCCGGCGCCCTCTCCTTCCTCTGATTCCGCCGTTTCCGCCGTCAGCCGGAATTCGGAGGCCCTGCCGAGTCTTCCTGCGGGAACTGATCTCCGCCTGAAGGCGGATGCGTTCCGCCTGAAGGCGGAAGCGACAGATGGGGTCATGGCCCGCCTGCGATCGCTGAAGCTCGAGGGGTTCCTGCCTCTGCTCATGCCGTTGTGGCTCGCAGGGGTCTCGCTCCTGAGCCTCCGGCTCTTCACCAGCTGGCTCTGCGTGCAACGGCTGCGAACGCGCGGCGTCACGCCGGCCGACGCCGTGCTTCACCAGATGATCTCGCGGCTTGCGCGACGGCTGCACATCACGCGCGCAGTGACGCTGCTCGAATCGCGCATGGTCGACGTGCCGACGGTGATCGGGTTCCTCACGCCGGTGGTGCTCCTGCCCGCGAGCGCGCTCGCCGGGCTCACGACGCAGCAGGTCGAGGCGATTCTCGCGCACGAGCTCGCGCACATCCGCCGGCACGACTACGTCGTGAACCTGCTGCAGACGCTCGTCGAGACCGTGCTCTTCTATCACCCGGCGGTGTGGTGGCTCTCGCGCCGGATCCGCATCGAGCGCGAGAACTGCTGCGACGATCTCGCCGTCAGCCTCTGCGGCGATCCGGTCGCGTACGCGACGGCGCTCGCGGATCTCGAGGCGCTCCGGTCGTCGGGTCCGGCGCCCGAGCGCCACATCGCGATGGCGGCGACGGGCGGGTCGCTGCTCCAGCGCGTGCGGCGCCTGCTCGGCGCGCCATCGTCGCACTCGGGACGCGCCCCGGCGTGGCTCGCGGCCACCGCGGCGCTCAGCCTGATCGGCTGCGTCGCGTACTCGGCGGACGATCGGCGCCCGCACGATCCGCGCCTCGCCCATGCGGTCGACACGAACAGGCGCGAACTGCATGAGATCGTGCGCGCCGTGCATGGCGAGCTGCGCCACGTCCAGACGACGCTCAGGGCGGCGACGATCGCGATGCGCCAGTCGGCGCGCGCCGCCGCCACGGCCCGCAGGGCGGCGTCCGCCGATGCGCGGCCGACGGTCGCGGAGCAGCCGTTCGCCGCGTTGCCCGCGATCCCGGCGCCGCCAGCGATCGCCGCGCCGGCCGCATCGCAGTCGGTCAGCGTCAGCCAGACCTCTCACACCTCCAGCGGCAACTGGAGCTGGACGAACAACGGCGATCACCTCGAGGTCAGCTACAACGGCACGTTCGAGTTCACCGACGACGACACCGACGTCCGTACGATTTCCTCAGGCGGGTGGCTGAAGATCTCCGACGGCAAGTGGCTCGGCCGCCACTCGGTCGAGATCCGCGAGCGCGGCGGACAGCTCGAGCACCTCTACTACGTGAGCGGCGCCTCGCGGCCCTACGAGCCGGAGGGCCACGCCTGGCTCCAGCAGAACCTCCCCAGGTTCGTCCGCAACTCGGGCTTCGGCGCCGACACGCGCGTCGCGCGGCTGCTGAAGAACGGCGGTCCGGGCGCCGTGCTGACCGAGATCGGCCGCCTCGAAGGCACCTACGTCAAAGGCGTCTACTACCGCGAGCTCTTCAAGCAGGCGTCGCTGACGCCCGACCAGTACCGCCAGGTGATGACGCAGGCCGGCCGCGAGATGAAGGGCTCGTCGTACGAGCTCGCGCAGCTGCTGATTGCGATCGCTGACAAACTGCCGGCCGACGAGGCGTCGCGCGCGGCGTACTTCCAGGCGGCCGCCGGCATCGACTCGAGCTACGAGCTGCGCCGCGTGTATGCGACGATGCTCAAGCGCGGGCCCGTGTCGCCGTCGATTCTCGAGGGCATCCTCGTCAGCGCGAAATCGATCCACTCCGACTACGAGCTCTCGGAGCTGCTGCGTCAGATCGTGCTCCAGCAGCCGCTCGACGAGCGCACCCGCGCGCCGTTCTTCAATGCGCTGTCCACCATCGACAGCTCCTACGAGCGCCATCGCGTGCTGAGCGCGGTCGTGGGCGGCGGCCGCGCGAGCGACGCGGCGACGCTCGACGCCGCGCTGACGTCGGCGTCGCGCATCCACAGCGACTACGAGACGTCACAGTTCCTCCAGGAAGTGCTGCGGCAGAACGACGTGGAAAGCGTGCGCGCGCCGTTCTTCGCCGCCGTGCACACCATCAGCGGCAACTACGAGCGCGGCCGCGTGCTGCAGGCGGTCGTGCGGAAGAGCGGCACGGGTCCCGAGACGCTGCGCGCCGTGCTGCAGGCGGGACGCGGGATGGACGGCTACGAGCTGTCGCAGCTGCTGCAGGCCGTCGCCGCCAACCACTCGGTCAGCGGCGACCTTCGCGAGGCGTATCTCGCGGCCGCCGATCGTCTCGGCGACTACGAGCAGGGACAGGCCATGGCGGCGCTCGTCAGAAGCGAGCGCCGCAAATAGGCGCGGCGCTCGCCTATTTCTTCTCTTTGTAGTCAGCCGGGATCGCGAGGTCCGACGCGGCGACCGACTTCGACACTTCCAGGTACTGATGCCGTGTCGTGAAGATGGTCGAGCGCGGCTTGGATTCCTTCTTCATCAGCTTGCGCCCGAGCATGCCGCCGATTCCGCCGCCACCGCCGCTGCTCTGTGACTGCGTCGTGTCGTCCGTGCCCTTGACCGACTCCAGCGTCGTCGTGGTGTCGATCGCGGTGCCCGCCATCTTGTCGCCCTCTTTCTGCATCCGTTCCGCGGCCCTGCCGAACATCGGGTACGCCGCGAGGATCTGCGCCATCTGTTCCGGCGAGATCGACGGGACGCCGCTGCCTTCCTGCAGCGCTTTCCAGTAGCGCACCTCGAAATCGGCGAGCTCCTTGAGCTCGGGGATGCGCGGGGCGAGCCACATGTCGTTCGTCATCACGATGCCGCCGCTCTCCTCGAGCGTCTTCCCCTTCTCGCGGACCGTGATGGTGACGATCGTCTCGTGCGTGTCGTAGCCGATGATCTGCTTCTTCTGGCCGGTGTCCTTGGCGTCGAAGTCGACCTCGTATTCCTTCTGCGGCTTCTGCGGTTCCCCCTTCGCCTGGGGCTCCTGCTTCTCCTGCTCCTTGCGCGCCTTCTCGGCCTGCTCGCGCATCTCCTGCCGGATCTGATCGAACGTCTTGACGGTGTATTCCTTCTTCTTGACGTCGAGCGTGTAGACCTTCTCTTCGCCGAGGTCGATGATCTCGCCGCGGTCCTCGGTCATCGAGGCCTTGCGGTTGCCTTTGACGGCCGCCGTGTTGACGACCCCTTCCTTGGCGGCCTTGCCATGGTTCAGCAGGAAACCAAGGAAGCCTTCGAACTTCATGTTCATTTGTTCGCGCGTCTTGACGTCGGCGTACGGTCGGGCAACGGCGAGCATGAACAGCGGGACGGCGATAGCTGAGACTCGAACCAGGCGCTTCATTTCAGGGCCCTCCATGGGAAGCAGCGCAATTGTACAACTCTTACGATTCTCGGCGGGCCGCGACGCGCCGCGAAAGCGGGCGCGCCGTATCCCGTTGTGGGAGCGGCGCCGGCGGCGGCGTCGTATTTGCTACACTCCCGACCATCCCTGTATGACCGGACCGGCTGACTTTCATCCAGAAAACCCTCATCGCCGCCGCTTCCTCTCGCGCGCGGTGATGGTCATCCAGACCGCCATCGGGGCGACGGTTGCGTTCGTGATGACGCGGACCGTCATCGGCCGCGCCCTCGGCGCGGCGCAAACCAGCTGGTGGCCCGCCGCGACGATGGCGGATCTGATCGAGGGAGAGCCGACGCCCGTGACGATTCGACGCGCGCAGACGGACGGCTACCGTCAGACCGTCAATCGCGAGGTCGTGTTTCTGATCAGGACCAAGGATCAGGTCACCGCGCTGTCGTCGACGTGCACGCACCTCGGGTGCCGGGTCTCGTGGGACGCTGAAGCGGCGCTGCTGAAGTGTCCCTGTCACGGCGGCAAGTTCGACCGCAGCGGGGTCGTCAAGGCGGGTCCGCCGCCCGCGCCTCTCGCACGGTTCCCCACCCGGATCGAGAGCGGCCAGGTGATGGTCGAGCTCTGATGCCGGGCCTCACGGATCTCATCGACTGGCTCGATTCGCGCACGGGGATCAAGGCGGGCCGCGCGCATCTGCTCGACGAACCGCTGCCGCCAGGCGTGAACTGGTGGTTCGTTCTCGGGAGCATTCTGCTCTTCCTCCTCGCGCTGCAGGTGATCAGCGGCAGCGTCCTCGCGATGTACTACGTCGCCGCGCCGGATCACGCGTACGACAGCGTCCGCTACGTGACCGATCACGTGCCGCTCGGCGCGTTCGTCCGCGGGCTGCATTTCTTCGGTGCGAGTTTCATCGTCATCGCCGCGGTCGCGCACATGGCGCGCGTCGTGGCGTTCGGCTCCTACAAGAGCCCTCGCGAAGTCACCTGGCTGACCGGCGTGGCGCTGCTCCTGGTCATCATGGCGTTCGCGTTGACGGGCTACCTCCTGCCCTGGGACCAGAAAGCGTTCTGGGCGACAACGGTCACGATCAACATCGCGCGCAGCACGCCGCTCTTCGGAGAGGCGATTGCCTCGGTGATGCGCGGCGGCAGTCAGCTCGGCGCGCTGACGTTGCTGCGCTGGTATGCCACGCACGTCCTGCTGCTGCCGGTTGCGCTGCTCGCGCTCGTGCTGGCGCATTTGTTCCTGATGCGGCGTCACGGCATCTCCGGCCCGGTCACGCCGAGGGCCGGCGCCCCGGCGCCGTTCTATCCGTATCACGCGATCCGCGACACGGTCGCCGTGGCGGCCGTCTTCGCGCTGCTCATCACGCTCGCGGCCACGTTTCGCGTGCCGCTGGACGGCATGGCGGATCCGTCGGACGCGACGTATGTGCCCAGGCCCGAATGGTATTTCCTGAGCCTCTTCCAGCTGCTCAAGTACTTTCCAGGACGGCTCGAGCCTGTCGCGACGATGGTGATTCCCGGGGCGGTCGTCGCCTTTGTCGCGCTGCTGCCATTTCTCGATCGCCGGCCCGAGCGCCATCCCGGCAAACGCCGGTTCGTCATGGCCGCCTGCAGCGTGCTCGCGGTGGGCGCCGGCGTGCTGACCTACCTCGGGCTGAAGGATTCTCCGGCGCGAGCCGAGCCCGGCACGTTCACTCCGCTGGCCATTGCGGGCGCCGAGTTCGCGACCGACCAGCGCTGCGCCGCCTGTCACCGGACCGGCGGAGCCGCCAATCCCGTTTCGCAGACACGCATCACGAGGGACCGCGAGTGGGTGATCGCCCACATCAGGGATCCCGACAACATCACGCCCGGATCCCGCAAGCCGCCGCCCGGAGGGATGCGCGAATCACAGGCACGATCGGTGATCAGCTACCTGCAGCACGTGCGCGCGGGAGGCGTGGCGCCGTCCTCCGTCGACAACAAGCAGGGCATCGTCGTCTTCGGTGCGTGGTGCGCCAACTGCCACATCATCGACGGCGAGGGGGTCAAGAACGGCCCCGATCTGACACGCGTGGGCGTGAAGCGCGACGCGAAATGGCTGCAGACGTGGATCTCGGATCCCGCCGCCGTCGATGCCAAGGCCGACATGCCGGCATTCGAGGATCGACTGGAACCGGACGAGCTGGCAGCCGTCGCCAGATTCCTGGCCGCACGCAAATAGCCCCGGCAAATGCGGGATACTCTCGACTGAGCCATGCCGCAGCCGATCTACGTTCCCGTCACGTCGGCGCCCGACGCGGGCCCGGACATCGCGAAGCAAACCGCACTGACGCTCGCGCGGCTCGACGAACGGCTGCGCGCCGAACACTCGTCGCTCGCCGACGCCGTCGTGGTCACCGTCTATCTGCGGAAGGCCGCCGACTTCGCCGCGATGAACGACGCGTACCGCCAGGCGTGGACGGCGCTGCCGCCCACGAGGACGACCGTCGTGTCCGAGCCGGCGGCGAAGGACGCGCTCGTCGAGATGGCCGCCGTCGCGGTGCCGTCGGGCACGGAGCGCCGTCTCGTGCATCCTGCATCGTGGGCGACGTCGCCGAACCCGTACTCGTACGGCATCCGCGCGGGCGACACGCTCTTTCTGTCGGGACTCATTCCACGCAACGGCCGCGACAATACGGTCGTCACGGGCGACGTCATCGTGCAGACGCGCGCCGTGCTCGACAACGCGCGTGAAGTGCTCGACGCCGCCGGTCTGAGCCTCGATCACGTGGCGAGTGCGCGCGTTTTCCTGCCGGACCTCGGCGATTTCGACGCGATGAACCGCGTGTACCGCGACTACTTTCCCGCCGCGCCGCCCGCGCGCGCGACGGTCGGCGCGACGCTCACGGCGCCCGCCTACAAAGTCGAGATGACCTTCATCGCGTCGGCCGGTCCGCGTCGCGTCGTGTCTGGGGAGGGCGCGCCGAATCCGAACCTGAGCGCGGCGATCGTGGCGGGCGACGCCGCGTACATCTCGGGCCTGCTCGC
>Ga0066903_100000012_pt1 | contig 62636 bp, 61 predicted proteins | sample PanSoiMetaGPlot1_FD_67491 | JGI IMG/M metagenome (GOLD analysis project Ga0066903, IMG submission 67491) | Tropical forest soil microbial communities from Panama analyzed to predict greenhouse gas emissions - Panama Soil - Plot 1 (version 2) | ecosystem: Environmental > Terrestrial > Soil >... | reverse complement strand
GGGGGGGGGGGGGGGGGTCATGGGGTTACCGCTCCACGCGCCTACCGTGCTGGTCATGCACAGTGTACCCGTGCCAGTCGGCATTAGCCTCCCATGAGTGTGTGTACTTGTTGATGTGTGCGCCGTAGTGCCTCTTGCCACAAGCCTCGGCGGCATCGACCGACTTGTGCTTGTGACCGCAGTTGCGTCGCTCTTCCCAATGTTCGCGGTCCATACTGCATGACCCTGATTCGACGACTGCACTAAACTTAGGGGTCAGATTGATTTCAGTCATTTGCGTTTGATCCTTTCATCACGGAAACAATGTTTTCCAGTGTCGCTACTCCAGGTATCCCGTGCGCACCACCCATGTTCAGAACCCAGCCATACGGACCGCGCATAACAGCGCGTCCGGTCCGGACCGTTGTCTCCGGACCGTTACGGCCGATACCAGCATGTACCAGGATCCGGACCCTATCACCCGGGTGAATCGATTCTAGTAAAGCTTGTTTCGTCATGGTCGTTATCCCGCGTGCCCGAACATCACTTGCGCGATAAACCGAAACATCTCTACCGCTGCCCATGTGAACAGAACGAGCTCAAAGATGAGCGGTTTCGTAATGTGTAGCGCGTGGGATATCGCCTGAATAATCTCTGTCAGTTTCGTCATGGTAGTTTACTCCGTTTGCATTCCGAAATACGCGACGCGCGTTTCTGGATCTTCCATCAACGCATCCATCGCTGCGTAGAATTCATCTGTTCCTACCTCGATGGATTCGCCATTTTCGGCAAAGAACATATCAACTCCATCACCGCAATGTGCTTCATTTCCGTTTTCGTCGACGATTACATAGTCACTGAATGTTTCGTACCAAGTTAAAGCCATGAATGTATGCTCCTTATGCGGCTGCAGCCGCGATTGAATCGACAGACACAAAATTCTTAGACCCCGAACCATGGACAACGATGCCGATGTCAGCGCGTGGGTCTGACGCGCCATGGCGCGCGCCATCACATAGCGTGCAATCGATGCATTGCAGCTTATAGCCATGCGCATCTTTAAACTCTGTGGATGCTGGACACATAATCTCTCCAGCCATCAATGGCTGTTCTTGCGTCCGAGCTCGGAACGTCCGCCAGCCCATAGCGCGCGCGTCTAGCACGTCTGCAGGTGAGTCACACGATGCCATGATGTACTCGCGGTATTCCTGATACTGTGGTTCGCGCCAGGCATGCGTATAGCCCGTGTTAGCTGTGGCCACGGCTACCAATGCCCGTACAATCCGCCGAGGAATCAGGACAGGTTCGCCATAAGCACCGAAGCGTATCTCGCGACCACTGAACACGCGCGCATACTGGGATGGTTTCAGCTGCGGATAAATCCCGCGTTCATATCCTTCGAATACCGCGCGCGGTCCATGGCCAAGGTTCACATAGCAGACACGTCCGGATCCGGTTTCGTCACCTTGGAGACCACAACCTAAGCACACTACACGATTGAATCCGTGTTTCAGCGCTTCGGTCGGTTTCAGGTGGCGACACAAGATCCACACTTGGACCATGTTGCCTGTTTTGGTGTTCGCGGATTCAAGTGTCGCGATAATAACGTAGTCTTTTGCAGTGTGCAGGATATACCCGCACGGAGTAACGTGTGTAAGTGTCATTGTGGGGAGTGTAGCTTGATTCGTCGGACTTGTCTAGGCCATAGTGGCGCGCGCTAACGCGGAATGACTCTCACTCCGGGGTGATTCGGACCGGCCGGGCCAGACTGAAACGATGCGGTTTCCGGGGTCCTTCCCAGCCACCCCCGCCGCCCCGCGGGTGGAACCATTGCGGATAGAAAGCCGTTATTAGGATCTAATTGTCGTTATTATGTCCACACCTGCCAGATTTGCTGTATGTCATAGGGGTAGGTGACACTAGGAATATGCGCCCACCGCTCAAACAGCATATGGTCGGGGTCGCCGGCCTGGCGCAGGAGACCGGTCTGTACGCGAGTCATGTGACGCAGTTATTGCAGCATGGCATGACGGTAGAAGAGGTGCGCGAGCGAGCCAAGGTGGTACGTCAGAAGCGGGCGGCCAAGAGGCGGAAGGAGCGCGAGGTCAATGGCGAGATCAATGGCGAGATCAATGGCGAGATCAATGGCGAGGTCAATCTCAAGGTCAATCTCGAGGGCGATCGCATTGACAGATCTCCGGCTGGTATGTATGTGCCGCGGCGCGGCGTGCTTAGTGCGCCTAGCCTGCCTGGCGTGCCTGGTGTACCTGGCGTGCCTAGTGTACGTGCCGCCAACGGGACCGCCAACGGGACTACCAGCTACGACGCGGCAGTGGCCGGCCAGCTCGGCCGCCAGATAGAACGCGAGACCCTCAACCAGGCTCAACTCCGCCGCTCGATCGGTCTCGCCAATCAGATCGAGATCTCTAACGCCAAGGCGACCGGCGAGCTCATCAGTCGAGACTACGTCCGCAGCTGGGGCCTGAACTTCCTCTCGCGCGCGGTCGACATCCTGAACCAGATCCCCGGCATCCTGCAGGACCGCATGGCGAGCGAGGACGATCCGGTAGCATGTGGAGAGATGCTGCGCGCCGAGATCGGCCGCGCGATCGCGACCATCCAGCAGCTCGATACGTTATGGCAAGTCACGCAGTAACTGTCACCGACCCGATCATCGACATTACCGACCCGATCATCGCCCGCGACTTCCGCTCGGTCTTTACGCCCAAGCACATCCCGCCGATGTCGACCTGGAGCGAGGAGAATATCGTCCTCTCGCCCGAATACTCCGCCCGCTCGAGCCAGCTCATCCTCATGCCGTGGCAGCGGGAAATCTGGGACGCCTGGTCGGACCCGCGCGTCGAGGAGCTGACGATCATGTCGGCGGTCCAGATCACCAAGACCCTGGCCGTGCAGTGCGCCATGGCCTGGACGATCTGCAACGACCCCGGCCCCATCCTGCTGGTCGAGCCCAAAGAGGACTCGGCCAACGCCTTCTCGAAGCGGCGCCTGACGCCTATGATGCGGGACTGCGCCTGCCTGCACGGCAGGCTCAGCGATACGGTCCTCGGCAAAAAGACCAATACGCTCCTCGCCAAAGACTTCCCGGGCGGCAACTTACTCATCGTCAGCGCGCGCACTCCGACCGACCTCGCCCAGCACACCATCCGCTACCTGATCTGCGACGAGCCCGATAAGTACCCGGTATCCGTCAAGTCCGGCTCGGGCGAAGAAGAGGGCGACCCGATGGACCTCGCCTGGAAGCGCGCCCTCACCTTCGGCTCGCGGCGCAAGCGCATGCAGGTCTGCTCGCCTACCACCGCCGGCCGCTCTCGCATCGGCAAGGCCTACCAGGACTCCGACATGCGCAAGCCGTATGTCCCCTGCCCGTTCTGCGGTTACTACCAAGTCCTCTCCTGGGAGCATGTGGTCAACGAGGACGGCCGCTCCTTCACCACCTCGGGCGGCTCGCGGGCCCGTTACCGCTGCTCGGAGTCGTCCTGCCGCGCGATCTGGACCGAAGGCCAGCGCTGGAAGGCGATCGGGTCTGTAGAGTGGCGCGCCACCAATCCGTTCGCTGGCGCCGCCGGCTTCTGGGTCAGCCATCTCTACGCTCCGCCGCAATGGATCCGCCTCTCTGACATCGCCCGCGACTTCCTGAAGGTCCACCGCGACCCTCCCCGCCTGCGTGTGTTCATCACGACCGTCCTCGCGCAGGAATGGGAGGACAAAGGTGAGACGCCCGACCACGAACGCTTATACGCCCGCCGCGAGCCCTACCCGTTCAACGACGAGGCAGTCGTCCCGCAGCGCGCCCTGTTCCTCACCGCCTTCGCGGACGTCCAGGAGTCGCCGCCGCGTCTCGAGGTCGGCGTTACCGGCTGGGGGCGCGATCGCGAGAACTGGCCGCTCGCCTATTACGTGATCAAGGAGTGGGTCAAGGATGCGGACGGCAACGACACGACGGACATGCTCCCGGTGACACACCACCTGCTCTGGGAGCGGCTCGACGCCATTTTGCAGCGTAACTGGCGGCACGAGAGCGGCCGCACCATCCCGATCATGGCCCTCGGCATCGACACCGGCCGCCGGCCCAAACCCGTCTACGAGTTCGCACGCCGCCACGCCCAGCTCTCCTACGGCCCGGCCGGCGCCCATGTGCACGCGATCCGCACCGTGGTCCCGACCAAGGGCACCGACGACAGCCTGCGCATCATCGCCGGTTACAGCAAAGAGGATGCCGTGCGCAAGCGCCAAGGCGTGCGCATCATCTCGATCGGCACGCACTGCGCCAAGCAGGAACTCTACGACCTGCTCCAGCACGTCAAGCCAGGCCCGCCCGACGGCACCCTCAGCGGGCCCGCAGTCCCCGGCTGTTACCACTTCCCCATGTACGAGCTGAGTTACTTCATCGGCCTCACCGCGGAGTACCGTATCGTGCATGAGAACGGCAGGGTCACTTACGAGAAGCGCGCCGGCGTCGAGCGCAACGAGCCACTCGATATCGCGGTCGGCAACCGTGCCATGGCCGCGATCGTCGGCATCGACCGCTTCAGCGAGGCGCAGTGGCGGGAGCTCGAAAAGCGGGTCGCGCCCATGACAGGTACCCGCGGGGAGCCCGTCAGTAACGACTTATCACAACCTACCACGCCTACCACACAGACCGTAACTAGCCGTGTATCTCAGCCGGCTCAGCCATCTCAGCCATCCGCGCCCGCCCCCGCCAGACCTTACCGCCAACCGACCCGCGACCTGCGTCAGCGCCCTATCCGCGGCCGCTTCGTGTTCTGAATAGTCCGACTTAGACCCTCACTTCGTATCATAGGGAGATAGTGGAGGTGTCGATGCGGACGTCTTATGCCTTGCTTCTTGCCGCGATCCCCGTCTTTCTCACTCTTCCCCCTCTCGCCGCCCAGATGTCTTTCCCTCCATCGCAAGGCGTTCCGACCGGCACCGCCTTACCACCCACCTGTACCCCCGGCCCCAACACGCTCTTCTTCCGTGTCACGTCCGGCCCGGTCGGCTCGCTCTTCCAGTGCACCACGCCTAACACCTGGACCGGATTTGCCGCGTCCACGGTGAACATCGCCACCGCCTGCGGCGTCTCCGGCGGCCCGATCACCAGCACCGGCACTGTCTCAGGCTCAATCACCATCGACTCGCAGGCCGGCTCCACTCCATACGCCATCCCCTCGAGCTCCTGCGGCAAGCTGATCTCGCGCAATAACGCCTCGGCCGTCGCCGACACGATCGTACAGGCCGGCACCGCGGGCATCATCAACGGTTGGTGGGCCTACTACCAGTGCGTGGGTGCGGGGGGCTGCACGATCACTCCCGCCACCTCGACCATCGACGGCGCCGCCTCACTCGCCCTCATCCAGAACCAGGGCGTGTTACTCGCGTCGAACGGCACCGCATACTTCACCATGCGCGGCGTCGGCGGGTCCGGAATCGTCTCCGCCGTCAGTGGGACCACTTTCGGGACCAGTTCGGCGGCAGACCAATCTCCCATCACGACTGCAGCGGGAGCAGCCTCGTGGGCCAATCTGGCAGCCTGCAAGTTCTCGGGGTACTCGACGTCCTCCCACGCCTGGACATGCGCCACGATTGCCACGGGTGACCTCCCGGACCTCAGCGGAACCTATGTGCCGGTTACTCGAACGGTGAACGGGTTCCCCCTGTCGTCGAACATCACGCTGCCTATCCCGACGATTACAGGGTCATCGCTGCTGAAAGGGGCAAGCGGCAACGCCATACCAGCTATCTATAGCGACGTCGCCGTCCTCTGGGGAGGCACGGGGGCCTGCTACCTGAAGAAAGACGGCAACTGCGATATACCAGCGGGTGGTCCGGGAGGAGGGACTCCCGGAGGCGTAGACGGCGATCTCCAAATCAACAGCTCCGGTGCCTTCGCCGGTCGTCACTTGGGCACCGGTCTGCTCTGTTCTTTAACCGATTGCGGCGTTGACCCGGCCGTCTTCGCCAAGCTGGATGAATCGAACGTCTTCACCAACCTCACCAACTTTACTAATGCCGTCACTGTCTCCGGTCTCGGCTCCGGCCTCGATATCTCCGACCCACAAGCCGTGTCCCAGCCGTGGGCGTTCGCCGCCCTCCCCGCCACCTGTATCGCCAACACCCAGCGCATGACCAATTCCGTGGACGGCCACGACTACCGCTGCAACAATTTAGGCACCGGCTGGATCGACATGACCGGTGGCAGTGCCGGCGGCGCGCCGGGAAGTGATGGTAACGCCCTGGTGAATGTCGCCGGAAATGTAGGAGCGGTGGCCACGACCGGCACCGGTAACATTGTTCGCGCCGGTTCGCCAGTCCTTACCGGCCAGCCAACCATTACCGATCAGACCAACATGCAGGCCACCCACGAGTCCGCCGCAACCGGTGGCCAGTTAACCGCCACCGCTATCCAAACCTCCTCCAAGCAAGGCAACGGCACAAAGTTCATCATGGCAGAAGGAGCCTTTGTCGCCGGCAACGGAACCACCACCAATTCGAACGGTAACCTCGTGGACACCGGCAACCCGGCCGGTAGCGGCGGAGGGGGCGGAGGTTCCGGTGTGGGCCGTCAGACGCTCATTTTTCCATTCACCGTCACTATCGTCGATGGCACATGCGCGACTCAGACGGCGACATGGCCCGGAATTACCACGTCGGATTTTGTCATTGCCGACGCCGGTCAATACGGCCTCAAAACGTGGGTGTCCGCCGCTAACACCGTGAGCGGCCGCCTCTGTCCGACCGGAGGCGATATCACTCCCGGAACGCTTACCGCTAACGCGTTACTGGGCACGTACGGCCTGACAAAAACTCAACTTCTGGACTTCCCCAACATTCCGGACGGCACCTGCCAGACCCTTACCATCTCCGGCATCACCGGGTTGAACGTCGGAGATCCGGTAATCGTCAAATGGCCGGACCTTTCGAGTTACCCATATGCCAACCCAGGACAAGCCTATTCTGCCGCGTTGGGAGTCGCCGCGCTGAAAATGTGCGCTCTCGGCTCGGATGTGGACCTGCCGGGCACTTTATCGTACACGGTGCAAATTGCCAAGTAGTAAATTGCCAAGTAACAGGAGGAACCGATGCGAAACCTAATGGGACTGTGGCTGGTTGTGGCTCTGGCCGCCTACGCCCAGACCTCCGCGCCTTCGCGCATGGTGCGTGAGGGGCAGGATGTAATCGCCGGGTCTGGGGGCGTGACGGGCAACTATCTCTCCTCAAAAGACACCAGTGCTCCAACCCAATACGTCCTCCCCCTAGCCAATGGATGCGGCTCCGGGTTTGCCAGCGCCACGGTGGCAGCGGGCACCCACTTTCAGTTGCTCAACAAAGAGGGAGCGGATTATTCGGGCGTGGCTTACGGCGCGATCACGGCCGGACACATCGTCACCGGAGGCACCACGCCCGGCACGGTGGCGGACACGGGTGCGACCTCTGTCTACGACATCCCCAATTACACCTGTATTGTCGGCGTAGCGCAAACCTCGGCCACCGTAGGCAACCCCGTCACCGTCCGCTACCTCGGCCAAGGTGTTTTCGGTGCCATGGTTCCGCATGCCATCGGCGGCGAGTTCGATTCCGGCTCCGTTTCCACCGCCCTGGTGCCCGGTGCCACCCCTGTCCATGTCGCCCCTTACGATTGCACTTTCGTCTCCTGGGATGCCAACGTCAGTTCCGGTACTGCCACCTTTTCGTTCTGGGTAGTGGCACAGGGCACTCGCATTCCCAACGCCGGCGACTCGATTAACACAACCGGTCTGCAAATCACCTCCAATACCTCTCTGCACTCCAATACCCTCACCGATTTCATCCCTAATCCGGCAATGGTACACGCAGGTGACCGCTACATCGTGGCTCTCACCGCCGTTACCGGTTCCCCTTACCAGGCCAGCGTGCAGGTGAATTGCAAATGAAACCTTTCCTCCTCCCCCTTCCATTACTCCTCTCTCCGGCGCTCCTCTACGCGGTCAGTGCCAATGCTATCTGGCAGATTCAGCCCAACGGTTCCACCACCAACGCCGGAGGTGCCGGTTTCGATCCCTCCTCCACCTTCAGCACCAACGATCTCGCCACCGACGCCGGCACGGCCACCCTCGCCTCCCCCGTCGTCTCCAGTGCCTTGTACTCCTTCGCCTCCGGCGACACGAACGACTGGATCTACATCCAATCTGGCACTCATGCTAGCGCCGAATGCTGGTTCATGATCGTCTCCGTCGCCGCCCCCAAGGCCACCCTGGATGCAGCGGCCGGTCACGGTTTCTGCCGCAATACCGCACGCGGCTTCCCCGTTCCCCGCTTCTTCCCCACGACTACGACCGGAATCACCAGCGACGGCACCGGCACTCTCACCGGTATGGTGTATGGCATCGACCGCTCTTTCCGCCCCAGCGCCTATAAAAACGCGTCCGACCTTGCCAGTTCAAACGCAGACACCACCTGCACCGTCACCTCTGCCGCTTACACCTTCGTCGCCACCGACATAGGCAATGCGATCCAGATCAGCAGCGGTACCGGCTTCAACACCGGCTGGTACATCATCACCTCCATCTCCGGAGGCGCGGTTCTCGACCGCTCATGTGGCGCCGGTGCTACCGCCTCCGCTGGTGCCTACTTCCTCGCCGGTGCTATCGGCTTGTCTTCCTCTACCACCGGCCGTACCGATGCCAACTTTTTCACCGGCACACACCTGGCCAATGGTAACCGCGTGTTCCTGAAAGGCGGCGGCACTTACTCGCCAGCGACGGCCGTCACTCCCGCTGGCGGTGCCGCAACCGCACTGATCACCTACGAAGGTTACGCGCTGGTCCGTGGCGATGCGCCTACCGGCACCACCCGCCCCATCATCGACATGGGAGCAACCGCAGGCTGGACCACTTCCGCCGCCTCCGCCTACGCCTACCTGGCATATACCGGTACCGGCACCGGAGTCTTCACCGCCCAGACCAACACCATCCTGCTCTGGATAAAAGGCACCAATACCTCTACCACTGCCGGCCGTCCCGGTATCACCACCCAGTCCGCCGCTATAGTGCAAGGCTACATGGTGGAAGGCGTCTCCTACCGCGGGCGTGGCCTCCAGCAAGGTGGCTCCAGTGCCGTCACTTATCTCTACGGCTGCTACTTCCACGACTCCGACACCGGCATTGCCGACACTGCCACCACCGGTGCTCTCTACATGACCAACTGCGTCATTGCCGACAATGTAACGGCCGGTCTTGCCATCACCGCCGCGCACACCGGGCCCGTTGTTCTCACTAACAACACTTTCTACGGCGCAAAGAACAAGCTCGGCACTGCCATCAGTCTTATTACCGGCGCATACAATCCACGCTTGATGAACAACAATTTCTACGGCTTCACCACTGTCATAGCGCCTACCGATACCTCTACAGCCGGGATCAGCCTCTATAACAACGCTTTCAACTTCACCACTCTCGCCAATATCGCTCTCTGGCAACCAGCCCTCAACTACCTCAACGTAGACCCGCTCTTTACCGGCACCGGAGCGGTAGACCAGATTACCGGCACGGGTGGTACCTCCGTGGGCAACAGTCAGACCCTCAACGACAGCGGCGCGAACTTTGCCAATGTCGCCAACAATGTGGATTTCCTGCTAATCACCGGTTCTTCCACCGGCACCGGTGTTGCCACCAACCAGAAGCTCCTCATCACCGGCCACACCAGCACCAGTGTCACCGTAGCCACCACTGTTATCTCGACCACCGCCGCCACCGGCCTTGTCTACCAGATCACCACCGGCCACAACTTTACCATCGGCAACCCGCTCCTCAAGGGTTCCGGCGCTCCCGGCGTCCTGGGTACGCTCAACATGGATATCGGCGGTGTGCAAGCGCCCGCGGGCGGCGGTGGCGGCACCGGGCAGACGGCGCATGCGTTCGCCCAGTAACATAAACTCTGTCATGGGAGGCCCAGTGAGACTCATAGCGGCCCTTGCCCTGCCGGCACTTTTGTTCGGCGGCAAACCTTCGAACGCTATCTACCTGTCCAACGGCACTGGAGGCACGGTTAACCAGCCATATATCCTCAGCCGTTTCTTCGCGCGTGGCGAAATCCTGAATTACCCCAAGCCCACCGGTCCCGTCCAATACCAAAGCGAGGTCAAAACCCGTTGGCCGGACGGTACCGTGCAGCATGCGCTCATCGCCGTGTGGGAGTCTATCGCTAATCCCAGCTTTCCTAACTACGACTCCATGACCGTCGCGTTTGAAAATGCCCCCAACCCCTGCCATCTGGGCAACGCCGCCACCTGCACCGCCGCCGGCCTGGACGGTACCGGGATGCTGACCTTCAACGGCGGCAACTGGGGAGCGGCGATGGTCGCAGCCAACGGCGGTTTAACCGCTCATATAACTGACGCCAAAACGCTGATTTCCCAATACGCCAGCAACCCGACCACTTACCCGTATGTGACCTATTGGATGCGTGGTCCTATCGTCACTATGCCTATCGTGGAAGATCGCACTTCGGTCCGCCAGTACGATTTTGGTTGGAAATGCACGGCCGCATATCAATATCGCGTCGACCCGGCCAGCGACACCTTTACCGCTTATGATCAGGCTACCGGCACCACGCCGGTCAATATCCTCGCGGCAGACGGCCGGGAAGTGATCTTCGGCACCGCCGGCACCGGTCCAACCGCAGTCCGCACCGACAGCGGTGCCGCGGCTAACTTTGCGAAAGGCCAGTATGGATACCTCTTGTCCAGTCCGTCCGGGCCGAACTTCAAGGTTGACCTGTTATCCGGCACCAGGCGTGTGCCGCTCGATATCACCAGCACCGGGGTAGGCATCCAATACATATCGTTCTGCGGGGGCAGTAACGGGATGGATTACTCTGAGCCGGAAGTCACGTGGGCGGATGACTTCACTTACCGGCCACTCCACCCTATGTTCATTCTCACCTTTTTTCCCGGCTGGAGCGGCGTGTACTGCGAGTACATTATGCAAAATGGCTGGACCACCGCCATGCAGGATCAGCGGTACACGATCACTCTGAAGAACGGTTCGAGCAATTCCAACGTCGTCCGCTCCATCAATATTCCGCAGTTTGTCCGCACCGAATGGGTGTACCGCAAATGGGACGGGCAAAAAACAGTGGCGGAGTTCCCGGAATCGCCCGACCTGTTCCCGCTTGGTGGTACAGTCCCCGGTCCGTCCTTCAAGATCAATCCCAACATTCAGTACCTTATCTACTCACGCCTGTTCCCCATGCTGGAACCGTCGCTCACGGTGGACCCGGACCAGCCTAACAACTATCCGGCCAACAACGATCTGACATGGTATGCCAGCAACCCGGACCCCAACAACGCTAATCCATTCTGGTGCTCCGATCCAAACGGATACACACTGTCCGGGTCCACGTATTGCGGCTCTATGGTCTTTGGACTATCGGGGACCGGTGGCCGTCCTGAGCTTGGCTTACAGCCCCGCTGGATCACCCGTTGGGGTTACACCGGCGACACCCGGCTGATGTGGGTCGCGATGGGCAATTCCGATCTCGCCGGAACCATCCCATACCACCACTGGGAATCGGCCACCGGCAAGACCTACGATGCCAACCATTCCATCGACGCCTTTGGCCACCCTATTTCTGTCTATGCCCGTCCGACTGTGCATATCAATAACGGTAGCGGCAATACCATGGATACGAGCGGTTCTGGCACCGACCCCCTCCCGTACATCGACGCGATACCGGTCAATATTAGTCAGCATGGCTACTCATTTTCGAACGGTTGCCACTGGGTACCCGAATACTCCTACGGCAACCAGATGCACCAACCCGCCTATCACTTTTGGACGTATATGCTGGGTACCGGCGATCCGTTCTATCTGATCGACGGCCACGGGTTTGTCTCCCAGTACACTGTCAGTGCCCCTACCGATTTAAGGCACAACGAATGGGGACTGCTCGACAGCACCGGGGAGCGCGGCTGGGCGTGGGGATGGCGGTCTATCACCATGATGGCACTCATGACGCCGGACGGCTGGCCGGAGAAAGACTACTTTTCCCATATATCCACCAACATCATTCCGTTTTTCGAAGCGGTTGCCGGTCTGATGCCAGGACAGGGGTACTATGCCAAACCCGTCAATGTAGACACATTCAATTGGGCCACTGAACCAGATATCTTCACCTGGGTTAAGGTCAGCCATGTTGGCGTGTCCGGGCCGGATGGCATCAACATGAACCGCTGGCACTGGATGGCTCATGCAACCACTGCTTTGCTGACGGGTGGTACTTCGGGCGAGTATGACCACACTTACGCGGCCACAACCGGCGCTACTTACCAGCAGGGATATTTGATGAGCGTGCTTGGGTATTTCGGGGAGCTTGGGTTTCAGACCGACAAAATCATGCAATATGCAATGACGAGTCATATCGAGATGTCACGGGCGATCAACAGCCTTCATCCCCGCGACCTGGAGCAAGAAGGATGGCCCACCAGCGTGGTGGTCCCAAATAACTATCTTGCGAATGCCATGAGTCTTACCGACACCAACATCCGGCTCCAGTCCCCGATGACGTGGACACTCGACCCGCCGTTTCTGGTTAGCATCACGACCCCGAGCGACGCCACGCGTGGGGCGGCAGAGTATATTTATGTGTGTCGTGTGTCTGCGGACAAACTTACTCTCACGGCATGCTCCACCGGCCGCGCGGCCTTGCGCGGCCATGTGGATGGTGGACCGGCCAGGACGCACGCGATAGGCGATATGGTCAATCCATACACCAAGATGCCGCTCAACCACTCGGTGGATTCCGTCAAACAGCAGCAGAGCCAGACCGTCCGCGATTGGGTGGTGCCGTTTATCCGGTTCGCGGAGAACAACATTGGCTATACCAATTACGCCCTTGTCGCCCTCAGTCTAGGCAGCAACACATTCTCCAGCGGCCGTGGGGCATTCGATGCCTGGAAGCAGGCACGAGCGGTTAAGGCGAACTACCCGATTACCAACTGGCAGTACACTGGCGATTCCAACTCCAACAATCCCAAACAGATGTACGTTCCACGCCGCGAACCAGTGCTGGGAATATCCATTGACCCAGGAGACACTTTCGCGATCATCCGCTATCTTGCACCCAGCGCTGGCCGCTCGGACGCCGCCTGCACGGTCAACGGAGTGAGTGACGGCCAGAGCAATTCCCGCGCCCGTTGGTTTGTTGTCACTGGCCTCACCGCCTCCACCACTTATACGGCCACCATCAACTGCGCGGCCGATTGGTTCAACAACGGCGACGGCGCCGGCAATACTATCCTCTCCTATCGCACCGGCCCTGCCTTCAGCGGTACCGGCACCCTTTCCACCCGTATGGGCACCGGTCCGACCACCGCTTACATGGACTATGGATCAACCACGTCACTTGGCACTACCGTGTCGGCGCCATGCTCGTCCGGCTGCACCATGTCCGCCAGTGTGGCCAAGGGGTTGTGGTATTACCGTAACCGTGGGACCAATACAGCGACCGCCCCGTCCGCTCAACCGATCATTATCCGGTGATTCGTTGAGCCAGATACTTCCGCTTCCACAGCACCACCGCCGCAATTAGTAGCAGTGGAACGAACGTGGCCGGCTCTGGCGTACCGTTCAGATACAACAGTCCCGCATTGGTCTCGATTCTGTTTCCATCCTCGGACACCGCGAGAAACTGGTTGGCAGGTCCGAAGAGGTTGGCCCCCAGAGTCATCCAATACGGGTTGGTCTGATCCCAGTTAAACGTGGTGACATCGTCATGGACCAGCACTTCATCTACTGACCCGAACAGTCCCAGGAACCAACTCCCCACGATCAGCCCGGAATTGGTGATATCGTTCAGCACTTCCCCATCCCCGTGGCAGCACACCACTCCGAACCCGGTGTGATAGACAAATCCGGTATCAAACACCCCACCATCCCCAAGCACCTGCCCGATAATCCATCCATGGACGTTCGAATCCGTCAGGCTCCACTGCCAGTCAACGCCCTGTCCGGCTGCATGAAACCAGGTATCGAATGCGCTGCCATCCAACCCGATCAGTTCCGATGGGCGGGGGTCACGGTGGACGTGGAACCCCGGACTAGAGGCAATTGTTGAGGCAGTCGCCGGCAAAACCAGTCCAAAAATGGTCATTAACAGTGGAAAATGGCGTGTAATTCGGTGCGTAATTCGGTGCATAGGGTCCATTTTATCGTTGTTTTGGCTAATTTTCGAGTATTTTGACGCCGTCCAAAGGTCCTGTTTTGGTCCCAGCAGTCCCAGTCAGAACATGAGGTTTTGACCCTATTTTGCGTCATTTTCAGCCCGTTTTGGCCGTTTTTTGGTCATTTTTCAGTTCGTTTTCGGGCCGTTGTCGGGTCATTTCCGGGCCTTTTTCAGGCCTCGGTATCGGCTCGCTATAATGTCATCGTGCCTTTCACCTCGGCCGACCTCGATGCGCTCGACGCCGCCATCAAATCCGGCGTCAAAGTGGTCCAATTCCAGGACCGGCGCGTCGAGTATCAGTCGGTCGACGACATGCTCAAACTCCGCTCTCTGATCGCTGCCGATGCGGCCTCTCCTACACCTGGAGAAGCGGCTGGATCGCTCGTCCGGCAGATCCGCATGCGTACCGAGACCGGTTTTTAGCCACTTTTCAACACGCACCGAGGCACGTCTTACACTTAGGAGATGGCGTGGTCCTCCGTTTGGCACAAGTTAGCTGGTCGACCTACTCCTACTCCCGGGTCCGCTCCTTCGCCCGCGCCTGTTACCTCGGCACCTGTCACTTCCACCCCTGTCACCTCCACCGTTCCTAACCGCATCACCCGCCGGGCGAGCGGCGGCCAGCCGTATGATGCCGCCACCAGCACCCGCCGCCTGCAAGGCTGGCAACCATCGCGCCAGGGGCCGACCACCGACCTAACCGTATCGCTCGATATCCTCCGTGCCCGTTCGCGCGACGAGATCCGCAACAACCCGTGGGCCAGGTCGGCCGTCGATAACTTCGAGAGCCAGATCATCGGCCGCGGCATCCGGCCGCACTGGAACCTGGCCGACATCGAGCTCAAAGCGAAAATCGAGAAGGCCTTCGATGCATGGGCTCGGACCACCGCCTGTGATGCCAACGGTCTCTCGTCGTTCTATGGCCTGCAGGCCCTCCTCGCGCGTGAGCTCTTCGAGGCCGGTGAGGTGCTCATCCGCCGCTATATCCGCCGCGACGGCTTCGACAAACGCCTGAAGGTCCCTCTCCAGCTCCTGTTAATCCCAGGCGAGCAGCTCCCCGTGTGGCGCTCCATGTATACCGCCGGCGACGCGTTCGTCGGTGTGCCGGCCGGTAATAGCGTGCGCACCGGCATCGAGTTCGACCCGGACAATCGCCGCACCGCCTACCACATGTATCGTGAGAATCCCGGCGAGACCATGTTCTACCCGTTATCCGGTCTCACCTTCGTGCGCGTCCCCGCCACCGAGATCCTGCACGTCTACAAACCGTTCCGTACAGGCCAGCTCCGCGGCCAGCCACACTTGGCTTCTACCCTCGCCTTACTCCACGAGATCAACAAATACACCGACGCGGCGGTGCAAAAAAAGATCATCCAGACCATGTTCGCGGCCTGGATCAAGAAGGTGTCGCCGGACTCGAATCCATTACCGCCCGACCCGAACGCCAAGGTCGTGGATACCGGCGAGCCGGCCACACCGGCCAATAACGGCATGATCGAGCCTGGCGTCCAGCAGTCTCTGCTCGAGAGCGGCACCATCCAGGTCCTGTTCGAGGGCGAAGACGTCGTGTTCCCTAACCTGCCGCAGGAGTCGGACTACCAGGCCTTCCTCAGCGTCAGTTTGCATCAGTTCGCCGCCGGGTGCGGTGCCACTTACGAGCAGATCACCGGCGACCTGCGCGGCGTCAATCTTTCCTCAATCCGCGCCGGCCTGCTTGACTTCCGCCGTAAGTGCGAACAATTCCAGCTCAACGTCATCGTCAGCCAGGCGATCGAGCCGATCGTCCGCTGGTGGCTCGACGAGGCGGTCCTGGCCGGCGAGTTATCGCTCCCTGGTTACGCTTCCGACCCCGACCAGTACATGGACATTGCCTGGGGCATGCCCGGCTGGCCCTGGATCGATCCGGTCAAGGACGCCGAGGCCAACCTGATGAACGTCCGCGCCGGCTTCGACTCGCGCGAGAACGTGGTGGCGCAGGCCGGCGGCGACGTAGCCACGATCGACGCGCAGCAGGAGGCGGATAACAAGCGCGCCGATGGCTACAAGCTGGTCTACGACTCGCGCACCGATGAGGTCCTGACGCGTGGTGAGACGGCGGAGGGTGAGGTGGCGGATCAGGCGGCCGGTCAGGAGACCCGGGTGGCTAAGAGCATCGACGCACCGGGTAAGACCGCGCCTCCCAAGCCGGCAACTAAACCGGCGACTAAACCGGCGCCCGTGCCTGTCGCACCCGCACCTGCCAAACAGGCACCCGCCAAGGCTGCCAGCCGCGCACGCGAGTCCGAAGATGACGAGTTAGACCCCGCTGACCAGGTTGAAGGACTTACTACGCGGATGCGTTAGTAGTCGGGTTATACACTGGACGTATGTCCACCACCTCTGAAGAATCCAAGCTCAAAGAGGAGCCCGTACAGTCCGTACAGCCCGCCGAGCCAGAAGAGACGGCCGAGGAGAAGAAGACGCGTACCGAGATCATGGTCTGCACAGCGATCACCGGCTATATCCGCGACCATCTGAGCGACATCCCGAAGCGCGACCTGGAAGCTCTGATGGAGTTCAAGGACGGTTTCGAGAGCACCGCGTACACCGCGCACGCCGAGCAGGAGCATAGCAGGGAGCAGCGCAAGCAGGCGCAGGCGGCGAAACAGGCGGAGAAACAGGCACAGCCGGCCTCCACTCATACGACTGAGACCAGGAAACCTGAGACCACCAGGCCCGAGACGACAATCCCCGAGTCACCGAAGCGACGTTACTAACATGCCCCTGGTTAGAGCTCGCAAACCCCGCAGTCTCAGACCGACCCCGCCGCTTATGCACCTGGCGTCGATGGTCTTCGACACCCCTCTGGCCATCATGCCGGAGAAGCTCGAGGCCATCCTCGGCTATATCGGCCCGCGGCTCACCGTGGACCAGGCCGCAATCGACGCGCTCCTCACCTCTGGCGCCATCGGCGGCCACTATCACTCCGAGTCCGACCGCGCCCGGGTGCGCGAACTGATCGCCTACTGGGACCATGAGGACGACGACACACCCAGCTCCTCAGGCTCATCCTCCTCCGCCAACGACCGCCCATACGATCTGACCGAGGCCGGCATCGCAGTCATCCCCGTCCGCGGTTCGCTCATGAAGCGCGGCGGCTGGATGTCGGCTCTCTCCGGCTGCACCTCTTACTCAAGCTTGAGCAAGACTATCAACTATGCCATGTCCGACAGCGCCTGCCGCGGCGTACTGTTCGACATCGACTCACCCGGCGGCTCGACGCACGGCTGCTTCGAGCTGGCCGACATGATCCACTCCGCCCGCGGCACGAAGCCTATGTTCGCGGCCGCCAACGACCTGGCCGCCTCGGCCGCCTACGCTCTCGCCTCCGCTGCGGACCGCGTGTATGTCACGCGCACCGGCGGTGTGGGATCGGTCGGCGTCTTCGCTCTGCACGTGGATCGCTCGGGTGCGGATGAGCAGTATGGTTACAAATACACCTATATCCACTTTGGTAGCAAGAAGGTTGACGGCAACGAGCACGAGCCGCTATCCAGATCCGCCTTGAAGGACATCCAGGCGGAGGTCGATCGCGAAGGCGAGATGTTTGTCGCTACCGTGGCCCGCAACCGCGGTGTGAAGGCCTCCCGCATCGCTGACACGGACGCCGCACTCCTCTTTGCCGAGGGCGCGATCCCTCTTTTGGCGGATGCGGTCGGCACCTACGAGGACGCTCTGGACGAGTTGACAGCTAAGATCGAAGGTGTTAAGTCCCTGGTTACTCTGAAAGCCGATGCTACAATGTCTCCTGAGAACGGTCTTAGTGCGGACACCAGTGCGGATACCAGTATGAGTAAGCACGAACCAGACGACGAACAGGACGACGAGGCGAAGTCGCCCAAGCCCGGCACCGGCGACGGCGAGGATGAAGAGGACGACGCTGACGAGGACGACGAGGACGACATGGAGAAAGAGAAAAAGGCGGCGGCTACTCCCGCCACGACTTCGACTACCGCTGCTGTAACTCCGGATCCGGCGGCAACCACTCCCGTCACCACGACACCGGCTACGACACCGGCCCCGGCCCCGGCACCGGCCGCCACCTCCCCCACTTCCCCCGCTTCGGCACCGGCTGCTGCCTATCCTTACGCGGAGGTCGCCGAGCTGTGCACGATCGCCGGCTGTCCGGAACGCGCCGCCGGCTTTGTGCTCGACCAAGTTCCTCTTGCCGAAGTGCGGAAACAACTACGTGAGGCTCGCGCCACCCAATCCGCGGCTAACGGGGTGAACCCGAACTTCGGCGCCATCTCCACTTCCGCGCTCGAGGGTGCTATCCGTACCGCTCATTCCCTCCGCGCCGGAGCGAACGGCGCGCTCACCATGTCCGCGGCTATCGAACAGACGTTGCGCGCCAACCCGCAGATCTACGAGCAGTACGAAGAGGAGCGGTACGCGAGCATGGTCAACCCGATCGCCGCCCGCAGATACGGCGAGCGCGTGACCGCCTTCCTGGCGCAACTGAATCTGTCGACCGTCCGCTGACACCGCTGACACGAGGATCTATCCATGGCTGTCGAAGCATATCTCACATTTACCAGGCGGACCGGCGTTGCCAATGCCGACCTCTCCGCCAAGCAGTTTTACGCCGTGAGCACCGTATCGGGCGGCAAGATTGGCCTGGCCAATGCCGGCAAGGCAATTGATGGCATCTTGCAGGACAACCCGACCGCCAACATGGCGGGCACTTATGCGGCGTCGGGCGTGACCAAGGCGGCCATCGCTGCCAACCAGACCCTCACGGCGGGCGTAACCCTGCTCGAGGTGGCGGCTGGCGGCACACTGACCCCCGTCGCTGCGGGCACTGCGGTCGCCAAGGCTCTCGAGTCGTTAACCTCGGTGGCCGCAGTCGCGATCGTTTCGGTCGAACTGCTGCCGAGCAATGCTGCGTTCGTGTAGTTTAGCAGCCGTGTAGTTAGTAGAGGTTTCCGCTGCGCGCGTGTAGTTAGGGACGCGGGCGCAGCCAAGTGAAGTAGAGGAGAACGTAATGCCTCAGCCGACCCTAACCGATGTCCACGTTAACGCCCTCCTATCGAATCTCAGCCTGATGTACGCGCAGGAGGAGTCCGCCTTCGTCGCCAGCCGCGTGTTCCCGATCGTCCCCGTCGCCAAACAGTCGGATCGGTACGCGACTTATAGCCGCGCCGACTTCAATCGTAACCTGATGGCCAAGCGTGCTCCGTCGACCGAGTCTGCCGGCGGTGGCTACCGGATCGACACGACGGCCACTTACTCCTGCGACGTCTGGGCTCTGCACCGCGACATCGACGATCAGATCCGCTCGAACGCCGACTCGATCTTCAATCTAGATGTCGAGGCTACGCGTTGGCTCGTGAACCAGGCCCTCATCTCGCGTGAGGTGGACTGGGCGAGCTCGTTTTTCACGACCGGCGTCTGGGCCACTGACTGGACCGGTGTCTCCGCAGGCCCCACCGCCGGCCAATTCCTGCAGTGGGACAACTCGACCTCCACTCCGATCACCGACATCCGCCGGCTCAAGCAGGCGGTGCAGCTCAAGTCAGGCGGGTTCAGGCCGAACACGATGGTCATGGGCCGGCCGGTGTTTGACATCATCTGCGATCACGCGTCGTTCATCGACCGTGTGAAATACGGCCAGACCCCAGACGGCCCCGCGAAGGTCAACATGTCGGCCATGGCCGCGCTGTTCGAAGTGGACCGCGTCCTGGTCATGGACTCGATCCTCAACACGGCAGGCGAGCAGGCAGGCCCCAACTCAGGCGGCACCGACATCAACGCCGGCGAACTGAACAAATTCATCGGTGGCGCGTCGGGTGTCGATGGCAAGGGCGTGTTACTCACCTACACCCCGGTCGCACCCGGTCTGATGACTCCCGCCTCGGGCTATACCTTCGCCTGGACCGGCTTTTTCGGCGCGGCCGCCAACGGCACCCGTATCAAGTCGTTCTACATCGACACGATCGCTAGCACTCGCGTCGAGATGGATGCCGCCTACGACCAGAAGGTTGTCGGCAAAGAGATGGGCGCCTACCTGACCTCGGTCATCAGCTAACCAGCACCTGACTTCTCATGTACCACCCGCTCACACCATGGTCCAAGGTCACCCGTTGCGGGATGCCTGAGTTCGAAGTCTATCTCCGCCCGATGCGTGTAGACGGAGTCGACCTGCTGCCTGGCACGCCCGTCCCGCAGCATCCAAATCTCAACAGCGCCCGGCTCCGCCAGCTCTATGAGGCACGGATGATCACACCGATTGTGCCGCGAGGAGAGGTCGAGACCGTTCCCACACCGCCTGACGTGCCGGCGCAGGTAGTATCCAGATTACAGGCCGAGGTTGACCTCCCGCCGGTCTCGGTTGCCGTCCCGGTCACAGAGGACGTCCCGCTCATAGAGGACGGTCCGCGTCACCCGGGTTACCAACCTCGCCGGAAAGGACGTGCATAAATGACGCGCGGCTTAGTCTTTCTTGTTGTGATCGCCGCGATCATCATCATCCTCTCCCTGCGCCCGTCCCTGCTCGTGCTCGATACGGTCTCCGCGCAGTCAAACCGCACCTTCCACGTTACAGGCACGCCGCTCCCCGCTACCCTTACCAGTCCTGCTGTGTTCGAAGGCGGCACGACCAACGCTAACGTTGATCTGAACCTGCTGACGATCGCCAACACGGATACGGCGAACCAGCATACGGTCACTATCGAGGACTGCCAAGCCACCCCGTTTATCCTGTTCAACACTTATCCGCTCGCTGCCGGCCAGACGTGGATCATTCCGCTCAACGGCACCCGCTTCGTCGGCTGCCTGAAGTGGAGCGCGGACTCGACCGCGGTCATGGGCACGATCGTCGGGAGTCGCTAGCCACATGTTCACCGACCTGATGCAGACTGCGGACTTGATCCTGCTCGACCAGTTCTCCGACAAGGTTCAGGTCACCATCCACGTGATCACTCCCACCGGCATCCAGGATGTGATTGTCCCCGCGATCGTGAAAAACCCGGCCCTCGAGGAGGATTATGTCCCGGCCGCTCCATTCGCTAACAGCGCGGACCCGGGCGGTGTCGGTTCGATCCTTCTCTTCATCCGCTACACCGCTGACACTGGCATGATCCGCGGCTCGACCGCCACGGTCACCAACAGCTCCCAGTTCGCGGGCGACTACGACATCTGGCAGGTGGACGTCGACCGGGTAGGCGGCGCCTCCCTGCGCATGCGCAAGCGGATGGTCGCATGGGATGCTTGACCCGGACGTGGTCCTCGACGCGGTAGTCTCGACCCTCCGCTCGATCCCCACCCTAGTCTCAGAACTCGGCGGCACCGACCGCATTACCGGCCACAAATACCTGTACGGCCCGGAAAATTCGCTCATGCGGGCGATCTTCGCCATGCGTTCCCCGTCCATCCTGGTCGCCTACACGGACCTCCTCGGCGGTAACTGGAGCGGCACGGTCATGTGGAAGCATCGCCTCGAAATCAATATCCGGCCGGGCAATGCCAACACGAACTATCAGTCTTATCTGCATCTGTGCTGGCTGGTGGTGAATGGCCTGATCTCCGGCACTAACCAGAACATCCGTCAGGTGGCGTTACTCAATGGGGACTTGTTCCTCGTGGAGACCCCATCCCTGGCGCACAAGACGGATGAGAACTTCGCCGACTTCTTCACCTGGAGCTTTGTCTTTCCAGAGCACGGGGACCAGTGATGGCGACCAGTAATGGTTATAACTCTGCGGTTGGTAAAATCAACTCTTAGAGGACGGTAACTCATGCCAGCTCGTGTACAAGGACTACGCTTCGCGCTCGGCACCGCCGCGCAGGCGGATATCGACACGGCGTCCACCTCGTTCGCCACATTTACCAAGCTCAACACGGACGTCCCCTTCCTCAACTTTGGCACCGAGACCGACAAGGACTGGATCGGCAAGGGCGACGAGTTCATCTCCGTGAACGGCGTGTATCCGACCGCGCACGAGCTGGCCAACACGCAGATCGAGAAGTACGGCAGTGCGGAGTTCGTGCTCTGGTCGTGGGCCTACGCCCTCGGCGATATCGCGTTGGCCACGAGCCTGTACACGATCAATCCGATCAAGCCCGAAGTCTCGCTCGAGCTGCCGTACTTTACCGTCGCGGCTCAGCTCGGCGAGGGCGGCGGCATGGCGTTCGACGAGGCCTATCTTGGCTGCGCCATCGAGGATGTGGAGACTACTTTCCATTACGGCCCGGATCTCGCCTCGCTCAAAAACGTCGTGAACTACGCCGGCAGTGGCCGCCACACCATCCCGAGCGGCGTCACCTTCCCGCCACCGGTCGCCGAGAAATATATGACCGCCTCGTCGATGACGATCAACGTCAACGGCACGGACTATGTCAGTAACGCCGGGATCCTGATGGGCTCGATCGGCTGGAAGAACAACCTGATCCTGCCGTTGCGCTACTACCCCGGTTCGGGCGTCCAGGGCGGCGCCGCGGTGGGCGGCCGAATCTTCATGGGCAACCGCGTCCCTACCCTGACCTTCACCGCCTTCCTCACCAAGACCAGCGACGAGTACACCAAGCTGGTCAATCAGACCACCGGCACTGCGGTCCTGACCTTCACCTTCGACGCTACCCACACTGTCACCTTCACCTACCACTCCGTCTCTTTCGAGGCCGTGACCAGGCGCGTCGAGGAAGGCATCGTGGCCGTGGACGTGACGTGCGCACCGAAGGCCGATCCGACCTTGGGCGTGCTCACGGTAACCGGTAAGTGCGGGATCGTGGATATTGGCCAGCTCACACATACCATCAAGGCTGCCGGCGCCGACAAGCCGGGCGACAAAGATACCACAGATACCAAGGATGCCGATAAGGCGGCTGCCGACAAGCCTAAGAACGGCGGCGCTAACGGCGGCACTAAGAAAGCGGCCTGATAAGATTGATAGTAGCGGAGCGGGGCGGGTCTCATCGGTTTCGGTTGCCTGTCCCTAACGTGGCGCCGGACGCGTTGACCCTATCCACCCGTCCGGCGTCTTAATCCTCCTGAGAGTGCTTATGTATGTATGGTGAACTCCCGCTGATCGAAACCACTGACGGCCACCAGGTCCCCGGCTATCCTGTCCAGATCCTCAACCCTCCCAAGACCGCGGTCCTCCGCCTCCCCACCAATGACGAGCTGATGGAGTATCTCCGCGGCCAGAAGTCCATCTATCGTGACCTCGGCCGGCGCATGGGCGAGGGCGACGACGTGCCTAACCCCGCCGCGGACCAGAAACTCTTCCGCGCCATCCGCATCGACAAGGACGGCCCAGAGTTCGACGACGCGGAGGCCCTCCGCGCGATCGGCCTTATCACCCGGCACCGCGTCACCTCCTGCGAGCGCGACGGCCAGGAGTACGTGGTCAAGCTGATCACTCCCTTCGGTGAGACCGTCCATACCTGCCGCATCCCGTTCGAGCGCGAGCTGCAGCACTATCGCGCTAACGTGATCAAGGCGCGCGACCTGCCGCACGGCATGGAAGAACGCCGCTTCCCGCCCGATGTGCCGGCCAAACTCTACGACGAAGTCCTGGTCAGAACCGAGGGCTATCTGGGAGGCGGTAACGGTTCGATCCCACCTCATCATAAGCGCGCGGTTATCACCGAACTGGTCTCCTCGATCACCGCCCTCGACCCGAGTCTCGACCCAAACTTCTGAGGCCAGACACCTGGCCCGACCCTGTCCCTCTCCGCCTGCTGATCCACCGCATGCTCCGCCAGGACACCCTCTGCAAGGGCGGCGAGAGGCAGGAGCGCGGCTGCTCGATGGCCACTACTATGCGCTGCGCCGACTGCGGCCGCGAGTACGAACCGGCGAGTGGCGACCCCGACTTCACCGAGGACTGCCCCGGTTGCGGGTCGGAGCTGGTCTCGGTCATGCGGTGCGAGTCCTGTCCGATACTCTCTATCGACTATGTTCGTCAGACGACCAACGCCGGCCGGCTGCTCGAGCGCGTGCTCGATCTGGACTTCGCAACCAAGCGGTTTAAGGTAGATATTGAGCAGGTCACAGCCGAAGAGATGACCGGCCTCAAGGTGCTCGAACAGGAGCGGTGGAAATGGGAGCGAGAGCGGACCGAACGGCAGCAGCAGCAGGCGGCGATCGAGGCGCGCAAGCAGGAGGCGCAACGCCGGGCGAGAGAGCGGGCGGGCCGTTACGGCGGAGTGTGAACGCAGGGCCGCGTGGTGTCCGAGTGGAAGCGCTCCGCGAGAGTGGCGAGAGTCCAGGCTTTATGCCGTGCCAGTGCGGCTGGTGCAACAGTTGCCGCTCGCGGAGCAAGAGTAGCGCAGAGCGTGGCTGTCCGAGAGTCAGCCTGCCGCGTTATACCGAGCGCCAGGCCGAGGAGCACCTGCGCGACTACTGGCGGGGGCGGGAGATAGAATGGGAGCGCGAGGCCGAGGAGGCCAGGAAACGTGGGGCAGCCCGCGCGGCCAGAAGGCATAACTGAGTATGAAACTCGTCACCGCTAAAATTACCAACCTGCAATTCACCCTCTCCCCGTTCTCCGCCCAGCAGATGTCGGACCTCGGGGATTTCATGATCGCGACCAAGTTCGCCCGCCTGGACCAGGCGCTCGACTCGACCGACTCGCCGGCCCCGCCGCTCACCGATCGCTACGCTAAGGCCAAGATCAAATACTATAACGCCGCCCCGGTCCGCGACTGGCGGTTCCGCGGCATGACGCGCCGCTCGATCAAGACCATCCGCGCCAACCAGGAGCGGGTCGTGATCGGGCCGGTCAACTCGCAGGCGGACCTGATCATGACGGTGAACCGGCGCCGGTCGGAGCAGTGGTCGGACAGTCCCAAGGACACGCAGGCTCTCCACGCCTATACCGAGGCGATGATGCAGGCGCACCGGGTGGTACGGGTGGTACAACAGCTCAAGACCGCCTGACGTCTGAGACCGCCTGACGCCCGCCTGACGCCCGCCTGACGCCCCGTCCGGCCCCGCCACGTGCTATGATACGGCCAATAGTAGATCTCACCGCACCCTACCCGGGGCGCGTGGATTGAAACGTTGTGTTCGGTCAAGTGTACCGTTCGCGTGTGTTTCGTGTGTTTCGTGTGGTAAGGGATAACAGGCGGGTCCTGGGCTGCTTTCACCCGGGTCACCGCCTGTTTCCATCTTTTGCCCCCTACTGTCCCCGCTCCTTTTCCCGCGTACGTTCCTTCTCGGCAAGCCACTGCTGGACAACCTCCAGCTTGTCGAGGCGGCTCTCATGCGCCTTGGCTGTTTCTGCCTGCGCGGTGGCTCTTTCTGCCTGCGCGACAGCCACCAGTCGCAATTCAGCGATCGACTGCTTTAACGCCAGGGTCTCGTCATACAGCCGGGCGAGTCCAGCCCAGAACTGCTCCTTGTCGAAGTCCGGTCCACCCAGCTTGCCAAGGGCAACCGCGTGCGGATTCTTTTTAGTCATGCGTAAATAGCTTAATCCAGGCGCTTTAAAAAAGCATCCAGTCCCTAATGTGATTATGCTTGATGATGGCTACATGGACCTTCATACCTGGGCTCCTCGTTATAACCACGCCCGTTAAAATGGGTTGTGCCCGACAACACGATCGAGTACTCGTTCAACAACCGCTCGATCGTCGAGGGTCTGGCCGAATTAAACAAGCTCTTCCAACAAACCTCAGAGAGCGCGGGCGATGTGGCCAGGCAGTGGTCGACGGCTCTGGCGGGCGTCGTCACGCAGGCCACCAACCTTAGTACCGCATACGTCAAGGCTACCGACCGGTCTACCAAGTCTCAGGAGCGGTGGCTCAAATCGCTCGAGCAGACCGCCGCCACCTACGGTAAATCGGGCGAAGAAGCGTTGATCGCCAAGCGGGACATCACTATCAAGCAGCTCGGCCAGCAGACGGACGCGATCAATAAGGTCAGAGCGGCGTACGACCAGATGATCAAGACCACGCGGGAGGCAGCCGCCGCCGGTGAGAGGCAACAGTCCCAGCGGCAGACCGAGTCGCGTGTCTCGGCACTCGAGTCGCGAGCCGCGGTGGCCGGCCTCGAAGGCGCGGACAAACGGCACGCCGAGGCGGAGTTACTGATCAAGGACCTGGGTGGCCAGACAGAGGCAATCAACCGGGTCATCGCGGCCACCGAGAGGCTCAACGCGGCTGAGGCCAAACAGACGCAGGGTTCCCAACGGGAGCAGGCCGAGCAGCGGATCGCGGCTCTCGAGCAGCGTAATGCACAGGCCTCTATGAGCGCCGCAGACAAGCTGGTAATGCGCGAGCGGGAACTGCTCAAGGGTGTCGAGGGTGAGGTCGGATTACGCGAGCGGGCCCGTGCCGCAATCGAGGCGGAGGCTCAGGCTGAGCAGAAGGCATTAGCGGTAGAGAAGTCCCGCCAGGCAGAGCAGAAGGTCATGGCCCTCGAGGAGCGAGCTGCCGTATCCCGTATGACCGGCATCCAGCGACTACGCCACGACGAGGCCAAGATGCTCCGCGAGATGGGCGATCAGGGCGAAGCGACTGCCAACCGGATCAAGCGGGCGTTCGCGGACCTGGCCAAGTCGCAGGGCGGCGAGGGCGGGGGTGCGGGCGTGCAGCTCCTCCGCGGGGCGCGCGACATCTTCGAAGGCCGGATGGCATACGGTGAGGTGCAGATCGGTAAGGCTCTGTCGTCTCTGTCCGGCGCCCCGATGATCATCGGCGGGATCACGGCCGCATTAGTCGGTGCTGCCGCGGCCGGCTACAAGGCCGCCGAGTCACTCGGCGACTATGCCGTCAAGATCCACAACATCCAAGTCGTGACGGGTATGACTGCGCGCGAGGTGCAGCAATTCACCTTCGCGGCCAAGCTGACCGGCCAGGACTCCGAGATTGCCGAGCGCATGGTCCGCGGTCTCACGCAGGCGATCGAGGATCAGGGATCGCAGGGACAGCGCGCGCGCGAGACGCTGAAGGGCATGCATGTGGATTTGCTCGCGCTCAAGTCTGGTGCTACCACGCCGATCGAACTCTTCCAGCAGATCGCCACCCAACTCGAGCGACAGCCGAACCTGTGGATGCGGAACAAGGAAGCGATCGATCTCTTCAAACGCGCTGGCATCCAGTCTCTGCCGATCCTCGCGGAGTTCAACGACGCGCTCAAGAAGTCGGCCGACCTGGCCTTCCCGACGGACGCGCAACTGAAACGGTGGAAGACGACTCACGAGGAACTAGAGAAGGTCAAGACCGAGTTTGACATCGTCGTGATGCACATTAAGGAGGAGCTCGCCACTCCGTTCAAGTTCGTGCTGGAATTCGTAGCTGCGGGTTCGAAGGATACCGTCACAGGCGCGCTGATGCGCGGGCGCATGGATGAGGTCTTGCAGAATGCGCTCAAGCAAGCCTATCCGGATACGGGACCGCTCATGCAGGCGGCGACCGACAGGGCGCGGCAGCAGGCGCGCGAGGCCATGCCGCAACTGACGACTTCCAAGACGCCTTACCTGGCAGGACTGGCGAAGACGGACATAGAGGTGGCCGAGGCGGCCGCCCAGCGTTTGAAGAAGGTCTATGACGAGACGCGCGATGATCAGCTCAAGAGCGTAGCCGATACGCTGAAGGCCAAAAAAGCGTATGAGGATCAACTGGCGATCGTGACGCGTCTGCGGGACGCGGAGGCCCACCGCAAGTCGAACGCCGAGGCCCTCCTCAAGTTGCAGAGCGAGGCCAAGGAGAAAGCGGAACACCCATACGGCATGCTGCCGGCGGAGCGCGCGCTGATGGAGTATAAGGCGCGCCCGGGCGTCACCGCGCAACAGGTCGAAGCGGCGCGCCAGGCACTCCGTCCACAACTGGACGAAGAGGTGGACGCTATCCTGCGCAAGGCCGGACTGAAGCGGACTACCGTCGACGAGTGGATGAACTCCGCACTCTTTGGCAGGAGCCCATTGGGACCGATCTCCCGTGATGCGATGCAGATCAGGGGCGCTCAGTTCAGCGGCGGTTTCGTCGGCCCCTCGCTCGATCTCACCGCCAAAGGCCAGCAGGAGCTCGAGGCCCGTGGCCGGCTGATGCAGGAGAACCTGAAACAGGAGAGCGATGCGAGCCGTGAGTACGTGCGTGCCGCCGAGGATGTGCTGCTCGAGAACCGCAAGCTCGCCCGGTTCAGTGAGGAGGGTCAGGCGCGTGTCGCTGGTATACTCGCTCCGGAGAGTCCGGAGAACCGGCTGGCCACGGAGAAGCGGATCCACGACATCCGCAAGCAGCAGGTCGCGGATGAGTACCGGGCGGCGAAGGCGCGAATCGCCGAGGATTACACGGACAAGGAGCAACGCGAGACCCAACTGCTGCAGTTGAGGCTGCGCGCGTCACGTGAAGTAGCGGAGCTCGACGCGCAACTCGATGAGCAGCGTGCTACTGAGGTCCGGCGGCGCCTCGATGAGATCAAGTCCGCCACCGAGTCTTTGCTGCACACGCTCTTCACCAAGCCATCCGAGTTCGGCCGCCAGCTCGCCACCACCTTGCGTGACGCGGTCCTACGGCCGATCGAGAAAGGCCTGGCCGAGCAGATCTCACATGCCCTATACGGAACCGTAGGCAAGATAGGAGGCATACTCGGTGGGATCGCCGGCGGTCAGTCGCCGCAGATTCAATCGACCGATATGAACACGGTCGCGACCAACATGAACACGGCGGCGATGCAGTCACTGGCCATGTCTTTGGGCGGTGCGGCCGGTATTGCCGGCTATGGCGGTGCCGGCGGATATGGCGGCTACTCTCCTGCCGGGGGTTATTCTCCTGCCGGCGGCTACTCTCCTGTTGAAACGGGTGGCTTCCCTGGCGGCGGCGGGGGCGGGGGCGGCGGAGGCGGCGGGGGCGGTATAGGCGCCGTCCTGGGAACCGGTGTCGCAGCCCCTGGAACCGGCAGGTTCGGCAAACTCGCGGCCGCGCTCGGCGGTATCGGCGGCGGTGGCATGATGGTCGCCAGGGACAGCCAGGGCGGCCTCTGGGCTACGGTCGGCAACACGTCCTACTCGATCGACACCCTCGGCGGCAAACTCAATGCGTTTGGCCATTCCGGCGTCGCCAAGGCAGGAGCCTTCGCCGGCGGCATGATGGCTGCCCAATACGGTCTCCTCGGTAGCAGACGCGGGACGACTGCCGGGACCCTCCTAGGCGCACTCGGAGGTGCCGGTATGGGCTGGTCGGTCGGCGCATCGATCGGCGCGGTCGGCGGCCCGCTCGGCGCGGCTATCGGTGCCGGCGTCGGTCTGCTGGTCGGTATCGGTGAGCAGATCGCCGGCGTCGAGACTCCTCAGCGTCACGCCAAGCGTCTGGTCGCCCAGCTCTACCACGTCTCGATCAACAACTCGATGGCCGACCAGATCGTACAGCTCGCCCAGCAGCGTTACGGCGGCACGGTCTCGGTCGCGGTCCGCTCTCCCGAGGTGCGTGAGATGCTCGGGCTCTACGCGGCTGGTACAGGCCAGAGATTCGCCGCCTCCGCCATGACTCCTCACGGCGGCAGCCTGGTCGAATCGGGCGGCCAGCTCTACCAGGGTGCCAGCTACCAATACGGCAACGTGTTCAGCTACTCCTCTGGCCTCCCCGTCTACGGCGGCGTCTCGGGCCAGCCACTCCCCTCGCCCGGCGGTGGCGGCAACACGTACCTGTCGCTGAACGTCTCAGGCGACGCGGTGGCCGACTTTATGACGGGCCAGTATGTGACCCCCGACCGCATCAGCGCGACGCAGCAGCAGGCCTACCGCTCGTCTACAGGACGCGTCCAGTCGGCTATGCTGCTCAACGAGCCGGGGAGCATAATCGCCTAATATGCCAGGCGTACTCGGTCCCGCGACAGTCACACCGGCCTCTACCGTCCTGCCAAAGTCCCTCTCCACATCCTTCACCGAGACCCTGTCATACCCTCTGCTCGCCATCCAATATCACGACGCCACGATCGAGCGGTCGCTCATCACCGACACGGTCAACTCCCCCCGTCCTATCCGCTCCTGGGCCCTTACCAAGCGCCTGACCATCACGCAACTGGTGGCCCTGCGCAACCACTACGACGCCGTCGATTGCGGGCACCGGCCGTTTTATTTCTACGACCCGCTCGATGTCCTGCCCGGCCAGGCCGAAGGCAGTAACTGGGACGGGACGGGGGCGAACACGCAGGGGAGAGTGACGGTTGTCATGATTGGGGACTGGGCGGAGAGCACTGCGCTGGGGCGGACAGACATACCACAGATACAAATGGTAGAAGTCCTATAACTGCCTACTCGCGGCCTGCTCCGAGACTGTTATACTGAGTTCATAGACGGCATTAGAACTGCGTTTCCAGCCGGGCCGGTAGGTGCTTCGCCACATACCGGCCCTTTTTTTATCGACTCATAACCCCATTGATAAAATTGACCTTGAGTGCCGACGCCGCCGCCTCCTACACCGCCGGACATGATAGGTCGTATCTCAGTCGCCGTCCCGCCGGCGTCCGGCCTGACCTTCCCATTCGTCACTGACTATCCATACGGTATGGACCGCTCCTGGTCCGTCGTAACGCACCGCTTCGGCTCGCGGGCCACGCTCTCGACCCAGCGCTTCCTCGCCGGCATAGGACAGCGTCGCTTCCACTTCCAGAAAGCGACCATGTCACGGACCGAGCGCCGCCAACTGCTCGACTTCTACGACGCGATCCAGGGTTCGTATCAGACCTTCACCTACAACGCCCCGGACCGTGTCGCCTCGACAGATCCGCTCCATCCATTCGCATACACCGAGATCACCACTCCGTATTCGGTCATCTGGGATCAGGCCCCGCTCTCGATCCGCGACTTGGCCACCATGTGCGCGACCGGCTTCTCGTTCATTGAAGCCGCTGATCCAGCTTCGGCACCTACCTATACCGTCACCTCGATCGTCACGCGCTTCCCATCCTCCGGCCTCGCTACAGCCTTGCTCTCCCAGGTGCAGGAGCTGATCCCGCTCGTCGACATCCAGGTTCGCGACTCCTCCGTCCCGGGCGTTTATTTCAGCGACCGCCGCTGCACCCTCTCCGGCACCGGCCTCACCACCCACACCTACCTGCCGCGTGTGCTAGAGATCGGCGACCCCGGCGGCGACGTGCTCATGTCGCAATCGATCTCCGGCCAGGCGGATTCCGTCCGGCTGGTATTCGGCAACGCCGACCGCGCCATCTCCCAGCTTTGTAACGACACATCGCTCAAGTATGCGGACATCGACATCTGCCTGTTCCATGTGCAGTCACAAACGCTCATCCAGTTGTGGAAGGGAGTCATCCTCGACTGGCAGGTCTCAGGTGGCCCGACTGTCCCGGTCACCTGCTCGGACGGGCTCTATCCGATCACCCAGCAGTATCCGCGGCGCACGATCAGCAGGCAGTGCTGGAAGACATTCAATGACGGCGTAAACTGTCCGTGGTCCTCGACGCCCGGCCACACCGGCAACCCGAGCTCCTGCGACTTCTTCTTTAACTCCGCTAACGGCTGTCTCAGTCACGGCATGGACCGTTACTTCGGTGGACATCCCGCGTTCCCGCAGACGGTCGTGATCAAAGATATCGGTGCCTCGAGCTTCTTCAACCAACAATTCGTGGCGAGCACCTCGATCATCTCTGACTCGATCTGGGGCAGTCCATTATCCGAGATCTGGGCCAACGACCACGGCAGTCCGCTGAACGCCTTTATGGCCAACGCCGTGGTAGCCGCAGTGCGCGACGAGAGTACGTGGGAGGACGTGTTGGGCATCATCGGTGTCGGTCCGATCGGCGCCTATGAGGGTATGTCCGTCCAGACTACTACCGACGGCTACAAGTTCATCGTGTCGCCCATGGCCGATGGCTTTCCACCGCAGGGCTTCCAGGTGGACTCGCAGCTCGTCATCACCGGCTACCGCCCGGACATGGGTCTGCGCGAGGTCCCTGGCAATGACCCTGTGTTGGCTGCCACCTCACTGACCAACGGTGCCGACCAGTTCTCTCTAGGGCACGGCACGCCTCAGCAATGGGACGTGTACGATCCAACCTTCTCCAATATTCCCGGCATCAGCAACTGGATCTTCCCATATGCGGCCGGCACCGCGTTTGTCGAGCTGCGCTATGCCAAGGATGCAGGCTCAGGTCTCGCTCCGACCACCGCCGAGTCGCACACCATGGTGGTGCCACTCGCCAAAGGTCTCACCGGCTGGACCTTCAACGCGAGCGATACCCGCACCCCTGTCGCCGGCCTGGTCAACCCGTTCTGGGTCGCTGTCAACAGCTACTTCCGCGCGCTCGGGATCCACAATGCTTCGGCCGCCACTCAACTTGCTACCATCGTGCGCGACTCGATCTATAAAGGCGACGGCACCGGCTGTGCTGAGATCGCCGACCTGGTCGTGCCGGTCATCTTCGGCAGCGGCACCGAGATCCAGTTCCAGTTCCAGGGCTCGATCGCCGACTACAAGCCGTTCCGCGACTGGCTGACGGAGATTCTGGCCTGCGCCCTCGGTTACTATTCCTTCGAGTTCGGCAAGCTTCGGTTAGGCATCCGCGAGAATGCAGGTGCGACCGCCGCCTTCGGCTACGGCAACATGCTCTATCAGTCGTTGTCGATCCAACCGATCGAGGCCGAATTCGAATATCTGCGCATGGACTTCGCCAACGTGGCACTGCAGTATCAGTCCGACATGGCGGAATACCAGGACAAGGATCATGCCGCGCATTTCGGCCGCGCGGGTGCGCCTCTCACCTCCCGGCAGCGTAGCGTGGGGAGCTCGTCGCTGTCTCAATCCCTTCGCCTGGTCGCTACCCGCGTGCGCGAGGAGATCGGCGGCATCCTGCGGCCCGACCTCGCGAACCCTTATATCGAGTGGGACAACAACAACCGCGTCACATTCAAGTCGACCATCCTGGCTCTCGACACGTATGTCGGCCAGGTCATCGAGGTCACGCACCCGGACCTGCCCACCTACCCCGGCCCGGTCGGCGGCACCCCATTAGCCGACAACACGTGGAAGTTTCGCATCGAGAAGTGGACGCTGCATAAGGACTGGTCGGTTACCATCGTGGCCCGCTCGGTCACCGACTCGATGTACAACCTCGATTATGGACCTAAGCCTGCCGACATCGCTCCGTCCGCAGTCCCTATCCTCTACTACCCGCAACCGCTCGGGCAGTGGGCCCCGCATAAAGTCCAGGCGGCGAGCAACGACGCTCTCTGGCCGAACGAGTGGACCTTCGATCTGAGGCAGACGTATCACGGCGCCCGCAACGGTGTGCCGATCTCCGAGGTCCTGGTCACCGGTTGCCTGCCGGTCAACCAGTTTGTCCCGGGATCCGGCGCGCCCGACGTCAAGAAAGGTCGCATCACGCAGAGCTCTACCGGCGGCTCGCTCCCCGGAGGCACTACCTACTACGTGCAGGTCACGGCTCTCGATGCGAGCGGCCGCTCCTCGCCCGCGAGCGAGGTCCTCATTATCCAGATCCCGTCCGGCACCAATACCAACAGCTTCACGCTGAACAACATTCTGTGGCCGCGCGTCGACGGTCTGACGAACTACACCGTATTCGCGAGCGATCAGCCAGATCTGGTGTGTCAGCAGGGCGCGGCAGGGGCATTGACAGGCTCGGTCGCGACGGGTTACTCCCCGCTCGACATCACGATCACTGGACCATTCGAGCGGTCTACATACGGCGTCCCCAATCCGGCACTCGCCGCGGTGCGGGCGCGCTACAAGCGGCTGATTCACGGCGGCCCGGTCGGCGCGCAGGTCACTGGCATCACGACCTCGAGCATTACAGCCAACGACGCGATCGACTCCGCCGGCACGGATGACTGGACCGGTCGCGTGCTTAGTATCATCGGCCGCCAGAGCGGCACTGCACCCTTCGCCAACTTCAATATCACCGGCTTTACCACCTCGACCGGTGTCTTCACCCTGGACCGCGACCCGATCGCCGCGGGCGTCCAGGTTAACGACATCTTCGTCGTCTGCTTCCTCGGCAACGACAACAGCGCGAACCCGTACGTGTTCTCGGATCTGGGGTTGAAGAACGCTACTAACCCTATCCCGCACGCCGGCGAGACCGTGAACGACCCGAACCGGATCGGCAACTCCGTGCTGGTGATCCGCGGCAAGAGTCGCGGCCAGCAGGCCAAGATCGTCAGCAACACGGCAACGTCCTATACGCTCGATCAGCCCATCACGATCGACGCGGGCTCGGTATGGGTGGTCGCGACGGCCGCATGGAACCTGCCGAGCGATGTGACCTTGTCGAACGCAGACCCCACCAAGTCGACCGACATCGTCATGCTCGTCAGCAATTTCGCCAACCTCCCTATCCTGGTCGGGGTGAGTCTCGCCGATCAGAGCGCGGTCGAGTCTCCCGTCGCGAACATGCCGGTCCGCATGTTACACATCGTAGGCGCGCAGGGCACGCGCAGAACCTATGCCTCGACCATCTGGCTGACGACCGACCGGACGCTGATCTGCGACACCAGCCAGCTCACCAGCACGACCACCACACTCTCCTCGCCGATCAACGCATCGACACTCACCATCCCGGTCGTAAGCGGCGCGTCCGTCGTCAACGGTACTTATATACAGGTCGGCTCGGAGCGGATGCTGGTCACGGACGGCGCCGGCACATCCACCCTGACCGTCGAAGCTCGCGGCGGCTGGGGCACGACTGCGGCGAGTCATAGCCCGGGGGATACGGTCAATATCCCCGCCATCCTCACCGTCACGCTGCTCGCAATCGGCGTCATGCCAGACCAGGAATGCATCGTGACCAAGGAGTCGAATGATCTGAACGTAGTGCAGGTTCAGGCTGCTACCGGCGACACACTGCCGAACGGCGCCACCAGCCTGCTCTTGCCGGATAACACAGCCGACCGCGGGACGTTATTCCTGCACGCACCAGGAGCTTGAAGGAAATGATGCCGACAAATACTGATCCTCCCGAAGCGGAAGTCGTTCTCCTCCCCCGGAGACGGTTATGGAAGGTCCTGCGATGCCCTTATTGCGGAAAGGCGCATTATCACGGAGCGGGAGAGCGCAAGAGCGATCCGCGCAAATTCCTGGGTCACCGTGTGGCGCATTGTATGGACATTTCGCTCAAGGGCTACGTCTTGGTGGAGCGGTCTCCAGGAGCCTGACAGGAGCCTGATCTATGGCCAGATGGATCCAACTCACAGGTACGGGCGCGGCAGGCCTCCCGGGCACGCCCGGCCCTCCCGGTCCATCCGGCGGTCTCGGCACACCCGCCCCGAACATCCTCTCCGCCACGCTCACGGTCACCTACGAGCCATGGGCCAGCCTGTACCAGTTCCGTTTCAGTGGCACGATCACTCTGCCTACGGCCGACCCCCACTACGCCGAGCTCACCGAGATTCACGTCGAGGCCTACCGTACGGCGGACGGCACAGGGCGCGTCACGATCGCCATCCTGAAGCGCGCCGACTGGGGCTTGGCCACGACCGTCGACTACACCGGTCCGGTCGCAGTGCAACCCGACGCGGACGAGAATTGGTCCTGCGACTTCGTCTCGTACAACACAGGCTTCACGCCCACCGCGCCTCCGTACACGATCACGCCCATCCTGATCCACTCCGCGGGTATCCTCTCTGTGTCCGGCGTCGAGGTCGGCCCGCACTATCAGGACCCTGCCACGCAGGGCCTGCACACGGTCATAGGGCTGGGCGCGGTCCTGACCACTCCCTCCGTCCCGGCTAACGTCACGTTCTGGGTCAAGTATGGTAGCGCCGACTGGGTACGCCAAGGTGTGTGGCTGCTCGAGACGGTAGGCCAGCTTATCCTGATCGGCCAGAAGGACGGCGCCACGGTCGGGACCATCTGGGTGCCGACCTCCTCGGCGAAGAGCACCTGGTATGTCGCCGGCGCGCTCGGCAACGTCACTTCCGTCGATCCTCCGGCTGGTGCTCCGACAGCAACATTCACCGTCGCGTCTGTACTGCCCCCTACGCCCAACGACATCACCAACGCGCAGTTCTTCCCGTCGCCCGCGACCGGCGACATCCTGCAGTATTACCACGACGATACCGGTACCTGGTGGTGGGACTTTTACGACCTCGAGTGGTTGCAACCGGAGCTCTCAGTCGATAGCGACTACTGGTTCAGCTTCGTTTCGCTCAAGCGCGGGTACGTGGATGGTTCAGGTGTGTGGAACCCGTCGGCGGCCAATGATCCCGAGACACCCGACGACGATCTCGATCTCTATATCGGCCATAAGATGACCGACTCGGGCCAGATCCAGGGCGGCCGCTCTATCCCCGGATCGACCATCGTGCTTAAAGGGGACAGCCCGGCGGACTGGCCCATGCCACCCGAGAAGAACTTGGACGGCTCGCCTAAGTTAGACCGCACCTGGCGGTTCTACATCTATGCGGTCTCACGCCTTGGCTCCGATGAGGATGGGAGCGCGGATGCGGCCGCGGCTATCGTCCTGCAGCACTGCTGGCCGGGCGGGGCGGACCATTTCGACGTGACACCCTCGATCCAACCCGCCGCGCAGAATCTGAACCGCATCAATCCGATCACCTCGGCCAAGGCGATCCCTGAGTCGGTCCTGGCTGACAATGCGGCGAGCGCGCGGGTGTTAGCTAGCTCGTCTGTCACCTTCGCTAATGCGGCTCTGGGTGCCAACGCGGTAGTCGATAGCAACGTCGCTACGACCTCGATCGGCAAGCTCATCCCCGGCACGGTCGTCTTCAATGGCGACGTCTCACTCGCGCGCGGCAATGGTCAGGCAGTGTTGACCATGAACAATGCCGGCCTCTACCTGTTCTCCGCCGCGTCCGCGGCCGGCAGCGGCGTGACACCGGGAGTCGCCGGCAGTCCGAGCTATACCGCCACCGGCCTTACCTCGCAGCCATACGTTGGCATCCAGGCTAGCGGGATCGGCGTGTTTCAGTCGGCGACCGGCCCGTCCGTCGTTACCACCGGCACCTCGGTCGTGCTCTATGCGGTCAATGGCAGTCTGCTCAACCCGTACTGCGCAATCGCGAACACCGGCATCAAGCTCCGAAACGGCGACCAGTCTCTCATGATGAATGCCGGCGTCATTCAGATCTGGTCGAAGGACGGCGACAATACCAAGCCGGTCATCAGTATCGATTCGACCTCGGTGACGATCCAGAACGGTACGAACCAATTGGTTGCCACCGCGAGCGACGTCAGACTGCTCGCCGGTAGTTCATCGATCATTTTTAACAGCGCAGGTGTAGCGGAATTCATAGCCGCGGGCGGCACCAGCAACACGATCATTCTGGGCGGAGACATCATCACGGTGAATGTGAGCGCGAGCAAGGTGTCTGTCAATACCGGCGGCGCGGTGAACGTGGATCCGTTTGATCTGACTTGTTACACCTACGCTACGGCATCGTCGTCTGGATCCATTACGATGCCAACTCACGTGGCTGGATTTATCCAGTTCACGATCAACGGTAGTCACTATAAGATCCCATACGTAAACCCTTAGGGAGGAGTTATGATAACGGTCCTTTTCAACGAGCATGAGCGGCGAGTGATCGACCGCGCCTGGCAGAAGTATATGGACGTGCTCGACGTCATCCGCCAGCTCCACGAGCCGGATTTAACGGGCGCTCTCAGTGTGCGGGTCAGCGATGATCGCAGCGGGTTTGTCGTAGATGAGATCGTGGATGAGAGCCCTGTCGATAGTCGCTGGGTAGATCCTGATATGCGACGTGAGATCCGAGGTTAACCATGCCTACTTCGAACCCTATCGTCAAGATCTCCTCCGGTCCGGGCTATGGGTCCAGTTCCACCTCCTCGGTCACCATCGGCACCGGCAGCAAGTCCTTCTCGGTCCCGCCTGGTCTCGCTTACTCCGCCGGCGCCAGGGTGCGGGTCTGGTACGACGCCACCCACTACATGGAGGGCCAGGTCACCTCCTACGGCGGGACCACGCTCACGATCAACGCGGACACGGCAGTCGGCACAGGCACCTACTCGGTGTGGACCGTCAATCTGGCCGGCGAGACGGGCTCGACAGGTCCTGCCGGCCCGACTGGCCCTGGCTATCTCGCGACGTCCACCACGTCCGTGTCGATCGCGACGGGAACGAAAACCTTCACCACTCAGACCGGCCTGGCGTACGCCGCCGGTGTCCGTGCCCGCGCCTTCTCCGCGAGCGACTCGACCAAGTGGATGGAGGGCGTCGTCTCGTCTTACTCCGGCACTACGCTCACCATCAACGTGGACGCGATCTCTACCGGCAGCACAGGTCCTTATAGCGACTGGACCTTCACGGTGACGGGCCAGCAAGGCGCACAAGGTATCCAAGGCCTTCCTGGCGCCGGCGCGCAGACGCCCTGGATCAGCAACATAGACGCCGCCGGATACAAGCTGGGGAACGCGGGCGACGTCGGCATCGGAGTGGCCGTAGGAGCGAACACATACCGCTTCGAAGTGCGTGGCGGCTTCTCGCTCATCGGCGGTTATAACTCAGGCCCGATCGTCCCACCAAGCCATGCCGGCGGAGGAATGATCGCTGGCTGGAACCGTTCAGGCGGTCAGGCCGAAGTCAATCTCTATAACGCTTATGACAACCCCGGTGTCGCATTCCAGTTCTCCGCGAAGACCGGAGCGTCTACTTATAGAGACCTGATGACGCTCGCGGGCGACGGCAAGGTCGGCATCGGCACCACGAGCCCGTCCGAGCTCCTCGAGGTGGAGGGCAACTGCCTGCTCAAGGCGGCCCAGCCGACACTCAAGTGGCAGCTTGCGAGCGGTGCCACCGCCTACGTCCCGTCTATCTATATCGATACCACTCCACACCTGATCATCAACAGCCCATCCGGCGGCGGCCAGGTCATCATTGCCATCAACGGCTCCGGCAAGGTCAATGTCGCGCAATCGGGTAAGGTCGGGATCAATCAGGGCTCGCCGGCGTATCAGCTCGACGTAAACGGCGACATCAATATCAGCGCGGGCAGCTCGTTTCGCGTCAACGGCACGCCCATCAGTACGTCGGGCGGAGTCACGACCCAGACTATCTACGGTCCAGCCACCCGCGTCCTCGGCACGCCATACCCGAATGCAAGCGGCAGGCCGATGTTCGTCACGGTTGCGGTGGGCGTGAGCGGCGGCGCGAGCGGCATGAGCGGAGGCCTGCAGGTGCAGACGGATGCGACGGCCAACCCGTCGGGCACGGCCGTCATGGTAGCTTTGGCGCCGACCACGGGCGGCGGAGGCGGGGGAACGGTCATCGTGAGCGCGTCGTTCTGGGTGTTGACCGGGAACTATTACAAGGTCAGTGCGAACGCGTCCGGTACCGGGACCGCGCCGACGGTAACGATGCAGGTGCTGACCGAGTGGACTTAGTGGACTTGGTAGAACAGGAGAGTAACCTATGACGTATCAGGAATCCGCCGACCTCATGACTGATCAGCAGTTCCGCGGCCGCATCAAGGTCGCCGCGCTCACCTACGCCGCCTACATTCTGGGCGAGGCACCGGGCGCGGCCGCCCACAACTCGCGCTACAAATGGGCGCAGGCCACATACCTGGCACCGGACCAGACCGCCGGGCAGCTCCAGCCGGCTGTCGTCATGGAACCCCTGGTGCAGACCAACAGCTCGGCGGTGACCGATGCGGACCTGCAGACATCGGTCGAGGCGGTGGTCAACATGATCATTTAGATTTAGGTTTAGGACGCAGTTTCGCGACCGGCAGGTTGAACAGGAACGGCCTGACATCGCGCGGATCGATGCCGCTCAACGCGCCTGCCAATACCTCCATCGGACCCATCGTCTTCACCCACGATGGGTCGAGCTCCCACTCGTGGTCCGCGCCGGCGATCCGGTCCATGATCTCTTTGATCGTCATTCTGCCTTCCCTCCGGGCTTCCCTCCGGGCTTCCCTTCTGGTTTCCCTTCTGGTTTCCCTTCGATCTCGATCTCGTAGTAGTCGCCCCATATGCTCTTCACGGCTCCGTGCAGGTAGTCGAGCGTGAGCGGCAGGCCGGCCGCTATCGTACCTCCATTCGCCAACCGCGCGGGCTCCTCCAGTATGATGGCGATCGCCTGCGTGTGTCCGCCTCCGTCCGCACTGACCACGCGGGCGCGCGTCCACTCCTCGCTGCCGACGAGGCGCACACGTATTCTGTCGTTAGGTTTGGGCATAGGCACGGAAAAGATATGATTATCCGCGGAGACCAAAAGGTTACTAGGGGCATTGTGAAAAGTAAGTTGGTATGTAGAATGACATATACGGCGCTCGGTTGTAGTCGCTTACTTACTTTTTGGGGCACTGGACCTGTGCAGGCTGGACGATATGGGGCAACCGGACGCCAGCACGCGGCGATGTAGGGAGTTGCCCTGAATTGCGATCCGGTATTAACCCCATATCGCACATCAAGAGCGTACATCAGGCACGCACATTTTGTCAGGTGAATGCACCCGCGGAACCCCCGCGGAGAGGCACACTTGGTATAAGATTGACGGTATCGAATCCGACACGAATCCGACACACACCAAAACGCGAAAGGATAGGGACGCCCGAACGACATACGATGAAAACAAAAGGAAGTACGGGTACGTCGACTGACCGGGCCGTCGAGGTTCTCGAAAGCGGTGCCGCGTGAGCATCCCCGTGAGCATCCCCAAGAAGCGCACCATCGATGAGCGCGGCCTGACCTCGATGGAACGCAAGATAGGTGCCACCGTGCAAATGCCGCGGGCGTTGTACCGCGTGGTGAAGCTCGCGAAAGGTATCGCGTACCTGGAGCTGATCACGTCCACGGAGGCAGTGGTGGGCTGCCTGGCTGGCTCAGGTGAGTAAGCAGTGCGTCTGCTAAACGGATACTGGGCCTGCCACCACTCGATGACTGCGCATATGCGGCAGGCCCATACCAAGTCTACATGCTACCGCTTCAGAGCTTGGCCCGCTTTGCTGGGACCGCCAGGAGAGGGCGGGTGAGTGCCGGTGGACTTATATGTGATGGTGCCAGTGGTTGCTTGACCGCCGATCACGGTGAACTCGGTGACTGCCGTCACGGGCTGGACTCCTTCACCCATGTCTCCATCGGCGTTGGCGTGAACCTGGACCGTACCGAGCGGCCCGGGGAAATACACGTTGTTGATCAATGGGTTGCCGGGATTTGTCTCACCATCTGGCAATTGGCAAATAGATTCGTCGGTGGACTTCCATTTGGTCGGTCCGTCCACCTTGACGACATTACCTCCCTCGTCGCGCCATTCGACGCTGACCACTCCCATTTCACCCGCTGTGACGGTTTGGGATGAGAACTGCGATACTGCCTGTCCTTTTGCTTGTGGCATCGTGATACACACTCCTTTGAAAACGTAATCTCCCCGGGTATAGGTAATGACGGCCACTTGCGGCGGCCTCGCTTGCTGGTGCACGACGACCAGCGGCGTCACAAAAGCAACTTCGACCAGCTCGTTCTTCATAAATCCCAGCGCCGATTGATAGCCTGCTTGGCTGCCCAAGCGCCGAGCAGGACCAGGCCGATTGCGATGATGCAGGCCGCGAGTATCACGCCGACCATATCACGCCGACCATTGCTTGCGCAGGCCCACGATCAGCGACGCGGCGCCGGCCATCATGCCCCACGTGCCGGGCTCGGGCGTTATGGTGTGCACTGTCGGGCCGAGATTACTGAGCGTGAACGTCGACTGGATGTGCCCGCGGCCGGTAAAGTTGAGCTGCGTGATGGCTGTCAGCGAGCCCGATGGAATCACATTGAGCGAGCTGTGCACGTAAGTGTCGACGCCGCTCAACGAGAAGCTGTCGAACGGCGCGCCGGCCTCGAGTGCATTCGCGGGATCGATGAGCGCTTCGCCGACGACCGTCGATCCGTTGATCTGAGCGTCGGGGTTGCTCTGCACGCTGAGTTGGAACGTATTGGCCAGCAGCGTGTAATCGGTGTCACTGAACTTTACCGTCAGCGTGCCGGCGCCCGTGCTAGTCGCCTCATTCTGCGTCAGGTTCAGAACCGTCGGCGGGATCAGGCCGGCAAGACCGACGCCGCTCACGGTCGTCAGCGTGAACATGCCGATCGTGCCGGTCACGTTGAGCGTCCCGTGCGGCGTGACGCTGCCGGCGAAGGTCAGCCCGCCGCATGTGCCGCTGCAGGTGACGGCGCCCACATTATCGACCAGCAGATCGGCAACAAAGCCGCCGCCGGCATCGATCGTCATCTCCGTAATGGTCGCTGCCTGAAGTGAGATCGCCCCGCAGAGCAGAACGATCGAAAGAATTGCACGTTTGATCATTACTTCCTCCCTAGTTCTTACGGATGGTCACGGCCGCGACAGCTGACTGCATCCCGCTTCGCGCGATGACCTGCACAGTCACGTTGTTGCCCTGGATCTTACTCGGCGCGGTGTAAAGGCCGGTTGTTGTGATGCTCCCCATATCGGCGGGCTCGATGCTCCATACTGCATCGGGAATCGAGGCCGTGAATTGCTGTTGCGACCCGGTCTGCATGGTCACGGCCGGCGGTGAGATGGTCAGATTGGTCGGCGGCGCGGGCTGCTCGATGATGGATACATCGGCCTTGTTGCTCGGCGCGGACTCCTGCGTCGCGGCCGATTGCAAATAGCTCGTTGCCCAGTAACAATACGTGCCTGCGGTGACGTTGCTATCGGTGTACGTGAGCGCCGTGATCGGCGATGAATTGGGCTTGGTGCCGGTGCTTGCCGAAGCGCAGGCCACGGTGGCCCGATAGACGTTGTAACTGACACCGGGCGTCGTGCTGGCCGTCCAGTTGATGATTACCGTCTGCTTGCACGTCCGGCAGTACTCGTGGCAGGCGTAACACGGCACCGCGACGTCAGCCCGCCGGTTATCGATCGACTCGAGCACATGGCCGAGCCCGCCGCATATCGGACACGCGCCCCGCGGCGGATCGATGTACATCGACGCGATGGTGCGCTCGTCCCGCATCATTCCGGCTTCTCATCCTTCAGTTCTCCCCGATTCATCTGGTCAAGCAGCGAGCTCTGCTCCGGTGGCGCATCGGCCCGCAGCGGCTCCGCAGTAAAGCTCGGCGCATTCATTACCTTGTCGCGCAGGCTCGGCCTCGGAGGCTCGGGTTCCGCCGGCGCGGATGGTCCCTCGTCAGCGATGTAGCTGGCGAATCTAAGGACGGCAACTTTCACCCGGCCCCTGAAGGCCATGTCCGTCATAAGCGAGCTGGACTCGTCGTAAGAAAGTGGCATATCGATTCTCCCTTTACCGCATCATGAATTCTGCGACGGTGTCGTCGCATGAGTAAAACCCACCACCATTCAGGCGCACATTACGCGCGCCGATCGTGAAAGCAGATGTTGTGCCCCATGACGGCGCCTTTGGCTGCGTGATCGAATTCGTCTGCACCTGCTGGCCGTTCACCCACAGGCTGAACGATGAGGCGTCCCAGGTGATCCGCAACTTCATGGTCACGCCTTTGCCGAAGACCGTGTCCTCGGTGCCGGCGGGGATCGCATAGACCGCCGCGTAGCCCTTCGCCCCGAACCCGATCCGTAGCATGTTGTCGGTCGAGGTGTACGTGTTCAGGCTCCACCAGGAGCCGTTCGCGTCATAGATCTCGAACGCGCTCCGCATATTGGGCGAGGGCAAAGCCTGCCGCTCCGCAAACGAGTACGCAGACTTCAGATAGCAGGAGATCTCGGACGAATTGTTGAACACCGTCCCGAACGATCCGCTCGTGAAATTCACGTATGCCGTGTCCGTGTTCTGGTTGCCCGCGGCCGCGAACGACGCCCCGCTGCCCGTGCTGCTCAACGTGACCGTGCCCGCGCCGCGCACCGTCAGGGCGCCCGACCATCCAGTCGGCTTGATTACAGGAGTGACCACCGCGCTATCCATGAGCGACGGCATCTCGGTCGCCGTGAGCCGGAACTGGAACTTCGCTGACGGGTCGATGGTGACAGCAACCGTCTTCGTCGCGCCCGCTACAGTCGCCGTGATCGTGTCATTCTCGATGCCGGTTGCGAGTGCGCTGGCAGTGGACGAGAACTTGAACGACGACGAGTTACCCGGAATGCTCACCGACGCAGGTACCGGCAGGTTCGCCGAGCTGCTCGTGATCGACGCTGCCAGGCCGGACAGCGGCGCCGCCGGCGACAGAGTGCCCGTGCAGGACGTGGACTCACCAGGGATCAGCTTGGCCGGAGTGCAGGTGAGGGCCGTGATCGTGTACGTGATCGCCGCGCTCGCGACCACACTGATGCCGGCCGGGATCTTCACCGTGCCCGCCGACGCCGTGATCGTTGCCGATTGTGCGGGCGTAGACGCTGTCGTCGTCACATTGAATGTGACCTTGCTCGACGTCCAGCCCACCGTCACTGACTTGGGGGCGGTGATACCGGTGCCTGTCGTGGTGATCGTGATCGGGAACCCGCTAGTACCCGCGGCCGCAGAGATCGTGGCCGTGCAGGAGGAGGCGGACCCGGCGCCAACTGAGACAGGCGCGCACGTGAACGCGCTCAGAGTCTGCGTGTACGGACCCGGCTCCGGCGGCTTCTTACAGGCCGCCATGAGGATCGTCAGCAGCAGCAGAATACATCGCTTCATAAACCCTCCCTTGTTAGCGTCCCTTGTTAGCGCTGATAAAATACAGAGGTCGGAGGCGTGTGATGACCGTAACTCTACACCTGGTCCTTCTGATTCTAGCCCTCGTCCTGTTTGTGCTCGCGGCGCTGGGCGTCACTCACCCGCGGTGGAACTTTATCGCTGCCGGCCTGGCGCTGTGGGTGCTCGCGCTGATCGTGACCTGACGCGGGCCTAGTCTTCCTTGTCCTCATCGTCTTTTTTCGAGAGGTCCCTGACCCTGACATCCAGGTACTCCTTCCCCAACGTGTAGCAGGCCTCTAGCTCTTCGACCGTGATGTACTCGATCAGCTTCTTCTTATCCAGATTCTTCCGCCGCTTCATGCCGCCGTAATAACACGCCACTTGGCCCCACCGCATGCCCGGCACGCCATACTTCGCGGCCAGCGCCCCGAGCTCGCTCTTGAGTGCAGTCCGGGCCTCCTTCACGTCCTTCTCCTGCGCGGCGAGCGAGACCTCCTCGCTCAGGAGGTGGATCGCATAGTCCATGTCGGCGCGCGTGAACTCGGAGACGAGCGGGAAAGTATCCGCGACCCGGGATGGCGGTGGCGGCTCGGCGGCGCCCGCGAATGGCGTCATCCCGGGGAATGGCTGCTGTCTCGTATCATCGGTCACTCCCGGTTTATCCGGTTTATGACCTCTACGTGGCTTGTAACCCATAGCTCCCGCACCTGCGGCTTTACTCATTGTTTCACCCTCACTGTTTCATCCACCTTTCCATCACATCCCCATCACTCGTAATCGGCACCCGCATGACACACTTCCCGCTCATCTCATCATTCATGCATGTCTCCATCGCCATCCCCATCCCCTCGCACACCACATCCGCATAGTCCTCTTCCGCCTCCGCCATGATGGCGTCGTGGATGGTCAAAAGCGGCCAGCACCAGACACCATCCGCGTACAGGTCCTCGAGCATGTCATTCACCTTGCCCATCGAGAGCTTGAGGTGGCCGGCCGCGGTCGAGGTCACGCTCATGTTCTGTGCCTGCCTGAGCCCGGCCTCCCTGATCCAGGCGTGCGTGGAGGCGACCTCGGGCACCAGCCGGATGCGGCCGAAGCCGTCCCAGACCATTCCGTACCGCCGGGCTCTGTACCAGCAGCGTTCGAAGTACAGCCTGACCTCGGGCCGCGAGTCGAGCCACTCCTCGATGAACTTCCGGCACCACTCTTCGGTCAGCCAGTCCGGCACCGGGATCTTACTCGCCCCGAAGTCCATGACCAACTGCATATACAACCCCTTCTCGGTCCCCCCATTTTGTATGGAAAAATTGGTTCGTTTAGCCGCCATCCGGTGTTTGATTTTGTCTGGCTTCTGGTCCCACGGCACGCCTAGTGCCCGATGACAGGTATCGTCGTGGATGTCGCCGCCATCCAGGTAGACCTGGATCATGCTTTGGCAGTTGGCGAGGTGCGCCAGGTCCCGCAACTCAATCTGGCTGAGGTCCCGATTGATCAGCCGCTTGCCAGGTGGAGCGATAAAGCCGGCTTGCACTAATTGACCGTCCTCGGTGCGCGTCGGTATGTTGCCGCAGTTTCCAGTGACGTGCACTTTCCCATTACGACGCACCAGCAAGATCGTCGACGGCACCGAAACGCAATAGACGTCGTCCGAGTAAGGCACCACATCCTGTTGCCGGTTGGTGGTTAAACTGTACCCGTTCCGGCTGACGTCCGCGCTCCAGAAATGGCAGCCGGCAGTGTTCACGCGTGCTCGCACGGCGGCCCTTCTACCATTCAGTGTGAATAAGGTCGCAACTACATCAGCATTATGTTTGTCGATAGAGGCGTACTTGTTTTCCGATACCGAGTCGCCGTCCCACTGCATGAACTCTTTCATCGCGACCGCTGCCTGCGCCTTGTTTAGTGAAATGAACAGTTCGATAGGCAATCGCTTTTCCGTCCCTAGCAACTGTTTCACCCGCTCCACGAAAGCTTCGTTTTCCACGGCGCTGATGTAAAACCGTATGCGTCCTTCTCCGTTCTGGTGGCTTGTATAACGAACGCCGAGCTCTTCGAGAATTCGGGTCAGCCTCCTGATCTTGCGCTGCTTCTTAAAAGCGAAGTCGATAGCCCGCCGGCTCCAACTTCCGTCCGCCTGCATGGCGATCAGGAAGGCCAACATAGCGTCTGTGTATTCAACGCCAGATCCATAATGCTCACCTGAGTTCCACTGCCTATAGTCTTCCGGGTAGTCTTCCGCGTGGTAGATGAACCAGTTATTGCTATGCTGGTTTTGCAACAGGCACCGGTGGTCGCTCGTAGTCAACAGGTCGATCTGGTCCTCGGTGTGGTTCCAAATCAGTCGTTCCGCAAAATATTGCACGCGTCCGGTTGGCTTCACGAACCGGATCATTCCCCCTCCGGCCGGTGCTCCTACAGCAAATTCCCATTGGGCGACCTCGCTATCGGGCGCGAGCTCGTCGAAGCGGACCCAGCCTTTTGGCGTCAACACTTCCGTGTCGCGACTGAAGCAGTTAGGGTTCTTGTGGTTGATCCTGCCAGTCTCCGCCCTGGTCGTCCCCATCTCCCCGTGCACCCGCCACTGGTCGGTCTCATGCGCGAGCTCGCACACCGGGCAGCACGCACTCCTCGGATGGAACCTGGCGAGCGCCGGCAGTTTGTCACTGTAGGTGGTCCGCAGCTTGGTCAGTTCTCTGTACCGGAGCACGCGCGCCACGACCGGGTGCTCTCCCTTGACCAACTCTAAGGACCGCTTTCCCGTACTGACCGCGCCCTTAGACGTCCGCTTGAGCCGCTTATCCGCGCCGAGGCCGAGCACGTCCCACAGCAGCTTCCCCACCTGCTCGGCACTGGCCGGGTTGATCGACGCATCCCCGCCTTCCTCCGCCTCCTCCAGTGCCAGCGACCGGCTGGTGAACTCATCCACCTTGTCCGGCGGGATGTAGTCGGCGATCTCGCGCTTGACTGCCTCGGCCTCCCGGGCGAAGCGGGCGGACAGGTCCGCGAAATACTCTTTATCGATCGCGATACCGAGACGCTGGGCCCGCCGGATCATGGGGATCGCCAGCAGGTCGAGACGTCTTACGTTCTCGAGGTCGGGATGGCCGGGGAATTCAATGGCGGCGTAGAGTGACATCGTTTTCGGTTATAGTCTGTTTTCGGTTTATAGCTGGCTGGGGGTTTGCTACAGGCATACTCCGCTCCCTCCATTACCGCCTGTCACGACCAGCGAGTCAGTGTTGGTTGGGAATCTTCGCTACAGGCATCCCGCACCGCCAGCATTACCGCCGCACTGGCATCCCCATTACCGCCTGTTACGACCAACAAGCTACGACCAACGTTATTCATGAACATCATACGATTCCCACGCGGCCACCCCGCCCCACCCGCTCATCACCATCGATACATCTGGTGCCGCGCGACAACTCCATCGCGATCCGGCGCCGTTCGGAACACTTACCCGGATGTCGGGTGAGGAACCGCCGCAGGCCTGCCCGCCCGCAGGAGGCGCCGCAGGAACACACCGCGCCACCGGTGTCCGGATCGACTGCGACTACGAACAGGTTCTTGTCATCCGTCACGTTCTCAGTCATATGTCCCAGTCCTCCTTCTCTACCTTCCACCGCTCGCTCTCCCTCCCCTGCTTCAGCGCGGCCGCCACCTGCCCGGTCCAGTCCGCATCTCCGCACCCGTACCCGACCGCCTCCTCTATCCGGCAGTTCCCGATCCCGAGGATCGGCATGGGCCCGCAGGCCTCTTCTATCGCCTCCCACTCACCCCGGGTCGCGCATTTGCCCCTGAGTCCGGCCACTTCCATCTCGCGCAGCTTTTTCCAGGGGTGGTAAGGCTCCTCGTCGTCCTCGGTGCGGACGGTATGGGTCAGGAGATGGGTGAGGATCCGCTCGACCGCTCCCGGTCTGTAATCCGTTCTTTGCCACGTGACGTTGTTAGATTCGCATCCACACTTGGTACCGCTGGCCTTATTCCCGCATTTTTTAGCGACGTACACAGGACCGGATAGGCTGTCCTCAGACGCGAGCAGTACGCCGTGGCGGTGACCGCAGTCTAAACACAGCGGCTTCTTCCACTCCGTCGTCACCTTTTCCGTCAGGTGCTCGGCGGCAAACGTGATCCCGTCCTCCATCCACTCGCAGATAGCTTTGACACTGGCCGGCCACACCACGTCCTCCCAGCTCCGCATGTTGGCCCCGAACAACCGGTATGCGAGTGGCTTGAGCCCCTGCGGCAGTGAGCATTGGTGATAGGCTTCCTGCATCGTGTCGCGATATCGCGGCACCCGGACGCCTAGCTTCTCCAGCGTGTCAAGGTCGCCTACCGCGTTGTGCAATACGGTCCGTACTACCGACGTGCCCAGGTAAGCCGCGAGCACCTCAAGCGCGCGCTTATTGTCCGCCCGGACTAGCCGCCCTGTATGCGCGTGCACCGAGAACTGCACCGACCATGGCTCGCTACCGTGCTTTTCCGTATCGACCGGCGGGTGGTAGCTCCAGTCGTCCTCGGGCCGTCCCCATGCGCCGTGACTCGCTCCGCCCAGACTGATATATTGCTTGAGCAGCTGGATGTCGTGCCGCGTCTCGCCGACCAGCTTGTAATCGAGCGCGTAGTCCTTGGGCGCGGCCGGCTGCCAGTCCCCGCGGATCCACTCGCCGAGCCTTCGGAAATCCTCGAGTAACTGGGTCATGCGGCTGGTCTCGCGCATGCCGAGCGCCGGCTCGTACATCGGCACCACCCACCCCGACCACAACCCGCCGACGAGAGTGGTCCGCTGCGGGATGCCGTGGTGCATGTCCAGGCGGATCCGCATATCGCATATCCGCTGGGTCACGCCGCCCATCAACACCACGATCTTCGGCTCTACCTGCCAGAGCAGCTCCGGCACGTGACAGTTCGCGCAGTCGAGGACGCGTGATTCGGCAGGTGTGCGATCGGTGCCGTCCCAGCACAGCGTTGCGTTCCCAATGTGGATATCGTCATCGTGCATCCGGGCCGCTATTAGGTACGTCTTGCGCAGCTCATCGCCCGCCAGGCCCGAGTATGGGATCCCCGTCTTAGCCTCGGTTTTGGCCGGCCCGGCACCCAGGAACAGGATGGGGCAAGGTGTAGGTCCGGCACTCATGACCTGAGGGCACTCGCTCGGACGGTCGAGTGCGAGGGCGGGACAGGACTCACAACGCGTGTGCGATATCGTCATATGTCAGTGCCTGCCGGCAATGTCTTCATCATCCGTCTCCGGGAATGGCTCGAACTCCCGGCACATACACGGCCGCTCATCGGTGCCACCGAGACAGTAACTGTGATCGTCCTCTACCTCGTGGTCCGACTCCTTATGGGTGCATTCATGACACAGATCCTGTCGTTCACCTTCGCGCCACGCCGCTACGATCTTCTCCGCGGTCTCTCTCCCTATCCCGGGCTTGCGCCGGCCACCCTTGGTCAGCCCAGCTTCTCTGACCTCCATCCACTCCTCTACCGTCGCATTGGCCATACGCCTCCCCGATCCGAAATGTTTCGCGGCCGCGAGAGCTCTCCTATCGAGCGCCGGACACTGGGCCGCGAACTTCCAGGCATACGTTACCTTCTCCTGCACTATCCCCACGCGGCCGCCGGGCGCCACTCCACTCATCGGCCCGGGTGCATAGATCTGATCGTGCGCATGGTGCTCATCCCACGTCTTCTCGGTGAATCCTTTGTAGAGCGCGACTAACCACGCCGCGGTCTCACGCGCATTGTTGGTTCGCATCACCCGTAGCGGCTCGCCTATCGACGTCCGGCAGCGCAGAGTCAGTGAGTTCAGGTAGGCGGCGGCCTGGCGATAGGAGACCGCCATCCGGTCGCGGCCGTAGAACGGCGCGAACACATTTCCCCTGAGCCAATCGATTGCGCCGCCAGGCCCGGGCCGCCATTGGTCCTCGACCACCAGCCAGAGGTAGTCATAGCTCTCGACACAGCCGCGGAGCTGAGACCCGGTCAGGCGCCGGTCGGTCATCGAGTTGATCAGATCCTGCAGACGCTTGCGCTCGACGCCGATGGTGGATCTGCCGCACTGGCCATGGCCCTCGAAGGTATAGTCGCCGTACTCGAGACGCGTGACTTCGAACTCGATGTCCAACTTTCCGAGCTCGCGGCCGAGGTCCTCGCGATCGTCTACGATCAGCATGAGAGTGCCCTCATGGGAGTGCCCTCAGACTCCGCCTTTTCCTGGAGCGAGACGTGCGAGGCCAGGAGCCTATTTTTGGCAAGTTCTAGTAGCGATGCTAGGGTAGGCGGCGCTGTCTTCAGGACCAGGTCACCGTCTGGTGTTCCCCGCACAATCTTGATGAGCAACGTAAGCGTCACACTATCCCCTCTCAAACGCTGTCATACTGAACTCCCACGCTTTCACTGGTCACTCCTCACGTATCACTCCTCACGTCTCACTCCCACCCTTCCGGATCCGCATCCGGGTACACGGCCACCGCCAGTTGCTGGAACGTAATATCCCCATCGACCAGGAGCGGTGTGCGGTGATCGATCAGAGCTACGTTCGGCTGGCAGTCCTTGACCAGCATCTGGAATGTGGACTCACCTCGGCTCGCGTCCGCATCGTCATCGCGCACGAGCTCGATCACCACGCTTAGGAAATGCCCCAGCTTACTGAATGAGTTCCGCGGCTTGGTCTTAGTGGTGGGCTTGTTATCCTTCCACACCTGGTCTGAGTGATGCGTGAGGATCACATGCTTGTGACAGATACTGTTGAGAAAGTCGATCACCTCACGATTGAAGCTCTTCCGGTCAAGCGGCATGATCTTCTCATTGCGACCATAATTGGCGAACAGCATGTCATCCACGAACTGCCCGAACGGGTCGATCACGATGGTCTTGATCGAGTCCATCTCCGCCATGCGATAGGCGACACTCTTGGTGCGGTTGGCAAACCACCGGTAGTAGCAGCGCTGGCAGCAAGCCGGCTGCTTACCATCGAGCGGGATGGCATCGGTCTTCTTCTCCATCTGTCGCTCGGCCGTCTTCTCGGCATCCTCATCCTTCATCGCCGCCCTGACCTCGCGCTTGATCATCTCGGGCGTGATGCATTGCGACGGCATGGTCTCGATCAGCTGCCCGCGCGCGGACCGCACCAGATCGATGTCCGGCAGGATCACCTTGCGCCCGAACTGGGCCGCGGCGCGCGTGATCGACATGCGTGACTTGTGTTCCATGGGGATGCAGCCGATATCGCCGGGCGCGGTGCCGGCCAGGCGTGACTTGCCACTGCCCGGACCGCCGTAGACCGCGCAGATGAGCGGCTCCTGATAGGTGAGACTGGCTTCGACCAGCTTGATAGGCGTAGTAACCGCGCCATTGACCGGGCTATTGACGGGCCCGGGCTGCGTCTCAGACTTATTCACCGGTATCGTTCGCATCTCACTCCTCTGGTCACTCCTCCGCGCTCTTCCTCACACGCGCCCGCCACCTCTTCGGCCTCTTTGGCAGCTTCACTCTCACCGCCTCCTCAAGCAGTTTGACCCGCAACGTCTCGTCTGCCAGTAGCAGGTATAGTTCGAGCGAGAAAATGAGTTCGACCGAGCCGCCGCGCTGGACGTCCGCGAGGTGGAAGTACACCTCCGTCTTGCCATCCACCACACGTAGCATCTGAGACCAGTGTCCGTCACGTTTCCGCCGCGCTATCACGCCGCTATTCCAGGTTCTGGTTGCGCCAGGTGTAAGTGCTTCCCTACCATTCGGATGGTCTGTTCGCACTCTTGAGGTGTGAACTCGACGACATACTGCTTGTAGACCGGCCCATGGCCGAACTCTTTGTCCCCGCCGTATATATGCATCACGTCCCACTGCCACAGCAGGCAGTCATAGCCATACCCATAGCCGCGGGCCTGGTGCATCCACAGCCACTCCTTCAGGAACTCCTCCCCCTTGCGCACATATTTGCGGGTGAGCTTGAATTCGCGGCCCTGGACGGCGTGCTTGCCAAAGTGCCCGCCAAAGGGAGTGGATAGCGTAGAGAGGCCGTCGCAGGTCATCCAGAGCTCGCGGCCGCCAGTTTGGACGCTGACCGCGCCTGGCTGCCAGATGAGGTCCGGGTAGAAGCTCGCCGCGAACTCCTCCCACATGATGCCGAGCGCGATCATGTTGGGCATCTCCTCTTCGAGCGGCTCGTCCTTCTTCAGCACACCTATGTGTCTGGCGATAGGTGCGAGCACGCCCGAGAGGTGATAGCCGGCCGCACGCGGGGCAGGTGTGGCGGGACGGTCGAGGATGACGCGTCGCCACAGGTCCGCGAATTCGAGCTGGATGATGTTCTCGTCGATCAGCTTAGGCACATACCCACCCCTATCTCGCCCGCCACGTTGGTTGTTCTCAACGGCGCGGCAGTACCACTGCCAGAACCACAAGTGCAACCAGAATCGCCACGCACACCCACATCCCTATCAGTCCGTCGCGGCGCGCCTTGCGATCCCGTTCCGGCTCTTGATCCGGCTCTTGATCGTTTTCCGGCTGTTGATCAGGCCTCATCTCGATCCTGCCCGGCTACTGATGGCTATTGCCACCAGGTACGCGAGAAACAGCACCAGGACGACGACGGCGAGCATGGCGAGCCATAACAGCACAGCTCCCTTCCAGTCGTCGCCGGTCACTGATGTCAGGCCGCCGGCACGGTGAAGTTGTCGCCCGCCACATTCCAGCCGAGCTCCGCCAACTGCGCATCCAGCCAGTCGGGGTTCTTGATGATGGTGGAGACAGGCTTGTGCTGGTTCTTGTCCGGCACCTGGCGCAAGAGCGCGGTTACTAACTTGGTGTAGAGCTTCTGCCGCGTCAGTACCTGCCCGGGGTTCTGCTCGCCGATATAGGCCAGCACACCGAGCGCGGTCTCCTCTACCTCGGCGCCTACGCCTGTGTCTGCGGACACGGGCGGTTCGGGAGCTGCCGCGGGGGCCGCCGCCGGTGCCGGGACTGCCGGTTTGGCAGCCTGTCTGGTCGCCGGCCTGGGTGCTCCGTTGACCACTGCTTTGGCTGGTGCCGGTGCCTTCCCGCCCTTGGGGTAGGTCACGATCTTATGCACGATGAGCGCGGTCGGATCGTTCTTGCCGGTGTACCCTTCGCCTTTCTCCAGCACCTGCCGGCCGAAATGCGCCTTGAGGCCGATCAGATTGGGCGCGTATCCGTTGAGCAACTCCGGCTTCATGCCCTTCTCCTGCAGGCTCTTGCCGAAGATGCTGATCTTGGCCTTGCGGTCCGGCGCCTTGCCTCCGACCGCGATGAAACAGTTGCCGCGCACGTCGTCGTCACTACCCAGATCCTGCGGGTCCTTATCGTCGGGAGTGTCGGCCTGGGCGGGATGGAACTTATCCACCGGCCCGACGCTCAGTAACTCGTTTATCGGCTCGTCGTCGGTCGCCTTCCAGTTCTTGTCCAACCTCTGGACGGACACCATGATCCCGCACTTGGTGCCGTATTCCTGCACGATCTCGTTGGTGACCCATGCGTCTACGATCTCGCCGTTCCCCTCCTCAAAACGAAACAGACTACCAGAGCTTTGACTGTCGATGTCGTATCCTACACGCATACACTTCTCCTGATTAACCTTTCGTCGGAATTGATTGTTACTCGCCTGGCGACTCAGTCTGGCGACTCAGATCGCCGCTCCGCCCACACCAGCGCCCGCACCCGCACCCGCGCCCGCATTGGTCTTGCTATCCGCAGTCACCGCGCGCTTTGGCGGCGGGTCCGGCGTTTTCTTCAGCCAGTCGCTGATGATCGCGCTCAACAGGTCCCTGACCGTCACTTCACGCGCTGCGGCCGCGGTCTTGAGGCGGCGGTGCAGGTCCGTCTCGATGTCGATCCGTAACTGCCTGCGCCCTGTTATCCGCGTTGCTCTTTCAGCCTCGCTGCCTTCTCTTCTGCCATTGCTCATAATGTTTACCGCCCATAAGGTTTGAAGTTACCACCGGTGTCAAAATCCGTCAAAACGGGATGACTGTGACGACTGACTGGCACGACTAACTGGGCAGTAATGATGTAACTCTCGGGACCTCACCCTGTGGAGCGTCGAGCACCTTGAACCCCGAGCTCGCGTGCCGCCGCGCATAGCCGCGGAAGTTACGGATGGCGTCGTCCGTGATGACGGTCATACTCTTCTGACCCGGCCGCCGCTTCTGCCGGCCGCATGTCTGCACCAGTGTCTGCATGGTCTCGTAGTCGTACCAGTCTTTGTCGTCGGCGACGCGTGCCAGTACAACAGGATCCGAGCGGTCCGGGTACGGAAGCTTGTTGATCACCGCCCACTGCACATCCTCTTCGGGGAAGTCCCAGCCGGTCGAGAAGGATGGACTCACCAGCACCACCGGCGGCCGCCGTTCGCGATATTCCTCAGCCGCGCGGTTCGCCTCGCCGCTCTCGTGCAGGATCATGTAGCGGCCATATTGGCTGTGCTGCTGGAGCCACTCGGCGCGCTTATAGGAGTTGGTGTGGACGATGCCCTTGTACTCGCGCCACTCCTCGAACGTGCGATCAAATGCGGCGACCGACCGGAGCTTCTCCTCCTCGTCGGTCTTATGTCCCATCCTGCCGGTAGGCAACCAATATACGGGGCTCTCCGCGGCGGGGAATACGCGCGGCCACTCTTTGTACCAATAGTCGGTCGCAGGGATGCTGAGCAGTGAGAGCAGCTTCGGACGCAGGGTGGCGCTCATCAGCACGACTGAAGCGACGCCCGAGAACAGATAGCGCTCTGTATATTTGCCGGGCCAGATGCAGTCGAAGGCGATCCCGCGGTTGGTCTGGCGCCACAACCAGTTGGCTTTATAGCCCGCCTGAGCGTCCGCGCCACTGAGACTCACCACGCGTGCGACGTTATCCTCGAGCTTCTGGAGCCGGCGGTAATGCTGGCTCGCTCTGGCCGCCTCGATCTCGCTCTTGTAGTTAGCCGCGATCTTCTGCCGTTCGGACCTGACTCCGAGCCAGAGCGCCGTGAGCAGTCCGTTCCACGCCGCCGTGACTAATCCCCACTCCCTGCCCTTGCTCTCCGCCAGTCTCTCCTTGATCTGATCCTTGACATGCCGGTAGAGCTCGTCGTTACTGACCCAGATCGCGAGGAACCGGGCGAGCTCGCCGACCGCCTTATGCGCCTCGTCGCAGATCAGCATACCGACAGGCCGCTCACTCTCGAGCGCGCCTGGGTTGCGTGCTCTTACACTGAGCCAGTATTGATAGTTGGTGAGGACCGCCGGTGCTTCCTTCGCGCGCTCCACCCACTCGCCATAATTGCAGTCGGGAGTCGTCGGCACATAGAACGGACAGTTCTTCTCGAGGCCCTCCTCGCACGTCCACCGGTCATCGGGATAGAGATCGTCGAAGCTGTGGCAGGTATAGTTAGAGCGGCCGCGCACATTCACCAGTCCCTCGTACCCACGACTGGCCGCCTGGTCCTCGAGCGTGCGCGTGGCGGTCACGACGACGTATTTCGCTCCGCTCATACGGCCGATCAACTGTGCCGCTAATTCCTTGCCCGTGCCGGTAGGCGCCCCGAGTGCGGCGATCCTGCGCGACGGACTGTGGCCGGGTCCGTAGATAGCATAGTCGGCCATCTCACGCTGGATCTGGCGGAAGTCCTCGAAGATCTCGGGCAGGCCGAGGTCGACGGGTAGGACTCCGTCGAGAATAGTAGAGAGCGGCATGGCTATGGACCTTGGCTATCGCTACTCGGTGGACCGGTGGGCAGGCCTGTGGTGTGGATGTGATTGGGCGACCGCCTCGTTGATCGCCAGGATATCCGCCTCGGTGGCCTGCCTCAGCAGCACCCAGTAACCATCCAGGTGCCTGTAGAGGAGCCAGCCCGCCGCGTAATAAGTGCTGTGCGAGTAGATGTACTTCATGGTCCGCTTGCTCGCCAGGTCGTAGAACTCGATGCCGTCGCCATTTGCGACCGGTGCGCCTATGTGGGTCCCGCTCAAATTCGTCATGACATGTCCCCTATCTCCTCTCGGTCCGTGAACTCATGCTTGATCGATTCCAACAGCCGGCGTTTCATTCGATTCCTTCGAGAAGTAGTAGTTGTCTCACCCGCCGTCGCTCTGCGCTCGTGAGCGTTTGCCACATCGCGGCAATGAAACCTCCAGGCGTTATACGTACGCGCACATATCTTTGCTCGCATGCTTCGCGCAGCTTCAGAATTGCCTCGTCTATCCCCAAATCGCCGTTACTGATCGCCTCGGCCAGAAGGGGCGACATCTTCTCGATTCGGGTAAACCATCGCGCTAAAGCGCGCGCGCCCGCTTGTTTCTCCTGCCAGTTTTTGGACGCACGCGCCTGGACCTCTGGATGCGCGCGGTGATAATTCTCGTAATACGCACGGACTCGTGAATTGTTGTGGCACGCATCCCGCTGCCGATCCGCCACGCAGCGTTTGCACATCAGACCGTTACGCTCGCGCGCCTTTGGAGAGAAACCGTCCTCGAGACATTTCACGGAGTAGCACCGATAGCACCATAATGCGCCTGATTGCCTGAGCATGTTTTGGATCTGGCGTTGGAACGTGTAGGGGCGGATCGGCTTTGGCGGCTTCTTGTTACGACCGCGAGCTCGCCGCTGGTCGGGGAAGTGCTCCTTCTGGACAAGCTGTACGTATTGCGGGGACACGCCAATCTCGGCGGCTATCTCTCTGAGAGTTAGCTCGGTCTCACGGAGCAACGCTCCGATCGCTTTCCGCCGCCTTTCCGCTTGCGCCTTGGTCGCACGGAATCTGCTCTCGAAAGTGTTCGCGGCGCGGGGGGCTGACGGCTCTTCCCGCGTTTCGCCTACATGCATGACGCCTCCCTTATCTCCTCTTCCGCCGGCATCCGCGCTCGTGCCCAGTCCGTGAGCCCGTACTTGTCGGGCGTCATTTTTTTCGTCACGCCTAATAACTCGAGGTCCTCCACCGCGCGCCTGGTCGCCACCTCGCTTACCCGCACCGCCCGCGCAATCTCAGCCGGCCGGCCGCGTCCCTCCGCCACCTGAGCGAGCACCAGGCGCCTGAGTAGCGGCATCGAATCGAGCGCTACTTTCTCGCAGGCCTGCCAGCGCTCCTGGTCATTCACGCCGATCGCCTCCATACCCAAGAACAACTGAATGAGCTCCGCGGTCATACGCGTGGCGACTTCTGGCGTCGAGACATCCACCACGTCGCGCGTACGGTAGTCGCGCGGCACAGGCGTGCGCGCCACCGCAGCCAGCTGAGCCAACGTCACCATACGATCCGTATCCGCGTGATCGAGCTCCCTGCGCTTCTGCCGGTTCTCCATCGTCAGAGCGAGCGCCTCGAACATCTCCGCGACCAGCTCCGCCATGGCCGTCTCCATGTCCTCGCGATCGACGCAGTTGGCGGCCGCCACGCACTCCTGGTAGCCGTCGGTCTGCGGGTAACGGTAATAGAGACTCCTTTCGCCCATTTCTCTGGTCACCTCCGTATGACGGTCGATCGCGTGCGTGACGCCGGCGAGTAGCGCGACCGTGCCAGTATGGCGGAGTGTGCGGCCGCCCTCGCCGCCGATATCGCGCGACCAGGTCCGGTCGTATAACTCGCGCAAGGCGCCTAACAGTTCGGTGACTGCCTCCCGTGACTTTGACAGGACCGTGGTGAAGTCCATGAACAGCATGCAGCCGTGATCCCCGAGCTCGCACAGGATGCCGCCGGTCGCGTCACGCGCCATCTCCTTGCGTTTGGTCCCGGAGAGTAACGCCGCCTCTGATTTGATCGATGCCACCATCCGCATCCTGGGGAGCTTGAGCAGCGATTTCAGCAGCGTGGTTTTGCCGCAGCCCGAGGGCCCGACCAGCATCAGCCACAACGGGATGCCGGTGAGCATATTGCCAGCGGCGGCCCCGAGCAGTACATAGAGCGGCATCGGGTCGGGCAGCATCATATAGCTCTGGAATCGGGCGGCGAGCGCGTAGATGGCGGTGTCCGGATCGGCCAGGTTACTGTCGGTGATCCCGACACGCGAGTATGTTGCTGGTGTTGCTAAGGTCGCGAGTCCGTTCGTATGAGTGGACATAGTGACCATGATACTAACCTGGTCACTGACATACTCTGCTCAGGCCGGTCAGGAGGCTTCCGGTTGCTCTCCCTGTTGTTGCTCTCCATCCCCGGCCTGGCGGGCGCGCCGCTTCTTCTGCCGCATACCTGACTGTCTCACCCGTTCCTGCTCCTGTTTCTCTCCCGCGCTCTTCCGCGACTTGCGGGCCCGTGTGTTCAGCGGCGCCTCCTGCCGGGCCTCCTGCTGTCGCTCTCCCCGCGCCTTGTCTCCTGTCGGCAGTTCTCCCAGCAGCCTTCCTGCCGCTACTCCCGCCGCATCTACCTCTTCGGCTAGCGATTCCCAGTTATCTATGCAATCCGCGATACTGTCCCACGCCGCGGTCACACCTTTCTCTCCGCTCGCGAGCTTGCCGTGTCCCCACTGGCAAAAGGTCACGACAAATCTCCGCATGACGTCTGGATAGCCCGGTCCGTCCCACTGCTCGACCAACTCGAGCATCTCGGCCATACGTGGCGCTTTGATCACAGTTCCGCCACTCAGCTCCTTGACCGCCTTTCGGACGTGTTGTATTTTGACGACGGGTTCTGGCTCTGGCACAGGCTCGGGTTGGGCGGAGGCCTCAGACGGGAGTGACGCCCCGGCTTTGGCTTCCGCCTTCCCACTCGCAGGCACCTTCCCTCTTGCCTGCGACCCTTTTCCCTTCTTCCCTCTTCCCTTCCCTTTCGCCGCATCCTCTTTGGCGTGCTCGCGTGCTCGCTCATACACAGCCGTCTGTTCAGTGACGGGTGCAGACGCCGCCTGCAACGCCGCTGTCTTAGACATCCGTCCTTTTCTGACCGCCTCGACCGCCACATCCGGCAGGGTCAGCAACCTCTCCGCATCCACCACCGTTGCCCGCGACACGCACAGGAAGTCCGCCACCTTCTGGGTATCGATCGATCCCGGCCACTCGAATTTTTTGCGGATGACACCGATGGTTCGTGCAAACTCGATCGGGCTCTGCTGGCGCTTCTGAGTAAAGGATAGGAGCGCGGCGCGGAAGGCCTGGAGCGGGGTCAGGTCACGCACCAGGATCCGCAGGCCGAACGTCGCGTCCCCTTCCCGTTGCGGGTGTTCGCGTAGCCACCGCGCCGCCCGCAACCGCCGTTCCCCGTCGACCAATTTCAGCGCATCTTCGGCGAGATCGATGCGCACGAGGCAGGGCTCGTTCTGGCCCTCCTCGCTCATGGCCAAGGCCAGCTCGGGGATGGCGAGTTCCTGCTCGGTAGCGCCCGACCACTCGCGTAGTGCGTGGATGTCCGGGTCGATCACAATGTCGTCCGGGTCGACCTCGTACTCAATACCTCCCGTCGCCGCCTCCTCTTTGAGGTATGCCTGGACCTGCCCGGGTTGGCTCTCCGTCCGGTTCACGTCAGCCTCACTCGTCATCTTTGCTTCCTCATTTCTGATTCCCTCATTTCCGGGTCCGCGCGCCTGGTCACTCCCTAACCGAACCGACCCGCGCATATGGTCCGCGTACCGTCCGCGTACTCATCTCGGACCCATCTCTTCGGGTATAACGCCGATCGCGAAATCCGGCAAATCGGGGTGACAACAGGGTGGGAAACGGGGTGGTAACGGGTCTATCGGAGGGTCATCTGCGAGTGATCGGAGCCACTCAACCTGGTCAAATTCGTGTCTCAGAAATGAGCCACATAGTTGTGGCTCCACTTCTCCTGGTCAAAGCGCGTACATGATCTGACCAACAATAGTGGAGCCACAATGCCACGCCTGTACTAACGCGTACCAAAACGCACCAAAACGACCATTTGACCAGCCTGAGTGGCGCCACAATTCACCATGTCGCCACCCGCCTATATATATATATTCTTTCTCTTTCTGAATATATATAATATATAGTGGGATTACACGGTAGATGTGGCTCCACTTCTCCATTGTCACGAAATCGTACGCGTTTGTCAGTTACTGTCGCGCAAAGCGGTACGACGCAAAGCGGCACGAGACGAGCGCACATAAACCGCACAGAAACTCGACCCAATTGCCAGCCGGCCGCATCTGACTCCCGCATACACCCGATCGGGCAAGTGTCTGATGCGCGGATGACCTGCGCACCACCTCGCGCATGGTGCGTACTGGAAAGCACATGATGCGCTCGGTACAATTTGACACTGCGGTGTAACGTGATAAAGTCGAATATGCGTAAACACACGTACCGGAAGTACTAGCAGGTGGAAATGGCAGTCGAACATACGGGCGGAGTGAGAGGCGGCATGAGAGGCGGCATGCGAGAGAAATCGAGTGCGGAGGTTGCGGCGCAAATGACCGGGTGAGCGGGGCGTCCGGGTAGGGGGACACATGAGCGTCACAGGTGTTCGAATAGAAACCGGAATTGATACTTTAACGAATCAATTTCCGAAGGAATTAGCGGGTCAATTAGCGGGGCGCGTGAATGGTGAAAAGTTACTATTCCCGGGGGCGGTGCGAGGACGGTTCACATTGCTCCACCGCGAGACGATCCGATCCGGCCTTGACGAGACGCGGCGTCTCGCGACCGGCATGTGGTCCTGCCGTTGCGCCTGCGGCCGAGAGGAGCTGGTCCCGGCACGCGACCTGCGCCGGCTCAGTCAGCGGGCGCGGCGCGGTTGTCTGGCTTGCCCTTCCCCGCCAGTCCGATCGCCGGCCCGACCGGTCCACTCCCGCCGAGGGCGCCGAGGGGCCGCCCGCTACCAGGGCCAGATTTTCGGCCGCCTCGAGGTGCGGGACTGGGAGCACGGCCGCGGTTGGGCGTGCGAGTGCCTCGTATGCGGCGCGATCGAGTACGTGCGCCGCTCGCGCTATCTGATCTCGGTCGGCTCGCGTCCCTGTCGCACCATGACGGGCGGCGCGCCCTGCGGAGGTGACTGATGGCAGCCGCGGTTGCATACGCCTTCGAACAACGCGCGTCAGGATCCTCTTCACAGCCCCCGCCCCTTCGTATCCCACCCGCCCTGGCGACTGATCCTTCTCGCCCTTCTCATCGCACTCACATTCAATCGGCCCGTCCCGGCCGCGTCATCCCGGGCTACCTGCCGCGCCGCGGCATGGCATCATCTACCCGCGCCTCGACCGCCTCGACCGCTTCCGTCGCCCTGCCGACTCTCTCCGACCGTATCATCGCGGAGTTGCCACCTGACCCCATGCTCAAGCTGAACACGCTGATCCGCGCCGGCCTGGCCGACGTGCCGCAGGGGATGATCACGATCGACCAGCATGAGCGCGCCTGTCTGGGCCAGCATGTGGAGCCGACCGACCGGCAGAAGGATGTGGTCGTCGCACTCTACCGGATCTATGTTCGCGACCATGAGCCCGACGATCTGCTCGGCGGTGTGGATGGTGTGGAGGCTGATGCGGAGACTCGCGATTCTTTATATTGCGCTCATTGCGGTCTGCCTGCGCCTGGCCGGCCAGGCACACTCGGTCACGCTGACGTGGACGTGGTCGCAGGGCACTGGTGAGCCGGCGACGGGCTTCAAGGTGTATCGCAGTCTGACGCAAGGCGGGGCCATGACGCTGATCCACACCATCACGAACACGACGACGCAGGTGTACGTGGATACGGCGGTGCAGGCCGGGCACAGCTACTGGTACGAGGTGAAAGCCTACGATGCTGGCGGAGAGAGCGCGCCGAGCAATATAGCGCCAGCGACTATCCCGGCTCCGCCGCCGCCAGTTCCACCTGGCAATCTGGTGGCGCAGGTAAATTAATTGAGAGTCCTTAGCGGAGGCGAGGGATCTAGCGGCTGATTGTCGTACAAAGCCGCAACGCCCGACGCTGGTCGGCAGTGAATCTGGACGAGTAACCGTGGGATTCGAGCAGTCGAAGCGT
>Ga0066903_100000010_pt1 | contig 65482 bp, 94 predicted proteins | sample PanSoiMetaGPlot1_FD_67491 | JGI IMG/M metagenome (GOLD analysis project Ga0066903, IMG submission 67491) | Tropical forest soil microbial communities from Panama analyzed to predict greenhouse gas emissions - Panama Soil - Plot 1 (version 2) | ecosystem: Environmental > Terrestrial > Soil >... | reverse complement strand
TCCGTGGGCTCGTCCTCCTCGTCGTCCTCGAGGAAGTCCTCGGCGTGCGCGGGGAGCTGGTCGTGCTGAGGCAGCAGCCCGAGGCTCCGGGCGCTCCAGACGCTGACCGGGTGCGCCGGGTCGCGGCCGGCGACGGCGCGGGCGACCCCCTCGGCGACGAACGTCACCTCGTAGATGGCCGAGCCGCCGAAGAGGCGGGTGCTGAACGTGCCGTCGGCGAGCGGGATGTCCACGCGGCACATCGGGGCGCCGGCGAACATCTCCTCGGACACGCGGCCGGCCACCTGGCGATGGCCCATCAGGGCGACGATCGCGTAGCGGTCGGGCGGGGGCGTGGCGACGGGTCCCACTACCGCACCTCCAGCCGGACGAACGTGAAGATGGCGTCCCACGTCTTCTCGCAGGCGCCGCAGCTCCACTTCTCGTGGGTCTCGAACTGGCCGTCGGGACCATACGGTCCCGTGTCGGAGTCGAGCGAGTCGATGCTGTCCTCCTCGTCGCAGAACGGGCAGGGATCGTCGATGGTGGCGTATTTGGCCAGGTCGGGGGTCGTCTCGTCAGGCACGAGTTCTCTCCTCTTCGTCGATGGTCGGCGCCTCGCCGGAGCCGGGCCCGGTGACCGCCCGCAGCTCGGCCTGGCGCGCCTCCCTGATGACCTCGGGCGTCAGCGACGCCATGCAGCCCTGGCGGAAGCAGGTCACGACGCTCAGCCAGGGCTCGGTGGCGACCCGGCCGTCCTCGGACTCGCCAGCGCGGGCGAAGCAGATGACGACGCAGTCCTGGCCTTTGCGGATGGTCCGCCGGCACTTCATGCAGCGGAGGGCGGTCATCTCGGGTCCACCAGGACCGCCTCGCGTTCGACGCGGTCGACGTTTTCGGCGCAGAGGGCCAGCGCGTTCGCGTCAGCGACGAGCGCCGTCCACACACGCTCCGGGCGGGTGTCCCAGGGGTAGATCGGCTCCACGCCGCTGGCGACCATGTCCAGGGCTGCGCGCAGGTCCGCCAGCCGCCAGGACCACCACCGGTAGCGCTCGGCGTACGCCCGATGCGCGTTCTCCACGCGCTCCTCAGGCGTCCCGACGTAGGCCCGAAGCTCCAGGTTGTCGCCGGTCACGATGGCGCAGCGGCAGCCGCACCCGCAGACCGGCCAGGCGGGCCCGTCGAGGGGATGCTCCCGGCCGCAGTTGCCGCACAGCCAGCGCGGATTGGTGACCTCGACGGGGAGCGGGAGCGGGGTCGTCATGCCCCGTGCTCGCAGCGGCCGATGATCCGGGTTATGCGCTGCTCCTCCCATCCGTTCTCGGCCCAGGCGAAACGCCTCTCGCAGCAGGGGCAGTACATCCAGTCGTCCTGGCCCTGGTTGAGCAGCACATCGCACCGCGGGCAGTTGCCGGCCTGGATTCGCTCGACCTGGACGCGGTAGCGGACGTACGAGCGCTGCCGCTCCTCGGGCGGCTGCTCGTGCTGGCGGCGATGGAGGGCGGTGGTCATCTCGGGCGCCTCTCGTCGAGATAGAGCACCAAGGCGAGCAGCGCCGTCCCCAGCAGCACGACAGGGACCGCGATGGCCAATGCGACGAGGGCGTCATGGGAGGCGGGCATCACGCCGCCAGCTCCTCCACGCGCACGATCGCCCCCGACCACTCGCCCCAGTGCTTCTCCAGGGCGCCGTACCGCACCACCTGACTGTCGTCGCGCCAGACGCCAGCGTCGGTCATGGCGTCCTCCAGGCTCCTGGCGAGCTTGGACAAATCGGGGACCTGTGTGTGCTCGCGCGGCGCGCTGGGACGCAGGCCGCGGGCGCCGTAGTGCGACTTCGGGCGTGCGAACGAGAACCAGACGGACACCAGCACCGGCCCGGCGATGCGTTCCCTGCCCGCCATCGCCGCGTTGGCCGCGAACGTGACCGCCGCCCGCCAGTCCTTCAACAGCACGCCGGAGGACTCGACGAGGATGACGCGGCCTGTCTTGGTGCGGCCCACAGGCTTCTTCGAGCCCTGCGGGCGCGGGGTGCCCAGGACGCGGAACTCGATCACGCGCGCCTCGGTGGCGATGCGGAGCGGTTCGGTGGTCACGTCTCTCCTCGGAAGCACTCCAGCGCCGCCTCAGGCGATGCGTGCCAGTGGTCGGGCGAGCAGCCGCCCGTGTACCCGTTCTCGGTTTCCCAGCGCACGCCGGCGTGAGAACCGCCGTCGTAGCCGAAGGAGCCGTCGCAGAAGTGAGGCGCCATCCGCAGACGCATTACCTTCGCCTCGCTCACAGCCCCCTCCTGAACGCCTTCCGCGGCCCGAGCCGCACCCGCAGGAACCGCCGATGCCGGCCCTCGAGCCTGGCCAGGCGCAGCCATTCGAGCGGGGTCAGGTCGCGCGCGAGCAGCGAGCAGGACAGCGTCAGCCGCTCGGACATATCGGCCCGGGTCCAGGCGCGGGAGACACGGCTCACAGCGGGTCCAACTCCAGGCGCAGGCGGTAGCCGAGCGCCAGTGCGTAGTCGGTGACCATCGAGAGGCGGCCGACATGCCTGCGAACCTCCAGGCTGGCCACAAGTTGGCGGGAGACGCCCATTCGCTCGGCCACGCTCGACTGCGACAGGCCACGCAAGTTGCGCTGATAGGCGAGTTCGGCGACGACTTGGTCGAGCGTCATCCCAGCCCCCTCATCACGAGCAGCGCCACCCCGAACGCGACCATCGGGCCCACAAGGACCGCGGCGATGAACACCCGGGCGGCGAGCCCGACCTGCTGCGCCGCACGCTCGCGCTCCTGGCGCTCGGCCTCGGTGAGCGGCGTCGAGAGCAGGCTCACGGCTGGCCTCCGTAGATGACCGCGGCGCACAGCAGGACGAAGACGCTGAGGATGAGCACGCCTATCGTCAGGCGCATCGCCGATGGGCTCATCGCGTCACCCCGCGGAGGGCGCCGGCCGAAGCCGACGCCCCTGGGGATGCGGGAGGAAGGTCAGGAGAAGAGGGACCCGGCCCGCCGGCCGGGCCCCTGCCGGGATCGAAGGAGGAAGCTGTCATCGTCGTCCCTGCCCGATGCGGCGCAGGGCATCCAGAGGGACGGGGCGCGGCTCAGCGGCCGTGTGCTCCGCCTCGCCGACTCCAGGCCCGGGAACATGGTCGAGCCCTGCCCCGTCCGTGGGGACGTGTCCACTCGCCCCCGGGCCGGCGTGCGCACGTCCATCCGCCGGCGGGGGAGCGTCCGCGGAGGCAGGCACCACCGGCCCGGAGCCGGGGACGACGCCGAGGTAGCGCAGCCGGCAGGCCTCCTCGGCCGCGTCGGTAGCAGCTTGGCCGAGCCAGGCGTACGCGGTCACCGCGCCACCTCCCTCGTCGCCACCCGCGTCGTGCACAGCGGCAGCGACTGCGGGTCCAGGTGGCGCGCCGCCGCGGCGCGCCCCTCGATCGCCTGCCCCGTGCCGAACTCGACTCCGGCGCCGACGACCAGCAGGGCCACAGCCAGGACCAGCGGCCATAGCCGCGGCCGCTGGTAGGGCCGGATCATCGGGCGCCGCCGCTCGGGGCGAGCCGGGAGAGGGCCGAAGCCCCCTCCCGGACATCTCCACCGAGCATGGCTGCGGGGATGAGGGCTGAGTTGCGGGGCTCCGACGCCCCGGACCGACCGACCCGCCCCGAGCAGCGTTGGGGCGCATGAGCTAGGACAGATCGGCCGGTCCGAGTGGTCGGTCCCGAGGATGCTTCGGCCCTCTCCGTGTTGATGCGCCCCATCGCGTGGTCATCATGACACGCTGCGTGGACATGTGCAAGCCCCCCTCTTGGGCTCAATTCCTGCCACAATCTGTGGCGGGGCCATGAGCAAATCGCCACACTCCGGGGTGGTGCGATTCCTCCTAGCGGCGCGGCAGGCCGCAGGCGGAACCGCACCCAAGCTCGCGGATGTCCTCGCGTCCGAGCTTGGGTACCGTCCGATGGACAAGACGGTCCGATCCTGGATTCGTGGCGAGCGGCACCCGGACGCCGAGATCGTGCTTGCCGCCCAGCGCGCCCTCGCGGCGAGTGGGCTCAGTCTCGACCAGATCGCACTCGAGGACACTGACCAGCGCCCCCTACAGGTCCAGATCCAGGAGCTTCAGGCCATCGTGATCGCGTTACACACGGCCTTGAACGAGCACCTCGCCTCCCACGGCTATCCGCCCGTGGAGATCGAACTCCCCGCCTAGCTCATCACCCTGAGCGCTTCCTGGAGCCAGCCCACGACATCCACGCCTGCCACCCTGAGCATCCGCAGGGCCACGTCCGTGGCCACCGGGTGCACCCCCGCCTCCGCCGCCCGGACGGCGGCGCCCACCAGCCCCGTCCTACGCGGGACGAGCTGGGCCACCACCTCGGCGAACTCCTCCGGGTCCAGGCCGGTGCGGTGCCGGCAAGCCGTGAGCAGCTCGGCCCAGAGCTGATCGATCGTCTTTCCCGGCACCGGTCCGGGTCGCAACTGCAGTACAGGCGCGGTCATGCTCCCCTCCGCCAATTGTCAGGTACCTGCTTACGACGACCCTTCCCCTGCCTGTTGCGAACCGCAACATACTAGAGACGCGCGAGCGTGTCTTTGTGTTCGGTCGGATGTCACGGGACATGTTGCAAACCACGAGGGACGTTTGCCCCATGGCTCGTGAGTTTGTATGCCCGAGTGTCCGGAAAGCAGAGCGTCGGACATACACAATTGGCGCGAGTACGCTGATCACGTGGAGACCGCCGAATCCACCTGGCTCGTCGAGCGCTGGCTGTGCGCCTGCGAGGGATGCGGCGGCCACCTGGCAGACGGCGTCTGGGTCATCCCCGGCCGCATCTGCCAGAGCTGCCGCTGCATGTGGCTCATTGAGGAGAGGCCAGCGAGTTCCATGGGCGCCGGGTCGCTCGCTGTCCGCGCTATCCCGGGGTATGCTCGTCCGCCGACGCCTGGTACGCACGGTGGATGGCCGAGTTGGGGCGGCAAGCGGCACAGCGGCGACGGATAGCGGACGAGTAGAAGGAGGGGCCAGCTCCCCTGCCGACCCCTCCAGAAGTGGGGAAAGTCCTACTCGGCATCGGGCGCGCTCAGGCGATCGGCATCCTCTTCGGCCTGCGCGCGCTGGCCGGGCGGGTAGACCGTGGTCACTGTCCCGCTCGGTGCCACCAGCGCCACGCCGTTGTAGGTCGCCTCTACCCGCCAGCGGCGTTCACGGACGAGCTCCTCGGCGCGCGCTCGGCAGGCCTCGCAGCCGATGGAGTCCGGCTGGCAGGTGAACCCGTTCAGCGCCCACATTCCCGGCATGGGGAGCCCGCACAGGGTCGCCTCCGCGTCGCAGGCGCCGGGGGGCAGCGCGTGCGGCTGACGGGCGACGAAGACCAGGCAGAAGCGCAGGCGGGCCCCGCTCATCGGGGCAAGGGGAGAGTGGCCGAGGCGGTGGTGACGATCCCCGGCCCCTCCCCAGGGCATGAAGCCGATGAAAGGCGGGGCGGCGTTACGACCCGGTGGCCGCCCCTGTCGCTGACCGAGCCGCTCGCGATCACGACGCCCCTGCAGCGCATGCGTTCAGCATGCGCCGGCGGACTTCAGCGAGGACGACACCTGTGTCGCCGACCAGGCGACACAGGTGTCACAAGATGGCGGAGATGGCCTCGTCGAGGTCGCGGACGCGCGGTTCGTCGCTCCAGCGCACGAGGTGCCGCCGGCGCACTCCCTGCACCCGTCGGGCGGCCTCGGGGTAGCCGTGCTCCATGGCCAGGCGGAGTGCCTCGCCGAGGGAGCGGGTGGCCTCGTCCAGATTGCCGGCCTGCGCGTGTGCGGCGCCGAGGTCGGCCGCGAGCAGCGGTTGGTGACTCGGGTACGGCGAGCGGATGTCGCGCAGGGTCTCGATGGCGTCGCGCGCGCGGCCCAGCAGGTTGTAGGCGGACCCGGCATAGGACGACCACGACCAGGCTGGCCAGCGCCGACGCAGGCTGTGCTCGCGGATTCGCGAGGACTCCTGTGCCTCGGCGCCGAGCTCGAGCAGGCGGAGCGCGCTCGCGGCGTTCCCGACGAACGCATGCTCCTCGGCCGCGCGCAGGATGACCGGGACACGCAGCGTGAGCGGCGTCATATCCGAGGACAGCGCCATCGCCTCGTCCAGCGCCCGGATGGCTTGCTCGGGGAACCCACCGTCTCCGCCCAGCAGGACCGGGGAGAGCAGGTCGGAGCGGAGCATCAGGAGCAGAACCAGGGTGTCGTTGTCGCCGGCCTCACGGGCCAGCGCCTCGCCGCGGGCGAGGTAGTCGCGCATCTCGCGGCGGTGCTCGGCCATCAGGCTCACCCAGGCCGCTACGGCGTTGGTGCCGGCGGCTATCGACCACAGCCGCTGGGCCAGGCGTTCCGGACCCGGGTGCTGGTCGATGAGCGACTCCAGGACCATGAGGTGCTGCTCGATCTGCGGCAGCAGGAGCCGGGGCGGCTCCAGAGCGCGGGCGGCAGCGAAGTTCTCGGTGCGCGCCTCCCAGACGTCGAGCAGGGCATCGTCGAGCAGAGGCGTGGTGCCCTGCGGCTGGTGGGCGATCATGCGGAGCGCGAGTGTAGCGGGAACGATCGCCGAGACGGCCATGAACTCTCGGCGGTTCACGCGGCCCACGGTAGCACCGACCGGCAGAATCCGCATGTCGAAGTTCAGACCGGGCGTCCGGCCGACGAGCGCCGCGTGCAGGGCCGCGGCGGTGTCGACGTTGGGGTCGTGGCCTGCCTCGACTCGCTGGACCGTGCGCTGAGACACACCCGCACGCGTCGCCAGGTCGAGCTGCGACCATCCGACCCGCTCACGGGACTGCCGGAGACGGACCCCGTAACCATCCATCTTCACCACCTACTCCGTCCCGCCTCTCGGGCGGTCCGAGGGCCACGGTACCGCAAGGGGACGGGGACCGTCTAGGGCCAGGCAAGCATCCGTCGAGGTTTCCGCAGGGTTCCGGCTAGCATGTGCGGAGAGTGCAACTACCCTCGGCGCCCGACGAGATGGCGACCTGGCGAACCATGGATCAAGCAGCGGCGCAGCTCAAGATCAGCCGGCGCGTCATCACGCGCTGGGTCAGCGAGGGCCACATCCGGGCGTACACCCGACCGGGTGACCGACACCGCTACGTGGACATGGACGAGATCAAGCGATACCGCGAGCAGTACACGCCGGTCGAGCGGAGGAAGGAGGATGATGCCTGACCGCGGCGAGCTCGACCGTGCCCTCGACGACATCAAGGCCGGCAAGGGCCTGACGCCCGACGAGGTGCGCCGCGCTCTGGGTCGGCCCGCGAAGGAGCGGCAACTCATCGCCGTAACCATCCACGGTCACTGGACGCGGACGCCAGAAGAGGTCAGAGACATCCTCGATGCGGCCCTGCACGCCGCCGGCCTCTGTGGGTGCTGGGGTCCGGGGAACGGGTACACGATGTCGGTGGCGCTGGCCGAGGAGTAGTCCCCGGGAAAGCACCGGGGAAAGTACCCGATTCCCTACGCGAAAGTACACCGGGTATTGAGTTTGGTGCACGAGGCGGGGGCGCGGAACTACATCCCGGCGCCCGCGCCCTACCCGCGGATCGGCGCCGCCAGGAACTCGTCGATGACGCCCGGGGCCGACTCGTCGAGCCCGACCACCTGGAGCATGCCCGCATCGTCGAACAGCCCAGCCGTCCGGTAGCCATGGGCAACGAAGCTGACGCAGACGAACTTGCTCCGGTCGCCGAACAGGCCCCGGTAGTGGCTGACGGCTTCGACGGGGTGCACGCTGCCGGCCCAGCCCTCGTCGTCGGTGTAGACCACAAAGCCCTCCACTCCCGGCCGGTGCTGCTGGATGGCCCACATCATCGGCAGGGCACAGTTCGTGCCGCCGCCGAGCCCCCAGGATCGAGAGGCGGCCTGGACCGCCCCCAGGGTTTCGACCTGGGGGAAGCTGACCTCGCGGATGCCGGTGTCGAACGCGAGCACCGTGGCGTTCGGGTTCTCGCGCACCTGGAGGAACGCCATCACGGACGCCGCCTCGGCCGCCTGCATGTCGCCGCCGGTCACGTTCTGCTGCCACATCGACCCCGAGCAGTCCACGCCGACCACGAGCCGCTGGCGCGACTTCGGCCGCGCCTTGAACGCCGCGAAGAACCCGGCCTCCAGCGCGGAGACGATCTCGGGCACAGGCAGCCACGATAGCTTGCCCTTGGCGCCACGACCTGTCTGGTAGGTCCGGAGGGCGAGGTAGAGCGCCATGGGGTGGACGCGGGCGCGGGCAAGTCGAGCTCCGTCCGTGATCCGTTCGCATGCAAGCTTCGCGTGCTCCGACCCCGGCGCCAGCAGTCCGAGGTTCGTCAGCCGGCCGAGCTGGCGAATGGTGGCCATCGGCGGCATGGACTCGAAGAGTGCGGCCTGCACGGCCAGGTTGCGCGCAAACTGGGAGGGGACCGCCTCCCAGGGCAGATGGCTCTCGCGGACGAGGACGGCGAGCCGCGCCGCGTCCTCGCCGGTTGCGCCCATGGCGCTCTCATAGGCGTCGATGATCGGGGCGGCCGGACGCGAGTGCTGGCCGTGACGCGGAGACTTCTCGTTGCCGCCATGCTGGCGCTCCAGGATCCAGTCGTAGACCTGACCGTGCTGCTCGGTCGGCGCCTTCGGATGGGCCAGCCGCAGCATGTCGGCGAGCCGCCAGTCCTGGCGCTGGCCGTACTTCACGGCCTGGAAGGCGATGTCCTCGGCCGACTTCGACTCGAGCCAGCCCGCGACCGCTCGACGCGTCAGCGGACCCCAGCCGCCGAGGCCCTGGCAGGCGGTCACGAAGGAGGCCAGATGCGAGCCGGTGCGACAGACCTTCGGAACGGCCGTGGCGGCTGCGCGCCGGACCTCGACATCGCTCGCCGTCTTCAGGCACAGCGCCAGGGCCAGGATGGCCGGGTCGTTCTTCGGGGCCCGGCCTGAATCGGACACGGCGGCGATCTCGTTGACCACCTTGAGGCCGTGTCCGTCCTCCAGCAGCCGGTCGATGCACGTCGCCGCCTCGCGCGTCAACTCGCGCGGAGTAGCGTAGTAGCTGCCCTTGTCGGTGCCGAGGATGAGGAACCGCTGGAAGCGGGTCCAGTCGTCGGCCTCGAAGACGAATCCGCCGGCCCGGTTGCGGACCATGCCGCGCGCTTCGGGGATGGGCGCCGCCTGCGGCGTGGACGTGCCGAAGTGCTGGATGTAGTCCTTCACGATGAGTGCCTCCCTGATCGTGGTCGGCGCAGCGAGCATGTGAGCGGACCAGGGCGTTTGGTGCTCTACCAGACTGAGCTACGGCTCCGATGAGCCGCTGGGCTTCGATCCCAGGACAACCCCATTAAGAGTGGTAACCCCGTTCCATCCGGCCCGCTGCGCCTATTCGCTTTATAAGGACGAGCATGTCCATGGCCGGCGGATGCGGCTTGCGCCACAGCAACCTAAAGCTGGTAACCGTCGGCCTTCCGGCCCGTCCGAGCCAGACTATACACCCGAACCGATGCCACACAGAAGAAACCCCGCCGCCCGAAGGCGACGGGGTCCCGTGAGAGAGAGGGTCGAGCTGAGCTACGGTTCCGCGGCCGTCGAGGTGGTGGCCGAGTAGCCATAGTGCTGGGCGATCGTGCGGCGGACATGGCGGCGGATCACGACGTGGTGCCACAGGAGCAGGCCCCACCCCGGGACGGCACAGAGCAGCGCCGCCCACAGATTCGGGACCACCTGCGGCCACGTCTGGCCGACGTAGCCGGCGACGGCCGCCCAGATGGTGGTCATGCCTGCACTCGCACGACCATGCTGCCATTGCCGCCGCGGACGAAATCGCCGAAGTCGTCCCAGGGGACGGGCCCGGGCATCGGCAGGCCGTCGCCGGCGCAGACCTCCGCCACCTCGCGCACGGCCTCCAGCACATTCGCGATTGCCTCATCGGCTGTATCGCCCTGTGATGCGATGTCGTGCATCGGGGCGAGGCTGGCCCACTGCCGGGTAGGCGCGTCATAGACGGCCACAGCGGAGGGGTAGGTGGTCACCCGCCTCCGCCTCCGCCGCCAGAGATGCCGGGCATCACCCGCCGCCCCCGCCGCCCCCGGTCGCGATGCCCACCGTCACCCGCCCCCGCCGCCGCTGCACACGCCCCTGGCGATGAAGATGGTTCGGGTCATGGTGGTCTCCTTCACTTGGGCGCCTGGAGTGCCTGGGTGGCGAGCGTGGCCTTCATCTGGCTGACACCATAGGCGCCGCCGCCGAGGCCAGCCAGGCCGCCCGTCATCAGGCTGACCGCCATCTCCTTGGCGAGCTGGTGGCCCCACTCCACGTCGTAGAACCCGGCCGCGGCGCCGAGCACGCAGGCGAGGGCCGCCAGGCGGCCGGCGGTCAGGAGGTTGCTCAGGTTCATGTCAGCCTCTGCCCGGAAGGTCGGGCGGCGGAGTGCCCGGAGGGCCGGGCGTCGGGGTTGCCGGGACGGGGGTGAATGTCGGCGTCGGCGCGGGGACCGCGGTCACGGTGGCCGCCGGCGAGGGGCGCGCTGGCTGCGGGGCGGGTGGCTGGCGGCAGACGCCGAGCAGGATCAGGGCGAGCAGGACCAGGAACGCGATGCCGCCCCCGGCCGCGGCGGCGCGGCGGGTGTCGGCAGCGTGGCGGTCAGGCATGGGCGAGCTGCTTCACGTCCATCTGCTGCTTGAGCTGGACGTACGTCGACAGCCTCATGCGGCCCGAGCCGTGGTCGCCCCACGAGTCGCCCCACGAGTTCTTGAACCGGACGACCGAGGCGTGCGGGTCGCGGTCGTCCCACGCCTCCAGGGCCTCGAGGTAGATCTCGTGGCCACCGACGACCTGCGAGGACCGCCACGACGGATCCGCGTCCACGAACCCGTCCGCATCCGGCTGGACCCACGCCTCGAACCAGGGCGTGCCGAGCATCACGCCGCCGCGCTGGAGGAGGTGGCCGACGCCGCGGAGGGTGATGGCCCACGTGTAGCGGTGAACCAGCTCGGCCGCCTTGAGGGCCCGGCACACGCCGAGTCCGCTCGAGCCGCGGTCGTTCGGCGGCCACGGGCCCGGACTGCCGTCGTGCAGCGTCGCCTCGTGGTACAGGTCGCGCGCGAACGTCTCGTCCTCGGCCGCATCGGTCTGACTCAGGTTGACGTAGTCCAAGTGGACCGCCGACAGCCCTGAGGCGCCAGCGAGCGCGGCCAGGGCGTACGTGCCGGCGTTGCCGGTGCACGAGCCGAGGTTGCCCTGATCGAGGACGGGCAGCGGCGAGACGTGTTCGGCGGGGCGGATGGAACCGTCGAGCTGCCGCAGCTCGGCCTCGATCGTGTACGCCAGCGAGCGCGCGTCGAGATGATGGTGGCGACCGAACCGGGGGAGGCCGTCGCGGATGACCTCCTGGTAGACATGGCGAAGTTCGCCGTTGGTTACGAGCATGGGGTCTCCTCCACTACAGGAATGAGATCAGGAGGTGCGGCGGGCACCGGTAGTGGCAGCGCCCTACCGCACCGCCTGGAGGTCGAGCTACGCGCTCGACACGGCTACGTCAGTCCGGGTCGCTCGGCGAGCGGCTGCGCAGGCGATGCCCGTCGACCACATTCAGCGTCTGCAGCGCGATGACGGTGCCCTGGATCACCAGGTAGGCCATGCCGAACAGGAGCGCTAGACCGTAGCGACTGGGGAGCGGCGGCGGGTTGAGCGCAGCCAGTAGGCCGAGACCGCCGAGGATCACGTGCGTGATCGACACCGCGATCCCGTCGCGGATGCCGACGGTGGCGTGGAGCTGGAACCAGCCGTTGCGACGCTGGGACCGCGCCACATGGCGGTCGATCAGCGACTGCCATGCGATCAGGATGCCGAGCGCGACGCCGGACAGCCCGAGTGCCACCGACAGCAGGTCCACGACACGGATCAGAATCAGCACTCGGTCTCGCCCTGGTCCCTCGGTCGACGGGTCATCAGCGCCTGCTCGGTCTCCATGTAGGTCAGGCGAGCATGTAGCTGCTGCGCCCGCAGCGCGGCTCGCGCCAGGGCTGGATCCGGCCGATGCGGCGGGTCGGGCTCAGGCATCTCGGGGGCGACCCTTTGCCGGCGCCATAGCCGAGACAGCCGTGCCCACATCAGTGCGAGCCAGGCGGCCCGAGCTGGATACCGAGCTGCTGTTCCGCGATCACCACCGAGCGCTCCGCTGTGTTGCCAAGCCCGAGCGCTATCGTTCTCCACGCCTTCTTCTCCTCTCGCTCGTTGTCCAACTCGCGCTGGCCAGCGCTCCTGACCTCCTCCAGAAGTCGGCGGTGAGTCGGACCAGGAATCCACCACTCACGAAACGAGCCGTATGCGAGCACCACGACCGCCAGCACCAGGACGCCGACGACGCCCCCCGTGTTGACGAGTTGTGCGATCTGCTCAATTTCTGCGATGGGCACCCCGGCTCCTCGGGCGTCCGCTCCTGGCTACCCGGTCAGCTTGCTGCCGATGCCCGCCACGACGTCGGTGGCCACGGTCAGCGCGTCGGCATCGGACAGATGGGTCGTGAGCGGGTGCTTGAGCAGCTCGGCCGCGATGCCGGCCGCCAGGCCGGTCGGGTCGACGACGCTGCCGCCCTTGAACGCCAGCACGGCCGCGAGCGTGTCCGACCACACATCGTTCAGGCTCTCGCTGGGCGGGTTGTCGTTCTTCGCCGACGTCGTCATCGTCGAGAAGAGGTTGTCGACCTTGTCGAGCAGGCGGTGCTGCTCTTCGGGGGTCAGGGCGTCCAAGAATCCACCTCCTGTGGTGCCGCCGACGGTCAGCCGGCGGAGCTGGGTGATGTCGCCGAAGAAGCGGTTGGCGTCCACCGGCGCCGTGAACCCCAGCGTCGGGATGGCGTCGTACTGCTGCATCGAGCAGGCGAACGGGAGATCCCCGTTCGATGTCGGCCAGGCGAACCAGAGCGGGGACCGCGTGAGCAGGTCGGAACCCACGATGCCGCGCGTCTGCATCCAGTACTCGTAGCTGTAGAACCAGACGTGGTAGCCGCTCAGCAGCTTGGCGCAGTGCAGCTCGAACTCGTCGCACCAGGCCAGCGAGCCGCCGGCGCTCTCGGCGTCGTGGCCCAGGATCCATCCGTTGCTCGGGTTGGCGACGTTCAGGAAGAACTCGGCCGCCCAGTCGGGCGGATCGCCGAGGTCCGGCCGGCTGAACGTGTAGGCGCCGGGGACGAACCCGCCGGCCAGCATCTTGGCCCGGTGCTCGTACCACTTGGGATCGATATAGCTCGACTCCGTCGCCTTGGCGATGATGCCGGCGATGCCCGCGGCGCGGGTGGCCGCCGGGTCGGTCCACGTCTGGTAGCTGGAGATGTCCCGGAGCTCGAGCGTCATCCGGCCTCCTCCGGCCCGTTCTCGCCGACGATGTAGAGGGTCTTGGGGTCGACCGGCCCGCCGGCCGCTAGGTCCGGGTGCAGCTCGCGGTAGGCGTCCTGCGCCGCCACCACGACCGCGTCGTGCAGCCGCCGCGCGAGCTCGCAGGCGTTGACCACCCGCGTGGCCTGCCGGCACTCCTCGCAACCGTCGCGGTGCCCGTCGAGCACGTCCTGCGCGGCCAGGACGGCCGGGGCCTGCATGTGGGCGTCGAGGGGAGCGGTCACGGGAAGTTGACCATGATTCCGGCCGGCGGCTGATAGCCGAAGGTGAGGTTGGAACAGCCGGGAGCGACAAACGGTATCGATGCGGCCGGCCGCAGCCGCATTTCGATGGCCCGCCGGATGAACACCGAGACGGGCTCGCCGTGAGCCTCGGCCGAGCGCTGCAGCTCGTCGTAGAGCTCGGTCGGCAGCCTGAACGAACAGGGCTTCTCTCTCACGGTAGGCACCCTCCTGGGGATGGCGGCAGCGCCTGGGGCGGCGTGCGGATGGGGTTGCCCGGCGCGCACGTCGGCGCGGCCAGTGCGGGCAGGGCCGTCGGCGAGTGCACGGGCGGCGGGGTCGGGCTGCTCAGCGCCGGCGCCGGGGCGGCCTGGCCGCAGGCAGCGAGTACGGCGGCGAGCAGGACGAGGGGGAAGCGCATGGGACGGATCTCCTACTCCCGGGACCCGGACCCGAGGTGTATGGTGGCGGTCTCAGCGACCGGAATCGACCCGGGTCGCGTTCGAGGGGGGAGAGGCATGGCACGAGCGAGACGATTGGTGATGGCGGCCCTGGTGATGACGGCCGCGGTGGTGCTGCTCAGTGGCGACGCTGGCGCGACGCGGCCGGCGCCGATCCGGCCAGCCGCGAGCACGCTTGATCTGGCCAATGATCCGAACAACTGCGCCGCGGCGGGATTCCGGGTGCCCGCTGGCGACATCTGCCGCTATGGGGTCGCGACACCGGGCTAGCGCGGCTTGTACGTCGTCGACAGGTAGTCGAGCGCGCGCTTGATGGCTTGGAGCGGAGCCTGTGGCAAGCGTGATTCCGGGAACTGCGTCAGATAGTACGTCACGACAGCGCTGGCCTCGCTGATCGTGTACCCGACGATCATCGCGGACTGATGGTCGATGACGTAGGTAGGGACATGCACTTGGACGGTGTCCCACTCACGCGGACCCCAGCCATTGTTCGCCTTCAGCAGCTCGGCCGTACGGGCCACGGCGAGCTGCACCGCCACCAGCGGGGCCGCCTTGCGTGACTGGATGGCCTTCGCGTAGAGCAGAAGGAACGCGAAGCCGATCGGCCCCACGTCGGCAGAGGTGTCCGTCAGGACCATGTCGCCCGCCGCGCCGATCCGGCCCCAGGTGACGGATCCGCCCGAGTCCGTTCCCGGCACACCATTGACCTTCGCATCGGTCCCGTAGAGGTCGGCGATGTTCTGGAACGTCGAGCCCTGGGCCACGATGTTCACACCTTCCTCGAACACGACCGACGCCGAGTAGTCGGTGCCCGGACTCGCCGTATAGTCGAGGGAATCCGCATTCGCGCCGGCGCCAGGGTTCTTCCGAAGGGCGAAGCCATCGACGCTGGCGGCAAGCGTCATCATGTCCAGGTGCGTGGCCTGATTAGGGGAGAGTTCGGACGCGATCGATGCTGCGCTGCCGGTGTTGATGGTGCCTAGCGGGAACCGGGGTGTGCCCCAGGCCGACCCAATTGACGGACCGTTCCGGCCGTGGAACTGGATGCGATTCACGTAGACCGCCGGTGAACCGCCCGTGCTCGCCGAGAACCGGAGGCCGATGCGACCACTAGCGGGAACGGTCACGCCCTGGATGAGCGTGTTGGCGTCCTGTCCGTTGATGGTGATTCGTACCTCGAAACGTCCTGCATTGAAGTAAATCGAGGCGAATACCTCGAACGAGAACGGGCTTCGGACGTTCTGGAGGATGGTGTTCGTGCCGGCGCGGAGCGTATAGGTCCCGGAGGACTTCGTGTAGATGGTGGCCGTGACATTGAATAAGCCCGCCGTCGCCGTTCCCGCCAGCGCCACGAGGAGCAGGACCCCGTTCTGCCACGTGGAGTCGGACAGCAGGATGATGCTCGCCTCGCTGACCGTGGCACCAACACCCGCCGTGCCGGCCACCATCGAGCCGTGGATGGACACCGTCGAGAAGGCGTACTGCGTGGTCTTGTTCCAGCTCGTGCTCGTCAGCGCATATGCATCGGTCGGCTGAAGGCTCGTACTCGTCAAAGCGGGCTGCCCGGCGACCGGATCGCTTGAGGTGAACGAGAAGTTGCTCAGCGTGTAGTCGCTGCTGGTGTGCCCGCTACCGCCTCCATTCCAATTGGTGAAGTCGTCGTCCCAGATGACCTCTTGCGTTCCGCTGAGTGCCTCAACGATTTCGTACCCATGAGTGGGCAAGACGCCCGTACCGGGGGCGGCCAGCACTTCACCGGGCATCAACTGCGACTGCTGGAGCCACAACAGCGTATCGCTCCCGCTGAGCACCCACTGGGCGCCGAGCGGGAGATCCATCTTCGTTATCACGCCGCTGAGTACGGGCGTGCCCGCCACGGCATCGCCGTTGTACCCCTCTACCTTGAGTCCGATCCCCTTGTTTGCGCTGCTCAAGATGGCCTGATATTGCGCGGCGTTCACCTTGAACTCCTCGCTGTAGGGTGCCGGGAGTTGGATCGAGAAATCGCCGATCGTCGAGGAGCCCGGGTAGCCCGCCAAGAGCGCGCGGACGGTCCAGGTGGACTGGTGCAAGTGGTAGAGGTTCGGGACCACGACTGCGCCCGAGTTGGGATCCAGCAGGCGATAGGCGAGTCGAGGCATGACGAGCTCGGATGGCATCCGTCAGCCCCTCGCCCAGCTCGCTCTCAGGTCGAACGCCCATTGGCTCCAGATGTCGCCCGGGAAACTGTCCGTGCCGAGCGTGGCACTCAGGATGGGCAGCAGGCATGCCTCGTCCACGAAGAAGTCTGTACCCAGAGTCCCGCTCGTGACCGCGCGCCACTGCATGTTATGGCCAGCAGTCGGCGTGATGGGACCGCCGATGGCCAGCGTCACACCGCTCGCGCTGGTCGTCGCCGCCTGCGACAGGACGATGGTTGTGGCGTTTGTCACCGACGAGATGGTGGTGCCAGCCGGGATGCCGATCCCGCTGATGGCCTTCCCCGCGTCGGCCGTCGAGTTGAAGACGGCGGTAGCGCTCGTGACTGTCGTCGTGCCATTAGTGATGCCGTCGGTGACCACTCGGCGGTTGGCGAACACCCAGACGTAGGACGTCGAGAGCTGGCTTGGAGCGAAGACAGTCGAGGCGCCCGAGACGAACGCTGAGGAGGTCACGTCCCACAGGCCGCACTGGAGCTGGGCCGTGGAACTCGCGGCACTCGCGACCTTCATCCGGAATGGGACGCCGTACTGGCCGGCTGTCGGAACCCACGATGTCCCGAAAAGGTCTGCGTTGCCCGTCGTCGTACCGCTCGCGACCTTGGCTGCGGCATTATTCGACTCGTTCGAGGTCGTGACCGACGACCATCCTGTACCTAGCGCTCCGCTCTCGGCCTCTGCCTGAAGGTTCGGCGTGGTCGCGAACGGCACGGCGAAGATGCCGTAGGTTCGGAAGCTACCAACGGCTGGGCCATTGGCATCACCGATTCCCAGCAGGGTCGTATTTTGACCCAATGGCTGACCAGCACTGGGCGCATTCTGGTACAGCCAGCCCACGATCGACTGGTTGGCAGTCGTGCCGATGCCGATGCCGGCGCCGATCGTCGATGACGGCGTCAAGCTGGGCGTACTGTCCACGACGACATCCCCCACTGCCGACTCGTTGGCGACGATCTTGATGGCCGTCGCCAGAGACAATTCGAGGCCGCGGCTCCTGCTGTTGGTCTCCATCAGCGGTTGCCACTCCACGCGCGCGTCGTAGTGACCAGCCAGGAGTTTGATGCGGAGTTCTGACCAGTTGCCGGCGGACGTGTTCGTCCGTATCCGGATGCGCGCTTCCTGGAGGCCGACACGGTCGAGGTTGATTTCGCGTAGAGTGCCGAGGTTCAGGCTGACGCTGTCACGGTAGTTGAGAGAGAAAACCTGCTGCCAAGCTGGCGTGCCGAGCTGCGTGTTCCAGCAATAGACGCTCGGCATGGCGGATTGGCCCGTCTGGAACAGCAGCAGGAGAAGGCCATTGGTGACGATGCAGTCGCCGGTCCAGTTGTGCTGAGTGCCGTATACCTGAACCCAGTTCGCATGCGAGAAGCCGCCCGAGGTCGGGACCGGGTTGCTGGCGGTGTTGATCGTGTCGAAGACCCGGACCATGCCGGCGAACAGGCCAGCGATGGTGCCTGGGCGGATGAAGGGGACTGGATTCGGGGTCGAGTTCACCGAGATGGGCACGGTGCCCTCGCCGCCGGTCCGGCTGAGCTGAGTCGGAGCTTGGCCGGTGGAACCGAGCGGGAATGCCAGGAGTGCGGTGGCCGCTCCGGTGTAGGTACTGGCCAGGGCGCCGCCGGCGTACCATGTCGAGAGCGAGGAAGGAGTGGCGGGGGCAACCAACTGGGTGGTCATCCGGACCTTGACCAGCCCGCTCACCACGAAGTTCGCGTAGTCGGGCTGAACGTTCTCGATGATGTACCAGCTGTCGTGGGGAGTCGTGACGTTGTACTGGCCACTCTGTGCGGTTGCCGCCCACTGGATGAACACCGGCTGCATGTCCGGGTTCCCGGCGAGCTCCTCGAGCTGGCGTAGTAGGTAGCGAAGCGCGAGGTAGCTGCTGGCCCCCTGGCCGCCAGCACTCTGCCACTGCTGCGCCCAGAAGGTGACGTCTTGCTTCTCGACCGAACGCCCGCGCGGCCAGATGATGGTGCGCGAGCCCTCGATGAGCGCGTTGCCGATCACCTGGCCGAGCTGCGGAGCCGGGAATGGATGGCCGCCGCCAAAATCGAGATCTTGAATGACCACGATTAACCTAGGACATCCGTTATGATGTACGGATGGAATGTCCCGACTGCGGGGGGCCCATCCGAACGCCGGGCTCTAAACGATGCCGCCCCTGCAATGCTCGTCTCACCGGACGCCTTCGCAAGCTGACTGCGGTCAGTGCGGATGAGCGCTTCTGGGCGAAGGTGGACAGGAACGGCCCGGTGCCGACGCACCGTCCCGCGCTGGGGCAGTGTTGGGTGTGGACAGGCTTTGCAACCGAGGACGGCTATGGCCGGTTCACTCCTCAGCACGGAGACAGGAGCATCGGGGCGCACCGCTTCGCATGGCAGCTGTCGCGCGGGCCGATCCCGGAAGATGCATGGGTTCTCCACGACTGCGACACCCCTCCGTGCGTGAACCCCGCGCATCTGTTCCTTGGCGAGGCGGCCATCAACAATGCCGACATGCACGCCAAGGGCCGCCGCGGCAGGATCCTGGTGCCCACCGGAGACGACCACTACAGTCGCCGCGAGCCCTGGCGCTTGGCCCGCGGCGACAGACACGGTTCGCACCTTCACCCAGAACGGATGGAGCGCGGCACCGGACGGTATAACGCCAAGCTCACCGAGGAAGCTGTCGCGAATATCCTCAAGCGGTACACAGGGAAGCACGGCGAGCAGTCCGCTCTCGCCCGTGAATTCGGCGTCAGCGTGACCGTGATCAACCTGGTTGTCCGCGGCCTAGCTTGGCGCCACGTCTGATCACGTCGCGGTCAGCAGCCTGCTCAGGCGCGAGTCTACCGCCGCGGCGGTCGCGACCGGATCCGTGCAGCCGTAGAGGTTGAAGGTGATCTGGTAGCCGCCGGCGGGGGCGGCGGATGAGGCGCCCGCGCCGCTGCCCACGTTGACGCTCGCCGCCCCAGAGCCGCCGGTCATTCCACCCACCAGACCCCTCAGAGCACCGTGTGCGTAGCCAGCCCCCTGGGTGATCCCCAAGCCGATACCCTGCGCGATCGGCACGCCAACTTCAGCCGCCATGACCGCCGAGGGAGAGCTGATCCCAAGGGCCGCCTTGGCCCCGTCGAGCAGGCCGGAGGCGACGTTCTTGGCCTGCTGCACCGCCCATGAATCAAGGGCGAGCATCCCGTTGACGATGCCTCGGATGATGTCGCCGCCGAGATTCCAAACCTGGCCGGGGAGGGCGTTCCATTCACGCAGGAGCGCCACGGAGAATCGCACCGCAGCATCGAAGGCCTTTGCCTCCATGTCGGATGCCCACTGGTTCACACGCGGCAGGACTTGGCCGAGCCACACTCCGATCCGATAGGGCAACGTGACAAGTTGGACGGCGAGCATCGCGATGAACTGGAGCGCCATCCGGACGCCCTCGTCGATCATCTTGTTGGCCCACTCGAACGCCTTGACCGCCATCTGGACGGCCCAGGCGACGAACTGGTCGAACAGCTCGTTGAGCTTGATCGGCACGTAGGCCACGACGAAGGCAACCCAGTACAGGGGATGTCGCGCGAATTCGGCCCAGGCGCGGGATGCCAGCGCGCCGAGGCGCGAGAAGAACCCGCCGATGGCCGCTCCCGCCCCCGACAGGAAATTATGCACGGCCGTGCCGAGCGCGGAGAACGCAGCCCCGGCAGCCGTGGAGGCCGCCTTCCATGCGCCACCGAGGAAGGCGGCGATCTGGGACCAGTGGGTATACATCTCGTAGATTCCCACCGCGACCAAGGCCACGGCCGCGATGATGAGTAGTAGCGGCCAGGTCGCCGCGATGGTCGCCGCGGCCGCCGCCGCCATGCTGACTGTGTAGGCGCCGATCGCCACGACCAGCACGCTGCCCATGGCGATGGCAAGCGGGATGCTCACCTGCTGGTTCTTGCCCAGCCAGCCGACCAGCCCCTCGATCGCCCCCATCGCCTGGATGACGTACGGAATGAGCTTGGTTCCGAGCGTGATGGCGCCGGCCTCCAGTCCGTACTTCCACTTGTCGAGGTGCTGGTTCAGAGTCGCCTGGATCGACGCCCACCCGGCCACGTGGTTCCCGGCCTCGGTCGTCGCGCCGGACACGTTCTTGATGGCGTTGTTGGTGTAGCTGGCGTTCTCGCCGGTCAGCATCAGGGCCGTGCTCAGGGTGGTACTGTCGCCCGTGGCCGCCTTGAGTGCTGCGGTGTAGTTCTGGGCGATCTGGGCACCCGACTGCTGCGCCGAGCCGATTCCGTGGGTACTCGTCATCAGCGAGGCGAACTGGTGGGCCAGCCCAGCCTGCTCGACATTGAGGCCTTTCGCCGAGGACGTGAACTCCTTCAGGCTCATGCTCCCATCGATCACCGCAGCCCCGAGCTTCTGGACCGATGGCGGTAGCCCCTGGAGGGCAGTCTGCATCTGGAGAATTACCTGACCGCTCGGCCCCATGTCGGAGCGGATGCGGTCGGAGATCAACTGGAGCGTCCCGGCGAGTCCACGTGATCCGAGATTCGCCGAGAGGTCCCGGGCGTTGAGACCCAGCAACGCCAACTCCTTGTTCTGGGGCGCAGTTGTGGTCGTCAGGTGCTGGATGGTGTGGTCGAGGTCCTGCGTGGCCTGATCGGCCGACATGCCGTGCACGGTCATGCTGGCGACGTCGGCGATGATCTCGGTAAACGCGATGTGGGCGGCCGAAGCATCCGGCAGGACCGAGTGCAGGGAGCCGGTCATGCCCTGGAAGGTGGTCTTGCCCTGGCCGACCGCCGCGACCAGCTGGGAGGTCACCAGGGCCGCCGCCGAAGCCGGTTGGTGGTAGTCGATCATCGCCGATGTCACGGCATCCGTGACGACCTTGAGGTCGGCGCCCTCGGCCTTGGCGCCCTCGGCCGCCGCCCGTACGACATCAAGGCCGCCGCGAGCGAAGTTGTAGCCAGCCGAGGAGGCCACGTAGTAGGCGCCGGCGAGATCCATCGCCGAGTCGCCGACCTCGCCCGCCATCTGCAGCAGGCCGGTGCGAACCTGGCCGATGTTCGCCTGCTGCTCGCCGGCCGACGTCGCCAGGCGGTTGGTCGCCGCCTCGAAGTCGCCGGCCATCTTGATCGAGGCCGCGCCGATGACCCCCACCGCCGCCGCGGTCCCGAACAGGGCCACCTTGCCGACGCTGGCCAAACCGCTGAAGGCCGCCCCCATGCCGGTGGTCTCGGCCTTCGCCACGGCGCCGGCCTCGGCCAGGCCCGCCTTGAACTGGGTGGCGTTGAGGACGAGCGAGGCCACCAGTGGGGGCAGGTAGTCAGCCAAGTGGGCCTCCTGGTGCTACGCTCCCCGCCGGGAGGTGGCATGGGCAAGATCAGCAGGACGTTTGGGTGGCGGCCGGGCGCCAAGATCCGCGTCGAGTTCGATGGCGATTGGCTCGTCGTCCGGGGCACACTCGGCGCGCAGCAGGCGCGCGTGCCGATCGCGGATGTGGAGACGGCTACGGTCGATGTGACCGCCCTCGGCCAGGGTCCGTCGAACATGCGGCAGACGTTCGTCCAGCTCGTCGGCAAGGGCGTCGTGCTGGGACGGGCGGCCGTGAACACGATGGTCGGCCGAAGCGGAGCGGCAGATGAGGCCGCCGAGTGGATCCGCGAGGAGTTGGCCCGGAGACGGGCGGACTAGCCCATCAGCGCGGTCGCGATGTGCCTGCGCATGATCTCGGGGATGCGCGGCACGACCTGTCGGAACGCGGGCCCGAAGTACGGATAGCCCGGCGCGTCGAACACTCGGCCGAGTGAGTCCGCCCCCTTGAAACCTAGTTCAATGCGGCGCCCATAGATCACTGTAGGGCCGACCTTTGTCTGCCATCCGCCGATCCCCCACGGCGTGATCGGGTCGTGCGTGATGCTCCGCCGCAGCGTGCCAGTGACCACGTTCGGGCCAGGGCGCCCGCTCGCGTTCCGTTTGGCCACCTTCTCCAGTTCGCTGGCCACCTCCGCCAAGGCCGCGCGGGCCTCGATGGACGTGCGCTCGCCGACACGTCCCAGGGCTGCGGCGAACTCCTCGACGCCGGACCAGACGATGCTCATCCCTGCGCCTCCATCTCCCGGTAGTTGATCCGGACCTCGCGCATCCCGTCCGGGAGCGTCGCCGAGGTTTGGTCCGGGCCCCGTACCTTGTCCTGCTCGTGCTCGCCGACCACATCAGCGATGGCGAGTAGCCAGTCCAAGCGGAGGGCCGGCGCGTTGTCGATGTCGGAGAGGGTCAGGCCGAGGCGGAGGAGGGCGAAGGTGCGCCACTCGTCAGGGAGGTCGTCTGCGAGACCTCCACGGAGGGCGTTGCGGAGCCGTTGGAGCCCCCTCCAGGGGCTACCCGGTTTGGGTCTGCGGTCGTGTCGAGGTTCATCTTGCCCGCGAACGGTTCGACGGCCTTGCGAAGCGCGTCGATGGCATGCCCTGGTAGGTCGAGCAGGCCGTCGATCGTGACGTCCTGCGGGAACGACCAGGCCGCGACCAGGGCCACCGCCGTGTAGTCGCCTGCTTCGGTGAAGGCGTCCGCCTCGTCGTTGGTCATGTCGTACTGGAGCTGCAGCGACGCGGCCTGCTTCTCCGGCGTCGGCTTCCCGTCAGGACCATCGTTCATGCCCATCACCGCCCGGCCGCGCTCCAGGATCTCGGGGCGGATGCCGCGGGTGGCGCGGTGGATCGGCCGCCGCTGGCGCTCGGTGACCTCGGATGGGTCGCGGAGGACCGCGTGGTGGCCGCCGGGCAGGTCGATTCTCATGGGGTTGTCTCCGTGGCCGTGATGTTCTGCGCGGCCGCTAGCGGTATGTCCTTGAGCCCGACATACGCGCCGGCCGCCGTGCGCGCCTCGTGACGCCAGCAGACTGGCGCGCCCTTCTGCACCTGTTCGCCGAGCGCCGTCACGCCGTCGTCCTGGGCTGCGTACTTCGCCGCCTTCCCGCAGAGCGAACAGCGCGGTCCCGGCCATGCGGCGTCGCTATCGATTGCCATCAGATGTACGTCCCGGTGGCGATGTTGTTCCCCAGCTTCGCCGTCACTACGCCGAAGCCGCCCGACGCACCCACATCGGTGGAGTTGCCGACCGCCTCCCACTCGATGTCGTAGGCGACCCACTGCTTGCCGCGGTTCGGCTTCGCCTTCAGGTAGGCGCAGTTGGTCATGTGGAAGATGACCTGCTGCGACGTCGCGCCGGAGCCCTGGCTGAAGTTCAGGTCGAGCGATGGCTGCGTGTTGGTCAGCATCCGCGTCAGCTCAGTGTCGTCGGTGACGATCGCCACCAGCTTGCCCTTGCAGGTGATCTCGCCCAGCCACACGTTGGCGTACTGCTGTGTGCCGGTCAGCGCCGGGATCAGCTCCATCGTCCGGGTGATCGTCAGGTCGCCGTCGGCGATCGTCGAGATGACCGTGCCGCCGATGGTCACGATGCCGGTCCAGGACGGCGTCGGGTTGACTGTCGTGAAGGACTGCGAAGGCTTGGCAACCTGGACGGAGGGAACCAGGCCGGTGCCCTTGCTGGTGTGCTCCAGTAGCCCCTCGGCGGTGAACTTGACGGCCACCTCGTGCCACTGGTGCCCGGCATACTGCCGAGCAGGCGAACCTGCCGAGGAGTTGTAGAAGTCGGTCAGCGTGTGACTGGTCACCTGACCGCCACCGGACGTGCCGTTGTTGACGTTGATGACGTGCCAGTCCGGAGGGCCGATGACGAGGGTCAGGCCGCTGGCGCTGGCCGTGGCAGCCGCGGAGATGACCACCGTGGTGCCGTTCGTCACGCTCTGGATCACCGCGCCGGTCGGGATCGAGCCGCCGCTGATCTGCTTGCCCACGTCCCCGGCCACGAACGAGGCGGTGGCACTCGTCACGGTCGTGGTCGAGTTGGTCACGCCGTCGTTGACCGTCCGGCTGGTGGTCGTGGTGATGTCGCCCAGGATGCCGGCGAGCGGCCAACCGAAGGTGTCGGCGAAGACCGGACCCCCGATCTCGAACGCCGTGTTCTTGTAGCCCTGCACCTCGCCGTAAACCTTCGGGAAGGCACCCTTGAAGACCTCGACGGGCAGGTACTTGACCACGTCCTCGGGGTTGATGGTCTTGACGGGGAGGAACGCGGTCGGCGCCACCCCCGTGCCTTTTGAGGACTCCTTGGCGATGCCGAGGTATGAGAGTTGGGTGGACGCGGGCATCGCTTACTCCTTAGCGGGGCTCGCCGGGATGGCGGCGGCGGTCTTCTTGCTCTTCTCGGGCAGCAGCTCGAGCCGGGCGTGCTCGACCGGCTCCTCGGTCTCGACCACGTCGCCGGGGTACAAGCGACGTGCGATCGGCGGGACGGGGAAGTCCTCTTCGGTGGTCCCGGTGAAGCGGTAGCGGGGCATGGCGTAAGCTCCCGGACGGTGAATGACGTGCTCGTCGCGTTGGCGGTCGCTGTGCCCGTGGGAGCCTGTGCGGATTACTCCTGTTGGGCCTGCTCTGGCTCGACGAGAGGCACAGCTAGAGCGGCGGCTACGAGTCGGCGTACGTGACGCTGTAGAGCTGGCGGATGCGGAGCGTGAATTCCCAGCCGATGTACTCGACCGCCTCGTGCACCATCCGGCCGGTGTGGCCGTGGATGATGAAGGCGTCGATATTGATGAGCCCGCCCAGTTGCATGTGCTGGCGGAACAGCGCGGGGATCGAGTCGCGGAACGGCACCATGGCTGCGTACTGCGTAGGGAGGTCGTTGCGCCAGAGAAGGACCCAGATCGTGATGTCGTCCTGGTTGTCCTCGTTGCCCTGCATGAGCTGGCCAGCGTGCGCGGGCCCCATGGCATCGAAGCTAGACGGGTAGAGGAGCGCAACGGGCGGATCTGGAAGGGTCTCCGGCGGGATCGAGTAGCAACCGGCAATGCCGGCCACGCCCGTGTTGTCGCCGACCTGGAGGCCGCTGTAGAAGTGCGGGCTGCCGATCGGATTCGGCTGCGTCCCACCAATCAGCAAGCCGACCTTGTCGAGGATCGAGAGCAGGGTCGGGATCGGCACCTACCGCACCACGCGGCGCCGCCGTCGGTGGCGACCCTTGAGCTTCGCCGCGATCTTGGCCCGGGTCGCCGCGCTCAGCTTGTGGTGCTTCATCGCCTTCAGTCGGGCGATCAGCTTCGCGTGCGCCGCCGCGGACATCCGGCGGTGGAGGTGCAGCGCCCCCCGCTTCGCCGCCAGCGCCTTCATGCGGGCGCTCAGTCGGGCTCGGGCGAGCGCTGACAGCTTCCGGCGCAGGCCCTTCCGCCGGGCGGAAAGCGCCTTCATGCGGTCTGAGAGCTTGGCGCGGGCCGCCGCCGAGAGCGGCTTGTGCTTCTGCGCCTTCATCCGCGCGCTGAGCTTCGCCCTGGCCGTCGCGGACATCGGGTGGTGGACGATGTGGCCCTTGCGCCGCATCAGAACGCCCACTGCTTGTAGTCGTGCGCGAGCACGGTGGCCTCGTCCATCGCATTGAGCTTCAGGAACTCGTGCACGATCCCGGTGTTCGTGTCGCCGAGGGACTCCGCCCAGCCCGCCGCGCGTGCGCGCCACATCTTGACGGCCCAGCGGACCGTGAAGTCCTTGATCGGGTCTGGCACGACCGGCCAGCCCCAGTTCGCTGTCACGCTCGCGGTCAGGTAGCCGGGGATACTGGAGGGCAGGAACTGCGTCTGGGAGATCGGGATGTGGGCGATGTCGATCGCCTCCCACGGCCGTAGCTGCGTCGGGTCGGCGGACGAGTCGGCATTCCGCGGATTGCGCGGGTACAGGAAGTAGTTCGAGGGCGGCGCAATGCCGTTCCCCGAGAGCACGGTGACCCACTGGGCGAGCGGCTGGTTCTCGAAGTAGGCCAACTTGACCTGGATGGTCGTCGCCGAGGTCCCGGCCACGTGACCGAACGCGGTCGCCGTGACGGGACAGGTGAACGGGCCCGGGGGGGTGCCGGTCACGGCCCCGTTGATAGTCACCGTCTCCTGGGTGCCGGCCACGTCGAGGATGAGCACATCTCCCTGGACCGGGGCAGGACCACGAAGCAGCGTGAACGTCAGCGACGTGGCGCCGACGCTGACGGCACCGATGGTCCCGATCTTGCCGTAGAAGCGGTGCTGGCCGGTCTCGACGCTGGCCTCGCCGGAGCTGTCGAAGTACTTGGTCGAGACGCCGTCGGAGTAGAAGTACTGGCCCATCTGGTTGTCCACCCAGCGGCTCACCGAACTCAGGAGGAAGGTCGCGATCTCCTGGTTGACGGGCTGGTTCACGTCCTTCATGTAGAGCGCGAAGTCAGCCATCGTGCCATAGGCGGTGGAGGCCATGGGTCAGCTCCCGACTTTCTGGTGCTCGCCCTGACGACGATAGCGCGCCCTGCGCTCGGCCTGCCCCACTTTGCTGCACGGCCGGCATCGACATCCGTAGTTGCGGTAGCCGTTCAGGCTACCGTGGACATGCTCGGGCACGTAGCCCCCATCTCGCAGGGCTTTGCGGTACTCGCGCATCGCCGCCGCCTTCGCGGCACGGCAACAGATAAGGCGGCAGCCGTGGTTGTTGTAGCCCCCGAGGGTCGCATGCCAGGACTCAGTCACAGCGCCACCGCCATTCGCTGACGCAGCACTTCGATGCGGCAGGACGCCCGCAGCAGTCGGTCAGGCGTGCCGAGGTCGGCCCAGTAAACCGACGGTGGCAGGACGCGGTACTCCAGCTCGCCGCGCTCCAGATACCAGCGGATGACGTCGGCGATCTCCAATTCCCCCCGGGCACTCGGGCGCAGCGCGCGCGCCACCTCGCCGACGCGCCCGTCGAACACGTAGAGGCCGGTCACCGCCAGATCCGAGCGAGGGTCGGCGGGCTTCTCCTCGATGGCAACCGGGCGACGGTCCGCGTCCACCTCGAGGACGGCCAGCGAGCCGATGTCGTGGCGCGGGACCGAGGTCACGAAGATCCGCGCGCCGCCGACGAACGGTTCGCGCAGAAGCGTGTTCATGCCGTCGCCCAGGAACAGATTGTCGCCCAGGATCAGCGCGACTGGGTCTGTCGGTTGCGGATGCCCCTGGGAGTCGAAGTCGATGACCAGCGCCTCGGCAATGCCCCCTCGCGGATTCTTCTGCGTCAGAAAGGCGAGGCTCACGGACTCGTCGGCCAGTAGTTGACAGAACGTGCCCTGATCTTCCGGCCGAGTGATGACGTCCACTTGGGTGACGTCCATGGCCTGCAACGTCTCGAGCGGATAGGAGATCATCGGGCGGTCATAGACGGGGAGCAGGTGCTTGTTGACTACCCTCGTTAGGGCACCCATTCGCGAGCCGAGGCCACCAGCCAACACGATGCCGCGCATCAAATCGTCCGCTCTCCGTTGACCGGCGCCGCCAATCGGTGCGGGGCCAGTCGCACGACTGCGAGTGTATCCACGATCTCATCCGGCGCACTCAGTTCATCGACAGCTCGCGTGACCCCGAAGTCCCCTGCAGTGAAGCCGCCCCAGTCGCCATCGCGGAAGCCTGGCTGCGCCTCCCGGTCGTAGTCATGGAGAGCCATGACTCCACCCGGCGCCAGCAGCGGAAGCGCAAGTTCGATGTCCTGACGCACCGCCTCGTAGGAGTGGCAGCCGTCGACGAAGACGAGGTCGAAGCCGGGCTTCAGCGTGGGCAGTACATCCTCGAAGCGACCCACATGAACGATGACTCGATCCTCCACGCCATGGCTTCGCAGGTTGGTTCGGAACTGCGCGAGACTGTCGCCGTCCCCGGCCACGAGATCGCCTCGGTGCCAATCGACCGAATGGAACTCCGCGGCGACCCGCGCAAGGACGACAGTAGAGAACCCCAGGTGCGCCCCCATCTCCAGGACACGCTTGCCCTCGGCGAATCGCGCCAGTTTCCTGGCCTCGGCTTCGGTCATCGCGGTCGGGATGTCGTCCGGCAGCGGCGGGGCGGTGACGCAGTCGTGTGCAGGCCGGCCCCGATGAAGGTGTCTCACCCTGCCGTGGATGTGCTGGGTTGCGCCGCGTTCCAGCAGGTACTGCTTGAGCCAGCCGTCCACCCGGCACCAGTGCCTCGCCGGGTGCTGGTCGTCCGACCACTTCGCCGTGTCTGTCATCGCGTCAGGGAAGCGGGCGATGAGGTCCCGCGAGAACTTGGCGCAGCCCATCCCTGCGTACTCCCCGAAGGGCGGGTACTCGTAGGCAAAGGCGCACCACGGTTCGGGGCAGGCGGCGAGTTCGCGCAGCGCGCCCTCGTGCGGCACGATGTCCTGCTCCAGCGTGATGAACGACTCGCCCGCGACCCAGCGGGCGGCCATGGCGGCGTGGAGGGAGTGGTCGCCCAGCATCTCCGTGCGTACCACCGGCAGCCCGGACTCGGCGGCGGCGACCTCCGTCTCCGGGCGAAGGCTGCCCTCGACGTAGGTCAGCACGACGGGAACGGATGCGGCCGCGTCGCCCAGCGCCTTGACGATGGCCATCGCGTGCTCGGTTGTCGCCAGGTAGGAGTGCTGGTCCGACTGCCAGTCCCCGATGTGCTTGGCGACCATTGAGGAGTCCACGTAGACCGGGTAGCCCTGGCGGCCAGCCTCGACGCAGAACCAGACGTCGTGCCCGATCGGTCCCATGTGGTCGTAGTCGAAGCGGAACCAGGGGTGCGAAGGCGTCCACGGCCAGCGCTCGAACACACTGCGATGGATCGCAGTCGCGCCCATGCCGACGGTGTCCACGCGGTGCAGGCCAGCGCGGCCGCCGCGCTCGGGCAGCATCGTGCAGACCTCGTCGTATGTGAGACGGTGAAGACGCCCCTTGCGCCAGTAGCCGGGGATCGGCGCCTGGTTGTCCTTGGCGCGACCGAAGTACAGGCAGCCGTAGATCGGCACCTCCTCCGGTTCGAGCCTCCCGATGCGATCCAGCAGCCCCGGGGGCATCCGCATGTCCTGCTCGATGACGAAGGCGTAGTCCCACGTCGGGTCGCCCAGCGCGGCCTTGACCATGTCGTTCATGGCCAGGTCGACGGGGGCCATCTCGGTGACGGTGACGGTGGCGTACGCCTGGCCGGCCCGTTGGTTGTAGCGCGCGATCTGCTGCTGGAACTCCAGCCAGTGGATCAGGAACTTCGCGCTGACGACCCCGTAGAGCGGCAGGACGATCTTGATCCGGTTCACTGCACCCGCCAGCCGTCTGCCGTGCGCGAGAGGGTCAGTCGGATGTCGCCGCGCAGCGCGGGAGGCTGGGGCTCCAGGCCCAGGATATGCGTGATCGGCCGCAGGGCGGCTACGGTCAGCTCGTGCTGATCGCCGACCTTCATGGAACCGACGTGCCGAAGAAACTCGATCTGCGCCTCGGCCGCCTCGATCGCCTGCGCGATCTCGGCCGGCAGCTTGTCGGCCGCGGCTGTGATGTGAGACATGGGGACTCCTGTGCTCGGGCGTTGCGCGGGGCCCGGGCGCGAGGAGGGCCGAAGCCCTCCCCGGACGCCCGAGCAGGACGTGCTACTGGACGGTGTTGTCGACGCTGTCCTGAAGTCCGCTGAAGACCCAGACTGCCGACGTGTCCGCCGTGGTCGACGCGGCCGCCGACAGGGCGATGCGGTAGTACTGGAACTGGAGCTGCGCGAAGTGCAGCACCTGCATCCCGGCCACCGTGGTGTTGACGATGGTGCCCTTGTCGGCCGTCACCGTATTGGTGAACGAAGCCGACGTGGTCAGGTTCGACCCCTGGATGGTGTTGGTCACCGTCCCGGCCACGGGGTTGGCGCCGTCGCCAGCGGCCAGGATGACGAGCGTGAGGTCGGTCGCGGTGCCCTTGTTCTGGGCCGCGCCCTGGATGGTCGTGTTCGACGTCAGCCGAAGCTGGGTGTCGTTGAGGATCTTCTGGTTGGGGATCACGTTGCTCTCTCCTCCTCAGCAGTTCGTGACCACGTAGAACGCCTCGGGGTGGGCCAGGCCCACGTCGTAGCGCGAGATTCCGCGCACCCACGTCTGGTCGTTCTGGAAGGCCGTGCCGGCGACGTTGGAAGACACGATCTCGATGTCCTGGCGCTCCATCAGCACGACGTGCTGCCAGTCGCCGAAGAACACGTCGCGGGAGCCCTCGGTGCCGGCCAGGATGTTGGTCAGCACGAAGTTGGGGAGCCCCAGCAGGCCGTCCAGCATCGTCGAGCCGTCGAGCCGGTTGGTCCCCCGCATCGCGTTGATGCCCCAGTCGTACAGCGGCCGACCGTTGCTGTCCTTCATGGCCAGCACCTGGGGCTTGAGTGCCACCGGGCCGACGATGCCCGTGCACTGCGCCTGCGCAAGCGGGACGTTCGTTGAGCCGTTCAGGTTCTCGACGTTGTAGATCGCGTTCAGGAAGTCCTGGTACGTCGGCGACGTACCGGCGTGGCCGCCGGCAGAGGCGAACGCCGCGATCGAGGTCGTGCCCGACGGCGTGATCGAGGTCGAGCACACGTTGGTCGAGTTGAGGATGCCCACCGGGGCGCCGCCCTGGCCGTTGCCGATCAGGATCTGCTTGTCCCGATCGATGGCCATGTAGCGCGTCGCGTTGTTCCGCAGCACACCCTCGGCCGCCGGGTTCGAGTCCCGGATCAGCTCGTTGCTGATCTGGACCAGGAACGTCTGCTTCCGGGCAGTGAACGAGAGCTGCGCGAGCTGGGCCTGGCTGGCGACCAGCGCGGCGTTCTCGGCCGCGTAGAACACCGCGACGTTGGACGTCAGCTTGGGCATGCGCTCGATGCGCGTGCCCATGTTCATACGGCTGATCGGCAGCTTGCTCAGCGCGAGCTGCGGGTAGAGCTGGTCGATGAAGTTGGAGGACCACTCCTCGGGGGCGAGGAAGCCGCCGTCCTGGCCCGAGACCATGTCGCCCATGGCCTTGTTGGACAGCGCGAGCTGCTCGCACGCGTAGTAGTACTGCGACTCCCACGGCGCCCACCGCTTGAAGGCCGTGCCGCCCTCCAGCGTGTGCTGGGCGCGCTCGGTCGCGCAGGCCCACCGGGTGACGCTGAAGTTGTCGATGTCGCCGCGCGGGAACAGGTTGATGTTGAACCCGCCCTCGATCGCGGACTTGAACGCCTCTGTGCGCTCGTCGCCGGAGAAGCCCGCGAGGTTGCCGCCCGGGGGCAGGAACCCGCCTGCCTTCGGGCGGAGGATGTCACCGGTGACGCGGTTGACCGTCGGCGGCTGGTACGCCTTGAACCGGACGAAGTCGATCTCGACGTTGCCGTTCTTGTCCACCGGCGCCGGCGTGGTGGCGGCGGTGCGCTGGAACCCAGGCCGGGTGCTGGGGTCGGTCGTGCTCTCGATCTCCCTGCGGACCTGCGCCTTGACGTGCGCGATGTGCGCTTCGGCGGCCTTGCGGTCCTCCGGGGAGAGGTTGTCGAGGTAGCCGACCTGCACCTCGGGCTCGGTCGCATTGCCCATGGTGGGTCTCCTGTCGTGACGTGCCGGCCTGGCCGGCGGGCTACTGCTGCTGACGCCAGGGGCTCGTGAATCGGTCCGTCCATTCGGCGGGCGGCCCGTCCAGTGCCTCTGGGTCCACGGGCGTGCGCTTGGGCTCGTGCTCTCCGCGCAAGTCGTTCTGGAGCCACAAGTGCAGCCCCAGCGAGTGACCGGCGAAGCCGTCCACGAAGCGCCCTTCCCAGTCGAGGCCGTCACCTTCGCCCTGTGCAGGATTGGGGTGGTGAGATGACGTCGGCGGGGCCTCGGAGATTGCCGTGATTGCCGCCTTCAGCCAGGCGGGGAGGCGTCCCTCGACGGCGGCCTGCTCGATGAGCGCCGCCGCCTTCTCGGCCTCGGTCTTGGAGCTCAGCGCCTCCCTCCCGGCGGCGAAGAGGTCCCAGATCGAGTACATGCCCATATCGCCGTACTCGTTCGCCTCGCCAGCCGCCCACGAGATGGCGTCCTGGGCGAGGCAGCAGAGCCGGATGATGTCCTGATACTCGGTGTAGCCGCCCTCGCCGATCTCCTGGGCGATGAGCGTGTTGATGCCGTCCAGCACCTGCAGCAGCGGGCCGTTGTGCTGAGCCTCGTCGCCGGTCATGTACGGCACCCCGGGCGGGTCGCCGGGCAGTCCGCCGCCTGCCTTGGCCGCTTTCGCGGCTCCGTGGCAGCAGGCGTCGCAGCAGCCGGGGCAGTCCTGGCCCTTGCAGTCGTCGCAGCACATCGCCGCCTTCGGCTCTGCGGTGTCCGGCTCCCCTGCGGGTGCGTGGCCGTGCTGATGGGGGACCTTCTCGGCGGGCCCGTCGTGAGCTGCGACGTCCGGGCCGTGGGCGCGCGCGCGCGTGTGCGCGGTGCCGTCGGGGTGGACGTGATAGTGGCTGTGGCCTGCCTTCTGCCCAGCCTGCGCGACAGCCTTCCCGTCGTCGTCGCCGATGCCCTCGGCCTTGGCGTGCTTCTCCAGGTGGGGTAGGGCCTTGTCGCCGAACTCCGCAGCCTCCTGCGCCGCGCGAGAGAGCGCGTTGCGGAGGTGGGGGAGGTCGACGCCGCCGTCCTCGCCGTGGTGCGGGAAGTGTCGGAGCGACCGCGGTGTCGTCCGGCCGTCGTCGTCCTTCTTCCCGCCCGGCTCGATGTAGGCGAACGCCGAGTCGGGGAGCTTGTTGATGAAGGCCGTCGACCACTCGGCCTTGAACGCCTCCACCATGGCCCGAGCCCGTGCCAGCCGGTCCGCGGTGCGCTCCTTGCGGCCCTCGGCCGGAGTGGCCTTCACCGAGGCCGTCATGGTGCCCGGGGACGCGCCCATGAGCACGTTCGAGACCTCCGGCCACTCGGCGACCTTGCCGATGTGACGGACACCTTTGGAGTCGTAGCGGATGGTGGACTCGTCGGGCAGGAAGCCGACCGACCACTGGCGGATGGCGCCGAACTTGACGTCGGAGAACGCCTCCCGGCCGCGTTGGGTCTCCAGGTTGTACTGCGCCCGGATCTTGACCGACCCGGCGCCCATCTCACGGATCTCGTCGGGGATCTCGGGCGAGCCGGGCGCGTACTCCTGGGCGCTGAGGACCTTGCCCGTGGTGATGTTCCAGTCATGGCCCCAGACGGTCGAGGGGTGCGCGACCTTCCCGTCGGTCGCCGCCTTGCAGACGTCTGCCCAGCAGCCGGGCTCCATGATGTCCCGCTGGGCGTCCACCACGGCCGTGCTGTTTACCCATCCCTCCACGATGCCCTGGTCGGCATCGAGCACCTTGGTCGTGCCGGGCAGCACCGCGAAGCTCTTGCGGATCATGACGACTCCTCGGATTGGTGAAGGTGCTCGACCATGCCGGCCGGGTGCCAGTGAACGGGTCCGCTCCGGCGCGCCACCCAGAGCGCGACGGCCATGTCGAGGCGGGCGTAGTGCCGGCCGGTGATGGACTGGCCACCGAGCACGCCCATGAACGTCCCCCCCACGTGGTTCATCAGGTCCGGCCAGCGGGCCATGAGGTCGCCCGCGAACTTGGCGCAGGAGAGCGTCGGGAAGCCGGCGTACGTCCCGCTCTGCATCGACACCGGGTAGGCGCACCAGCGCTCGGGGCAGTCGATGAGCGCTGGCAGCGCGCCCGGTGCCGGGACCTTGTCCTGCTCGACGACCGCGAAGCCCTCGCCCGCTGCCCAGCACTCAGCCAGGAGCTGCCAGGCGTCCTCGACGTCGGACGAGACGTCCACATAGCGGGCTTCGATGCCGTCCCGCTCGAGCGCCGCCACCGTGGCCGGGTGGAGGTGGACGTAGGGGACGACGACCTTCACGCCACCCACCAACGGCCGTCGAAGTACCTGATGGGGTCGAGGCAGCGTGCGCAGATGCAGCCCCACATGGGATCGTGTCCACGCAGCCAGCAGACGAGGCTGGCCGCGACGCTCAGGACAACCGATCCGGGACGATCGAGCACCGGCAGCGAGGGTGCGCCGGCGGCGCCTTGTCGCCGCTCGGGAAGCTTTGGTCGACCGGGATGACGCCTGCCGCCGCGTTCTCGGCACAGATCGGACAGGGCTGCCACACCATCCACGACTTCGCCGGGATGCCGTTCTCCAGGTAGGTGGACAGGCTGGACGCCGACATCGCCCGGTTGAGCTCGGTGTGGGCGATGGCCTCGGCGCGGCTGCCGTCGAAGAACTCCTCCAGCGAGTCCGCGATGGTGGCCACCGAGTCGCCGTTGGCGGCGCCGGTCGCCAGGCGGGACGCGATCTCCTCCAGCGTCGTGTCGTTGACGCCCTGGATGGTGATATCGACGTCCTGGAGCAGCTCCTTCAGCCCCAGGGCCTCCTCGGCGGCCAGCTCGCTGCCAGGCTGCCAGGCGGACCAGTCGATACCGCTGTCCGGCGGCGGGAAGTCAAACCCCTTCGCGTCTGCGGCCCGCTGCGCGGCCGCGCGTCCCAGCGTCCAGCCGTCGCGGTAGACGCCGTGCAGGACGTCGACCAGGGCGGCGAAGCTGAGCCCGAGGCTCTGCAGCCAGCTCAGCGCCGACTGGACCAGGTCCGGCATCGGCCGGGCCGCGGCCTTCGAGCTCATCTGCCGCATCAGCCAGTCGCTCGCGACGACCTGAGCGTCCAGTCCCTGATGGAGCGCCGCCCTCACCCGGTCGGCGTAGTGATCCTCCGCTCGCGTGATCGGCTCGTGTAGGTACCGGCTGGCGACGGGCGGCGGCTCACCGGCCGCCTTGACGAAAGGGGGCGGCTGGCCCTTCGCTCGCGGCGGGCCGACCTTCGCGAGCACGGCCGCTCGCACCTCCGGCCACGTGGTGAACGGGATCGCTTTGTCGTCGAAGCGGACGTCGTAGTCATCCTTCGAGACCACCCGGTCGTACGGGATGTCGTACGTCAGCAGGTACTGGACGATGCCGGCCAGGCGGTCTGGGCCGCCGCCGTCCACGTCGAGTGCCGGATTCCAGCCGGCGCACGAGAACTGGATCTGGTAGCCAGCCTCGTAGAGCCCGCGGACGATGGCGACCGCCTGCGGGTCCGGTGCCTGAGGGACACGGCCGGTGCCCCACGCCGGGTCCAGCGTCCGATGGACATCGATGTCCACCATCGGCGTCGAGAAGCCGCGCGGCCGGTCGGCCGGGACGCTCGACAGCTTGGGCCAGGTCTCGCGCCGCTCGCCGACCGGGGCCAGATCCTTCCGGCGCGCGTACTGTCCATCCTCATCGAGTTCGTGGGTCGCGCCGAGCTGCAGCTCCGCGACCGCCGCGATAGAGCCCCAGTCGGGATCCTTCGGCACATTGATGCCGCGGTCGTCCACCCGGACATCGGCGTGGGAATTCGAACAGACATAGGAGACCGGAAGCCCGTACCTTGCGCACCAGTCCTCGATCTGTGACTTCCGGACCTTGCAGATGTCCGGGTCCGTCTCGTCGAGGCTGGCCGTGGAGATGTGCACGCAGCACCCTCGCGCCGCCATCAGGTTCAGGAACTGACGCACCCCGGGGAACGGCGGCGAGACGAGCGGGAAGCCAGCGTCGAGCGTCAGCGTGTGGTGCAGGTCGAAGCTGAGCACGGGCTTCTGGTTCTGCCCGTAGTCGTGCATGTGCTTGGGGTCGCGCGGCTCCGTCTCCGGGCTGTACGCCTTGGCCGCGATCTCATCCGCCCGCCGGTCGATGGCGTCCTGGTACAGCGCGACCACGGCAGAGGTGCCGCCGGACACGGCCGCCTTCAGCGCCTGCTGCGTCTCCCGCTCGACGTGATCCGCAACCTCTTCGCCGACCAGCTCCTCGAGTCGTCCGCGGTAGACGCCCCGGCTGTAGAGGTCGGACGGGAGCTCACCCTTGGCCTGGCGCATCGTGCGGAGCACGTCGGTCTTCTGGTCTTGGAAGTAGCGCCGAAGTGCTCGCCGCTTCCGCTCCGAGTCCGAGGCCCGCTGCTGCTGCGCCTGGAGTTCGCGGCCGAATGCGTCCACCGCAGCCTTGCCGACAGCCTTCTCGATCTCCCCTCGGATGTCGGCCACGATCTCGGCGCGTAGTGCATCCGGGTCGACAGCCTTCTGCGGGTCGGCCGCAGGCTTCGGGGCCGGCGCGGGCGGTGCAGCAGGCGGCTGGCTACCAGGTCCGGGCGGCAGCGCACCCGGCGGGGCGCCGGGAGGAAGCTGCGGCGGCTCGGGTGGCTTGTTCAGCCGCTCGGCGACCGCGTCGGCGTTCGTGCCGGCGTTCTCGGCCCCCGGGACGCTCTCGACGAACTCGGGGTTCTGGCCACGCATCGCCCAGACATCCATGACCGTCTGGACGCTCAGCTGGTCGACGGGGACGTACTGGAACTGCTCGAGGAACGTGTCGCCCATCGGGACGTCGCCCGTGTACGGCGACGGGTCCAGGCCCAAGTCGGCGAGCACCTTGGCGTAGAGGACTCGGGCCTGGTTCGGAGTGAGCTGGCGATAGCGAACCTGCTGGTCGACCTGGGCGAGGAGCTTCATCGCCCGCTCCCAGATCAGCGCGAGGTCTTCGCCAAGCCCCTCGATCTCGTCGTAGTCGAACCCGAACGCGATGCGCGACTCGCGGGTGCCGGGCCAGAAGCGCCACAGGAACTGGAGGTCCAGGAAGCGCGCCAGTTCGTCGCACTCCGGGATCATCGTGTCGTGCCAGAGGATCAGCTTGGCGGTCTTGACGTTGTCGTACGTCATCCGCTCGAGGTTGTTGAGGTACACGAGCGGTACCCCGAACGCCGCTGACACCTCCTCCTGCACCATCCGCATCTGCTGGACCCACTGCGCATCCTCGTGTGAGGTCGTCAGCAAGTGGGCGGTCGCCCCTTCGCCGAGGATGAGCGGGGCCCGGTTGTTGGCTCCGGAGAGCATTCGCCGGATGGCCCGCCGGATGCGGTTGATGTTGTCCTCGGTGTTCGACCACGACCCGCTCAGGATCCAGTCCGGCCGCATCGAGTTCAGGAAGAACGCGATGTTGTTGGCCTGGCTGTAGGCGCGCAGATTGAGCGCGTCCTTCAGAACCTTGATCTTGCTGAGGCCGAGCAGCGGGTCGGACGGGCTGACCGTCGCGTAGTAGGCCAACTCCTCGGCCGGGATGGTCTGGCCGTTGTGCATCCGGATACCGCCCAGCGTCCGCATGGGCTTCGACTCGTCCGGGAGCGGCGTGTACGTGGTCGGGAGCTGCCAGTAGATTTCGGTCGGCTGCTTGGATCGACTGAACGCGAACCGCCAGGCGTTGCGGCCGTGGAAGTCGAGTGACCAGAGCGTGTAGCTCATCAGCGCCGGGATGCCGGCCACGTACCCATATGGGTTGGTCTGGTCCAGCACGGCGAGCGCGTCGTGGTCGATCGCCTTGCGGTTGCCCTGAGCGTCGGTCTGCCAGACCTTCAGCGGGACCTGGCGGACGGCCTTCAGGCGGGTCTGCTCGGCCGTGAACGCGTAGCTCTCGGCGGAGTAGGCGCGGTTGAAGTCGTCGGGCTGGTCGTTGTACTCCTGGACGCCGGCACCGCCCGAGCCCGAGCCGATGCCCATGAAGTCGCGCCAGCCCTGGCCCCAGATGTCCTTCAGGGTCGGCGGCTGTCCCGTGAAGGCCCTCACGGCGGCGACCGCGCGAGAGCGCAGGGTGGGACGGGCTATCGCCATGGGCGGCTCCGTGTGGGGGCGCCGCATACTGAGCGCCATGGACTGGTCGTTCTGGGTGCTCGTCGCGCTCGGCGAGGCTGGCCCGCTGTGGCTGAGGGCGCTCGTTATCTACGGGCTACCGGTCGGGCTGGTCCTGTACGCGTGGGCGCGCTGGGCCCGGCGCCTCGGCCCACCGACCTACCCCCGCAAGCACTAGCCCGACGACCTCCCGCGCCACCATCACCGCCAGCATCCCGCGCCAGCCCGCCACGAGGTAGCCGGCGGCCAGGACCGCGGCGCGGTGCCAGAGCCAGTCGAGGAGGGGGGTCAGGCGCTCCAGATGACTTCGCCGTCTTCCGTGCTGATCCGCACCGTCGGATTCGACTCGCGGGGCATGAACGCCGGATCGCAGACAGGGCCAGCGTCGACACCGCTCCACGCGGACGGCAGTGGCGACTTCCAGTCTTCGTCGGCTGGCCCCACCTTGACCTCGTACTTGTCGAGGACCGAGAAGTACTTCGCCAACTCGGTCGGCAGGGTCTTGCGCCGGCGCCATCGGCCCCGGCGGTCCGCCCTCCAGACCTCCAGATGGTCCTCGTACTCCAGCACCTTGACCTCGTGCTCGGCCGTGACGAAGTACGAGAAGCTCGGGAAGCGTCTGGTGAACGTGATCCGGTCGCCGTCGTACATCAGCGCCATCGCGCCAACCCTACCCCGGCGGCTGCCGTCGCTGCGAAAACATGGCACCCAGCGCGCGCACGAACGCGCCGCCGAGGGCTGCTCCGGCCGCCCAGCAGAAGCCGGCGCCGAACACCATCAGCAACCACTGCCACCAGTCGAGCGTCACGGTCAGGCCGAAGCTCACCGCTCCCTCCTCACTCGTCGTCGAACGACGCCCAGAACCCCGTCGGGTCCTCGTCCGCGCCCTCCACCGTGGCCACCAGCAGGGCGCCGCGGCCCTGGCTCAGCCACTGTTCCCGGGCCAGGGCGAGGCCGCACACCGCGTCGTCGTACATCCCCTCTGGCGCCGCGTACTGCACGCCGGTCACCCGACCGTTCAGCGTCCGAACCACATACTCGAAGGCCATCAACTCGTTGGTGAGCTGACCCTCGGGGAACGCGATCTCCCGCTGGTGGATGGCGAGCGCCAAGCCCTCCATGAGCTGCTGCTTGCTCGTCTGGTTGAAGTGGAAGCCGGCGAAGTTGCCGCCGCCGTTGGCCTGGAGCTGCTCGAGCACGGGGTCGCCGACGCCGGTGGAATCCACGAGCGCCGGTACGCCGCGCGTGATATGCCGGATGTCGGCGACTGTCGCTCGCCACGTGGCCTGCCACCGCTCGAAGCGGCAGACGCGGCACTGCGCGTCGAGCGCCACCCCCACCGTCCAGTCGTGGTGCTTGGCGAGGTCCCATCCCCACGCGACCGGGTCAGCCGTCGAGATCGGCTCGATGCAGTCGCGGATGGCCTGGAGGCCGAACGGGTTCCCCTCGTCGTCGCTCGGCTCGGCGAGGTACAGCTCGCGGAAGACGTGCTCGGGGAGCTGGCGCCGGGCGTCTTCGATCTCGTCGAGAGTGACGACGTTGGCCGTCTCGGGGATGAGGCCCGCAGCCTTCATCTCGGCGAGGCCGTCAGCCGCGTCGTAGGCGGTGATCTTGTAGTGGCGCATGCCCGGCATGCCCTGCTCGGCCTGGCGCGCCATCTTGTAGGCCCAGTTCCGCCGGCCCTTGACGTTGCCGATGATCCGGACCGGGCCCTGGGTCGCCGTCAGGGTTGACCTCAGCGCGTGCCACGCCTCCTCGCGGACGCGGGTGGCCTCGTCGATGACGGCGGCGTAGACGTCCTCGCCGTAGAGGTTGTCCGGCTTCTCGCCGGACTTGAAGGTGATCGTGGCGCCGTTCGCGAGTTCGACCGCCAGCTTGGACTCGTTGGCCTTGTAGACCGACCGCGGCAGGTAGCGCTTCAGGCGCTTGAACGCGATCTCGGCCTGTGGGTAGACCGGGGCCACCCACCAGAAGTCCTGGCCCTGCTTCCCGGCCAGCGCCTTCTCGACGATCCAGACGATGCATCCGACCGTCTTCCCGGCCTTGGTCGCCGCCTCGATGACAGCGTAGCGCTCGGGGGCGTCGATGAACTCGCGCTGGCGGGGGTAGATGGCCGGGCGGTTGTAGGTGGCGGTCGCCACTACTGCCCCGTCAGGTTCAGCGTGAACGTCACGCCGTCCGCCTCGAGCTTGGTCTCCTTCCGCTCGATCAGGCTGCCGTCGAGCTTGGCGATGTCCATCTCGATCTGCCTCAGCAGGCCGCGGAGCTGGCCGACGTTCAGGCTCCGGGTGTCGGTGCTGGCGAGTGCCTGTCGGATCTCGGCCGCCTGCTGCTGGAGGTTCTCGATGTGGTGCTGGACGGCATCTTTGGCCTCCTCCTTGCGGAGTTCCAGGAGGCGGTTGCGGTCCTCGAAGACCTGGGTGCGACCGATGCCCAGCTTAAGCGCGATCTCGGGCGCGGTAAGGCCGTGGGAGCGCAGGCGGGCCCCTTCCTGCATCCGGGCGAGGATGTCCGGGTCCTCCTGCCAGGGCAGTTGGCCGGGGTTGCCGTGGACCCCCTTCTTCGGGTCAGGCGTCCGTTCGGTCGCCATGAGCGTTCCGCCGCTCGAACTCCTCCCGGAACCCCCTCAGCCACTCCTTGGCGTCCTTCGTCCGCCGGTCGGAGAACGGGCAGTCCTCCTCGGCGCCGCCGTCGCGCGCCACCTTGGCGCCCTTGGCGTAGGGGCTGAGGTCGGAGGCGAGGTCCATGGGCGGTGGCTCGTCGGCTTCAAGCTCTGGATTCCTCGGCAGCTCGTACTGCATCTTCCGCACGACCGCAGGCCCCGGCTTCGTCTCCACCTTCCGCGCGTTCAGCCGCTGGCGACAGTCGTCGCAGAGGTACACCTGCACCTGGTGCATGCCGTTCTGCATGACCGCGGCCGGAGGCACATCGAGGGGGAGGAAGCCGTGGCCGCAGGATGCCAGCCGGACCTCGGGAAGGTCGCTCACTGGTCCACCCCCGCCAAAACCGCAAACGACTCGGGATGTGCAGGGCCCCCGTCGAAGCGGTATGTGATCCTGACCTGCGTCTGGTCGGACGCGAACCCCTGGGCGAACGGCGTCGCCTCGAACGTGAAGGCCGTGCACTCGAACAGCACGTACTGCGCCCACCAGCCAGCGATGGCGTAGCTCGAGGCCGTGCCGCCGCCGTCCGTCGAGTTGGTCGGCAGGACGTTCGAGAGCGCCCACTTCATGCCCAGGAGACCCGTCTGCGGGTCGGACGACTCGCCGTTGAGGCCCATGACCCAGAGCGGACGGCCCTGGCTGTCCGTCCAGGACCCGGCCGCGGTACCCAGAGTCATCACGGTCTGCTCGAAGCGGGAGTGGACGACGATGCCGTCGCACTGCGCCTGGCCGGCGGTGACGTTCGAGTTGCCGTTGAGGCTCGTGACCTTGCCCCTGAGCTGGCTCATGTGGTTGAAGCTCGGGGTGTTGTGGTTCGCCGTAGTCTGCAGCGAGCCTGACGCCGAGGCCGGCGGGAAGTACTTCGCCACCGTACCCGCCGTCGCCAGCGTCGTGATGCCGGTCGGCTTCGGGCCGCCGGCGCCCGTGAGCAACTGAGTGTCCCGGTCGGTCGCGATGGCCCGGGACGCCGAGAGCTGTAGCGCCTGGTCGATCACCTCCGGGGCATCGCGGAACAGCTCGTTGGACTCGTTGTAGAGCGCGTTCGCCTTGTGGGCGTTGTAGCTGAGCTGGCCGAACGAGTACTGCGAGGCGGTGATCTGCGCGTTCTCGCCGGGGTACTGGATGGTGATGTCGCCGCTGATCTTCGGCAGCCGCAGGATGCGGACCGGCACCCGGACGCGGGTGATCGGCAGCTGGTCGAGCGCCGAGAACGAGCGCAGGAGGTCGAATAGGCGCGTTCCCCACTGCTCCGGCGCCAGGTAGGCGCCGTCGAGGCCGCTCACCTGGTCGCCCATCGCCTTCGTCAGGGCCTGCTGGTAGGCGTGCTCCCAGGGCGCGTACTTCTGCCAGGCGAGGGAGCGACCCTGCTTGGCCTGGGCCATCGCGTAGGCCGCGCGGGCCACGCTGTAGTTCTCGATCCCGCCTAGGGGGAACTCGTTAATGTGGAAGCGGAGGTCCGAGTTCCCGAGGTTGACGTCCGGCGGCAGGTAGCCCTTGCGCAGCACGGCCTCCGGGGGCGCGGTCGGAAGCGCCTCGGCTGGGCGGGCGCGCATGTCGAGCATGGCTGTCTCCTCAGATGGGGGCCGGCTGGACGTCGATGGTGAAGGGCTGGTAGGCGCCGTCGTTGCTGAGCCAGGCGCCGACGATGACGCCGTCGGCGGTTGGGGTCACGATCTGGTGGTAGAGGCCAGTGCCGTCCTTGGTCAGCGAGCCGCCGCTGACGCTGGTCACCGTCTGGCCGGGCAGCCTGTAGCGCAGGGTCGGAGTGGTCGGGTCGTAGAGCGTGCCGGAGGCGTTACGGTAGCCGCCGGTGGGGGTCGCCGAGGGGCCCGTCCAGTTCGAGAGCGCGATCGCCTCGCCGACGTAGTACGCCATGCGGCCTCCTCAGACCACGGAGTCGTAGGCGCCGACGCGGAACGTCGGCGAGGCGTAGGCGCCCACGGTGAAGGCAACTGAGGCGACCGCGCCCACCCGGAAGGCGACCGTGTGGTAGGCGCTGACGGTCCCCGGGCCAGTGCCCGGTATGGCGGTCGAGAGGGTCCCGGTCATCACCAGGACCGACGCCACCGAGCCCGCAACCGCAACCGCAACCGAGGCGCTCAGCGCCCCCGACGCCCCACCAACCCCGGCCAGCGTCCCCGTCATCCCGACCGTGGTGCTGACGCCGGCCGTGAGCCCGGCCACCGAGCTCGCGTTGCCGGCCAGGCCCACCGAGAGCGATGAGACGCCCGTCCACCGCGAAACCGCCGCGATGGTCCCGGCCACGGGAGTTGCCGTCGTCGCGGTCCCGGAGAGGACCAGAATCGCCGTCAGGGCACCGGAGACGTTGATCGCTTCCTGCGGGGCGCCGGTTAGGACGGAGACGCCGGCCAACGGTCCGCTGAGCGCGACAGCCGAGGATGTCACCGCGGTCGCCGCGCTCATGGCGGCTACCGGCGCCGACAGCGCGACCGCGGCACTGAGCGCGCCGCTCTCGGCTGAGACCGCCTGGATCGGGCCGCTGAGTGCGCCCTGGAGGGCCGGAGCGGCCATCTCCGTGCTGGTGGCGACCAGCACCCCAGTCAGGGCGGCAGATGCGCTCTGGGCGCCACTCAGGACTGCGGTGGCGGCGACCGGGCCCGAGATGGCGACCGCCTCGCTCGGCGCCGCCGTGAGACTGCTGCGGGCGGCGCTGGTGCCCGACAGGGCGACGGTGACGGTCAGAGTGGCCGTCCAGGAGCTGGTCGCCGCGCTCGAAGTCGGATCGCAGGCGGGGGACAGCGACGAGAGCGCCGCCGGCATGAATGGGATCGGGCGACGCAGGCCGCGCCAGACAGGTCGCAGGCCAAGGGTGCGCCCCAGCGCCGGCGGTCCACCGCCGCCGGGCACAGCCGCCAGCTTGTAGACCGCGACCAGGACACCGCCTGGCGCGCCGGTGCCGCTCAGCGTGAAGGAGGCATTCGAGCCGGTGCCGGCCGAGGTCGCCTGGTCGGAGCAGGCACCTTCGGCGGTGGTGCTCGAGCCCTGGATCGAGGATCCCCGCTGCGTCCAGCCGGCCGAAACGCCGATGGTGGCGATGTTGTTGCCGCCGTCGCCGTAGAAGCCGAAAGCGAGCTCGTTGGCCGCTCCCGGCGCCGGGGTCGACGCCCCGGAGGTGATGGGGCTGGAGGCGACCGAGGTCGTGAAGGAGTTAGTGCCGTCGAGATAGTTCGCCGCGGCGGCCGTGACGCCCGAGTACTCGTGGACCCACATCGCCCATTCGGACGTCGATGCCGAGGCATGGGCGGTGACGGTGGGCTTGGTCCCGCCTCCGACCGTGATCGGCGCCGACCAGATCGAGACATGGGTGCCGTCGCTCAGGACGGCGTCCTTGTCCTTGAGGTAGGCGTTGCCCGCTGAGTCGGTGACGCTGGTGATCGTCGTCGCCGTCGAGTTCCACTCGCTGATCGCGACGATGATCCGGTTGCCGGAGACGATGTTCTGCGTCGAAAACGCGACCGCGAACGTGGTGGCCGCAGTGCTGCTGCTGCCCTGGTTGCTCTGGATCCAGGTGTAGAAGCCAGGGTCGGGCGGAGAGGAGGCCGCGAACGCCGCGGCGACGAGGTTGGAGCCCTCAGACCAGTACGCGAGTCCGACGCTGGCCGCCACGTCGCGCGCCACCCCGACGAACGTCCTGGTCGCGCTGGAGCCCTCGACGACCTGCCAGCTACCCCACTGGTCGCCGACCTGGTTGTGGGCCAGGTCCGACCACTGGCAGGACCGCACCGTGTTGGCGCCGTCGGTGTCGATGATGACGCACCAGACCGACGCGCCATCGGCAGTGAGCGCCACGCCGCCGCCCGCCACGTTGGACTGCGCGGGGAGGGATTGGCCGGCGCCCCATGAAGTGCCGTCGTAGCGCCGATGGATGAGATCGCCGGTGCCGCCGTCGCGGTAGACGACGTGGATGTTGGTCGGCGAGAGCGCGACCGCGCCCCAGTCGTTCTTGTCAAAGGCGGTCACCGAGCCGCCGGTCACCTTCTGGTTGCCAGGGTCGACGTTCCAGCTCGACCCTGACCACGTGTACCAGTTGAGCCCGGTCGCGGTGCTCGCGTTCTGGCCGTCGTCGGCGATGAAGCCGACCTTGCTGGAGCCCAGATCGACGATGCAGCCTGAGCGGACCTCGGCGGTGATGCCGGCGTCGATGACATGGGACGTCCACGTCACCGGCGTCATCTGCTCGGCGGTCCCCGCGTCCGCCGTGGAATCCGACGAGTTGCTGTCGCCGTTACCGCCGGCGCTCCAGCCGTTGGCGAAGTGGACCTTGTTGTTCGAGTCCAGGTCCAAGCCGGACCCGGCCCAGTAGAGCGCGTCCCCATCGCCCGTGGCCGAAGCAACCGTCGAGTCCGACGAGTGGTAGGTGAGCGTCGTGCCGGAAACAGTGGCCCGCAGGGCGTTGGCGCCCAGGCTGGTTCCGGACTTGTAGATCAGCCCGATATGGACGCAGTCCACCGAGCTGATCGACTTGATGGTGACCGCCAGGTTGCGGCCTTCGCTGTTGTGGGCCTGGGCCAGCGTGTGGGTGGCGCCGGCCGTCCAACTCGAGCCGTCCGAGCTGTACCAGGAGGAGACGACGTTGGTGCCCGTGTAGGCGAACGCCCACCAGAGCTGCGAGTTCGGCGCCCAGGCGATGTGCCGTTCGGAGCCGAGGCCGCTGCCGGTGGTGCCGGCTACGGCTGAGATCGTGGTGGACATCTCAGCCCCTCACGGGCGGCTGGTTAGTGCACCAGCGTGGCGATCAGCTTCGCGAAGGTTCGGAAGTCCTTGGCCGTGCCCAGCGTGGCCGAGCCCTGGTAGATGGTGCGGAGCTGGTCCAAGTCGGAGAACGCGCTCTTCATGTTGGTGACGTCACCGGAGGCGTAGTTGATCGGACCTGCTCCAGACGTCGTCGTGAAGTCCGCATCCGGATGCGCCGTGAAGAATGCCTGGATGGCCTGCGCCTGGAGTAGCGCGCCGTCCAGGTTCTGGATGCAGCCGTTCATGAGCGAGTCGAACTGCGCCTTGCTGAGCTGTGCGATCCCGCCGGCGTTCACGAATGCCATGTCGTCTCCTATGCGCCGAGGATGATGAGCTGCAGCAGAGTGATGCCGTTCGAAGCGCTCGATGCCGAGCAGGCGGCGGCGAACCAGATCGAGTTCGTGATGCTCCAGTCGACGGTGGCCACCGTGCCCGGCTGCGCACCGCCGCCCCAGACCTCGTAGACGCCCGGCGAGGCCAGACCCGCCGGTGAGCTGAGCAGGCCGACGCCGCGGAAGGTCGAGTTGGCGCCGGCGGCGGCGAGGGTGACCGGCTGGATTTCGCACTCGAACTCCCAGCCCTTGTTGCTGATGGTCGTCAGCGTCGTCAGCGCCGCCGTGCCCGCGACCTGAGCTCCTGACGAACTCGTACCAAAGCGCATGGTCCACGTGAACGTCGGCGTGGAGGTCGAGGAGACGATCCCTCGGGCCCGGACGAACAGCGTGGCCTTCGGCTGGTTGAAGCCCGGGGCCCACAGCAGCGGGCTGTTGAGCTGGGCCACCGACCCCATGCCGGCCGAGTCATTGATCTGCGCTTCGGTCGTGAACGTGTTCTTGGCCGTCCCGGCCGCGCTGTTGGAGTAGATGGCCTCGACGGGGATCCCGGTCGACCACGAGGAGCCGCCGACGATGGGCACCTTGCGCACCCGGCCACGGTCCGCGACGTAGTGGTGGGTCCATTCCCGCTCGAGGTCGATGGGGGATGTGACCCTGCGCTCCCACTCGCGCTCCCAGCGCAGCGCATCCGACGGACTCGGAACCCAGATCACTCAGCCACCTCGAACTGGTCGTCGTAGACCGCCAGCGGGAGCACGAAGGGCCGTCCCTCGGTGTCGAGAGCGATCCAGCCGTCCGAGCAGTGCTCCTCCTGGCCGGCCTCGCCGATGAAGTCGAAGGGCCCATGGACCCTGATGGCTCTCGCCAGGCTGCCGCTCGCCTTGTGGCGATGCGTGCCCCAGCCCGGATCGTCCGGCGCTGGCAGGCGATTGTGCGCGTAGACGCTGTCGTACGGCTGGTTTCCAGCCGGCGAGATGCGGGCGCCGCGATCGTTGTAGGCGGGCATCGTCCGGCCTCCTACAGCAGGGTGATCGGCCCCAGCGAGCTGGAGCTGAACGACAGGGTGATGTTGGCGGCGTTCACCGTCTGCGCTGGACTCAGGTAGCCCCAGCCGATGACGTTGCCAGCAGCGAGAGTCGAGCTGTCGGCGATGAAGAAGATGTCCAGCGCCGTCGCACCCGACGACCAGGCCGCCGTGGACTGCGCGAAGCTGACGGTGGCCGCGTTCGACTTGGATGCGGGATAGGTGCCGGTCGCCGCTCCGAAGTTGGTGGCGCTGTTCACGACTGAGGCCCTGGCGTAGCTGCCGGTGCTGCTCGGTTCGTTGCTCAGGATCGTCGCTGCGCTCGGGACCTGGTAGACCACATCGCCGGTGTCGATGGTGCCCGTGCCGCCCGTGCAGCCCGTGAACTGCGTGCCGCCCGAAGTGCCGGTATAGGCGATGTTCTGCTCGCCCTTCTGCGAGACGATGACGATGTTCCCGCTCGCCGCGAACCCCGTCGTGCTCGCCACGTTGATCGTGCCCTGGGGCAACGCGGCCAAGTCGGAGCCCGCCGCTATCGTGGTCTGGGCGCCCGTCGTGCTCAGGCCCACGAAGACCTTCTGGAGCAGGGGCACATTGCCGAATGCGCTAATTCCGGTCGTCGTGTTGAGTACGAAGCACACATCGCCGACCGCACGGGCCGCGACCACGGTGCGTGACCCGAACGTCAGGCTCGTCGCGGTCGGCGAGCCTGAGACCTGGAAGACATCGACGTTCGTGTACTGGTTCTCGGAGCCGGCCGCGCCCGGGGTGGCGATGAGCCAGAACTCCCCCACGACCGGCGTGTGGTCGGCGTTGCCGGAACCCGCCGAACCACGGATCGTGATCGAACTCTGTGCGGTTGTACCGGCAGAAATGGCCTGGTTGCACTGGGCGACGACGCAACCCAGGAGCTGGTCGAGGATCTTCGGCTCGACTCCGGATCCGAAAGGCATGGGCGAGCTCCTGGGCGAGAGATCAGGGGATTGGGGTCAGCGCCGCCCGTACCCGCCTCCAGCAGCGCCGGCAGAACGGCGTCCGCCAGCACCAGCGGCGGCAGGGACGGCCGAAGAGGCATCGGTGGGGCATCGGGGAGCCTTCGGCGGGCTCAAACGGGCGCACTACTCCCGCTGGTGTTTCTCCGGCGCGGCGCAAGCCGGTGGCCGGCGCTCTGCGGGGCCTCCGCAGAGTCTGTTGGGGTGCGTCCTTGCGCGGGATGGTATCACGGCTGAGGCTACTCGCCTTCGACCTCTTCCTCTGGCCAGTCCCAATACCGAGTCCGGAGATAGCCCAAGGTGTTGTTGATCGAGAACAGGTAGTCCACCCACCGCTCGTGCTTCTCGCCTTCATGAGGCGGCTTAGTGACCTGCTTCACCGCGAAGTGGAACAGGCGCTCGGCACGTCTGATGCCCCGCATCACCCCACCCCGAACATGCCGCGCACCTTGCCCTCAGCGGCGTCCAGCAGCCGCTGCACGTGCTCGGCGGTCACCCAGAGCTGGCGGTGCTTGCGCAGCCGCGGCGCGGTCATCTCGCGCTGGATGGCGTCGATGGACCAGCCGTCCAGGGTCCAGTTGTAGACCGCCGCCTCCTCCTCGCTGAGCCGCCATCGCTCCGGCACGAGCTCGGCCGGACGGAAGACGCCGCCGCCGTCCGCCTTCGGGCCTCGCACCCAATCCCCGAGCAGGGCCTTGACGCGCTCCTCGCGCGGCTTGGCCGTGACCGAGCGCAGCCAGTCGGGCAGGCTCGTCCAGGTGTCGGCGAGCTGGAGTCGGCGGGTGTGGCGGTAGCGCTCGATCTCGGTGACCACCGCCGCCACCGACACCTTGCGCCAGCGCCGGCAGGCCAGGCACTCGCCACAGCGCATGGTCGTGCTCGGCGGGTACTCGCCCCACTCGCTCGTTGGCCGCGTCGCGGGCACCGGCTGCGGGTCCAGGCACGAGTCCCCGGGCCGGTCGACCTCGGCGTCGACCAGCGCGCGGAGCAGCCGGAACTCGACGCTGCCCATCAGGTGCGGCGGCGGCGCGGGCGAGGGCAGGGTGAACGCGACCCACGCCACCGGCGGGTTCCGGTCGGGCCCGATGGCGAACTCGGTGGCGTCGGGGCAGACGACGTGGACCCAGCCACCGGCGCGGGCGCTGTGCCGCGTCGGCTGGTCGGCGAGGAAGTGCTGGTCGCAGTTGGCGCAGGTGACCTGGCTCAGCGCTTCAGGATGCGTGCGGGTGTGGGGCATGACGGTCAGTGCGATCGCCTCTCACGGATTGGAATGCGGGTCGTCGGCGACGGGCCGCAGGATGCTCAGCTTCATGCCAGCGTGCAGGACCATGACTTTGTGGCCTGCGAAGTGGGCGGCCAGGATTGCCTTGATTTCCGAGATGCGCTCCTCTGTCAACGCCTTCTCGATCTCCAGCACGACCATGTCGCCGTCCTCGAGCCGCACGATGCGCATCTCGCCGCCCAGGCGCGGCCTGAAGATCCCCAGCACCCGCACCACGGCCATGCGGACGCGGTCGACGAGGAAGGCCAGGTACTCAGCCACGGTCGCCGGTTCCCTCGTCCGACCACCAGCGGCCGTAGCGCAGACGGTCGCGGAGCAGGACCACGCCGAGCACGGCGCCCAGGACGATGGCGACCGCGAGCACCGCGGCCCCGAAGATGGCGAGGAGGAGTTCAGCCGTGCGTAGCATCCCCGTCCTCGATCGCCTCGGCGACGTCGTAATCCTCGCGGTCGCCGAGCCACCACCAGTGGTCCCGGCCATGGTGCGGCCCGGCGTGGCAATCCAGCAGGGTGCAGCGGCCGTGGGCTGAGTGCAACTCATCGCACCTGGGCCTCAACAGCCCGCACGGCACGACGACGTGCTCTTGGAGGGCTTCGGCCCAGTCAGCCACGGCCGGCCTCGTCGAGCGCGGCCAGGGCAGCTTCCACCGCCTGCTCAGCCGCGTCGTGTTCCATCGCGGTGGTGACGATGGTTGGCGGATTGCCGCGTAGGTCACGGCTGCTGTAGGCGTCCATGCGGTGCATCAGGCGCCGCTCCTTCCGCACCGCCGCCACCAGATCGGTGATGCGGTCGACCTCGTCGGTGTCCATGAACACGAAACTGGGGCCGGGCACGTCGGGCCTGTCCGTCCAGCGCAGCGGATACTTGCGGGCATGGACTGCGCGCTCCCTCAGTCGCTCCTCGAACTCAGCCATGCTGGCCCTCCTCGGCCGACGCAGCCGCGTTGACCTCCCTCGACCAGCGCGTCGAATCGTGCCCTCGACTCGGACGCTGGGAACCGCTCGGCCAGGTAGCGCTCGAACGCAGCGCCGCTGTCCTGCTGTGGCGGCGCGTCGGCCAGAGCGGCCAGCAGCAGGCCGTTCGTCACGTGCTGCTCTCGCACCGACTCCGGCCGCCAGGTGCCGTCAGGCTCTTCGTCATGGCCAGTCTCGCCTGCCCATTCCCACATCAGCGCATCCGTGTCGCGAAGCACGATCTCCAGCGCGGCGACTCGCTGCCGCAGCTCATCCCGCTCCTCCAGGGCGGCAAGGATGGCTCGTACCTGAGCGATTGGAAGCATTGCCACGTCGTCCTCTCGGCCGAGGCCATCTGCATCGTGACGCTTCACCAGCCGCTTCAGCGCCTCCACGTCGAGCGGAGCCTGGGCGCGGTCAGCCTGAGCCTGTTCGCGCTCGTCCTGCACCACCGCGTAGTCGTCGGCCATCTGCGCGGGGTCGTGACTCATCTCTCGCTCTCCTCCGCGAACCAGCCGGCCCACCGCGTCGACTCGGCCATGCGGAAGTAGCGAGCGGCGACGATGGCCAGCGCCGCTGCCTCGTTGGGCAGGCCATTCACGACCGCGAACTCCGCCAGCCTATGGCGCAGCGACAGGGGGGGATGGATGATCACGGCGTTGGCGGTCTTGTCCTGTGCCGCAGCCAGTTCCTGTTGGATGTTCACGATGCTCTCCTCGCCGCCGCTGCGGCTCTCCCGACCAGGCTCGCCAGCGGCGGCCGGACGTCGGCTTCGGGGTTCCACACGCAGCCGCACTCCCGGCACCGCCGCTCAGGCAGCCCGGCCGGGCCAGCGCTGTACGCCCGGCAGCCACAGTCCGGGCACTGGATCACCGCGCCTCGCGACCAGCCCGCGACCCGGACGCGCTCCTCGGCAGGCGGTGCGGGTGCAGCAGCGTCGAGCACGCCGAGCCGGTTCAGCCAGGTGCAGGCCCAGCCGCCGGCGGCCAGGGTGGCGCGGCGCTCGCAGCGGGCGGGCGGGCAGCCGAGCTGGCAGGCGAGGGTCACGCCGACCTCCGGGAGCGCGTTCGGTGGCGGTTCGGAGAACGGTGCCACGCCTGCCCCGGACTCATCGCCGCCTCGGGGCCCGACCGTCGAGCTGTCGGGCATGGGCGATCAGCCGGCGGACCGCGTCGGCGTGCTCGCCGCGGTTCGGAATCGATGAACTCGGCGCACCAGGGTGCGCACCACGGGTGCGGGATCGGCGCGCACCACCCAGGGCACCACCCACGTAGTGGGTGCCTGGTGGTGCGCCCCCGCACCCTGCCGGCCGCAGGGGTGGTGCGGTAGTGGTGCGGGGTGGTGCGCTACAGGTCATCATGGAGTCCTCGCAGGCCCACCCGGTGGCCTTCCAGGCGCATGAACTTCTCGGGGTACTTGCTCATTACGGCTCGGATCCGAGCCGGCGTCACCTCGAGGGTTTCGGCCAGGGACTGGGTCGTCTGCGCACCCTTGCGGAGGAGCCGCATCATCCGTTCCGGTAGCGGCAGGGTCCTGACCAACTCGTCCGCCTCGATGTCGGTCGGTCGGATGTGGATCGAATCGTCGGTGTACTCGTAGCGCAGGCCAGCGGCGGGCAGTTTCTTGCCGCGGTTGACCTTGGTGTGCACGAGGAGCACCTCGGCGACATCACCCTCCGGCTCCTTCTCGCGTCGCAGCTCGAAGACGGAACGGGCCATGTTCACCTTGTAGATGCCGCCGTACGGCTTGGACACAGGTCGATCACTCTTCATGTCCTCACCGGTGACGTGGTCGATCAGCAACGTCGTGATGCCGATCTCCCTGACGGCATTGAACAGCGCGAGAGCGGACTCATTGGCGTCACCGCCTTCGCGCGACGAACCGGAGGCGAGCCCGACGGAGTCTACGATGAGTAGTCCAGCGCCAATCTCGGTGACCGCCTGTGATACCGGTTCGACTACCTCGACCAGGGGCCTTGACTGCGGCCAATATTCAACCTGTACTTCTCTCAAACCTGCCCCAGCGGCAACCTGGTCAACGAGGTCATTCCAGTCGTCCTCGCCAGACTCCCAGTCGAGGACGAGCACGGGCGCCGACATGGGCACCCAACCCTTGATCACCTCATAGCCCGTCTTGACGGAGACCGCGATGGCGGCAGCCAGTGTCGACTTGCCGGTGCCGCCGGGTCCGAAGATGATCGTGGGCTTTTCGTACGGCAGGATCGGTCGGAGGAGGTATTCCGCTTCTCTGCGCGGCCGCCCACCCACCAACGTGCGTCCTGTCGGCCGCCGGATGTCGGCGACTACGTCATAGCAGAAGCGCTCCAGCGTATCGATCCAGTCGATACCGGCGTCGCTGGTGCGCGCGGCCAGGTACTTCGCCAGCGTGCCGCGGGTGGTCCCGCTGAGCAGGTTGAAGCGACCCTGGTAGACATGGCGGGCCGTCTCTGGCCCCTGGCGCCAACGGACCAACAACTCCCCTGCCAGCCCCTCACGGGACTCCCTGATGCGGGTTAGCTGCAGCTCGAGTTTCGAGGCGTAGATCGCCCGGTAGCCGAGTCCGTAGCGCTCGGCCGTGGAGAGTCCACCGGACCCATCCGTGGCCGCGATCTGGGCGCTCTTGTAGGGCGTAGCCGCCTGAACGAGCGCCTTCCGACGATCGGCCGCGCAGTCGGCCGCATCGCCCTTCTCGGGCGCCTCTGGCCATGCGACGAGCCGCACCTGGCCTGGCGCAGCGCCGGCCTGCTCCAACAGGCCAGCGATCCGAGACATGTGTCGCCGGCCGTCCTCGTCGGCATCCGGCCACAGCACCACCTGACGGCCACCCTTGAGCAGCCGCCCCAACACATCGACGGTCGGCGTGGTCGCCGCCCCGCACACCGTGGCCAGCGCCACGACGCCCACCTCGCGCAGCGCATCCGCCGCCTTCTCTCCCTCAGCCAGCACGACGAGCTCGGGCTTCTTTCCCAGCAGTTCGGCGCCATAGATCAGGTCGCGGGAACCGGTGCCATTCAGCCCTCGGCGGCCGTTCTGCCACCACTCGAATCTCTTCGTTCCGTCCACGTACTCGACGCGTCGGTGCTCCGCCACGGCCACTCCGCCGAAGTCGAGAATCGTCCACGATCGCCGCCGCAGTTCTCGCGCACCACCGGGGGTGCGCTGGTGGTGCGCTGGTGGTGCGGGCTGGTGCGTCTCCCCGCACAGGCACTCACCTTGAAGCTTGTGTGAGTAAGTGCCGTCGCTGTTCTGTTGGAGGCGGCCTGCGTGCTCCTCTCGGGTGCAGCGGGCGTACTCGTGACGCTCGTCGTACCAGCCGTAGCACCGCCGACCCTGGCCCTGCGGCAGGTTGGAGAACCCGCCGCAGATGGGGCACGAGTCGTGGCGGGTGAAGCGCTCAGGCATCACGGGACTCCGTCTCCACCCGCCAAGCCTCTGGCAGGTACGGCCAGTCGGTCGGGTCCGTCCACGTCGAATTGCCGGCGTGGTGACCGCACCACTGGCAACTCCAGTGGCCCGGCGAGAAGAACAGCCCCACACGCTCACAGTCGGTGCAGCTTCCGAACCATCCGCTGTCCCAGGTCGGGCCGAACAGCTCGGGGTCGTCCGACTCCCATCCCGGCCCAAGGCCGAGCTGCCAGAAGCGCAGCGACACACCCCCGGGCTTGACCTCCAGGAAGCCCGGGACCTGCTGCGCGCCGACGAGCGCGCCTCCCCACCCCAGTCCCTGGGGCAGCGGGCCGATGGCGAAGTCGGGCAGGTACTCGCCGCCGCGGTCCATCTTGAAGGCGGCCGGCTCGTATTCCCAGGTGAACCCGTTACGGGACAGCCATGCAGCAACGCGGGCCTCGAGTCGAGACCGCATCGTGATTCCGTTGTAGACGGTCGGACGAGACTGCCGAACGGGGATCGCCAACGCCGCTCCTTGTCGTGATCAGGTTCATTGCAGTACGGGCCGGGTTCACGCCGGCCCGGAGGACATGTGCTCTCCGTTAGCGGCTCGTCATCGCACCTCCCCGGGGCCGCCGCGCGCCGCTCACGATTCGCTCACGCCGGACCGAAACGGGGCGGGACGGGGCGGGACGAACACCCTGATTGCGGCGCCGTGACCGCTGTCGGGCGAGTTCGCAACCCGGTCCACTGGGACCCGGCGGGACCGTCCGGGACGGGCTGTCTATACTCCTCCGCTGTGAGGGAATTCGGGCCATTCCGCGCTCTCGGGCGCTCGTCTCAACTCGAAACATCGGCTCCCTCCATCGTCGAAGCGCCCCCGGTCGACACCTCGCTCACGGATTGCTCACGGATTTCGGCCGGGCCGCCCTGCTCTTCGTAGGCTGCGAGCCGGGCCAGGAGTTCGCGCACCTGAGCCCGCAGCTCGGCTGTCTCGTCGCTCACGGCCGTGGACTCCGGGGCCAGCCACGACTCGACCCGTGAGGCCGCGATGTGGAGGCCGCGGGGGAGCACGTGGCTGTAGGTCCGGAGCACGGTGGACTCCTGGTCACCGAGCCGCTGCGCCACCACCTTGAGGCTGACGCCGTCCTCCAGGAGCAGCGTGGCGTGGGTATGCCGGGTGCCGTGGAAGACGATGACCGGCAGCCCGCCGGCCTGGGCGATCGCGCGCTTGAAGCGCTTGGTGACCTCCGAGCCGTCCTGGTGACGGCCATCCTGGCGCGGGAAGACGAGGTCGGTGGCCTCGTACACGCCGCCCCACGCGGCCTGCTCGCCCTCCACCGTGGCCCGCTGGCGCTCGAGGTAGGCGATGGTGTGGCGGTCGACCTCGATGGTCCTGAGCGCCTTGGTGCCCGTCTTGAGCGCCCGCTGCTCCCAGCCCCGCTCCCCCCGCATCGTCCACTGCCGGCGCACATCGATGCGGCCGGCCTCGAGGTCGACGTCGCGCCAGCGCAGGCCCAGCAGCTCGCCGCGGCGCATCCCGGTCGCCAGTGCCACCGCCCAGAGCGGTGCGTCCCGTGAGCCGTCCTGGGCGGCCAGGAAGGCGCGCAGCTCATCCAGCGACCACGTCCGCGGCTCCTCGCTGCCGCCGCCGTCCTGGGCGGGCCTGAAGGTGCCCAGGATGACGTTGGTGCGGATCTTGTGGTCCTGCACCGCGAGCCGGAGCGCGCCCCGCAGGGAGCCATAGACCGAGGCGACGCTGCGCGCCGCCATGGGTCCGGCCGAGGCGCGGCCGCCGGGGCGCAGGCGTCCCTCGGCGAGGAGCCAGGCAAAGAAGTCGCGGAAGTGGTCGGGGGTGAGCTGCTGCAGCGGGACGCCGGCCAGGCGGCGCTTGGCGTGCATGACCGCGGTCTGGCGGATGCGCAGCGTGTTCGGCGACCACCCGAGCGCGCTGGACTGCGCCAGCCAGCGGTCCAGGTAGGTGCCGAGCGTGAGTCGGTCCGGCGCCACGAAGGTCCCGGCCCCCATCTCGGTCAGCGCCGCCATGCGGCCCGCGGTGGCCTCGGCCTTCGTGGCGAACCCGCTGCGGTGCATCTGCCGGCGCGCGCCGACGGTCCCGATGTCCACGACGAACGCCCACTTCACGGTCCCTGTGCACCCATCCCGCGGGCACTTGCGCAGCCCCTCGGGGACACGCTGGCCGCACGTGCAGCGGCGGAAGACGCCCTCAGCCACTCGCCGCCCCTCCCAGGGTCGGATCGGCCGACAGCATCGCCTCCAGCCGCGCGACCGGCACCCGCCAGAAGCGCCCGAGGCGCAGGGCGGGAATCTGCCCCAGCTGCACGCAGCGGTAGGCCGCCGACCGGCTGATGCCCAGGCGCTCGGCCGCCTGCTCGACGGTGATGGTCCCCGGCTGGCGCGGCGGGCTCGCGGTCGGTCTCATCGCGTGCTCATTCCGCCCTCGACCACCCAGTACCGCGTCGATACCGGCCCAGGCCGCTTCGGCGGGCTCGTAATGGCCCGCAGCGCCCCCGCCGCGACCAGCTCAGGCAGTCGTCGCTGCACGTCCCGCCGCACCGAATCGGGGTACCGCCGGACGAGCTCGGTATGCGTGCTACCGGGCTTTCTGGCGACGGCCGACAGGATCCGCTCGTCGAGCTCGGCTGGGGCGGGGGAATCGTCCTCGCAGTCCTTGTAGATCACCCGTCCCCGCTGATACAGGCGGAACAAGGCCTCCTGCACGTCGAACACGCTGTCGAGGGCGGCCTGCACCGTGCCGCCCGCGAGCGGCTCCAGGCAGCTCTCAGGCAGCTCGGCGAGCGCGGGACGGATCGCGGCGCCGAGCGCACTTGGGAGCACCACCACCCCGTCGCGGTTGAGCTCCTCCAAGCGCCACAGGATCCGGTCGGTCGCGTGGAGCATCCGGTAGAAGGCGTAGCGGCGGTCCATTGCCTCGCGGGCCTCGGCCTCGAGCTGCTCGATCGTGAGGTTGGCGTCGGCGATCACGCCCGCGCCCCCGCCGGCGCCGTCCGCACCGGCCACTCGCGGGCGATGATGGCGTCGGTCACGACTCGCCCTCGTCGTCGTCAAATAGCGACCGCTCCTCGGCGTCGTCGGGCACCTCGTGCTCGACCGTGACAACGACCCAGCCGTCTTCGCGCTCCTCCATCCGCCTCTCGCCGCGCTGGATAGCCCTGGCGGCCTCCAGCACGCCGATGGCCTCCTCGCGCGTCAGATCGGAGCCGCGCTCCTTCTCGGTCAGCGCCTTGATGAGCACCTTGCGGTCGATGCCCAGCTCGCGGCAGGCCATCGCGAGCTGCTGGTTGAGCGGCATGGAACCGTCGGGCGGCGGTGCGCCGGCGAGCGCCTGGGATGGGTCCGGGGGCGCCGGAGGCGATGCGGCGGCAGTGGACGGCTGCGGGTCCAGCGGTGGCGCCGGGGGCGGCTCTACGGCCGGCCTGGCCGCCCGGCGGCGGTGCTTGCCGTTCCCGGTGTCGGCGGCGCCATCGCTCGGGGGCAGCGCGTTGTCGCCATCAGCGAGCTCGCCGTCCGCCAGCTCCTCGGTGTTGTACGGAATGCCGACGATGACGTCGGCGAAGATGGCCCGCGCCAGCTTGCCGGTGGCCCTGGCGACGAGCATGTCCGATGGATGCTTCGTCCAGTTCTGCTTGGCCACGAGTCCGGCCCGCTTCGCGTCGTCCATCGTCCATGAGACCTCGGTGGTCTGCTGGGCACCCTTGCGGCGACCCCACATCACGCATCGCGTCGTGGTCATCTCGACGAATCCGAGGTCGTGGCCGCGGCTCAGGATCAAGGCGCGCTGGGCGGCGGCGTTGATACGCGGGCGGCCGTCGATAACGTCGATGTTGCCGAGGCTGGCCATCGGCGGCAGACCGACCTCGTGGCCGGCCAGGATTGCCGCCATGATGGCCGGCTTGTTGCCGCGCAGGCCCTTCGGTACGAAGTCGGTCATGTGGAGCTGCTCGGCGAGCTGAATCGCCAGCGGCATGACCTCGAACGTCGAGGGCTGGGCCAGCTCGGCCTGCGGCCGGTACAGCGTCATGGCGTTCACGCCTTAACCTCCTGGCGCCGCCACACGGCATCGCCCTTGACTTCGCCCGAGCTGGGCGGTCTGCGCCCGTTTGTCGCCGGTGAGCACGTACCCCGGCGGGAACGCCATGCCGGCCTGGTGCTCGTGCGTCTGGAACATCCGAAAGAAGCACTCCTCGACCTGCGGCACCCGGCCCCGCTCGACCAGCGCGTGCCGATCCAGGGAGGTCACCGTCCCCATCGGTTCGCGGGCGGGGTCTACGTACGTCGCCGAGCGGTAGTACGTGGTTACAAAGGCCGCGGGCGGCTGGAGAAGGCCGTGGCGCGGCTCCGCGGTGAGCGTGCCCATTGGTTGGCCGACTGGCCGTGCGGTGTCCGGCCGCGTGTAGTAGCTGACGGTCAGGGACTCCGGCGGACCGAGGAGCTGGTGGTGGTCGACTGCGGTGATGGCCCCCAGCGGGTGCGTCACCGGGTAGCCGACCTCGCCCCTGTACGCCTTCAGGTACAGCGGGGTCAGCTCGTCCGCGGTCGCCAGTCCGTGGTGGTTGCCGCCAGCGCTGATGGCCCGCATGGGGTCGGTGGCTGGCGCGGCGCTCGCGGCCAGGTGGCCGCTGGACGTGCCGCGCAGGGTCGTGACGAGCGGCAGGAACGCCAACGCCTTGTCCCGCCGCGCGGTGAGCGTCGCCATGGGCCCGTCGACTGGCAGCGCGGAGCCGCCCTTGGTGTCCGCGTGGCCGGTGCGCGGCTGGTGATCGAGTGGCACGACCAGCGGTCGCCAGTACCTGTCGATGCCGAGCCGGATCCGCTCGATCGTCGCCGGCTTCAGGTCTGGCAGGCCGCTGGCCCGGCGGTCGGCGATCCGCACCCCCTGCAGGGTCCAGTCGATCGCCGCCGCGGCCGGGGTGACCAGGGGAAGCACCTGCCGGCGGCAGACGGGGCAGGTGTAGAGATACGACTCGCGGTACTTGCCGACCCGGCGCGGGTTCTTCCAGCTCTGGACGCCGTCGACCAGGGCCTCGCACTCCTCGCACCATGAACGCGGGCGGAAATCGAGGTCCGGCGCCCGGTTGCCGCGGCGCCAGAAGACCACGTACAGCCGGTCGCGCGACTGCGGCACCCGCGGGCCGTCCCGTCCGTCGATCGGGAAGAACATCGAGTTGAGGCAGACCTCGCGGAAGTCGTAGCCCAGCGACCGCATGCCCTGCAGCCACGCCTCGTACGGCGCCCACCTCGTGGCCACCCGGACCACGTTCTCCACGATGACGAGCGGGTACAGGTGCTCCTCGGCGAAGCGGATGACGTCCCACATCGTGGCCCGGGAGCGCTCCGCCTCCTCCTTCCGCGGCGATCCGAAGCCGGGCAGGGCGTCCTCTGCCCGGCGGCGCTCGGCGTTTCCGTCGCTGTGCCACTTGCACTCCGGCGAGGCGAGCAGGAGGTCGGTGCTCGGGTAGCGGCGCGGGTTGACCTGACTGACGTCGGCGCAGTCCGCCTCGATCCGGTGGTTCAGGCCGTAGGTCTCGCAAGCCGTTCGCCAGTGGTTCGCCGCGACGCGGATCTCGACGCCAGCCCGCTCTGCGCCATGAGAGGAGCCGCCGGCTCCGCAGAAGAGATCCGTAGCGGTCAGGACCGACGGCCTCACGCCCGCACCTCCCGCGGCACGCCGCCCTTCGTCCGCTTCAGCAGCGCGACCAGCAGCCGCCCCTGCTCGACGGCGTCGTCGACCGCGATGTGCTCCGTCAGGCCCTCGCGGTCGACCTCGGCCCGCATGGCCTTGATCTGGTTCTCGCGCAGGTCGTAGTACCCGCGCGAGTACGTCAGGCCCTGGGCCAGCGAGCGGATGTCGAGGCAGGCGAAGCCGAGTGGGTTGTGGCCTACGAACCGATGGCAGTACCAGTTGACGAACGCGAAGTCGAACGCCGCCGGCCACGCCGCGGCGATGGGCTTGCCGCCGAGAAAGCCAACCCAGCGTGCGAAGTCGGTGATCGCCAGCGCCGGGTCGACCGGGGCCATGGTGGACCGCTCCCACGCCTCGGGGTGCTCGGCCCAGAACGCCATCGTGTCGGGATGGCGGCCTGCGTCGGGCAGCTCGGCCAGGTTCAGCGACCATGTGCCGCGCTCCTCGCCGTCGCGGGTGAACGCAGCTGCGCCGAGCGAGATCATCGAGTAGAGACCCGGGCATGGGCCGGTCGTCTCCACGTCCAGCGAGACGTACACGTCGCTCACGCCCCCACCCCCGCCGGCGCCGTCCGCACCGGCCACTCGCGCTCGATGACGTCGGCGCGGCCCTTGGAGCGCAGGAAGCGCTGGAAATCCTCAGCCCACTCGATGTGCGAGGCGGCCTGCCACGCCTGCAGCTCGGCCAGCGTCCGATGCCCGACCGCCGAGTAGTCGTGCGCCATCCGCCAGGCCAGCCGGGCCGCGGCGAGGGCATCGCCACCGGACGAGTGCGCGTCCTCCTGTCGGACGCCGTACGCGGCGCAGACGTCGGCGAGCCGGCGCTTTCCGGATCGCCAGCGGTCGAGGGCGCGATCGATGACGAGGGGGTCCAGGACGTAGCCCGGCGCCCGCACGTACTCGTCGCCGTGCCAGCGAGCGATCTCGCAGCTCAGGACGGTGAGGTCGTAGGCCGCGTTGAAGACGACGAGCACGAGGCCGCGCCCCCAGCACGCGCGGACGGCGTCCTCGATCTGGTAGGCGGCATCGCCCGGATCCTGGCCCTCGGCCACGGCCCGCTCCGTCGTCACGCCGTGGATGGCACTTGCCTCGGCGGGGATCTCGATCCCGGGGTTGACGATCCAATGGCGCTCAGCGAGCACGCCGCCCCCCCCAACCTCGACGAGCGTGGCGGTGACCACCCTTGCGGTGAACGGGTCGGGGCCCGTGGTCTCGAAGTCGAGGCTGGCGTAGGGGCCGTCGACCCACGGCTGGCGCTCAGGCACCTGATCGCCCTCCCGCCTCGACCGGAAACACGCGCTCCGCCGCCCCGTGCGGCTTCTGCTCCCAGGCTTCTATCGCGCCGTCGTAGAACTGGACGTGCCAGCGCTCGACGACCAGCCTCGCGGCTTGCTCGTCAGCGACGATCTCCATGCGCTGGATGCCCGGCTCGCCGTGGTACAGACCGACGACCGCGACCGTCACGACCCGCCCCCGAACGACACGCGGAGCAGGCTCGCGCGACGCAGCAGCATCTCCCGAAGAAGCGCGTCGATCGTGCCGCCGGGCAGCGACTCCCACAGGGCGGCGGCCAGCGCCGCCCCCTGCTCCTCGAATACGCGCTGCGCTCCCTCGACGCCGGTGACGGGTGGGATCTCGTCGTCGATCACGATCGTCGCCTGCGGGACGGCGTCGCTCGCGACGGGTTGGGCGCGGTAGACGCTGACCGTCTTCACGACTTGCGCTCCAGCAGATCGCCCTGCCCGGACTCGGCGCCCTCGGCCGGCTGCTGCGGCTGGCCGGCACTTCGCTCGCCGCCAGTGGCCGTCTCCAGCGGCCGCCGATCCGGGTCGCCGTCCGTGAGCTCGCCCGCCACCGCCGGCGCGCCCAGCGAGAAGTCCATGGCCTCCTCGTCGAAGACCAGGCGGCCGCTGTCGAAGTCGGCGTGGACCACGCCCTCGTCCGCGCGCAGGCCCTGGATGAAGTCGGCCGATGCCGGCAGGTACGGCCGGCTGAGCCGCACCAGCGTCTTGCGCGCCATCGCGTCCCTGTTCTCGAACCAGGGCCCGGTCGGCTGCCGCTTGTACTTCTCGGCCGCCCGGACGGCGGCCTGGTAGGACTTGCTGAACCGCTTCGCGTGCGCCTCGACCTGGTCGGCGGTCATGTAGAGGAAGTGCTCGCCGCCGTTCGCGAACCGCGCGTAGCAGTAGTACCCGTAGGCATCGCCGCGCTCGCCGCGCTTCGGCGGGCGGTGCCGGTTCCGCTCCGGGTTCATGTAGTCGAAGTCGAACTCGTCGTTCTCGCAGACCTCGTGCGCCGCGATCGTGGCGAGCTGGCCGGAGCGGTGGGCGAGCTGGATGATCCCCGGGTAGCCGAGCTGGAACTGCGCGTCGAGGCGCGTCGTCCAGTCGTTGCCGTCACGGACCCGGTTCTCGTACGGGAGGATCCAGGCCAGGCCGAGCGGCGGTCCGGGCTCGAGCTTGAGCATCGCGCACTGCATGAGGGCGCCCGCGAAGCTGGCCAGCGTGCAGTCGCCCAGCTTGTCGATGCGCTTCACCTCGGTGAGGCCGATGCGCAGCCAGCGGTCCGCCATCTCCTCGTTGCCCAGCAGGCGCGTGACCTGCTTCAGGGTGCCCGGGTGCGTGAGGAAGCCCATGACGCTGGAAGGGGCCGCGCGCTGATCGAGTGCCTGGCCGCGGTCGGACGCGTCCTTGGCGGTGGCGAGCTTGGTCGTGAGGCTGGTCGTGGTCATGACGCGGTCTCCTTGGCCGGCTTCGGCAGCCAGAGGCGCCGATGGGTGGTCTTCTTGGTGGGCGTGCCGCCGTACCAGTAGTCGATGACCGGCTGGACGGCTGCGTGGTCGTCGGTTGTGCGGTCGATGACCGACCACTTGAGGGCCGGCCTGCCCTCGAAGGTGGCCACCTCGGCGCCTTCCAGCAAGGCGAGCACCTTGTTCTGTGCGGCGGCCTCGGCCTTCTCGGCGGCCAGGCGTGCATCGCGCGCGGCCCGGTACTCGTCCACGAGCGCCTTGCCGGCGGGCAGCAGCTCGATCCCCGGATGCGGCCGCGGGCCGTACACGCTGGACAGCGCCTCGTTGGTCCGCTCCGAGCCGTCCACCGGCGGCGGCCGGCGCTTGACGACACGGAGCCAGAACGCCTCCTCGACCGAGGTCAGCAGGTCGGCGTCGAGGTCGGTGCGTTCGATCTCCCACCAGCGCAGGCTTCGGCCGTCCACGAGGGCCGCCAGCCAGCCGCGGCTGGCGCCGGTCGTGATCATCTGGTGCAGGACCTGCGCCTGGTAGTAGTCGGGCGGGTCGGTCCCCCACTCGCCGTTCCAGCGCGTGGTGGACTTCGACTCGAAGGGCCCGGCCGGCTCGCCGTCCACGTAGACGACACCGTCGAGGGTGGCGCGCTGCCAGGGCCGCTCCGGGTGGACCACCTGGAGCTGCGGCATGCGCACCTCGTAGCCCGTGACCTCCTCGAACCAGCGCGCAGTGACCGGCTCCAACAGGCGGCCGGCACGCTGCCAGTCCTCCTCCTCGCCCGTGTCCTCGCGGAGGAAGCCGATCTTCTTCAGGTAAATCGACGTTGGCGTGTCGAACGGCGAGAAGCCGGCGACGGCGGCGGCGTCGGACGCGCCGATGCCGCCGCGGCGCCACTCCAGCCACTCGGCCCGCTCGTCGGCGACGACATGGAGGGCGGTGGCGTTCACCCCCGCCTCCCGATCGTCGCCGGCTCGTCCGGCACCCGGCTGTCGACCTGGGCGTGCACGACGGCGGTCGGCACCTCGGCCCGGCGCTGCGCCTGCACGACGAGCTCCCGCTGGAGCTCGCGGATGGTGGCGAGCATGCGCCGCGACGTCGCCAGAGTCGGCTCGATGCCGGAGTGCATGGCGCAGGCGAGCGCCTCGATCTCCTGATGGGTCAGGGCGCGGACGCCCGCGGTGCCGCTGACGGCCATCACGCCCACTTCCAGGGCTGGAACTCAAGCGCGAACACGGGCAGCGCGGCCACCACGGGGATGGCCCACCGCGCCCGCGCGACCAGCGCCCGGTGCGGGAACCGGCTCGCGCGCCGGCGCCGCACCGCCGGCCTCGGCCGCCAGGGCCGCTCCAGCACCTCCAGCACGCGCCCGATCGCGCGCAACGGCCGGTCGAGGATGTTCGCTTGGGGCTCGTCGGCCGGCTCGGACCGCGCCTGGTGCACCTGTACCGCGACGGCGACCTGCTCCAGCAGCTCCCCCTCGGCCAGCTCGGCCACAGCGGCGCCGCGCGGCCGGCCGGTCACCAGATTGACGCTGGCGGGCGGCTGGGCGAACCGCGCCCGACGGCGCGGCAGCACGACCGGGGCGGGATCGGGAACGAGCATCGTGACCTCCTGGACGCCGGCCGTCGCGGGCTCGGGGTCGAGCGCGGCCGGTTCGGCGAGGTCCTCGTGGTGGGACTGCCTGGCGCGGAGCACGGCCGCCTCCAGGTCGGGCAGCGAATCGACGTTGAAGACCGCCACGAGCAGGCGCTCCTCCGGCGTCGGCAGCTCGCACATCGAGCAGAGCACGACGCGGAGTCCGCCGGTCCGGAGGACGGTGCGCCGGGTTGGCAGGCCACAGGTGATGCAGCGGTGCCGGCGGCGCATGTGGCCGGAGCGGAAGGAGTCGATCACGACGTGGCCTCCTCCGGCCATGTGACCAAGGACACGACCCGCACCACGCGTCCATTACGGATACGCAGGCGCCAGAGATCGCCCTGGCTCTCGCCGCTGATCTCCAGGTAGCCGGTGAAGGTGTGGCCCGCTCGGAACGTCGTGACGATGGCGCGGACTTCGGCCTCCAGGTCGTACGCCTTGACGCTCTCGTCGGTGGCCGGGATGATGCCATCGGCCCAACGAACGAACATGACGCCGCCCTCGCCGTCGCGCTCCTCCTCATGGGTGCGCAAGACGACACTCGGCCAGTCGGGGGCGCCAGTCTCGGTCAGGCCCTTGTCCTTGTACTCGGACCACTTGAGCGACGGCGCGATGGTTATGACGCCGGTGATGCGGCTGTAGTAGCCCACGGCTACCCCTCCTCCCCGCTCTCGCTGGCGTCGCGATCGCGCCGGGTCGCCTCCCGCAGGATCTCGATCTCCTGCGGGGTCAGCGTCTCGCCGGGCAGCAGGAACGCGACGGCCGGCTCCTGCGCGGCGTGCTCGGTGTCGACCTGCTCGGGGCTTGAGAAGTCGGCGTAGCCGGCCAGGTGCCCCCGAATCCAGTCCACGCAGGCGGGACACGTCACACCCTGCTCGGGCATGCTGACGGCCGCCCCGGCTGCGGCCCCACACACGATCCGCTCGGGGATCAGGAGAGAGAAGTGGACGAACTCGGCCCCCTTCTCGCTCGCGCCCGACGCCACGTCCTCGGGGCCGGCCGGGGCTGCAGGCGTCCGCTCGCGCTCCGCCGCGGCCTCCGCGACCGCCTGGCGCAGCACCTCGTCGCCCTCCAGGTCGCGGATGCAGGCCCGCGCGTCCTCCTCGCGGTCGAACTCGTACATCGGCCTCGTGCCGGTGCCATCCGCGCCGCGGTCGATGACACAGTGCGGTCGGTCGCCCTCGTAGTGGCCGAGGACGTAGCGCCCGGTCTGTCCGGCCTCGATGGTGAGCTTGGGGGCGGCCACAGCCGCGTGCTGCGCCGTGTGCTCCGCCTCGTGCTGGTCGGCCGCGTCGCGGGTCGTGAACGTGACGGTGCAGCAGGAGACGGTGATGGGGACGGCGGCGCGGGCCCGCTCCCACTCGTCGAGCTGCCCCAGGTGCTGGCCGATGAGGCGGTGCAGGCGCTCCATCTCGGGGCGGCGGGCGAAGATGTCGACGCGCGGGATCGTGGCGCCGAACTGGAGGACCGACGTCCGGTACGAGCCGTCGTCCTCGACCTGGAAGTGGGCACGGATGAGCGTGTCCGGGTCCAGGTGGACGCCGAAGTTGAAGAACGTGGGCGGCGCGGTGCCGTCCGTGATCTGCGGCGGCGGCGGGTTCTGCTCGCTCACCAGTCCGCCCCCGACTCGGCGCGCTCGATGATGGGCGCGAGGTAGGCGTCCCTGGCCGCGAACAGCTCGTGGCCAGCGCGGCGCACCCGGGCACGGTTGCTGGCTGCTGCGGCGGACTCCAGGCGGTCGATGGCGGCGATGACTGGGCCGATGCCCTCGGCGAGCCCATTGACGACCCGGGCGCGGAGCCGCATGCGGTCGGCGGCCGGGGTGGTGGTGATGGCCATCACAGGACCTCCTGGATGCCGAGCCGATTCAGGATGGCGACTCTCGACGCCCGCGCCCACGCCGCCTGGTCGCCGTCGCGGGCGACCTCCGCGGCGAGCAGGTCGAGCAACGTCAGGATGTCCGTCTCGTTGAATGCGAACGGCAGGAACCAGGCCGGCTCCTCGGTGGCGTGGTCGACCGCATCGGCCTCCTCGCGGAATGCCGCCACGATCTCCTCGCGCGGAGTGGCGCCGAAGGGGTAGGGCATCATGCCCTCCTCCGGGCGAACGCGACCCTCGTCATCGGGGACCTCGAACTCCTTTTCTCGATCGCAGCCGACGAAGCCGACGCTGACGTAGGCGATGAACTTGGCCATGCTCTATCCCTCCTCCTCGAAGCGCAGCCGGTTCTGCTC
>Ga0066903_100000009_pt1 | contig 68392 bp, 92 predicted proteins | sample PanSoiMetaGPlot1_FD_67491 | JGI IMG/M metagenome (GOLD analysis project Ga0066903, IMG submission 67491) | Tropical forest soil microbial communities from Panama analyzed to predict greenhouse gas emissions - Panama Soil - Plot 1 (version 2) | ecosystem: Environmental > Terrestrial > Soil >... | reverse complement strand
CTCCATGAGCGCCTTTCGATGCGCACCGTAGCCGACGTCCTGGCGACTCTGCCGCAGCGGCCCGACTACCCGCTGCCCGCGCCGCGCTACGACGGCACCCAAGGCCGCGGCCTGGGCCTGGCCGTCGAGAGCATGGCCCGGCACACGACCGACGAGGGCTGGCAGCTGTTCCTGGCGCTGGAAGCGGGCGGCTATTACCTCGCCGGCCACGACGTGGCCGAGCATCCCCTACGCCCGCCCGGCTCGACGCGGGCCAACTCCACCGACGTGCCTGCGCTCCTGCGCGCCTTCGAGCCGGGCGTGGTCGTGATCCAGGACAAGCGCGAGTGGCTGGGCCTGACGGCCGACCGCAGCCAGGACCCGCGCTGGCGCTTCCACGACGTGGGCGCGCTGGCCCGCCGCAGCGACGTGTTCAAGCTCACCGTGCTCAAGGACGCGCAGAACGACTACGCCCTGCACCGCGAGGCCGCGCTGGAGATCGGCTGTCATGCCTGGATCGTCTACTACCATCCCCAGATCGTGGCCCGCCTCTGCCCGTTCGTGCGCCCCGAGCACCTGGTGCGCACCTATCACTCGCTCGACGCCGACCTGGTGCCGCCCTTTCAGGGGGGCCGCCGGGGCACGATCCTGTCGGGAGCGCTCAGCCGGGCCTATCCGCTCCGGCAGGCCCTGGCCGGCCACGCCGCCGAGTTGGGCATCGACGTCTTGCCCCATCCCGGCTACCATCGCCAGGGCTGCCAGACATCCGCCTACCTGCAGACGCTGGCACGTTACTGCGTGGCCGTGTGCACGTCGAGCGTGTGGGGCTATGCCCTCAGAAAGATCGTCGAGGCCACCGCCTGCGGCTGCCGCGTCCTGACCGACTTGCCCGACGACGAGCTCCTGCCGCAGCTGGAGGGCAACCTGACGCGCGTGGAGCCGGGGCGCTACGCCCGCGATCCGATGGCGATGAAGCCGCTCCTGGACGAGCTGGTCGCCGGCTACGACGAGGAACGGCAACTGGGCTTTGCGGGCGCCGCCGTGGACTTCTACGATTATCGACACCAGGGCCGGCGGCTGGCCGGAGCCATCGAGGACCTGCGCCGTGCCTATGCTGCCGGGTAAGACCAACGTGTCGGGGCCACCGGGAGAAGGAGCCGTGGACGTCGTTGCCAGCCACCAGCGGTTATTGATCGGAGCCTGCCTGCGGACGACGGGGCCGATCCTGGAGCTGGGCGTCGGCTGGTACTCGACGCCGCTGTTGCACGAGTTCGCCGACGCCGCCGGCCGCTACGTCCTTACCGTGGACAACAACGAGCAGTGGCTGGCCGAGTTTCGCGGGCTGGAAAGCGCGCATCACAAGCTGCGGCTGGTCGGCCGCTGGCCGGAGCTCTACGAGCTGCCGGCTTTTCTGTCCTTGGTCGTGCTGCCGGCCGGCACGTTCGGCGTCTGCCTGGTCGACCAGAACCAGCCCATCGAGCGCGAGTACGCGGTGCGCGAGCTGCTCGACAAGGTCGAGGTGTTCGTGCTGCACGACACGGAGGAGGGCTTCGCCTACGGCTACGACCGGCTGCTGGGCGAGAATCGCGACGGCGGCCTGTTCCGCTACCAGTACACCGACCGCTGCCAGAAGGCCTGGACCACGATCGCCAGCAACGTGCTGGACGTGCGGGCGTGGTTCGTCGACCTGCCGCCCGTGGAGCCGACCCAAGAGGTCACCTAATGGCGCGACGTGGCTATCGCAAGTATGTCTGCAAGGAGTGCAAGGCAGAGTCCTGGCATCACTGGCTCGAACGCAATCGCGCCGCGCGCATGCGTTGTCCGGCTTGCGGCTCCTTACAGTTGGACTTCGCTTCGGCAGAAGCAAGAAAAGATGCCATTTCGCTCCAGCGCGTGCGCGTCCAAGGACACCCGGACATGACGAATTCTCCGGCGTCCGCGAAGCGCAAAGTTACTTGAGGGCAGCAATGACGACCCAGCTGGAGGAGGCCCTGGCGATGGACGGCCCGCTGCACCCCGACCTCGTCAAGTGGTGGCAGGAGCGGCTGCCCACGCTCAGAGACCTCGACGAGCTGTTCGACTCGCCGCTCCATCCCTTGCAGCGGCGGCGCGAGCTGGAGAAGATGCTGCACTTGGTCGCCGATAGTCTGATCCACCGTCCTGGGCTCACGGTCATGGAGATCGGTGCCGACAAGGGCGGCTCGGCCTGGGCCTGGCTGCACGAGCTGAACCCCGCGCGCATGATCGTCTGCGAGATTCGCGGGACCCCTTACTGGCAGCTGTTCCAGATGCGCTTCCGCCGCCAGAAGTTCTGCTGGCTACCGGCCAGCTCCTACGCCCCCTCGACCGTCGAGCAGGTCCAGCGCTGGCTGGGCGACCGGCCGATCGACGTGTTGTTTCTGGACGGCGACAAGAGCTTTTTCGACCGCGACTTCGACTGCTACCTGCCGGTGCTGGCCACCGATGCCGTGGTGTTCTTTCACGACGTCCAGGACACGGCCCCGCGCGAGGCTTACGAGCGCGTGCTGACCCGCGGCTACCGCCACCTGGAGATCGTCGATACCAGCGAGGTGGCCGAGCTGGGCCAGCCGGTCACCGCCTACGAGCACTGGCTCAAACACTGGAACGGGGCCAGCTGCGGCGTCGGCGTGGTGTTTTTGGGAGGGTGAGACGTGATCGTCGTGCCGATCGTCACCGAGAACCACGTCAGGGATAGGTTGCTGGTCATTCTCGACCCCGAGAGCCTGGCCCGCATGCGCGAGGCCGATCCCGCCGAGGTCAATCTGGCCGAGGTCAGCCGCAAGATCGGCTCGACGATCTTGCAGCCGATCATTCACATTTGCTACGAGGAAAAGACGCCCGAGTTCGAGCGCATCTTGCAGTCGGGGGACGTGAAGGCGCTCTTGAAATACCTGTCGCGCGGCTGGAGGTTTCGGCCCGACCAGGGCGACCACGACCGCGGCCCCGAGCACCTGCACGAGCGAGGGTGACCGAATGGACAGTCCCTTCAAGCACGTCGAGCTCCAGATCAACACGGCCTGCGACCTCGACTGCTTCGGTTGTGACAGATTTTCGGACGTCATCACCGACCCGAACATGACGCTGGCCCAGGTCCAAGAGTTCGTCGACGAGTCGCTCGACCTCGGCTGGGAGTGGGAGCGGATACGCCTCTTGGGCGGCGAGCCGACGCTGCACCCACAGTTCGAGTCGATGCTGGCCGAGCTGCTCCGCTATCGGAAGCACTTTCCCAACGTCTTCCTGCAGGTGCTCACCAATGGACGCGGCAAGAGCGAGAAGTACCGCGATCTGTGTCAACGGCACCACGTCAGCCTACACGCCGAGGCCAAGACGCCCGGCGTCACGCCCCAGTGGTTCACGAACACGCGCATTGCCCCCGTGGATCGCTGGCCCGATATTGGCGCTGCCGATCCTTGCGGTATTTTTGGCGTGCGTGGCTGTGGCCTCGGCCTTACTCGCCACGGCTACTTCCTGGACGGTGCGGGCGCTTCGGTGGCCCGCGTCGCGGGGTTCGACGTCGGCGTGATGCACTTAAAAGACGTGACCATGGACGCCATGCTCGCCCAGGCGAAGGTGGTCTGCCGGGTGTGCGGCCACTGGTACGAGGGTGGTCTTAGACCGCCTCCCGTCACCTCCACGGGCGAAGTTACGGGGAAGTTCTGGACGGAAACTTTGGCGAAGTTCCACCGGGAAAAGCCCAAGTTGCGCATTTACGGAGAGGCTGACAAGTAGTGAACTGATGACTGAACACGAGTGGGTGGACGTTCTCTTCCCTGGAGTCGGCTACTTCGTCGAGGCCGGTGCCCACGACGGCATCGGCGACAGCCAGACCTACCGCCTGGAGCAGCGCGGCTGGCGCGGGCTGTGCGTGGAGCCCAGCTGGCACTTCCGCGGGCTGAGACAGAACCGTCGCTGCGCGGTGGATCGGCGGGCGCTCTGGGCCTACTGCGGCTCGGTCATCTTCCGCGAGATTCACGGCGACCAGGTCGAGCTGTCCGGCATCCCCTGGGCCTTCGGCGACCACTGGCCTAGGCGCGAGCTGCCCGGCGAGGAGCGGATGGTCGCTTGTGCAACCTTGACCCGCGTGCTTCAGGATCACGCCGCGCCGCCGGTGATCGAATTTCTCTGCCTGGACGTGGAGGGGGCCGAGGAAGAGGTGCTGAAAGCTCACGACTTCGGCAAGTTTCTCTTCCTAGCCATGCTGGTCGAGCACAACGGCAACCTCGAGCGCCTGGCCCGGATCGACGCCCTCGTGCAGCGGCACGGCTACCACGACGCCGGCCGCGACGGCGTCAATGCGAGGTACGAGCATGACCGAGTCAGGACGGCCTATTTACCGACGTAGAAAAACCGTATGACGGGGGCATAAGATGGCGGCGTTCTCTGCCAGTCCCGTGGTCGCAGGTCCTGAACCCTGTGGCTGCGGGCTGGCGTTCAGGAGGGAACCACGTCATGGCCCTGCCCAAAGTGCAATCCGGCGAACGGTACGGTCGCCTTGTGGTACGATCCTGCCCGGGGCGAGACAGGTACGGCAACCGGCTCATGCTTTGCCAGTGCGACTGCGGGGCGGTTACGCTGGTCAAAGCGGCCCAGCTGCTGGGCAAAAACGCCATCCAAAGTTGCGGCTGCTTGCAAGGCGAGGTCGCATCTAAGGGAGTCGCGCGAAGAAATTTCAGGCATGGTGCTTGTGCCAGTCGGGAGTACCGGGTGTGGAACAGTATGTGGAGTCGCTGCACGAACCCCCGTGCTGCAAACTACTCCATGTACGGAGCAAGAGGCATCCGGGTCGATGCTCGTTGGCGGGACTTCCTTGTATTTCTTGCGGACGTGGGGCCACGGCCCTCGATGAAACACAGCCTAGGGCGAATTGACAACAGCGGAGATTATGCCCCCGGCTCTCGGCGCTTCGCAAGAGGCTGCGCTCAGGCTGGCTTTTGGAGCGGGCATTGCGACAGCCGCTGCGGCCCAACAAGCGGAGGGTCTTGGCACATGACCGAACAAGAAGCGCTCGCCAGAATGATTGCCCCGGGTCAGGTGCGACCGTGTAAGCCCTACCGGGGCGGGGTCATTCAAATCCGGCTGACGCGGGCCTGCGACAAGGCGTGCTTTAACTGCACGCAGGGCAGCCAACTCGCCGGCCCCACCGATTTTATGACCCCGGAACAGTTTGAGCAGGCGGTCCTTTCCCTCCGCGGGTACTGGGGCGTCTATGGCGTCTTCGGGGGCAACCCAGCCCTGTCGCCGCACTTTGAAGAGTGCTGCGCGATCCTCTGCAAGCACGTCCCCTTCGAGCAACGTGGGCTGTGGTGCAATCACGCGCACGGCAAAGCCAAAGCCATGCGTCAGACATTCGACCCGCGCGTGTCCAACATCAACGTACACCTGGACCAAGAAGCTGCAGCGGAGTTTCGGCGAGACTGGCCGGAAGCCAACATTGTCGGCGAGCATCAGGATTCGCGCCACGCGCCGGTCTTCGTGGCGATGCGAGACCTGGTGCCGGACGAGGGCGAGCGCTGGGCACTGATCTCCGGGTGCGACGTGAATCAGTTATGGAGCGCGGCCATCATTCTTTTCCGGGGCGAGCTGCGGGCGTTCTTTTGCGAGGTCGCCGCTGCGATGGCGTCGCTACACCAGCACGAGCCGGGCTACCCGGACACGGGGCTCGATCCTACATGGGCTTGGCAAAATCCTCCAGAGTTCCGTCTAGTCGGGGCAGTACCACCTAACCTAGAGAAGCCGTTCTACAAGTGGTGGGAACTTCCGATGGGATGGTTTAAGGACCAAGTCCGCAAGCACTGCCACGAGTGCGGCGTGCCTCTCCGCGGCCGTGGCGAGCTGGCCATGGCCCAGGCGGGCACGGAGCAAACCAGCGCCACGCACGCGGGCGTCTACCGCTCCAAGCGGCCGAGCCGGCCCGTCGAGGTGGTGACGCGGCGGATACAGCTGGGGCTGCCCGTGGGCAACGTCGTGAGGTACTTGCAAAATGCCAGCACTTAGAGCCATCACCGTGTGCGTGGACATGGCCGACCTGCTGGCCCTGACGCTGCCCTACAACCGGCACCACTTCGCCGAGGTGTGCGTGGTCAGTCGGCCCGGCGATAAAACCGTCTACGTCGCTTGGGAGAACGATGCCACGCCATTCCTGACCGATGCCTTTTACGAGGACGGCGCCAGCTTCAACAAGTGGCGGGCCCTGGAGGAGGGGCTCGACTCCTTCGGCCGGCACGGCTGGCTGGTGTTGATCGACCCGGACGTGCTGTGGTGGAAGCAGTTCGCCGTCCCTTACTGGAAGCCGGCACCAGGCAAGCTCTACACGCCGCTCAGGCGGATGTTCTACGACCTGCCCAAGCTCAGGGACGGCGTCCCGCCCGAGGCCACCTGGCCGACGTTCCCCTTGCATCCCCAGCAGCGCGAGTTCGCCGGCTACACGCAGATTTTCCACGCCGAAGACCCGCACCTTGGTCCGCCGCCCTGGCACGAGACCGACTGGCGGCACGCCGGCGGCGCGGACAGCTTCTTTCAGCGAAAGTGGCCCGAGTCGGACAAGGTCCGGCCGCCCTTCGAGGTCCTGCACCTGGGGCCCTCGGGGGTCAACTGGTGCGGCCGGGCCATGCCCTATCTCGACGGCACCGTACCCAGCGAGGCGGACGCCCGCCGGCGGGAGCTCCTGCGGCTGGTGAGCCTGCGCCGCCGCGGGGCGGGCGATCCGTTCGCGGCCGAGCGGCTGGAGCGGCCTAGCTAGGATTGCACGAAACTGGAGGGGCCGATTAGAATGGTCGGACCGCGCGGGGTGCTCTAACACCCCGGCGGCCCTGATACCAAACCCTGACTGAGAGGGCGTGGCATGTCTCAGAAGCGTAAGCCCGACCGCAAGCCTCGGCAAGTGCAGTTCAAGGGGCGCCTGGTCTACGTGGCGCGGATGGTCGTGGACCGGCCGTACTACAAGATCGGCGTCGCCAACGACATTCGCCAGCGCATGATGATCCTGCAGCTGCATTCGCCGGTCGCAGTCGATCTGGTGCACACCATAAGGACAGACAACTCGGAAATGTTGGAAAAAGCCATTCACAAGCATTTTGAGACCCACTGGGTGCGTGGCGAATGGTTCACTCTGACTGACGCCGACATTGCCATCTTGAAATCGTTTGGCAGTGTAAATTACGGAACCTGCGAAGAATACAGTGTCGCACAAAATCTAGCCTTTACGCCAACGGGCAGACTGCGCAGATGGCCACCGCTCGTAACTGTGCATCGTTCCTCGGGCAGAGCACGAATTCGCGTCTTGGGACGTGATTATTACCTGGGACTGGCTGGTTCCGAACAGGCCGAGGCTGCCTATAAACGAATCGTGAGAATGGCTGAGAAACACCGAAAAAAAGCGGTGGCGAACGGTTGTACCAAGATCAACAAGGGTGGAAGGCCAAGCCAGTGGCCACCAAAGATGCATCATCACGTATCAGGGCGGGCACGCATTCGTGTCGACGGCCGCGACTATTACCTGGGTTTGTGGGGCTCGACAGAGGCCGATGATAACTATAATCGCATCGTCAAAACCATCGAGAATCAGCGGCAAAACGGCTCTCCCACGAAATAATCCAACCCAGGCCGAGCGTTTCTCCCACGTTTCACACGATTGGATTCTTCCCATGCAAAATACTGCAGTTTCCTCATAACGACCTCCGGGGTTTTCAGGCTTCTTCAACTCCGGAGATTAAACGTAAGTCAGTTGCGTGGCATAAGTTGTTGGTAATTCACTGGTTAGGTGCACTCGCCTTCTAAGCGAGTTAACCTCTTCCATTCGGCTCGGGGCTTGCCGGTGTCTGCTGTCGCACCTGCCCCCGGGTTTCTCACGGTATTCCCACGAAATCCGAGGGCAAGGAGGCCCCAACATGGGACGCAAGGTCAAGTGGCCGCCCACCGTCCACCCTCACAAAACGTCGGGCCGCGAATTCATCCGCGTCGCCGGCCACGACTACTACCTGGGTCCGATCGGCTCGCAGGAAGCCCGGCTCAAGTACGCCAGGCTGGTAACCGAACTGGCCCCCGATCGCTCAGCTGGCGTCAAGGCCGACGCGGGAACGGGCCTTTGCGTGGCCGACCTGGTCGCCGCCTTCATGGAGCACGCCCACGAAGCCTACCGCGACGAGCGCGGAAATCCAAGCACCGAGTTCGTCAACTACCGCTGTGCCTGCCAGCCCTTGCTCGACGTCCACCAAGCGACTCCGCTGGCCGCCTTCGGCCCCAAGGCCTTAAAGGACGTGCTGCGGGCCATGGTCAAGCGCCAGTGGAAGCGGGCCAGCATCAACCGCCAGCTGGTGCGCGTCCGCACCATCTTCCGCTGGGGCGAGGCCGAGCAGCTCGTGCCGGGCGGCACGTTCGAGACCCTGCGCACGGTGCGCGGGCTCAAGGTTCGCGAGCACCAAGTCGAGGAGAGTCCCCCCGTGTTACCCGTTCCCGAAGGAGACCTGGAGGCCACGCTGCCGCACCTGTCGCCCGCGCCCGTGCGGGCGATCGTGGATTTACTCCTGCTCACCAGCGCCCGTCCCGGCGAGATCTGCCGCCTGAAGGCCGAGGCCCTGGACAAGAAAGGCCGGGTGGAGATCGCCAAGGGCATGTGGGTCAACTTCAAGAAAGTCTGGGCCTACCGGCCGCCCCAGCACAAGACGCTCTGGAAGGGCCATCCGCGCACGGTGCTCGTGGGCCCCGAGGCCCAAGCCACGCTCGCCCCGTGGCTGCTCCTGGCCAAGCCGGGCGAGTACCTGTTCCGGCCCGAGCGCGGCGGCCGGGGCAAGCCGAAGGCGGCCCGCTACAACCGCACGGCGCTCCTGGCCGCCGTGCACCGGGCCTGCCACGTCGCCGGCGTGGCCGAGTGGAACCCGGGCCAACTGCGGCACAACGCGGGGACGCGGCTCGCGGCCAAGTACGGCCTCGACACGGCGCGGGTGATCCTGGGGCAAAGAAGCCTGCGGGTAACGCAGGGCTACGCCATCGAGAACTGGGAGGCCGCGGCGGCGGCCGTCGGCGAGACGGGATGATCGTGTGGCCCCGTAGCTCAACGGACAGAGCAACCGCCTTCTAAGCGGAGGATGTCGGTTCGACTCCGGCCGGGGCTAGTTCGTCGAGGATGCGCTGCGCCATGGCGAGCGCCGACGCTCGATCAAGCCGCAAGGCGACCTGGCGCTTGTTGGCCGAGAGCACTAGATTAGGCGTACTCGGCCATTTGATGCGAACGATAACCCTTCTCGTAAAGCTCGCCTATCCTGATTTGGCAGGCGGTTTCGTCGGCGAATTGTTCGGCTTCTTCGATGGCAAGTGTCCAGTTGGGCAGGATGTGTTTGCCTGCCCAATAGACATATTGCCGGATGCTGTCATTCCATGCGACGATGACTTTCATTGCTTCCTCTGATTGGGCGATGGGTTTGGTTCATCCAAGAAACGACCAGCGGTTGCATTCAGGTAAAGTTCCCGGACGTGCGGCGGCATTAGCAGCCGCTCCACGTCGTCGTTGTCGCTGGCGGCGAGATGCTCGCGCATGGCCCACTCGAACGCCTCGGCGCGCTGGTCGTCGGACCACGCTGCGACCTTCCGCTCGTCAACCTCCTGGAACTCGGTCAGGAGCAGGGCGTTAGCGACGCACTGCGGGTCGGTGGTGCGGACGGTGACGTTTTCCATCACGCTGCCCTCCTTCTCTTGCGCTTCGCGGTGCTCGAGGTACGCTTCCACGGCCAGCGAGATCATGGGTCGGCCGCGGGCGAAGTCCCAGCCCGCCCGGCCCGCCAAGGCGTCGACCAGTTCGAGGATGCTGCGCCGGTCGAGGCCGCGGGCCACGAGCCGGTCGAGCGTGGCCTTCAAGGTCGGCGGCAGCGTGTCGATCAGGGCCCGGTCGCAGGTCTCTTTCAGTTTGTCCGTCATGCTTCTCCTCTTTCTTTCAAAGCGTCCTTCACCGCCCGGATGATGGTGCCGACGGCCCGCTGCCGCCGGCCGGTCGAGCGCCAGTCGGGCGAGCGCCGGAAACTCTGGTCCTCGGGCAGCCAGGCATATTCCAACAGGCAATCGAAGGCCTCGCAGCGGTATTCGGCCTGCGCCCGCCAGTCTGCCGGCAGTCGCTGGCCGAGCGATCCCAGCTGGATGTGCTTGTGCGGCCGGCTGCCCTGGTCCAAGGACAGGTCCAGGAGAAACTCTTCGCCCTGGATGGCGACCAGGTGGGCCGGCCAGCCGTCCGGCCTGGGGATCGCCTCGCCGTAGCCGATGCCGACCGACCAGGCCCCGCACTCGCGGCACCACTGGTGGAGCTCCTCGGGGTCGGGCGTGCGGCCCTCGGCCTCGACGCGCTCGACCAGCTGCCGGTTCCAGACCGCGGTGCGGCAGGCCAGGGGCTTGGCCGCCAGGCCGAAGTAATCGAGCACGTCGATGGCGATGGCCGTCGAGGCGATGCAGCTGTCGGCCCGCCACTGCTGGCGGACGATCGGCCGGGCGCAGGCCAGGAGGGCACGCAATACGGCTTCGCGCTGGTGCATGGAGGCTATTTTATAAGGCGTATCAAGCGGCGTCAATCCCGGCGCCGTTTCTTGTGCCGGTAGCGCTTGGGCAGCGGTCCCGCCTTGCTGTCCTCGATCATCAGGTCGTTGGGCGTCACCGACAGGGCGTGCGCCAGTCCGAGCAACGTAATCATGCGCGGATTGGTGTTGACGCCGTACTCGATGGCCGCCACCGCCGAAGGCGTGATGCCGGCGGCGGTGGCCAGCTGCAGCTGGGTCAGGCCGCGCTCCGTGCGCAGGCGGCGCACGACGTGTCGGATCGTCATGTTCCCCAGCATAGGACTCTGTCGCTCCACTTAACACGAAAATGGTAACACGGGCGTATAGACATACTATTACGACAATAGTAGTCCCGGCAACGCGGAAAACCGAGGCAGAGAATCCTTCCGGGGCGCGAGCGCGGTCAAGCCCGCCGCGGCGGCGCTTCGCGGCGGATGTAGTCGCCGATCACGCGCACGGCGTGCTTGAACATGGATTCGCCGGCGTGCGCCGCCAGCACCCGGAAGGCCCGGTGCTGGTCGGCAGAGAGCGTGATGCGGAGGTGCTTGACGGACTCGACCTGGCCGACTCCATTCCTCTTGTGCTGGGGCATGGCGGCTCCGTTGGTTTCTGGTGCGTGCATTCCTTACAAAGTATAACCAGCTATCCCAAGTTGACAAGGCTACTCCGCATAACGGCACTGTGAGGGTGGGAAAAGATTAAAAATTAGAAATGCTTTGACAACGTTATAAACTCCCGTAGGATTTACGATTCCCTCGCGGCTCTAGCCCACCACCGAGTGGCGCTCGCGAGCCCAGGGGTGACTCGATCCCGTCGCGGCTCGCGAGCATTTCTGACGGTCGGCGTTCCGCCGACCGACGTTTACAATCTCTGTTGAGAAGGAACTCCTCGGCTTGCACCACACGGCTCCGCGTGGAACGACACCCTAACCGGAGGCGGTCGTGACGTCAGCACCGAGAATCGTCGCCCCGTGGTTGAAGGAAGCCCAGCGCGCCTTCGAGTCGGCCCACGGGCCGCGCTCGATGATCCAGGTGACGATCCGCGACCCGCACGACGCGCGGGCGCGGCTGGTCTACTACGTCCCGGCGACGGCACTCGACCAGAAACCCCAGGCCCCGTCCGTGCGCCTCAAGGGCCTGCAGCGGCGCATCCTGGGTGCCGTCGGACGCGATCCGCGGCCGGCCAAGGTCATCGCCCACAAGCTGGGGAAGCGGCTGGACAGTCACTTTTACGCCGCCCTGCGGGCCCTGTGCCGGCACGATCCGCCGGTGCTCCTGCGCGGGGCCGACGGCTATTACAAGTCGTAAGGGCGCTCGTAGCGCTCGGTTCACTCTGGTCGTATGGCTGCGCTCGACTTCCTCGGTTCGCTCTCGAATTTCGGCTGCGCTCAACCATTTCGGTTCGCTCCCGGCGATCGGCTGCGCTCCCTTCTTACGGTTCTCTCCCTTGAAACGGCTGCGCTCATCTTCCACGGTTCGCTCGCACTCCACGGCTCATTGGCCGCCTGGAAAAGTGACCTGTCACGAGCAGGGACACTCCGGTCAAAAGTGACCGTCAGATTCCATGTCACATTTGCCCCTTGCAGGTCACATGGGGCCGGGCGTAGATAAGACGGCTCGCCGCCCCGAGGAGGTAACGCACCGTGGACGCGCCACCCGAGCTGCCCGACGACCTGATCCCCGTGGCCCAGGCCGCCCGCCACGCCCAAGTCACGATCGACACCGTCTACAACTGGATTCGCAAGGGCCAGCTGGCCGCCTGGAAGCGCGTGGGCCGACTCTACGTCAGCCGGGCCGACCTGGGGGCCCTGTTCGTGCCCGTGGAGGCCGCCGCGCATCCCGAGACCTTCGCCGAGCAGCGGTCGCGGCGGCAGCACACGCGGCAGACGCTCGAGCGCTTCGGCCTGCACCTGAACGGGCCGACCTGACGGGGTCACTGTTTCCGCTTCCTGGGTTGCAGGTCCTCGCCGATCAAGGCCGCCACGGACTTGGCTATGCGTTCCTTGAGCAAAGGCCTGAGCAGGTCGCTGAGCCATTCGGGCACCGGCCGCCTTTCTGCTCCGGCGCAGGTGTCGATCATGGCGGCCACGTCCAGGTGCACCCTGACCGTCTTGGTGGGCGGCTTCTTGCGGGCCATGTCCGGTCTCTCCAATCCTTGTTTGACGGACGACGGCTCCAGCGTAGCAAGCATGAATGTGTCCTCTCAAGACAAAAAGTCAACGTGCCATTATCCGATTATAGCCAGTGGTCCATAAATGTCAATTTGCGTCTAACGCACATTGACGCAAAGACGCAACGTGCTTAGAATGTAGGGCGTGGCAATCCCATCCCGTCAGGCAGGAGGCATCATCATGCCCACGCTCTTGCAAATTTCCGGCGAGCTCTTGGCCTTCATCGCCCTCTTGGACGAGGCCGCCGACGCCGACGGCGAATTGTCGCCCGAGGCCGCCGAGACCCTGGACCGCTGGTTCGCCGACCTCTCCCAGGACCGCGACTTGAAGCTCGACAACTACGCCGCCCTGATCCGCGAGCTGACCTTGCGGGCGGCGGCCCGGCGCGAGGAGAAAGAACGCCTCGAAAGGCGCGTGTCCGCCGACGAGCACGTGGTCGACTCGCTCAAGACGCGGCTGCGGATGTTTCTGGAGGCCCAGGGTATCCAGAAGGTCGAGACCCAGCGCTACCGCATCGCGCTCTGTCAGAACGGCGGCGCCCAGCCCTACGCCCTGGACGTGCCGGCCGAGCAATTGCCCGAGCAGTACCGGCGCAGCGAGACCACGTACCGGCCGCGGGTCGAGGCCATCCGCGACGCCCTGGTGGCGGGCCAGGACGTTCCCGGCTGCCGGCTGTTGCCGCGCGGCCGTCACCTTCGCATCAGCTAGGAGGCGCGATCATGTGGGTTTACAAACGCACCGATCCGGGCTGCTGGACGGTCGGCTATTACGATCCCGCCGGCAAGTGGTGGACCGACAGCGATCACTCGACACGAGAAGAGGCCGCGAAGCGCGTGGCCTGGCTCAATGGGTCGAGTGCTGTCAACCAGGCACTTGGCGAAGCGCTCAACAGCGGCTCGGGCACGTACAAACCCTGACCTGGACTCGCCACCATGTCAGCAGAAAGGACTCGCGACCATGTTGGTACTCACGCGAAGGACCGGCGAGGCCGTCCGCCTGCAGGTGGGCGAGGAAATGATCTGGATTTTGCTGGTCCATCAGGAATGCGGCAGGGTCCGCCTGGGATTCGAGGCGGCGCCGCACGTCAAGATCATGCGCGAGGAGCTGTTGCCGGCCGCCGAGGCGCGGCTGGCCCCGAAGTGAACCGTGCTCCCGGGCGGGGAGGGGCCAGGGAAGGCCCCCTCCCCTGCCCGGCTTCCTACATTCCGCGGACGGGTGGACACGGAGGTCCGCCCGCTCTCATTCAACCACAGAGAGGAAGCGATCCCAATGGTAGCCACGAACCTGCCCGAGATTTCGCAATTCATCGACCGCACGGACGAGGTGCCGGCGCCCCGGCCAGCGCATAACGAGCCGATGGTGCTCTCCGTCGAGCAGCTCCTCGAGGCTCAGAAGCTGATCGAAGACGTGATGGAACACATCATGAAGAAAGGCCACCACTACGGCACGATCGAGGGCACGCAGCGGCCGTCGCTGTGGCAGCCCGGCGGCGAGGTTCTCTGCCGCACGTTCCGCCTCGCGCCCAAGTTCCCCCCCGAATTGATCGTGATGCACGCCGACGGCAACCACCGTTATTTTCGGGTGACGTGCACCTTGACGCACATTATCACGGGCCAGCAGTGGGGCTGGGGGCTGGGCTCCTGCGGCACGCAGGAGAAAAAGTACGCCTATCTCAAGAGCGGGCGTAGCTGTCCCGAGTGCGACCAGACGACCATTTTCGAGAGCAAGAAAAAGGACGAACCGGGCTACTTTTGCTGGCGGAAAAAGGGCGGCTGCGGAGCCAAGTTTGCCCCGGACGACCGACGCATTACCGACCAGCCTGCGGGCCGCGTGGTCAATCCCGACCTTCCCGACCTGTGGAACACCGTTCTCAAGATGGCCGCCAAGCGCGCCTTCCTGTCGGCGGTCAAGACGGTCACCGCCGTCTCCGACGTGTTCACCGTGGACGTGGACGAGGACAAGGAGACCGCCAGCGGCAAGGGCGGCGACGACCGCGACATCTCCGACCTGCCCGAGGTCAAGACGGCGAGCCTCGACCAGCGCTACAAGATGATGGAGCTCGCCGAGAAACTCGGCTACGGCCCCGAGAAGATGCAGGCCCTCATCAAGAAGCACGGCGCCAAGACCTCGGCCGAGCTCACCGCCGCCGCGGCCGAGGGCATCCTGTTGATGCTCCAGTGGGAGCTCGAGAATCGCCCCAAGGCCAAGGGCAACGGCAACGGCAAGGCCGCCGCGCCCGCCCCTACGCCGACGCCCACGCCGACACCAACACCGGCGCCCGAACCAAACGCCGCCGACCTGGAGCGCCAGGACGAGATCGCCGCCATTCGCGCGGTAATTACCCAGGCCGTCACCGACGAGGCTCTCACCGGGGTGATCGAGCGGATCGACCGCAACGCCATCTGGCTGGGCACCATGGCGGCGGTGCTGAAAAAGGAAGCGATCGAGCGCAGCAAGGCCATCAAGCCCAAGCGAGCGCCCAAACGGCAGCCCGGCGAAGAGGGATGAAGCCGGACTTTCACCGTGAGGAGCACGAACTCTGACCACCAAAATGGAAAGGGCAAGAACGGTGGCATCTGAGTACCCCTATTTTCGCTTTTGGGTCAAGGATTTCCTGGGCGACATCAAGGTCGCATCAATGAACACGGAGCAGATTGGGGCATACCTCCTGTTGCTGCTGCATGCTTGGCAAGACGAGCCACCAGCAACTTTACCCAACGACGAGGCAATTCTGGCCAGGTTGGCACGACTGAGTGCCGATGGCTGGAATGCCGTTCGCACTCTCGTGCTGGCTTGTTTCACACCCACGCCCGACGGCAAGCGTCTCTTGCAAAAACGCTTGCGGAAGGAGTGGGAACACGCCTCGGGAATCTCCGCCAAGCGCTCTCGGGCTGGCCAGAAAAGCCAGGCCTCGCGCCGGGGGTTTCTTTACGCCTTCCAAAAACACAAAGACGGAACCGTAAAAATCGGTTCTTCGGTCGATCCACACGACCGATTCAGCAAGTTTTCGACGTACTGCAGCATGCTCGGCACCTGGAGCGTGCCAAACATGCAAGAGGCAGAGCGATTCGTTCACGATCATTTTGCGAAGGAACGCCTGAAAGGGGAATGGTTTAGGATTAGCGAGAAACAAGTGCTCGGCATCGGGACTTTACTTCAACAAATGTCGAACAAATGCTCAACAAATGCTCAACAAAGTGAGAGCATTTGTTCAACAAGCGGGGCAACAAACACTCAACATCCTGGTTATGGTTATGGTTCTGGTATTTCTTCTTCGGAGAGAGGGGTGCAGGGGAGAGAGGGGCAGCCCCAGGAGCGTCGTCCTTACGACCAAACCAATTGGTTTTGGGACGTGTTCTGGCCGCGCTGGCCGGACGGCTTCCGGCAAGGCGGCCAGGCCGCTCTCATGGCTGTCCGAGTCTTGGACCCCAGCCCCGACGTTCGCCAGTTGATGCTCGATCAGCTCGAGCTCTGGAAACGATCCCTGCGCTGGCGCAACGGCCGCGTCAACAATGCCGCCGCCTGGATTTCCGAAGAAATGTTTCGCGACGAGCCGCCGCTCGAAAACCTTCCCAACGCCAACGGCCCGCCCGAGGAAACCGAGTCCCAGCGCCAGCGTCGCCTGGACAAGCAAAAGGCCGACCTCGACGCGCTCGATCGGGTCGAGGGCGTCCCCTACGTGTTTCGAGACCGCCGGAAAGGAACGCAATGACCGAAATGACCGACGACAGTTTCCGCAGCGAGCGGGCCCTGCTGGGCTCGCTGCTCCGCTGGAACGCCACGATCGACGACGTCGTCTTGGCCGTCGACGTCGCCGACTTCCGGGCCCACGCGCACCAGCTCGTCTACGCCGCCATCGTGCACCTGCGCGGCCAGGGCCTGCCCGCGGACACCGTGACCGTCGCCGACCTGCTCCAGCGCCGCGGCCAGATCGACGACGTGAAGTACACCTACCTGGCCCAGCTCTGGGACAACGAGCCCGTGGGCGCCGGGGCAATGGCCTACGCCGCCCAGGTCGCCGAGGAGGCCCTGCGCCGCCGGCTGCGGCACGCTGCCTGCGAGATCGTGGCCGCCGTGGACGGCAAGATCGGCTCGGCGCACGACCTGGTCGCCGATGCCGAGGCCAAGATTTTCAGCGTGGCTTGCCACGAGCGCCGCCAGGGGGCCATCCCGCTCAAGCAGTGCCTGTCGGAGGCCTCCGACGCCATCGACGCCCGCTGCCAGCGCCAGGGAGCCAGCGGCATTCCGTCGGGCTTCCTCGACTTGGACAAGATCACCGCCGGCTGGCAAGACGCGGAGCTCGTCATCGTCGGCGCGCGGCCGTCGTGCGGCAAGACCAGCTTCGCCTGCCAGGTGAGCCTGCACGCCGCCGGGGAAGGCCACGGGGTGCTGTTCTGCAGCTTGGAGCAAAGCCACGTCGAACTGGCCGAGCGCATGATGTGCAACGAGGCCCGCGTCAACTCCTTGAACGTGCGCCGCGGCATCTTGCCGGCCACCGAGCGCGACGACCTGCTCGACGCCCTGCACCGCCTGTCGGCTTACCCGGTGTGGATCGACCGCGACCCGCACCAGAACGTGTCCCGGATCGCGGCCACCGGCCGGCGGCTCAAGAGCAAGGGCCAGCTGAAAATGATCGTGGTGGACTACCTGCAGCTGGTCGAGCCCGAAGACAAGAAGGACGTGCGCCAGGAGCAGGTGGCCGGCATCAGCCGGGGCTTGAAACGGGTGGCCAACGAGCTCGCCGTGCCGGTGCTGGCCCTGGCCCAGGTCAATCGCCGGAGCGAGGATCGCAGCTCGGGAAGGCCGACGCTGGCGGATCTCCGCGAGTCGGGCGCCATGGAGGCCGACGCCGACGTGGTCGTGCTCCTGCACCGGCCGCGCGACGCCGGCCAGGTCCAGGACACCGTCGAGGCCATCGTCGCCAAGAATCGCAACGGACCCACGGGCGAGGTGACGCTGGCGTTCCAGAAGGAATACATGCGGTTCGACAACTATGTCCGACCCCTGCAACCCGCAGCAACGGTCAACGGACGGGCGCGTGCCCGGGCCGCCAGCGGCGAAAAAGACGACGACGACTAGGCCGGCCAACCCGCGCGTGCTCGTGGAGCTCGAGGCCCTGCCGTCGCCGGTGCCCCTGGGCGTGCGGCTCAAGAAGTTACTCAAGATGGTCGGCCGCTACGGGTTTCGCTGCCGCTGGGCGAAGGAAGTGGAATGACATGCAGTTTTACGTCGGCCTGGACAAGGCGTCGTTTGCCCGCCACTTCGAGCGGAGCTGCATCAGCGTCAACACGCTGCGCGGCCGCGTCCGCGACTTCGACGCGGGCGAGTGGATGATGGACAGCGGCGCCTTCACCGAGATCACCCGCCACGGCGAGCATCGGTACACCCCGCAGGAGTACGCCGCGGCCATTCGACGCTGGAGTGTTTGTGGCAAGCTGGTCGCCGCGGTGAGCCAGGACTATATGTGCGAGCCGTTCGTGCTGGCCCGAACCGACCTGTCCGTGCGCGACCACCAGCGCATGACCGTCGAGCGCTACGACGCGATCCGTAAGGCCGTGGACTGCGCGGCCTACACGATGCCGGTATTGCAAGGCTTCTGGCCCGAGGAGTACGTGGCGCACGTCCGGCAGTACGGCCCGCGACTCGCAGAAGGCCAGTGGGTCGGCGTCGGCTCGGTGTGCAAGCGCAACAAGCAGCCCGAGGAGGTCGAGCACGTGCTCATGGCCATAAAACGGGAGCGGCCCGACCTGCGCTTGCACGGCTTCGGCGTCAAGCTGACGGCGCTGGCGAGCGGCGTGGTGCGCTCGCTCCTGTACTCGGCGGACAGCATGGCCTGGTCCTACTGGGCGTGGAAGCACGGCCGGGACGTGCACGACTGGAAAGAGGCGGCGCGGTTCGTCGCGCGGGTCGAAAAACAGAAGGTGCGACCGTGGCAGTATCAAGGCCAGCTTTTCGGCTCCTTTACTTCGGCCGGCGAGTTTCCGTTGTCAGTCTAGGGGCCCCCGCTGGCTGGTCCTTCGACTACGCGGGCGGCACGCTGGTCGTGCGGCTCGGCCGCGTCGTCATCACCTGGCGAATCGCTGGAAGCAGAAGATGAAAGCCCCGACCGAAACCGGCCTGGTCAAGATGGTGAAGCAGTTTCTCGAGCTGCGCGGCGGCTTCGCGATCCGCGTCAACAGCGGCGCGTTCGCCGGCACCCACGCCGGCAAGCGGCGCTTCGTCCGGCTCAACAGCGAGCCCGGCTGTAGCGACGTGCTGGCCTGTTACCGCGGCTGGTTTCTGGAAGCAGCGCGGTCGCAAGCCGACCGCGGCGCAAGCGTCGTTTCTGAATGCGGTCGAGCGAGCGGGCGGCTGGGCCGCGCTCGTGTACGACCTGCGCGACGTGGAACTGATCTTGGACGAAATTGACAATGAGGTGTCCTGATGGCTGAAAATCTGGCTCTGATCCTTCAAAAAGTGAAAGCCGGGCAATGCCAGCTAAGCAAGGAATCCGGCAAGATGATTGCATTTCTCGACCAGCTTTCAGACGTGGCAGCGCTGGAAGAATGCAAAGCCCAAGCCGCCGCGATCGCCGAGTACGTTGCACGCAAGAAAGACCTGTCCGTAGACGAACATAACGCCGCAGTGACGATCGCTATGAAAGTCGCCCACCGGCTCGGCGAAGTGCTGACGGCGACGGTAAGACCGCGGGGCCGGACTTCTTCCGGTAACGGTGCGTTACCGGAGCCAATCACGAAAATGCAATCCTCCCGTACGCAGCAGCTTGCCCGCATGTCCTGGCAGACCATCCAGAACCGCATCGAAGATCGCACCGCCAAGAACGAGCGCGTCAGCCAAGCCCGGATCGTCCGCGAATTCCACGACGAAGAAACAGCCAAGGAACGCAAGCGGCTGGAAAAGGAAGCGCTCGCCGTCGCGGAAGCGAGCGAACGCTATTACCAAGTCGAATGCGCCGACTGTCTCCAGTGGTTCGCAGCGCAGGAAGCCGACAGCATCGATCTGGTTTTCGGTTCGCCGCCTTACGAACAAGCGCGCTTGTACCTGGAGAACGGCGAGGATAAGGGCATCGCACTTTCAACCGAGAAATGGGTTGCCTGGATGGTCCAGGTCTACCGAGCGGCCTTGCGTTGTTGCAAGGGGCTCGTCGCGTTTGTCGTCGAAGGTCAGACAAAAAACTATCGCTGGTCCGCTGCGCCAGCGTTGCTCATGGCCGACCTGCATCGCGCTGGCATCCACTTGCGCAAGCCGCCCATCTACTACCGCGTCGGCATCCCCGGCAGCGGCGGCCCCGACTGGCTGCGCAACGATTACGAATACATCGTTTGCGCGACCCGCGGCGGTGAGTTGCCCTGGAGCGACAACACGGCAATGGGTGAACCGCCGCGGTACGAACCGGGCGGCAATCCGTCCCATCGCACCAAAGACGGATCGCGCGTCAGCGGCTACGCCAGCATGCAAGACCGCGCCAACGTCGGCCCGCACCGCGCCCGCCAGAAAGCCGGCCGAGTCTACGAGCCGCCGGCAATCGCCAACCCCGGCAACGTCGTCGAATGCATCGCCGGCGGCGGCAACATGGGCGACAAACTCTGTCACGAAAACGAAGCCCCCTTTCCAGAGGACCTGCCGGAATTCTTCATCCGCTCGTTCTGTCCCAAAGGCGGCGTCGTCTGCGATCCGTTTTGCGGTTCGGGAACTACCGGCAAAGTCGCCCTGGAGTATCGACGCCGCTTTCTCGGCTGCGACATTCGATCAAGTCAAGTGCGACTCACGCAGCGGCGACTCGCTGCCGTACAGAAGATTTTGCCCCTGGAGATTTAAGCCATGATGACGAGCAGCAAGGACTACGCCAGGCGTTTCGACTACCGAACGCTCCTGCATTCGGTCGTGGACGTGCTGGCCGAAAACAAGCGCAACGGCGACAGCGATACGGTTGCTTATACGGTGTCTGCCGACGCCTGGGGAATTAACAGCCGCTTGCGCGACGAAGTTTTCGAGCGCGTTTCCAAACACTGGTCGCGGCGAACCGAATTTCACGCCGATCTATTCCCCTACAACGTCGATTGCGTCGTTTCCGTTTATTTTCGTTACCGCAAGCGCGGAGCCGACTGGCCGACCATCGAACAAATGCGACGTAGCATCGACGGCGACAGCCCGAGCAAGAATGGTTCCATGTTCGACGATCAAGAATAGCCATGAACCCCGCACCGTCCGATGGCCCGGAGCAATTCGCCCACACCATTAACCCGGAGGATCGAACGTGAACACCGTCACCGAAACCCCCGCGCTTCGCCCCGAACTGGAGGCGCTGCCCGAGCGCCTGAGCCGACTTCCGATCGACGCCCGCGGCTATCCCGTGCCCTGGTTTGTCCCGTGGATTCTGGTCGACGGCCAGTTGCAGCCCGAATTTCGGGCGATGGACGGCCGCAAGTTTCGCCAGGCGATCCAGGACAAACTTTGCTGGGTGTGCGGCGAGAAACTCGGCCGCTATATGACCTTCGTTGCCGGGCCCATGTGCGGGGTCAATCGCACCAGTAGCGAGCCGCCCAGCCACCACGAATGCGCCACGTACTCCGCGCGGAATTGCCCCTTCCTCACGAAGCCCTACATGCATCGCCGCGAGGACGAGACCACCGAGGCGATGGAGAACTCCTGCATCCAGCCCGGCCATTCCATCCGCCGCAATCCCGGCGTCGTGCTGCTCTGGACCACGCGCAGCTATTCGCTCTTTCGTGACGGCAAGGGCGGCGTGCTTCTTCAGATGGGCGACCCGACCCGCGTCGAGTGGTACGCCGAGGGCAAGCCCAACGCCACGCGGGCCCAGGTGCTACGCTCGATCGAGACCGGCTTGCCGTTCCTCGAGGAACTCGCCCGCGAGCAGCCCGGCGCGATGGAGGCATTGCACCGGATGCGCGACGAATTCATGAAGTACGTGCCTGCGGAGTAAGCCATGACCATCGACGACGCCGTGGAAAAGGTGCGCTGCGGGGCCTGCGGCCAGGTGACGGGCTTCTGCCGCAACCTGGTCGAGCTCGACCGGAAGGCGAAGTGGGACTACCCGACCGCCGGCAACGTGCTCACCGGCGAATCCGGCAAGGCCGTGGCCTTCGCCTGCGACAAGTGCGTCAGGGACAAGGCCCAGGTCCGCGAGGCGGTGGAGTTCAAGGGCGACGCGCTGGTCTACCACGCCGTCGAGGACCTGGAGCCGGTGCCGCCGGCCCGGCGCTCGCTCACCTGGTTTGCCAAGCACGTCGAGGAGGGGCCCGACTGCACCTGCTCGTGGTGCGGTGAGCCGATCCTCGACCCCGAGGAGGAAGCGGTGTGGGCCAGCGACGAGGAAGACAACCCCGACGAGTTCCCGGCCATCCGCCTGTGGAAGGGCAAGCTGGAAGCCCGGCTGCACCCCAGGTGCCTGCGAGAAGCCGTCTCTACGGGCGCGCTGCTTTTGCCCACGGGTAACGGACAATGACCTTCACCGAGAGCAAGGTATCCTTCGGCACCGCCCTCCGCTGCGCGCGGCTGGGCTACCATCCCATGGCCGACGTGGGCATGGTCCGCATCCTGGCCGACGGCCCGCCGCACGTCGTGCAGGTCGTGCCGTTCGGCTACCTGCCCGTGGAACACGGCAAGACCAGGCATAGCAAGGCGCACGTCCGCTGGTGGGAAGGGGACGCCCGGATCGTCGAGGGGGCCATTCGTCCTTACTTCCGGGCACACCCGGCTCTCTCGCCCGTAGAGCTGCTCTTAGACGACGCTGGAAAACTCATTTCCCCTGCCACTTCGTCAACTTCAACTTGACCCGCCTTGTTTACGGGGATAAACTGTAAACGTGGTCCCTTGGTAGGGAGCCAAGGGCTCGCTTAACTCAGGAGACCCCCGTTCATGACCCAGCAAGCAACCACCGCCGCGCTGCCGCCCCTTACGGCCGAAGAGGTTATGGCGATCCGCCGCAAGGCGAACATGACCCAGGACGAGCTGGCCGTCTATTTAGGGCTCCGGCACCGCTCGCAAGTGCGCCACCTGGAGAGTGGCCGCACGCTGGCCACGGGCCCCAAGGCCGTCCTACTTCGGAAGCTCGCCAAGGAAACTTCTCGAAAAAAGCCGGGCTGAGTTAGGCTGGTTGCTGGTCGCTTCGTTTCACTTCGGCGAATGTCTGGCGACTTTCCTGAGATGCAATTAACAGGTTCAGCAGAGCCAAGAGGGGACCGCTGGGCTTCCTGGTTCCGCGTTCCAGCTGGCAAACTGCCCCCCTGGTCTTCAAACCCAACCGCACCGCAAATTCTTGCTGGCTCATTTGCATCTGGCCACGCAACGCTAGAATCTCTTCCTTCGTCACCGGCTTCGCCCGCCGTGCCTTGGCAGCCGCGCCATTCATGCTCGCGTGTGCTAGGTCGTGGCAGCCCTGGCAGAGCGTCTCGCAGTCGGCGACCGTATACGGCGTCCCTACGGAATCGGCCACTGTGATAGACCTCCAAAAAAGGTGCTTGGCATGAAGTCACCGCGATTCATTCTCCGCGTCAGCTCCAAGCTGCTCAGGCGACTGCGCCGCATGGAAGCCAGCGGGCAAAATGCCTCGGCCTTCATTCGTCAAGCCATCGCCGAGAAACTCGGCGACCCGGAATTAGCCAAGGTCAAGCCCCAGGGACGCCCGCCAATTCGCCGCCGTCGCCGGCGGTGTGCATAATTATACATACAGTAAAGCCTTATTCCTAGCCATCTTAGGAAAAGCGAAAAACTCAGCCTTTTTCGCCAATTGCTGTTGACAAAGGTAAACAAGCTGGCTATACTAATACTAGACAAGAAAAGACGCCCGAATGAAACGGAAAGGAACTAGCAACGTGTCTCTCACTGACCTGCAGAAAAACGAAATTATCGCCAAGCGCCAGGCCGGCCAGAACATCCGCGCCATCGGCACCGATCTAGGCATTCCCTGGCAGACGGTGTGGTCCGTCCTCTACCGCGGCGGGCTTGCCAACCGCAAGCAGGGGGCCCCCCGCGCCGCTCAGCCCGCCAGCCCGGCCGACGGTGAATCCTCCGTCCCGGTGGCCGTGGTCAACGCCCCGGTGGCGACGGGCAAAACGTCCGACGGGTTCGTGCCGCCGAAGTGGTATCCCGTCCTCCGCTACGCCATGGCCGCTGAAAAGGGCGCCACCCTGTTCGGCCCCCGCGGCTGCGGCAAGTCCACCGCCATCCGGGAGCTCGCCACCGAGATCGGCCACCCGACGGTGACCATGCAGTGTGCGGCGAACATGCAGATCGACGCCCTACTCGGCACGTGGACGTCGAAAAAGGGTTCGCTCCGCTTCATCGACGGGCCGCTTACCATCGCCCTCCGCACGGGCAGCTGGCTCATCGCCGAAGAAAGCAACGTCATCCATCCGGGCGTCTGGTCGCTGGTCAACACTCTGACCGACCAGACCGGCGAGGGCCTGCGGCTGCCCACGGGCGAAGTCATCCCGCCGCACAAGGGGTTCCGCCTGATCCTCATTTACAACGAAGGCTACACCGGCACGCGCGAGGTCAACGCCGCCCTCAAAGATCGGCTCATGCCGATTTACGCGGACTACCTGGAACCCAAGCAGGAAGCCAAGCTGCTCGAAATCATGACGGGCTGCAGTCCCGAGGAAGCCAGCCAGGTGCAGTCGGTTGCCAAAATGATCCGCAGCGCCGACTTACACTTCGACCTGTCGCCCCGCTCGCTGACCCGCTGGATTCGGCTGGTCAAGCAGGCCGGCATGACCTGGCAGGACGCTTACGACGTGGCCATCTTGGACCTAGTCGGCCCGCCCCAGCTGGCCGCTCCGCAGCGGGCCTGCCTCACGGAAATTGCCCGCAACTCGGTCGCCCAGTGGCCCAACGCCGCCCCGGCCGCGGCCAACTAATCGCCCCCATCGCCCTGCGCCGCCGGCATCTGGCCAGCACGGGCATCGACATTGCCCCGGCCGAGGCCAACTAATCGCCCCCATCGCCCAACCAAACCCTTTTTCAGGAGAACGATCATCATGGCGAAGTGCAAAGTTGGCGGGCGACGTTCGACGCGAAACGTGAATAAGCACAACAAGGCCAAGAAGGTTGTAGACAAGTTTCGGCGCGATCCAATAGTTCGCCGGATTGAACGCGAACTATTCGGTGCGCTGGAAGCCTTTGCTTCCCGCCTCACCTAATTCACCCCTCGCCCTTTCCTTCCCCCTTACTTTCGCCCTCTGGAGACCGAACGATGTCTGGAGAACGAACCGTGAAAGCGAGAACCTTTTTCCTCTTGATGGACGACGGGCGCGTTGCCACCCGCCTAGCCGCTGCTTTGGTCGAGCAAGGCATTCCATTCGAGCAGGGGCGTACTCCCAACCACGGCACGCACTTGTTCCGCGTGAACCGACGCCACGAGAAGGCCCTCATGCTCGCCGGCGACTTGGCCCAACAGGAAGTCAACGCCCTGGACGGCCGGCCGAACTAATCGCCCCCTCGCCCTTTACCAAAATCATGGGGTCCAAAGCGGCCTAAACACCCGTACACAACCGCCCAATTTTTCTTTCCGATTGCTGTTGACAAGAGTAAACAACACTGCTATACTAATCTTAGACAACAAACGACGCCCAAAGGAAACGGAAAGGATCGGAAAATGGCACGCCAGACGGTTTACGGCAAGCTGGCTTACGCGGGCTTTGCCAAGGCCATCGGCATGAAACTCGGCCTGCGCGTGAAGGTCGAGGACGGGGCCAACGCCGCCATTAACAAGGCCGGCACGATTACCCTGCCCGGCATGAGCAACTACCAGACCGAGGAACAATTCGCCGTCACCTGCGGCACGGTGGTGCACGAGCTCGCGCACCAGTTTTACGAGTCTCACAAACTGATTGACCCCCAGCGCTCGCGGCTGGAACACGACTGCCTGAACGCGGTCCTGGACGTGGCGGACGAATCGTGGATCGCCCACTATTTCGCCACGCTGCAACTGAACCAGCGCCCCGGCCAGCTGCTCGATGCCGGCAACCTGGATGCCCTCAAGAAACCGCAGGTCGATCGGCTGTACGACTGGAACGACACGAGTTCCCATGCGTGGAAGCTGCTCGTCACCGGCCTGCTTGCCGCCCGCCTGCCCCGGCCGCGCATGCTGACCCGCATTGGCAACTACAACGTCAGGATGGCCCGCCGGTTCGGCGTCGACGCCCGCGCGGTGTACGCTCTCCTGCGGAAGGCCCGCCGCACGCCCGCCCAGGACGGCCGGCCCACGCCTGCCCGCTTCCCGAAACTGATCGACCTTGCCAAGCAGCTGGCCGTCATCCTCGCCCCGTTCACGCCACCGCCCGGCGCCCCGGAAGTCGGCGACCTGTTCGGCCCCGGCGACGGCACGGGCCAGACCGGCAAGGCCGGCAAGTCGGCCCGCGCCCAAGGAACGGCCAACGTCCCGGCCAACGCCGACGTGGCCACCGGCGCCGCGGGCGACGCGGTCGCGGCCGGCAAGGGCGGCATCGGTGCTTCGCAAGGCGCCGGGGCCCCCGGCATGAACCCGTTTGATACCGAATCCTTCAACCTGCTCTCCCCGGCCGTCCGCAAGGTCGCCGCCCGCATCGCCAACGACGGCGACGCCATCGCCAAGGACGATGGCATGGCCAGCGGCTCCACCCTCGGACAGGCCTACCGTATCGTCACCGACGGCCACTGCCTGGCCCGCTGGCAGGACGCCCCGCACGCCGACGGGCTGGCCGCGGCCGTGCTGCTCGACTGCTCCGGCTCCATGTACAACGTGATGGCCGAGTGTGCCGGCATCGCCCGGGCCTTCGCCCTCGGCATGAAGGAATGCGGCCCGGTCAAGTCGATCGCGTTCGGGACCGACTGGAAGGATAGCAACCACTTCGACCAGGTTCGGAACATGGGCGGCACGCGGACCACGGAAGCCGTCCAGGCCGCAACCGACTGGCTCGCTGCACAGTCGGCCGGCGCCAAGTGGCTGGTCGTCGTCACCGACGGCGAACCGGACGATCAGGACACCTGCAACGCCGCTTGCACCGCCGCCCACAAGAAGGGCATCAAGATCGTCGCCATCGGCCTGGGCTGCAAGATCAATATGGCCCACGCCACCAGCGTCACGGCCAACGACACGAACCACCTGGCCATCGAATTGGATCAAGCCGCCGCCCGCATCGAACGGGGCTGGTAATCAGCCCCTCGCCCCCTCACCCCCTCGCCCTTCCCCTCGCCCGCTGGAGATTCAGCCGTGGACGACCACGACCTGTTACTTGCCATTCAAGAATTGCTGGACGGCGTCGCCTGGACGCCGGACACGCTGGACGAAATAGCGAAGTTGCTCGACGACAACGGCTACCTCGTCGCGGACGTGGACTAGCCTGCCCCACCCAGAAACTCGAACAATCGCCTTCACAGGAGTAACCACCATGCCATCATTCCGCATTGTTTGGGAAGTCGATGTTGACGCTGATACGCCTCTGGAAGCTGCCCGCGAGGCGTTCTCAATGATGACCGATCCCGAATCTACCGCAGTCGTTTTTTCGGTGACAGACCCCAACGGGGATACAGTCACCATCGACTTGGACGATATGGACTCAGCACGCATACGCTAATCGCCTTCACAGGAGTAACCACCATGAAAGCCCGCAAGATACCTGCCTCGGCATTAGTCCCCGGCGAGCTCTACCTACGCCTACGGCCCACCACGCTGGTGGAACACTCGGGCAAGGCCTTCTATCCCAAAGTCGCCGCACAGGAGAACCAGCCATGCAACTGACGCTTGCGAAAGACGACGGCACCGTGCTGGAAACCTGGTACGTCGCCGACGAGGAAACCACGCCCGACGAAATCAAGTCCAAGGTCTCGTTTCACCTGCCCGTGTACGACGACCGCGGCGAGTACGAAAGCATACGCAACGACGATGGCCTGTGGGCCACCGACGACGACGAGTAAACGAGAGCGGCCCGGCGGCTGGTGGAAACAGCCCCGGGCCGGTGGCCCCAAACTGTTGAGGAGTTTAGAGCAATGATGGCTTATCAATTCGACGGCTGGCTGGAAACCCAGCTGCGCAACGAACGGCGTTTCCCGGACGATCCCCACGCCGGCTGCACCGGCCCCGACCACTGCTGCCCCGAGTGCCTGGCCGGCTACCTGCAAGGCCTCACCCAGCTGGACGACGAGCAAGTCGCCCTGGGCCCGTCGTGCGTGGAGTGCAACCGGGCCGGCACCGTCCGCTGTTTCGACTGCGGCGAATTCTTCTGCCCCGACTGCGCCGAGGGCGACCGGCTGGTCGTGCGTTTACAACGGCCAGAACGCCATCAGCCGTGACGAATGGCTCGCCGAGCAACAGGAGAACTAACCCATGCGCTTTGAACCCCATACCTGCCCCAGCTGCGGCGGCATCGCCACCGGCACCAGCGAAACCATCCCCGGCGTGGCGCTGCTCGACTTCGACGCCGACGGCAACGCCGAGTATGCCGGCGAAACCAAAATGTGCTGGGACGGCCAGCAGACCGAGATCGACGCCGACGGCAACGCCGAGCTTTGGTGCGGCGAGGGCCACTGCTGGCCGGCCAGGATGGACGAGGAGGAGTAAGCCGTGACCCGCTACCAAACCCGTCACTACGTGACCACCGACGAAATGGAAGCCCGCCGCCTGGCCGAGATCGACGGCACGCGGCTCGACCAGATTCGCATGACCTGCAACGTCGAGCCCTTGCACGTCACGAGCTCCTGGATTCTCTGGAGCGACGGCTTCACGACCGGCATCGGTGCCAAGCTGCCCCCGGGCGGGAGTCTGTCCAAGGACGCCGAAGACCTCGTCAGCAAGGTCCGCGGCGGCGACGGCGAGGCCCGCTGTGGCCTGGCACGCCTGACCCAGGTTGCCGCCGTCGAGCGCACGACGCCCGTGTCGATCGGCCCGTCGCGCGGCTACTACCACCGCGAGACCGTCGAGAAACTTACCGTCCGCTGGACCGACGGCACCCCGGGCGAGCTCTACACGTTCTCGGTTGGCTACTTCGAGGGCTACGAGTTTTCCGTCTACGCCACGCTCGAGGAATTGCTGGCCGAGCAGGAAGCCCGCCGTATCGCCCTCGCTGGAAACTAGCCGCGCTTTTCGCGGCACGCGGCCCCGGCGAACCAGGGGCGAGGAGGTTTGCGATGACTGACGCAAAAGGTAGGCAGCATCAATACCTGTACCCAATGGTGACGCTAAATGGTGGTTATTACCTGGGACACCGTGGCAACTCGTCGCCCTGGCATCCCATGAGCAGCAAGGTCAGCCCGATCTTCCTGACGCGAGACGAAGCGATCCAATGGGGACGCAAGCATGGATACACGGTAATAGAGGCACACGGGACTGACGCCAGCTAGCCGCACCTTCGCGGCACGCGGCCCCGGCGAACCAGGGGCGAGGAGGATGAGAAGATGAGACTCCGAGACAATTGCGAGGTTTACACGAAACTCGACGGCCAGTGGTATTGGCGGATGTGGCCTCAACGTAGACTGGTTGCCGTCACGCGCGATCCGCAACCCGGGGCCGTGCCGGTCTCAGACGAGGAACACGGCCCCTATGCCTCGCAGAATGACGCGACTGAGGCAGCCGAGACTGCATGGGAGCAATGGCAAGCAGAGCAGCGTGAAGAGGATATGCGCTAAGCGATCCACCCAGCCCGCGAGCCGATGCCGGGCGTTGTGGCCCCGGCGCGAAAGCACGGTGTCGCGGCCAGGTCGGGCGGTTCCTGAGACAATGCCGCCCCCGGTGGTCCCGATGGGAGTCTAAGCGACGCATTCGGGACATAGCCGCACGTCGCGGCCCGCGGCCCCGGCGAACCAGGGGCATCGTCGGCGGACGTTAAACGCGGAGGATTGTGTCATGTTTACTCTTGAATTGGTCCCAGGTGGCCACGAGCGCATCTCAGGGACTGCGGCATTGGACGTATGCCGTCGGCTTGGCATCGCGGACAGCACCTGGATCGTATGGGAGCGAAACAAGGGCATCGTGGGCTACAAAGAGCCAAGCTGCGAGGTCGACGAGAATTTCGCCCGGGCCTGGTTCACGCCCGAGCAGACCACAAGCGGCGCCAACATTCCGCTCGCGATGCTGACGCGCGGCGACGTGCGCTACTGCAACGAGAGCAATACCTGGGCGATCTGCCTGGCCGACTTATCGCCCGAGCGGATCAAGCAACTCTACATTGCCTGCCGCTTCGCTGGTTGCCGTGCCGAAGTTGAACGGCTCACGCAGGAGCGCGATGCGCTCAAGGACAGGCTGGCTCACTACGAGCCGGAACCGGAACCAGAACTTGGACCGGACGACGATTGCTAACCTCCGTTGCGGCGGCACGGACGCCGCCTTTTTTCGTCCCCTTCGCGTTGACTGATGTAAACAGACCTGCTACAATACACTCTCGCCCGCACGGCCCCACAGGAGCAACGCATCATGGCCGACAAAACGCTCATTGCTTGGACGTCACATACCGCGAACTTCTGGATCGGCTGTCAGAAGGTCAGCCCCGGCTGCGCCCACTGCTACGCCGAGGTCCTGACCAAAGGCAAGATGGGCCTGCCTGGCTACTGGGGCCCCGCCAAGACGTCCCGCCGCAAGGAAGTCGCCGGCGTCGTGGCCAACGTCCGACGCTGGAACAAGGCCAGCGATCCCAACAATCCCGACAAGGTGTTCGTCGGCTCGCTCATGGACTGGGCCGAGGATCATCCCGACGCCAACGCCTTTCGTGCCCGCATGTGGGACACGATCCGCTCGGCCGATCGCCTGATCTTTCAGCTACTCACCAAGCGCCCCCAGCGCATCAGCGACTTGCTCCCGCCCTTTTGGGACGAGATCAAGCACCGTATCTGGCTGGGCACCAGCATCGAAAACAACGACTACGCTTACCGGGCTGACTACATCCGCCGCACGCCCGGCTGGGACGACAAAACTCTGCAATCCCGCCGCCTTGCCGACGCGGGCTTTGCCGACGTGGGCGCCGCCGTCCGCTTCGTCAGCTACGAGCCGGCCCTCGGCCCGCTTGACGAGCTCGACCTCACCGGCTTAGACTGGATCATCTTCGGCGGCGAGAGCGGTCCCGGCTATCGCCCCATGAATCCGCAGTGGGCCCGCGACATGCGCGACCGCTGCAAGCTGGCCGGCGTGGCGTTCTTTTTCAAGCAGTCCGCCGCCATTCGCACCGAAATGGGCATCGAGCTCGATGGCCAGGTCATCCGCGAGTACCCGCCAGTCATCGCCCTCGGCACCGACCGCGTCACCCACGCCATCCCGGCCCCGCACGCTCTTGGAGATCGTGAGGAGCAAGCGGCTGAGCGCCGTCGGGCCGCAGCCCGGAAAGCCGCCGCCACCGTCCGAGCGCGGCGGCAAGCAACAACACACTCAAATTTACCGCAAGCTGATCCTCCGCAGGCAACTCTGTTCTAAGGCCCTGCCCGGCCCGGTATACGTGCCCTTTATCGGTGACGGCGACATCGCCGTGGAGCTCTACACCGACCGCGTCATCTATGGTGCCGACCTGGACCCCGCCCGCATCGCCACCTGTACCCGTCGTCTACGTGACCTTAATTGCAGTGGCTTTTTAGCCACCGCCGACTGCGATTCCTGGCCCTTTTCCCGGCCCGAAACCCTCGAACCTATCCAACCCCAGCCCGAGGCCTCCAAACGCCCCTACGGGCCTAAAAAGGGCCTTCCCGACGGCCTTTCTACGCCCCTTCCCAGCCCGAAATCCGGCTCCCAAACCGCTCCCCACGTCCCGACCATCCAACCCTTCGCCGTGGCCGATTTCGACGCCTACAGCAATCCCTACCGCTCCCTGGCGGCATTCTGGACGCACGCCCCCAAGGCCCGCCGCGTGGTCCTGTTCGGCACCGACGGCCTGCGCCAGGCCATCGTCCGCAAGAAGCAGGTCAAGGAGCTCCCCAGCGGCCAGGGCAAGGACGACCCCGGCTGGCGGAAACAATACAACTCCTGGTGGATCGGCCACGTGCTGCCCTACTTGACTGGCTTGCTCAGGCCGTACAAGATCGTCAAGAAGCTGGCCTACTTGCGAGGTGGCGGGATGCTCTACTGGGGCTTGGTGGTGGAGAAATAAATCTGGGAATTCTTGCCCCAAACCCGGACACTTTTTGGTGAGCTTGGTGGGCACAAAAAACTTTGTGCTTCTCCCAGTTGATTGCCTAGTTTGATCTAGTTGCTAAACTTGATTCTGTTTACCAACTTCAAAGAAACGGAACTTCGGTTACTTTTGATATTCACCAACGCTATCGTTCAACATGCCAGCCAAAAAACACAAAAAGAAGCGGCCCCCGCGGCGGCCGTTTGATAAATTTGGCCCCACGAAAAGAGCCCAATACCTGCAGCTTTTAAGAGAGGGCAACCATCGCTCGACCTCTGCCCGGGCCGTCGGCGTTTCCCACGAGCTGGTCCGGCTGTTCAAGCACTCCGAGCAAGGCAAGGACTTCGAGGACCTGGAAGTCGACGCCGAGCAGGAAGCCTGCGGCCTGGTCGAAGATGCCTTGTACCAAGCCGCCCTGTCCGGCAACGTGGTCGCCTGCCAGGTCTGGCTCTACAACCGCTCGCCCGGCCGCTGGATGGACAAGCGGAATATCGAGCACTCCGGCCCCGGCGGCGGGCCCCTCCAGCACGAGCACCGCTACGACGCCCAGTTGCAGATGACCTGGGTGCAGATCGAGGCCGAGCTGCAGGCCGGCCGGCTGCCCGACGCCGCCCTCTTGGAGCGGCTGGCCGCTCCGACCAGCAACGGCGCCCCGCAACTTCCCGAGGGCAACGGCCAGACGTAGAAAGGGAGCAAGCCGCAACGGCGGAGCGAACCGAGCAGTATGAGCGCAGCCGACGGTGCGGAGCGAACCGAGGCGTCCGAGCGCAGCCGCAACGGCGGAGCGAACCGAGCACTGGGAGCGCAGCCGGGTCCATGGAGCGAACCGAGGCAGCCGAGCGCAGCCGAAGGTGCGGAGCGAACCGTGAACTGGGAGCGCAGCCGTTTCAGAGGAGCGAACCGAATACTGCGAGCGCAGCCGAGTCCATGGAGCGAACCAAAGGCATTGAGCGCAGCCGTTTCAGAGGAGCGAACCGAATCCACCGAGCGCAGCCGTGATAGGGGAGCGAACCGAATTCACTGAGCGACCCATGCCCGTCGATCCGCTGGCCGTGGCCGCCTGGTACTGGCCCCAGGTGCACTTCTACGCCGAGCAGCGCCGCATCATCGAGTCGGTCTGGAACGACGCCGAGACCGTCGTGGCCGCCGGCAACAAGCTGGGCAAGGACTTCGTCGCCGCCTTCGTCGTGCTGGCCTTTTTCCTGACGCGCACGCCCTGCCGCATCGTCACCACTTCCGCCAAGGACGACCACCTGGCCGTGCTCTGGGGCGAGATGAACTGGTTCCTGAACAACTCGGTCTATCCCCTGCGCCGCGAGCAGGGCGGCCCCTTGCTCGTCTACCACCGCGAGATGCGCAAGCTGACCGGCCGGCACGGCTTGGTGTGCCCCATCAGCTACGTGCGCGGCATGGTGGCCAGCGACCAGGCCATCGCCGCCATGGGCGGCCACCACGCCGACCCCAAGGTGCCCGACGGCCAGCCGCACACCCTGTTCGTCGCCGACGAGGCCAGCTCGGTGCCCGACGACTATTACAAGATCGTCTCGCCCTGGGCCAAGCGCATGCTGATTATCGGCAACCCCTGGCCGTGCGAGAACTTCTTCCGGAAGGCCGTGCGCAAGGGCAGCCAGCCGGCGCCCGACGGCAGCTACTACCGCCGCGTCTATCGCATCCGCGCCACCGACAGCCCCAACGTCCGGCTGGCCCTGGCCGAGCAGTCGGCCGGCCGGACGCCCTCGCACCGCGTGCTCGTGCCCGGCGTCAAGGACTACGCCGAGTACCTGAAGAACCGCGCCACCTGGGACGTGATCCAGCAGACCGTGTCGCTGGACGCCGAGTTTTACGAGGGCCTCGGTGCCCTCATGTTCCCGGTCGCCTGGCTCAACCGCGCCCACGCCTACGCCGCCGACCTGGCCGCCCGCAACGCCCGCCGCCTGGCCAAGACGATCGGCGTGGACCCGGCCGAGGGCGGCGACAAGACCAGCATGGCCGCCGTCGACGAGCACGGCCTGATCGAGCTCACCAGCCGGCAGACGCCCGACACCGCCGTGGTGACGGCCGAGGCCATCGCCTTCGGCCGCAAGCACGGCGTGCCGCCGGAGCGCTGGTACTTCGACCGCGGCGGCGGCGGCAAGCAGCACGCCGACCGCCTGCGCGAGATGGGCTACGCCGGCGTGCAGACGGTGGCCTTCGGCGAGTCGGTCATGCCCGACGTCCGCCGCTGGCAGAAGGTCTACCAGCCCTACAAGGAGCGCCTGGACCAGCGCGAGGAGAAATACGCCTACGTCAACCGCAGGAGCGAGATGTACGGCATCCTGCGCGAGTGCCTCGATCCCGGCTCCGGCTACAACCACGGAAAAGGATTTGCACTGCCGCGCGAGTATGGTAACCTGCGCGACGAGCTGGCCCCCATCCCCCTGACCTACGACGCCGAGGGCCGCCTGAAGCTGCTCCCCAAGCAGAAGGAAGGCGCCGACGCCACCGAGACCCTGATCGGGCTCATCGGCCACAGCCCCGACGAGGCCGACGCCACGGTGCTGGCGGTGTGGGGGATGCTCGAAGGCAGTCACGGCCCCGCCCGGGCGGGAGCGTTTTAGTGGCCCACTCCTGGACCTATCAGGAGCCGCGGCCGGCCGGCTGCGGCTGCCAAGTGGTGTTCTACTTCGAGGAGCACCAGCGCGACGGCCGCTGCTACGAGTTTCGCCTGGCACCCACCTGCGGCTGGCACGCTGGCACGACCTTCGAGGCCTCGGCCTCGCGCCGCGACTTCGTGGAGCGGGCCCAGTGGGAGCTGGAAGCAGCCGCGGCCCGCGGTTTCCGTAAACTGCCTCGCGACGGAGCGCCGCACGTGGGGATAAGCTAGGGCCTAACGTCAGTTCGGCCTGGTCGTGGCCCGCAAACAGTCCCAGCCCGTCAGCGCCAACGGCGTCACCGCCAACGCCGAGGGCAACGGCGTCACCGCCAAGCAGCTCACCGACGAGCAAATCCAGAAGATCCACGCCGCCACCAGCTTCGTGCAAAACCAGATGCTGGCGCGCAGCGAGTTCATCCAGAAGTTCATGGACCCGCGCCGCGACTACAACGCCGAGTGCGGCTATCCCGACAACGTCAACCAGTTCAAGGCCGAAGAGTACGAGGACCTCTACGAGAGAGAGCCCATCGCCTGCCGCGTGGTGCAGCTGTATCCCAAGGAATGCTGGCAGGTGATTCCCGAAGTCTTCGAGGATCAATCCAGCGAGGTGGAAACCGAGTTCGAGAAGGCCTGGGTGGAGCTGTGCGCGTCTCTGTCGGCCGGCAGCAAGTACGAGGACGAGCAGGGCAACGCCATCTGGGAGTACCTGTACCGCACCGACCTCCTGGCCGGCATCGGCTCGTGGGGCATCCTGCTCTTGGGCTTCGACGACGGCCGGATGCTCCAGGAGCCGGTGGACGGGGCCCCGACCGACGGCAAGCCCTTCGACATATCCGGGCTGAGCGAGATTCAGCAGGCCGAGTACACCAACGAGTTCGTCAAGAGCATGTACGCCGGCGTCGACGAGCAACAAGCCAGAACGAAGACCGGCGTGCGCCCCGGCGACAAGGACGAGGAGAAACTGGTCTCGCCCTTCACCGGCGCGGTGGCCGAGGTCTCCAAGGACATCTACGGCGGCGCCGTGCCCATGCAGCCCATGTCCTCGACCATGGGAACCGACGCCCTCTACCGCGGCATCCAGTTCACGCCCGAGACGCCCGGCGCCGTCGGCGAGGGCAAAGGCGGCGCCGAGAGCCAGCCGGCCGGCAAGAAAAAGAAGCCCCTGCGGCTCTTGTTCCTGCGGCCCTACGCACAGTATCTCGTGCAAATCGTGCAGTACGAGGCGGACATCCGCAACCCGCGCTTCGGCCACCCGCTCATGTACCTGGTCACCGTCAACGATCCGCGCCAGCAGCACACGGGGGTCGGTCTTCCTCTCGCGACCGTCCGCGTGCACTGGTCGCGGATCATCCACGTGGCCGACGAGCGGCAGAGTTCGGAGATATTCGGCATCCCGCGGATGCGGCCGGTGCTGCACCGCATCCTCGACCTGCGCAAGCTCTACGGCGGCGGCGCCGAGGGCTACTGGAAGAACTGCTTTGCCGCCATGGCGCTCGAGACCCATCCCCAGCTCGGCGGCGACGTGGTCGTGGACCAGCAGGCGACCCGCGACGTCATGGAACAGTTCATGAACGGCCTGCAGCGCTACCTCTTGGCCACCGGCATGTCGGCCAAGATGCTCGCCCCCACCGTGGTCGATCCGGCCAGCCAGATCGACAAGCAGATCGAGGCCATCTGCATCCAGCTGGGCTGCCCGAAGAGAGTGTTCATGGGCTCGGAGCGCGGCGAGCTGGCCTCGAGCCAGGACGACCAGGCCTGGAACGACCGCCTGCGCCACCGGCAGAACTTCTTCATCACGCCCCGGATCATCGCTCCCTTCATCGACCGGCTGATCGCGCTGGGCGTCTTGCCCACGCCCGAGAAATACGGCATCAAGTGGCCCGACCTGGAATCGCTGTCCCGCAAGGACAAGGCCCAGATCGGCCTGCAGCAGACGCAGGCCCTGGCCGCCTACGTCTCGGGTTCCGTCGAGCAGATCGTGCCGCCCGTCGAGTACCTGACGCGCATCATGGAGCTCGACCAGGACGAGGCCGAGGAAATCCTGGAGTCGGCCAAGAGCGCCGTCGAGGACGACGAGACCTTCACCGTGCCCAGTGAGGCCGACGAGGAGCAAGATCGGCAAGACCAGAAAGACCAGTTTAAGCAGCAGCTTGCCGCCGGCCAGGTGGGGGGCGGCAAGGGCGGCCCCGCCGGCGGGGTGGCCGGCGGGCCGCCCGGGCAAAAAGGCGTTCCGCCGGGCGCTGGCGGCGCTAGTCCCAAGCCGCCACCCGCAGCCGCCAAGCCCAAGGTGGGCAAGGGCGGCGCGGAGGCCACCGAATGAGCCGCAGCTGTTTTTCGCCAACCTGGCCATGCACTACACGAGCGGCCAGGGCCTGCGCGTGGTCGAGCAGCCGGCCGAGTGGGAGCAGCCATGAACCTCTTCGGCGACGTGATTTACATGGGCCGGTCGCTGGTCGTCAACGACACCGAGGCCGCCAAGAAGGCCTGGGAGAGCCGCGAGCGCAAACGAGAGGCTGCGCCCGAGAGCGACGTGCGCGACCTGAAAAACAATCTCGGCTTCGAGCGCATCGACATGCCGCAGATCGCCCGCGGCGACCAAAAGGAATTCGTCAACTGGGCCCGCAAGCAGGGCGTGACCGTGGAAAAGGAAACCGCCCGCACGCTGGACCTGAAGCCGACGCAGACGCAGTACGACCAGGCCCGCGTCGACGCCATGACGCCCCACGTGTGGGCGGACAAGAAGGACAAGCCGGTGCTGATTTCCTCGGACAACCGGGTCCTGGACGGGACGCACCACTGGATGAAGCACCAGCAGGAGGACAACCTGACCATGCCCGTGCTCCGCATCGGCCTGCCCGCCCGCATGGCGCTGACGCTCATGAACAAGTTCCCCAAGACCCAGCACCGCGGCGTGGCCTTCACCGGCAACGCCCGGCTCGACGACGAGCTGGCCGCCTACCTGCTCTACAACGCTCGCCGGGAGGACGACGAGGATCGGGACGAGGACGACGAGGACATCGAGTGGGCGACCGACGCCGACGAGGAGGAGTGAGATGGGCGCCTATTCCAGCCTGATCTTGGCCGAGCCGAGCCTCGTCGGCTACTGGCAGATGAACGAGGCCAGCGGCACCAGCGCGGCCGACTCCAAGGGCAGCGCCACGGGAACGTATGCGGGCACCTACACGCTCAATCAAGCGTCGTTTGCTCCGGCCGGCAAGGCGGTCAGTTTCGGCGGCGGCAACATCTCGGGCTTCACCGTTACGTCCGTGCTGCAGCCGGCCAACGTCACCGCCGAAATCTGGATCAAGCCAACCTCGGTGACTGACCAACGGGCCATGATTTGCTCGAACTATTACCCTGGCTCTGGGAACATCGGCTACGAATTGGGCTGGGATTTCACCGGCAGCAGCGGAGCCGGCAACTTACAGTTCGGTGGTCTGGCGGGTGGTTCTTGGCACGTCGCCACGATGACCGGCAACGGCGTCACGCTCAACCAGTGGAATCACGTCGTAGGCACCTACGACGGGACGAACTTGAAGCTCTACGTCAACGGGGTGCTGCAAGCAACGCAAGCCTGGGCGGGACCGTTGGCCTATCAATCGCAGCCCTTTGCGATCGGCCGGCAGCACGGCGGCGGCAATATCTCCGGTTGCTTGCTCGACGAATGCGCGATCTACAACGCAGCCTTGACGCTGGCGCAGATCAACAACCACTTCTTGGCCTATAACCCCGGAGTGTTCCGGCGCACGCTTTCCGAAGGTGGAGTGCGTTCGGGCTCCCGGCAGAGGGCGGCGTAAATGACAACCTTGAAGCAGAGCAACGCCTATACCCGGATGTTCCTGATGGTGCAGTCCGGCGATCACACCACGCCAGCGACCGGCTTGACCGTGACCGTCACGCTCTCGAAAGCCGGCGGCGCTTTCGCGGCAGCGGGCGGCACCGTTACCGAAGTGGCCAACGGCTGGTACAAGATCGCGTTGACGACCACGGACACCGGCACGCTCGGCGACTTGGCCTATCACTGCACGGCGACGGGGGCCGACCCTACGGATTTCGTCGATCAGGTTTCGTCGAAGTATTTTGGTGACATGGTGGACGCCAACCTGACGAGCATCTTCAACTCGACGCTGATAAGCGGGGTGGTGGACACGACGACCTACAGCCCCACCACCACGGACTTCGAGACGAACTTGCCTACAGGCGTCGATGCTACCGCTTACGTCGGGCAGGCCATCTACTTCACGAACCTCGCGGGTTACTCCTTGGGTAAGACGTTCAGGATCAATTCGGTATCGACGACCAACAGCAAGACGCACCTGACAGTGAGCACGATGCCGGTGGCTCCGGTGAATAACGCTGGTTTCGTGATCCTCGGTCGCATAGGGACTTGACGTGCTGCAGTTCTTTCTCGGTACAGCCACGCCGCCGAAGCCGACGGCAACTTGGGAGGGTTCCAGCGTGCTCGCCTTTGCCGGCACAGACCTGACCGGCATCTCGCCGGTCACCGGCCGCAAGAGTATCGGCCTCGTGGCGACGCCCTTGGTCGAGGCGTCCTTGCCGTGCGTCCACGGGGTGATGCTGGTGCCGCATCCCGACAACACGGGCTCGATTTACTTCGGCGGTCCCGGCTGCACGGCCGACAGCGACGAGGCCACCGACGGCTGCCTGGTGCTGGCGGCCGGTGCCGTGGTTCCGGTGGAGGAAGCGGCCCTCCTCTACCTGGTCGCCAGCGTCGGCGACCAGCAACTGTTCTGGGCCGCTTTTTAGGGGGAAAACATGGCTGCGAAGGGCTCGACCTTCTCCAACGATTTTCTCAAGTTGATCTTGAACGCCACGCCCATCCCGAACATCGCGGACAATGCCGCCACGGCGCCGCTGACGTCGCTGTACGTGGCCCTGCACACTGCCGACCCCACCGCAGCGGGAAACCAGACTTCCAACGAAGTCGCCTACACCGGCTACGCCCGCGCGGCCGTGGTACGGACGTCCTCGGGCTGGACGGTGGCCGCTAACCAGTGGAACCCCACTGCCGTGATTAACTTCCCCGCCTGCACCGGCGGCAGCGCGACGGCCACGTTCGCCTCGATCGGCACCGCGCTGTCGGGGACGGGCAAGATACTCTGGTCGGGTGCCATCTCGCCGTCCATCTCCATCGCCAACGGCGTGACCCCGCAATTAACTACAGCGAGCCTCGGTACAGAAAGCTAGTTTGGGTGTGGCACCGAATTTTCTTGGACCGAAACGTGAGCTGCGATCACCGGACGTTCGAGAACAAGGTGGAAGTGGCGCTAGGCGAAGACGGCCAGCTGGTCGCCTCGCTGATGCTGCGCTGCAAGGATTGCCGCGAGCCCTTCTTCGTCCGCTCGGTCAAGTCCGTCACCGACACCGAGGTCCAGTTCGTCATCGCTCCGCGATCGAGCCTGCCCGCGCCCGGTTCGAGCCAGCTGGGTTGGAAGTCTGGATGATGCATGTTGCAGTTTTTTCTCGACGTCGGAGCGCAGTACGCCTCGGGTGTAGCTACTTGGGCGGGGACGTCCTCTGCCTCCTTCGCGGGTGCTGCCGTCGCCGGCGGCGCGGCGGCCTGGACCGGCACTGCGACGGCCAGCTTCACGGCGGCCGAGACGGCTGCCTCGGCGGCGACCTGGACGGGATCGTCGACGGCTGCCCTCGCCGGTTCGGCCCTGGCGGCAGGTGCGGCGAGCTGGACGGGTACGTCGGCAGTTTCTCTGGTCGCGGCTGCCCAGGCGGCCAGCACCGCGACCTGGTCCGGCGACGCCACGACTTCCTTCACCGCCGCGGCGCTCGGATCGGCCACGGCCACCTGGTCGGGCGATTCCAGCACTGCGTTTACGGGAGCCGCGCAGGGCAAGGCGGCGGCCACCTGGAGCGGCAGCGCCACGGCATCGTGGCACGGAGCGACCGCCACGCAGGGGACGGCCGCGGCCACCTGGGTCGGCAGCTCCACGGCCAGCTTCACCGCGCCCAACGTCCAGGTCGGCGCCGCGACGTGGGCGGGCGGCTCCAGCTCCAGCTTCGCCTCGGCCGAGGCCCTGGGCAGCGCCGCCTCGTGGCCCGGCAACTCGGCGACCCTGTGGCACTCGGCCATCGTGCGCTGGAGCCCGGCGACGTGGGCGGGCGACGCGGCGGCGGCCTGGTACGCCGCGCCGATGCTGGGCGCGCCGGCAAGCTGGGCGGGCGATTCGAGCCTGGCTCTCGTGTCCAGCTTCAACGAGCCGACCACGGCGACCTGGCCGGGCGACTCCAGCGTCGCCTGGAGCTCCTGGCTGCCGAAGGTCACCGGCAAGATATTTTTTCAGGACCTGCCGATCCTGGACGTCTGGTTCCGGGGCCGACCGCTGCCCTTGGTCCGCAGTCCGGGAGCTAGCCGCGCGAGGGTCCGCTCGTGAGCACGACGTTCGACGTCCCGGCCAACGACTTCGGCACTACGCTGGGCAGCCCGTACAGTGCGGGCTCCGGCTCGGTGGTCATGGTCGCAGCCGCGGGGGCGGCCCTGACCTCGGCCTTGTCGGAGCTGGGCCTGTCCCTGTCGGCAACGTCTCCGCTGGCATTCACGCTGCGCAAGAAGGTGAGCGGCGCGCCCTCGACCAACCGCGCCGACGCCACGATCTTCCAGGCCACCGGCCTATCGACGGACACGCTCACCGGCGTGACGGTGGCCGAGGGCACGCACGACCAGAACTTCGCGGCCGGCGATTACCTCGACGTGCTCATGACGGCCGGGCGGCTGAGCAAGGTCTACGGCGCCGTCAACACGATGGAGACGACGCGCGCCTTCAAGGTCGTGAACAGCATTGCCGACCTGAACGCCATCCCCGACAGCGACCGCCAGGAGGGCATGGTCGTTTACGTCAAGGGCGTGCAGGTGATGTACCAGCTCTTGCCCACGGTCTCGGCCTACCTGCACACCATCAACGACTGGACGCAGTTCGGCAACATCCCGCCCTTCGCGGTCCCCTACTTCATGTTCGTCGAGATCGCCAACCAGGCCAGCCTCGTGGCCGTCGGTACGTCGGTGGGCGGCTCGGTGACTTTCCGCTGGAAGACCCTGAACTCGGCCAACGTCCAAGCTAACAGCGTTTCCATCATCGACGTGACCACCAGCACTACGGTGGCCAGCGGCCTGCCCGATAGCGGCACGGCGAACGTGACGATCCCCTCGGTGAGCAACGCCAGCCCCGCCACGCATCGCTGGCGGATCACCGCCAACGACCTCAAGGGCAACGCCTTTTCGTTGGACATGACGGTGCAGTGGCTGACGCTCTCGAACAAGACGTATTACGTCAACGCCGCCACGGGGAGCGACGGCAACAACGGCACGTCGTCCGGCACGGCCTGGCAGACATTAACGAAGGTATCGAACACCCAGCTGGGGCCCGGCGACACGGTCAACGTGGCGGCCGGCAACTACGCCGGCGTGGACATGGACTGGAATTTCCCGGTGGTCGGCTGCAGCGGCCATCCGATCCGCTTCCTCGGCACCGGCAACCCGGTGATCAATTCCCGGGCCATCCATACCTTCAACTGCTTCAACTTCGAGAACTGCAGCTACGTGACCGTGGACGGCTTCACCATCGCTCCCACGGACGTTGCCGTGAAGCACAAGGCCGGCATTCGCATGTCGGGGTTGAATGCCAACGTGGGTTGTCCGGAAGGGAATATCATCCAGAACTGCACCTGCACGATGATCGCGGGCGACAACTACGGCATCTTCACGGCCTTCCAGAAGAACGTGCTCGTCTACAACAACACGATTTCGGGCATCAATGCCGGCACGTCGGCGGTGGCCGTCTACACGGCCAACAGTCAGCTCTACTTCGTGGTGCGCAAGAACACGGTCCACGACTGCACGTCGGACGGGCTGCACTTCAACGGCGACTTATCTGCTGGGTTGCCGGGTGTTTCTTGGGGTGGCCTGGTCGAGCTGAACACGGTCCACGACATCGGACAGCTGAAGTCCGGCAGCGCCATCAATTGCGACGGCCAGCAGAACACGACCATCCAGAACAACCTGTGTTACAACCTGTCCTCGGCCGGCATCTCGCTCTACCACGACACGTCGGCCTTCGGCTCCGTGGGCTGCGCGGTGGTCAACAACACCATCGTCCTGGGCGGCTCGTCGCCCAAGTCCTGCCTGCACGTCACGGCGGCCAGTACGGGCTGCACGGTGTTCGACAACATCTTCGTCACCACCTCGACGGTGGCCCCGCTGTCGCTGCTCCTCTCCGACGACAGCCGCGCCGGTTTCTTTTGCGATTACAACGCCTACGCCAACGGCACCGAGTTCAGCGTCACGGACGGCGACGGCCTGCTGGTCCTCTCGACCTGGCAGGGTCAAGGCTACGACACGCACGGGGCCACGGGCACGCCGAGTAGCTTCTTCACGAACCTGGGCAGCAACGATTACACCGAGTCGGTGACGGCCCCGGCGGCGTCCATCAACCTCGGCGTCGCCACGTTCAACGGGATCAATGCCCCCTCGCCCGACTTCGCCGGCCGGGCACGGCCGCAGGCGGGTGCCTGGGACGCCGGCTGCTACCAGACGGCCGACATTCCAAGAGTGGTGAGTAGGTCGCCGACGAACCTGCAGGTTAACGTGCCGCGCGGGACCACGATCACGGCCACGTTCCAGGAGTCGGTGGCGGCGGTGAACCCGACCTGGAGCGTGCTGGACGCCAATACCGGCCTCACGGTGGCCGGCTCGACCAGCTACAACAACGGCACGTTCACCTCGACATTCACGCCCTCGGCCCTGCTCAACGACAACGACAGCTTTCAAGTCACACTCTCCGGCGGCCAGAACGCCGGCGGCGGCGTGATGAGCCCGACCGTCTGGACCTTCTACACGGGCGCGCCGCAGGAGACGATCTTCGGCACGATCCTGTCCAACTACACCAACGGCGACGGCACGGCGCGCGTCTACGGCACTCAGTTCCACCCGACGATCAACGGCAACTTGACGGGCGTGACGTTCTGGAAGATCGACAATGCCACGCTGCCGGCCAGCCGCAACGTGTGGCTGGTGCGCAAGGACGGCACGACCTGCACGATCCTCAACAAGTGGACGACGGTGAGTGAGCCGGACGGCTCGGCCGGCGGCATCACGGTCACCGTGCCCGGCATCACGCCGGTGGCCCTCGTCTCCGGCACCACCTACGCCATCCTGATCCAGTCCGTTACCGGCGTGCATCCGCCCGAGATGAAGGCCACGGCCTTGGGCGACGTGAACGAATACTTTTTCGTCAATCACGACCCCTGGACGAACACGTTCGGCCACCTGGTGGCTCCGGGCCACACGTCGGCCGGGGGGCCGAATTGCCTGTGGTACAACAACGCCTCGACGATCCCGCCCGCGTCGTGGTCGAGCTTCGCCGAGGGCGAGCACGCCAGCAATCCGGGCGTCGACATCCAGTTCCAGGCGACGGGGTGAGCGATGGACCGCGCCGACTTCAATCGCAGCCGCTTCGACGCGCCCCTGGAGCCCGCCGGGGGCATGAGCGTGGCCGGCACCGCGGCCTGGGGCGGAGCCTCGACGCTCGGCTGGGTGCAGTTCCTGCCCGTGGACCTGTGCCTGTGGTTCCAGGACGTTCCCGTGCTCGCGCTCGTGTTCGAGGACACCGACGAGTATTACCTGGAGGGAGGCCCCTTCCGTGCCGACCAGCGCCAACCCGATCGACCAGCGTATCACGTTTCCAGCGGGGGCCGACCTGTATATTCGGGCGACCTCGCTGGACGATAGCTTCGTGGCCACGGGCATCCCTTACGCCTTCGTCATCACCGACATCGACGGCAACGTCGAGGTGACGCAGCCGACGGTGACGGTGGTGTTTCCGGGCCCGAATCCGCCCAACCCGGCCACGCTGCTCTGGCAACTGACGCGGGCCATGACCCTGAACCTGATCTGGGACAAGAACTACCGCTGGGCCCTCTGGCGCACCGACGCCGGCAACAACCGCAAGATCGCCGGCGGCCCGTGCGTCATCGTGCCGACCCCGGAAAAGGGAGTGGTCTAAGTGCCCGTCAGCAAGCGAGCACGCTTGAAGCGCGTCGGCAAGGCCCGACCGAGGCCCGCCGCGCGCCGACTGAGGCTCGACCGCCTGGACCCGACGCGCACCGCCACGCTCCGGCGGGCCTTCGAGACGACGATCAAGCAGGGCTTCGCCAAGCTGCGGCTGGCCGTGGCCGACCTGGTCGCCAAGGAAGACGCCTTCGGCCTGACGCAGAACGCCGCCGCCGCGCGCCTGGAGCTGTACCGGCCGTACTACGTGCTCAACACCCGCGAAGCGGCCTTGAAGGCCTGGGAGACGCGCCGCCGCAAGGCCGCCGAGCGCGCTGCCCAGCGCCCCGCCAAGCACTTCCACGTCACCGTGGAGCCGTCGCCTCCGGGCCGGCCCACGGTCGAGCAGCTGTTGCCGCGCCTGACGCCCGACGACATCGCGGCGGTCTGCGGCGGCATGGACGGCGCCCGGGTCAGTATCAAGGTCGGGCGCCACTCGGACGACGTCCTGGTCTACATCGACCACGACCGCTACCACGCCGAGCGCACGATCGACCCGGCGAGCATGTCGATCCACAACGACATCATCCGCGTGACGGGGGGCCGCGCCGGCTTCGGCACGCAGGTGTTCAAGGACCAGGTCGACGCCGCGGCGGCGCACGGCTTCAAGCACATCGAATGCCTGGCGGCGCGGGCTCCTGGCATTTTCAACGGCTACGTGACCTGGGCGAAGATGGGTTACGACGGCGACCTGGCCGGCCAGCCCAGCGAGATCAAGGACTACGCCCAGGCGCGGGGCTACACTAGAGTCAGCGACTTCATGAAGACCAAGGAGGGCAGGGATCACTGGGAGCAGCACGGCCGGAGCTGGAACGCCGAGTTCGACCTAAGAGCAGGGTCACAAAACCGAAAGGCCCTCGATGCCTACCACGCCAAGAAATTCCCCGCCGGACGAGTCTTCAACGCCCCAGGGCGAGGAGCCGCCGGAGCTGACGGAGGAGGACGAGCGGATGCTCGACGAGGTCTGGGACGAGATCGCCAAGGAGAGCCCGCCCGGCTCGGCTGGTTCGGAGTGAGCAACGCCCTGGTCGAGTTGCCCAACGTCCGCCAGCCCGATCACTATTCCTGCGGGGCCGCCGTCGCCATGTCCGTGGGCCTTCACTACGGCGCGGGGCCCCGCACTCTCGATGGCTGGAAACAACTGCTCGGCACCAGCAAGGAAAAGTCCACCGCGCCGCAGGCCCTGGTCGAGGCCTTCAGCCAGCTCGGCTGCTCGGTCATCGCCCAGCACGGCTTGACCCTGGAGGACCTGGAGCACTTCACCGAGCTGGGCCTGCCCGTCATTTGCTGTCTCAAAGATTACATGCCCAGTATGCCCGCCGAGGCCGAGTTCGACTACGGCCACTACGTCGCCGTGATTGGAGTCGGCGACGGCTACGTCTTCGCCCAGGACCCCTCGGCGGACAACGCCATCGCCGGCGGCCACGACAAGGACCCCAAGGAGGAAGTCGGCGCCCTGCAGGCCCCGGGGCGGGTGATGATCCGCCAGGACGACTGGCTGGAAAACTGGTACGACGAGGACGAGGAGGGCCGCGACTACGTCCGGTTCGGCATCGTGGTGGGGCCACCGGACAGGATAACCGCCAACGACAGCGAAGCGGCCAAGAAAGCCTGGGACACGCGCGGGCGGGCCCACGCAGTGGCCAAGGGCGAGATGTTCGGCCACGTCTACGAGGTCCACCAGAACCCGTCTAAGGAGCAGCTCGACAACTGGCTCAAGAACCTCGGCCGCGACGACAAGCTGTACGGCATGGTCGCCGACGACGGCAAGAACGCCTGGTTCTGGGACGTGCCCTACGATCCCGAGGCGCCACTGCCGGCCGGCCACAAGGAAGTCGCCGAGCGCATCCTCGACGTGGACGTGCCGCGCTTCAAGAACCACTTTTCGGTCGTGCGCGAGAAGGGCGAGCCGGTCGTCAAGAGTTACGCCGGGGGCAAGGGCTCGCCAGCCCTGCGCCAGTGGCTCGAAGGCACCGGCATCACGGCCAACGTCACCGCTAACAGGCGCTTCGCCTTTGAACGAGACCCCCAGAAGCTCCAGGCCTTCCAAGCCTGGCTCAAGTCGCAGTTTGCCACCGCGGTCAACCTGGAGGACGCCTGGAAGAAGTTCATGACGCAGGGCTTCGCCAAGGGCGCGGGGAGAGCTTTCGACGACGTGCGCCAGCAGGCCCTCCGCCAGAAGCACCCCGAGTATTTCACCCAGACCGCCCAGGACGTGCTCAAGCCCTTTTACGAGGGCACGAAGGAAGAGTTCCTGCGCTCGGCCTTCGAGCAGCCGGTGGCCCAGGAGAAGGTGGACCTCCTGGCCGACCGCGCCTTCGACGAGCTCCAGGGCATCACCGACCAGATGAGCACCCGGATGTCGGGCGTCCTGGCCGACGGCATGGTGCAGGGCAAGAGCCCGCGCGAAGTTGCTCGAGACCTGGACAAGCAAGTCCAGTTGGGCCGAGATCGAGCCCTGACCATCGCCCGCACGGAGATCATCCGAGCCCACGCCGAGGGCCAGCTTACTGCCTTGGAAAACCTGGGCGTCGAGCAGGTCGGCGTCGCCGTCGAGTGGTCCACGACCGGCGACGAGAAAGTCTGCGAGGCCTGCGCCGCCCTGGAAGGCATCGTCCTCAAGATCGACGAGGCCCGCGGCCTGATCCCCAGGCATCCGCGCTGCCGCTGCGCCTGGATACCCGCCAACGTGGGCGAGCCCGACGTGGAGCAGGTGCGGAGCAAGGCCGACATCGAGGACGCCCTGGAGGAGAGCGAGGGCGCGCAGGGCGACGACCTGGACGTGGACGTGGCCGGCGAGCGGCCGGTGTCGATCTTCAACCAGCGCTGGTATCGTGCCGTCGTGGCCAACGCCCTGCGCCTGTTGGGGCCCCCGGTCGGCAGGCGGAACCGGGCCATCGCCCTGCTGGTCGCCAACACCCGCGAGGCATCCTTGAAGGCCTGGGACGCGCGCGGGCGCGGGCGCATGGAAGCCAGGGAGAAAAGCCTGCGCCAGGGCAAGATCGTCCACGAGGAGTTAATCGCCGAGGACGACGGCGGCGGCATCAACGACGTCTACCGCGTCCGGCTCAAGGACGGCAGCGAGGGCGCGTGGAAGCCCAAGTCGGGCGAGGACCCCGACGCGCGCTACAACATCCGCCGCGGGACGTATTACCAGCGCGAGGCCGCCGCCTACGACGTGGCCAAGGCCATCGGCATGACCGACCTCGTACCCGCGACGGTGGTGCGCGAACACCAGGGACAGAAGGGCTCGCTGCAAGAGTGGGTTCGCAATGCCGTGCCGATGTGGGAGACGCCCCGGTTCCGCGATGCCTTTGGCGGCAACCGCGACCTGGCCCGGGCCGCCGCCTACGACGTCCTGATCGGCAACACCGACCGCCATCCCGGCAACTGGCTCATCAAGGACGGCAAGAAACTACGCCTGATCGACAACGGCCTGGCCTTCCCTCGGGAGGACGACGCGGAGTTCCTGAGCTACCTGGACCGGGAAGCCAAGAAGACCGGCGTGAAAGTGCCCAAGGAAGTCCTGGGCTGGGACGGCGACAAGGTTGCCCGGGCCATGAAGAAGAACGGCCTGGAAGACTCGGCGGTGGACCTCATGCGCCAGCGCCTGGCTAGGCTCAAGACCAAGGCCCAGCGCGGCAGCGGTTTCAAGGGAGCACGCTGACCATGCCAACCGTGCGCGTCTACGTGGGCGGGAAACCGCGCGGCACGATCCGCCTGGACGACGGTGTCCTGAGCTGCGCGCCGGCCGACGATCGGGTCCTGCTCGGCATCCTGAGCCTCCCGGTCGTGGTTTCCGTTCCCGGTCAGGGCCTCCGCGAGCTGGAGCCGACGACGGAGCCCGCAGCCTACTTCGCGCAGCTGCCCCGCCACTACCGGAGCGGCCAGGGCATTCGCGTGGTGGCCGTAGGGGAGGAGTAAGTTCGATGACTCCCGTACACCGCAAGATCATGGCTATCCTAGCCGACGGCCAGCCGCACCGCGATGCCGAGCTGCGTGCCTGCCTCTCCGACGAGCTAGGCGACGTGGACAATATCGAGCCCCACATTTCGATGCTGCGCCGTGCGCTGCATCCCATCGGCCAGGACCTAGTCCTGGAGAAGGGCCCGCTCTACGGCCGCTACTACCGCTGGGTGCGCGTGCTGGCGTCCAGCTACGACGGCCGGAAGTGAAAATTTCGCTTCCAACCTTGCCTTTCGCCGTTCGTGCCGCTTATACTTTTACCATGGTCAAACTACCGCGTTGCAAGTGCCTGCGTTGCGGCCACGTCTGGACGCCGCGCAAGGACGGCCTGCCTAGGTTCTGCGGGCGCTGCAAGAGCCCGCACTGGAACCAGAAGGGCTACGTGGACGGCCGCGTGAGCCAGTCCAGGCCCGCACCGACCGACGCGCGCTGACCAGCCGCGACCCTCGAGCGAACCGTGACCAAGGAGCGCAGCCGCAACCAGCGAGCGAACCGAGTCACCAGAGCGCAGCCGATAGATGGGAGTGAACCGACGGTAATGAGCGCAGCCGAACAGCACGAGCGAACCGAAGACCAGGAGCGTTTTTTTACCCGAAAGGAAACCGCATGAAACGCCGCCTTCCGAACCCAGCAGTGACCCCCGCAGGCAATGCCCTTGCCGTCCTCGAACCCATCCGCCGCCTGTCCCGCGACCTCAAAAAATCCGCGCGCCTCATGGGCCGCAAACAGGCCCGCTACCTGACCGACCTCTACTACGAAGTTCAGGAATTCCGCAAGGCCGCAGGCAACATGGAACGCAGCGTGTCCCCCGGCGAGCCGCACGAGGTCGTGGATTGGGTCTTCGAGAACAGCGAGATCATCGAGAACGGCATCAAGCGCGCCCTCGGCGAATTCGCCTCCGCCTGGATGCCGGGGCTGTGGATGCAAAGCCTGGTCGGCATCGGGCCCGTTATCTCGGCCGGCATGCTCGCCCATCTCGACGTGCGCCTGGCCGAGACCGCCGGCCACTTCTGGCGCTTCGCCGGGCTCGACCCATCGGTGAGATGGGAAAAGAGAACCAAACGCCCCTGGAACGCCGCACTCAAGAGACTGTGCTGGATCGCGGGCGACTGCTTCGTGAAATTCCAGGGCCACAAGGACGACTTCTACGGCGCCTTCTACGTGGCCCGCAAGGAATTGGAGGCGAAGAACAACGAGCGCAAACTGTACGCCGAGCAAGCGCGGGCCAGCCTCCGCGAAAAAAACTTCGGCAAGGAAACCGAGGCCCGCAAGTGGTACGAAAAAGACCAGCTGCCGCCCGCACGCATTCACATGCGCGCCTTGCGCTGGACCAGCAAGCTGTTCCTGTCGCACCTGCACCACGTCATGTACTTTTCCTACTACGGAACCGTGCCGCCCAAGCCCTACGTCTTCGACGCCCCCGGCGACCACCGCCACTTCATCGAGCCGCCCAACTGGCCCTTCGACGAAGGCCGCAGCCTCAAGGAATTGCTGGTGAACTAGCCGATGCCGTGAAGCGAACCGAGGAATGGGAGCGCAGCCGAGGTAGCGGAGCGAACCGAAATTTCAGAGCGCAGCCGGGAAGAGAGAGCGAACCGTCATCGACGAGCGCAGCCGAAGCAGGGGACCGAACCGTAGCGATAGAGCGCAGCCGTGCTTAACGACAGAACCGAGTACCTGGAGCGCCAGCCGTTGCTGATGAACGAACCGAGGTCAACGAGCGCAGCCGGGAAGGACGAGCGAACCGACAGCGTAGAGCGCAGCCGGGAAGAGAGAGCGAACCAAAAGCGACGAGCGCAGCCATTTCCGTTTCCGAGCCCGATCGACGACCACGGGGGTCGCGGTCGGGCTTTTTAAGCGGGCTTAAATTTTCCCCTCCGTCACTTTTCCTCGTAGACATCTCGCGCACCGCCTGACTACAGCTAGAGAGCGATGCAAGCGATCCTGACGAACGCCGGGCTGGGCCGCGCCCGTCGGCAGACGCGGGACGGCCGCGAGTACCTCGTCGCTCCGGCCAGCCTGATCGTGCCCGGCGTCTTGAACGGCTCCGACGGCGCGCTCTACTATCCCCCCGTCGAGATCGCTCGCAACTACCGCGACTGGGACCGGATGCCGCTGACGCACGGCCATCCGGTCGATCCCTTGTCGGGCGCGCCGGCCTCGGCCCACGATCCAGGCGTCATCGACAACCAGGGCCTAGGCTGGATCGAGAAGCCGTTCGCCAACGGCAAGCTGGCGGCCGAGGCCTGGTTCGACGTGGAGCGGACGCGGGCCCTGGATCAGAAGTTCGGCAGCGACATCCTGAACCGCCTGGAACGCGGCCAGGCCATCGAGCAGTCCACCGGCCTCTACGTGGACAAGGAGTCGGCCCCGGTGGGGGCGAGCTATCGCGGCCGGCCTTACGAGAAGATTGCCCGCAACTATCGGCCCGACCACGTTGCCGTATTGCCCAACCAGGTCGGCGCCTGCTCGGTCGCCGACGGCTGCGGCATCCTGGTCAACCGTCAGGTATCGAACACCAGCGAGGGTGCCAAGAAGGCGTGGGAGACGCGCGGCGGCGGTGGTGTTAAGGAAGCCGCTCAGGCTGCCCGGAAAGCCTCGGTGAAAGCGATCGCTGCCACCCGGAAGGTGGGGGTGGAAAAGTATCCCCTTCCAGCGGGCCCTCAGCACGCCGAGAGGATACTTAGGTCGGCTGACGAGAGATCGTCGGCTGCAGCTTCCAAAACCGACAGAGACGCCCACCTCGAGGCAGCGGTTGCTCATTCTGCCATGCGGCAGTGGCACGAATCGCAAGGGCATACAGAAGCTGCTGCCGCACATCAGGAAGCCGCCAACGCGCATGGTGTCGCAGTTCGACGGATTACGCCGAGGCAGACTTCCAACGAGTACGTGACCAACCCGTTCGTCTCGGAGGCGCAGCGGCGGGCCTGCTATGCCGCCAACGATCCCGACTGGGACTGCGAAGAGTGGGAGCGGCACACGAAGTCCAGCAAGTTGCCCAAAAAAGCCACGGCCAACATGAGTCTGGTGCAAAAGTTCTGGTCCTGGTTGCACGGCGTCGCCAACGAGGACGGCCGCGCGCCGCCCACCACCAACCCCTTCGCCAGCGAGGCCCAGCGCCGCTACCTGTGGGCCAACGAGCCCGACATCGCCGAGTCGTGGGCCCACGGCGAGCACACCGGCACGGGCAAGCGGCACGCCATGCCCGAGGAAGAGGGCGAGTTCGTGGGCAAGACCACCAAGGGCGGCAAGGGGCTGAGAGCGTCCGGCAAGGGCGGCGGCAAGCAGGCCAAGGCGACGCTGAAGAAAGCCCTGGCCGCCAACGCCGAGCTCTACGACGCCGTGGACGTCGCCGCCCTGGGACCCGGCCAGCGGGCCGAGCGCGTCGAGGTCAACGGCAAGGCCAAGTGGGCGGTCTACAACGTCGGCGAGCCCAAGGCCCCGCGCTACGAGCACGCCGGCCGGGGGGTCCTCAACCCCGCCAAGCAGGTGCACCGCCGCCATCCCGAGCACGAGGCCTCGAGCGAGGCCAGGCACTTCTCCGACAACGTGACCAACGGCGACGGCGACCAGGAGACGCAGGCCCCCGAGCAGGGCTACCCGCAGGAGGCCATGCAGCAGCGCACCTACATCCGCCATCCCAGCCGCGAGCCACCCCAGCCGCGGCATCCGGCCAGCGGCCAGTTCCAGGGCCAGCCGGCCAACGCCGCCGAGAGGGGCCACGCCGATCGCGGCTACGACGACGAGGACGAGGAATGCCCGACCGGCAACGCCGCCGATCCCGCCGCCCACGTCGATCCCACGGCGCCGGCCAAGCTGGAAGGCTACCAGAAGCGCAAGGACGGCCGCAACCTGGACGTGCTGGAGCACGAGGAGCAGGACGACGACGATCCCGAGGACGTCGACGCCATCCTCGACACCCAGGCGGACGACCACCAGAACCCCAAGCACGGGCCCGACGAGCTGGCCGAGTACGGCCGCAAGCTGGGCATCACTGCCAACGACTGGAGCGACGCCGCCCGGGCCGCCGCCCAGGAGGCGCGGAAGCGAGGGTTCACGAAGACGGTCGAGGGCGGCAACCACCAGAAGTTCGAACATCCCTCCGGGGACCGGCTCACGGTGTGGAGCAACGGCCAGTGGGACCACACCCGCGGCGGCGGCGCGGCCTACGCGCGCAAGTCCGACCGGGGCGCCAAGGCCATGAGCGCCCACCTCGACGCCCGCGGCATCTCCAGGAACGAGGCCGTGGACACTGAAAACCAAGACGGAGCCGCACCCATGCTGGCCTACAACGCGCCCGACGACGCCCACGGCATGTCGAAGCACGCCGCCGGCCGCTCGCTCATGGCCGAGCACGCCGGTGGCCGCGGCCACGCCCTGTCGGCCCTGGACCATTCCGGCGAGGGCGACGCCAAGAAGGCCGCCGCCGCCCACGGCAAGGCGGCCGAGGCCCACGAAGCCGCCGCCCTGGAATCGCGCAAGCGCGGCGACGGCGCCGGCGCCGAGGTCCACGACGACGCCGCCGCCATGCACCGCAAGGCCGCCTCCATGCACCTGGCAACCACGAACGAGGAGAACCCCATGTCCCAAGCCCTGTTGGCGAAGCTGCGCGGCCTGGTCGGCAACTGCTCGTGCCCGGGCACGCGCAACGCGCTCCAGGCCATCCTGAACACGTCCGACGAGTCCGGCTCCGGCTCGGCCAGCGACCAGGCCGGCGGCGAGGAAGAGTCCGAGGAAGGCGAGGATTCGGAGTACCGCTCCAAGGAAGCCCCCGCCCTCAAGGACGGAGCCAAGGTCGGCGGCGGCAGCCTGGGCGGCAAGAAAAAAGGCGTGCTCAGCGAGAACGCCGCCGTGGAGGCCTGGATGCGCCAGACCCGGGCACCCGCCGAGGTCCGCGCGGCCGTGCAGAACATGCGCAAGGCCGAGTACGACCGCAAGCTGACCCTGGTGCGCTACCTGGTCGCCAACGTCGGCGAGCCCGAGCAGCGTCGGGCCACCGGCGACATGCTCATGGGCAAGAGCATCGCCGAGCTGGAGCAGCTGACGGCCATCGTCCCGCGGACGGCATCACCCCAGGTGACCCACCGCGAGCCGGCGGCCCTGTTCTTGGGCGCGGCGGGCGGGCCCGTCGGCAACGCCCTGGCCGAGGACGCCGACGACGACGTGCTCGACTTGCCCACGATCAACTACGCGGAGCTGTCCAAGGAGCAGCGCCAGAAGGCAGCCGCGTCCTGATTCTTTTTCGAGAAGGCGGCATGGTTTTCCGCCTTCGTCGTGCCGGCAAGAATGCCGCTCAGTCTTAGTACCGGAGAGCAGACATGGCGAAAGGCAACAAGATCGTGGTGAGCGTCCCGCCCAAGGGGACGTTCGAGGAGTGCATCATTTCCGGCACGCCGCTGCCGGGCACCATCATGGAGCCCGTGCCGGGCGCGGCCACGGTCGGCGCGCGCATGACGTACCGCGCCAGCACCCAGCCGACCGGCAACCGCCGCGGCATCTGCGTCTTGCGCGAGGACGAGCTCCAGGGCGTCGCCCCCACCGTCGCCTACGTCGCGGGCACGCGCGGCTTCCTCTACTGGCCGGCCCCCGGTGAGGAGCTCAACTGCCTGGCGGCCATCCCCGGCACCGGCACCGGCATTTCCGGCGGGGCCCAGGTCGGCGAGCGCTTCATCGTGGGCTCCAACGGCATCCTGCAGCCCGAAGTGGGTTCGCCCGCGGCGACGCCCTTTTTCTCCATCGAGGCCATGCCCGACATCTCCGGGCAGACTTCGGCCCTGGTCGCCGTCAAGTACGCCGGCGGCCAGTAGTTCGCCCCCGTGATAACCTCCAGGCGAAACGTCAGCAAAGCGAGCCCCGTCCGTGGCCGACCTCTACGATGCCTTCATCCCGTCCTTCCAGAACGGCGAAGGAAGCGACTACCGCGTGGGCGGCGTGCTGCAGTTCAGCCCCGCGCAGCTAGCCGACAAGAATTTCCGCGACCTGCGCCGGCCCTACTACGACCGCAACGGCGAGCCGGCGGTGACCATCAACGTGGGCCGCTGGAGCAAGCAGGAGGGCCGCGGCGGCGAGCGCACGCCGCTGCGCCAGCACGTCCTGGTCCGCAACCTCTACAAGTACGGCATCCAGCCGTCGATGGTCCACAACGCCACCACGCTGCGCAAGGAGGAATGGCTGCAGCTCGACCAGGTCGTGCTCCGCGCCGCCCGCTACCGCCTGCGGGCTTACGCCGACCTGGCCGCGGCCAACAGCTTCGGCGGCTTCAACGGCATGAGCAAGCTGGTGCTCGAACACGAGACCATGAGCGATCCCGGCGAGGCCATCGTGGACATGGACGGCCTCAGCGAAGGGCGCGCCGACGCACCCCTGTTCCAGCTGGAAGGCTTGCCGCTGCCGATCACGCACTCGGACTTCTGGTTTTCCTCCCGGCAGCTGGCGGTGAGCCGCAACACCGGCACGCCCTTGGACACCACCATGGGCGAGGCCTCCGGCCGCCGCGTGGCGGAGCGCGTCGAGAAAATGACCATCGGCGTCAACACCGGCCCCATTTACGGCGGGCGCACCACGCAGCAGGGCGGCTACGGCCGCACGTCGCAGGTCTACGGCTACGTCAACTTCCCCAACCGGATCACCAAGACCAACCTGACCACGCCCACGGGCTCCAACGCCTCGGCGACGATCAACGACGTGCTGGCCATGAGAGACCTGCTCTACTTGAACAAGTTCTACGGCCCGTTCATGGTCTACCACTCCAACGACTGGGACAAGTTCTTAGACAACGACTACATCCTGACCGGCGGCAACGTGGCCACGCAGACGCTGAGAAACCGCCTGCGCTCCATCGAGGGCATCGCCGACGTGCGGCGTCTCGACTTCCTCTTCGGCAGCGTGCCTCTGACCGGGCCTGGCTCGCCGAGCCGGGGCCCCGGCACCGACGTCGACGTGGCCTTGAAGCCCTACACCATGCTCATGGTGCAGATGACGCCCGACGTGTGCCGGGCGGTCAACGGCATGGACATCACCACCGTGCAGTGGGAGTCGATCGGCGGCATGAGGCTCAACTTCAAGGTGCTGTGCATCCAGGTGCCGCAGCTGCGGGCCGACTTTTACGGCAACTGCGGCATCCTGCACGCCACGACCAGCTAAAGCGGAGTTTCGATGCGGTGCGCGCGTCTAGCCTGGCTCCTGTTCCTGCCCGGCTGCCTGCCGCCGGCCGCGTCCGCGCCCGGCCCGGAGCTTCCCGTGCGGCGAGTCGCCAGGGGAGCGCAGGGGGTGATCGCCGCGTCCGGCGGCGAAGCTCCGGGGCCGGCCGCAGAACCCGCCCGAGCGGAGCCCCGGCGGCCCAAGCCCGACGGGCTCCTGTGCGGGCCGGGCCGCCACGCCCAGTTCCTGCGGCTGTGGCCCGCCGGCCGCGAGGTCGAGCGCATCCGCGACCGCGGCCTGATCTTCTACACCGAGGCCGAGGCCCCCAGGGTCTACCAGGTCATGGACGAGGGGCGAGCGATCCTGGCCCGGGCCGACACGAACACGTCGGCGAACAACGAGTTCCCCTGGCAAGAGCCGGCCGGAGTCCCTAGGGGATCGAACGTCAAGACGGTGAAGTTCGTGCAACTGGACGAGCCCGTGCAGTGGTGGCGATCTATCAGAAGTGACGGCTCCTTCGCCAGGTTCCGCTGGGAGTTTCCCGAGGGCACGCGCTTCGGCGAGCTGCTCCTGGTCACCGACAGCCGGGGCTACGACCACGCCTTCGAGTTGCGCACGCGCGTCAAGCGGCCGGCCGGCAAGGGCTGGGGCGTCCAGGTCTACCGGCCTTTCCCCACCGAGGACGACTTCGCGGAGGCCTTCGGCCGACGCTCGCAGCTCTTGCCGCGCCGCCTGATCGACTCGGGCCACGACCGCAACGCCTTTTCCGTGGCGGCCAGCGGCGCGCTCTTGCCCCGGCTCGACGAGGACCAGGTGCTGGCCCGGCTGGACGGGGCCGAGTTCGTCCCGGTCAAGGGCCAGCAATGGCTGCCCGGCGTCGAGGCACCGACCGCCGACCAGTTTTCCATCGTGCCCGTGGGCTACTTCGCCTCGCACGTGCCGGTGGACAACCGCCAGTGCGCCCGCTGCCACCAGGACGCCGGCCGGGTCGTCAACCGCACCGGCGAGCGGCGCTGGCGGCTGCGCGGCGACGACGGCATCTTCAGTTTCCCGATCTTCGACGGCGACCGGCTGCGGCTCAACCCGCGCCTGGCCGCGGCCGGGCTCCTGGCGCACGCGGAGGGCCGGCCGTGAACCGCATCCCCGCGATCGTCCTCCGCAGCGACGACGGCTCGATGAGGTTGGTTCCCATGGCCGACGAAGCCGAAGCGACCCGCGCAGCGCCCCCCGACACCAGCCTGTTGTCCGGCCCGGTCTATCCGCCCGCGCGGCCCAACGGCGGCCACACCATGCTCTTGGCCCTGGTGACCGTGCTCCTGGCCGTGGTCTCGGCGGGCGTGGCCTATCTCTATGCCAAGTGGGAGGACTACAAGGCCACCCAGGCGGTATCGCTGGGGCCCGTGGAAAACGCCCTGTCGATGCCGGTCGAGATCGACATGAGCCTCAAGGAGCGCAAGACGTTCTCGATGGAGACGGCCGGCGAGTACGGCGAGCTCGTGCCCTTGGAAGAGGGCCTCGAAGCCGTGCGCACCGGCCCCAAGTCGTGGCTGTTGATCCCGACGCAGACGGGCAGCTTTCGCCTCTTGGGCTACACCGCCCTGCGCAACCGGCCGACGCCCTACCAGGTAACCGTGGTCAAGGTCAAGGAAGCGACCGCCAAGAGAGACAAACCATGAGACGCTGGCCGTGGCTCGTGCTCGCCTTACCGCTCGTCGTGGTGCCCGCGCAGCAGGCACGCACCGTACCCGCCGGCTCGTCGCTCCGTGCCGGCGTGCAGTCGCGGCCGGTCACGGCCGGCCTGCATTGCAGCCGGACTAGCGCCCTGGCTGCAGTCCCGGCAGCCGTGGCGGCGGCGCCCGAGCCGGCGGTCGCTCCCGCCCGGACCAAGGCGCCCGAGCCGGCCGCGCCCTCGGACCGGCAGCCGCGCGTGGCCGACGCCGAGACCTTCCGCGCCACCGAGGCCCTGGACACGGCCGGCTTCCCGCTGGCGGCTCCCCTGGCCTCCAGCACCGTCCGCATCCCGAGCCAAAGCGGGCGCAGCTGCAGCGGCGGCGGCGGCTATCATTACGGGGACGGACGCAGAGGCGCGTTCGCAGTCTTCAGAAGGAGGTAAGTGCCATGAGATACGCCATTGCCATCGCCCTGGCGGCCCTGGTCGTGGGACCGGCCGGCAGCGGGCACCCGCCCGAGCGCATCGCCATTCCGCCCGACTTCGGCCGGGTGTTTAACGGCCGTTCCCGCGAAGTCGTGGACTTCGAGCTGCAGCGCCGCCAGCGCGTGATCGCCGAGGACGTGGTGATCCCCGGCAAGGAGATCGTCGTGCGCACGCCCGACCGGGTGATCCGGCAAGAGCGGGTGGTCGAGGAGCTGGTCGAGGTGCCCGTGGTCCGCGTGGCGCCGGTGGTGCTTGAAGTTCCGACGTTCTGCTTCCACGACTTCGCCGTGCCGTCGTTCTTCTCGGCGCGCAGCTTCGACTTCCGCGAGCGGTCCTTCCGCGAGCGCGAGCGCCGGGAGCGGTTCGAGTTCCGGGAGCGGTTCGAGTTCCGCGAGAGCTCGTCCTTCCGCGAGAGCAGCCGTTTCGGCGGCCGGGGCGGCTTCTTCGGTGGCTTGGGTGGGCGCGGCGGCTTCGGTGGCCGGCGCGGTTATTGACTGGGCGGCCTACGCGAGGGGATGCGGCGGCCCAGGTGAGTAACCGTGCCCCCGCCGGGAGCAGGGTGCTGACGTTCCCTGTCTCCCACCCCTCGGGTAGACCTCGGGAGAAAGTATGCCATGCACCGCGTGCAAGTTCTAGCCGGCGTTCACTACGAAGGCCGGATTCATCCCGACGGCCGGCCCGTGTTGGGAGACGACGGCCAGCAGCTCTTGATCGAGTTTCGCGCGCCCGACGTGTTCGAGACCGACCAGGACCTGGCCGAGCGCTGGCCGGAGAAATTCCGCCGCGTGCACGACGTGGAGATCACGCACGGCACGCCCGTCGATCCGGTGAGCCTGGCCGCCCGGCAGGGCGCCACGCCCACCGAGACCGATCGCCCGCTGGACGGGCTGAGCGTCAAGGAGCTGCGCGCCCTGGCTGCCGAGCAGGAAGTCGAGGTGGCCGACAACGCCAACCGCGAGCAGATCGTCGCCGCGCTTAGGCGGCGGGCCGCGACGAGGAAGTAAACCGTGCCGCGCACCACCAACGAGGCCGTGAAGGGCATCCTGGGCAGCAACTGGAACGGCACCAGCTCGCTGACGCCGTTCGTGGCCAGCGCCTCGGCCCTGGTCGATCGCGTCGCCGACTGCGCGGTCAAGAAGGGCTACCCGCTGTCGGCCGTCGAGCTGGATCAGATCGAGACCTGGCTGGCGGCACACCTGTACTGCCAGATGGACCTGCTCTACCAGAGCAAGAACACCAACCGGGCCTCGGCCACGTTCCAGGGGCAGACGGGTCTGTCCCTGGACTCGACGCGCTACGGCCAGACGGCGATGAACCTGGATTTCTCGGGCTGCCTGTCGGCCATCGGCAAGCGGCAGTTCGCGTCGCTGGCCTGGCTGGGCAAGCCGCCCAGCCAGCAGGTTCCGGTCACGCAGAGGGACTAGAGCCATGCGGGCGACGTGCGCGGTGCCCCGCAACGTGAACCTGCTCCGGCTGCACGGGGCGCTGCTCTCGGAGCTGTCGTGTCCGGGCTGCCTGGGCTGCTTCGACTCGGCGCAGCAGGTCGAGGACGCCATCGCTCAAGAGCTGTCCTGTCCGCACTGTGGCTACTCCTTCAGGACGCTGGCCGCGAAGTACGAGGCGAAATGCCGGACCAAGAAGTTGCCTTCCTCGACCAAAAGGCCGTGATGTGGGCCTGGGTCGGCACCGACCGCTACGGACAGCCTAAGGTGCTGCCCCCCGTCGAGGTGGACGTGCGCTGGGACGACACCACCACGGAGGTCACCGATCCCCACGGCGCCGTGCGCAAGATCGACGCCGAGGTCGTGGTGGACCAGGACGTCCCCGTAAGAAGCATCATGTGGCGCGGGGCCCTGGTGGACCTCCCCGACATCCACTTAATCCCCAAGGTCGGCATCATGCAGGTGGTGAAGTTCGACAAGACGGGTGATCTCAAAGCCCGGGCCGTTTTTAGAATGGTCTTCTTGATGCGGTGGAAAGATACTCTTCCCACCATCGTGCCCGAGGGCTGAGCCATGGCCCAGGTCGAGCGCGTGCAGGCGGTCATCGACGCCCTGAAGCAAAAGGGCCTGGTGCACCCCAAGCGAATCTCGTGCATCGTGGGCTACACGCAGAACTACGCCCTGTACGTGCACGAGAACCTGCAGGCTCATCACGAAGTGGGCCAGGCGAAGTACCTGGAGCAGCCCTTCCGCCAGGGAGCCAACGAGCTGGGCCGGATGATTAAGGAGGCCGTGGCCAAGGGCGCGAGCTTGGGACAGGCACTGCTGCTGGCGGGCCTCCGCCTGCAGCGCGAGAGCCAGCAGCTGGTGCCCGTGGACACCGGAGCCCTCAAGGCCTCGGCCTTTACGCGACTGGTGGAGTGAGCCATGAGCCCGCTGTTTATCGTGCTGCTGGTCCTGTTCACGGTTACGATGTTCGTGTGGCTGTTGACGTTGCTCGGAACGGTGCCCACGAGCTACTCGCCCTGGCTGCCCTGGTTCGCGTGCCTGGTCCTGGGCACGGTCGTTTTCCTGGTCGGCACCGGCGTCTTGAAGTGAAGTGGTGTAATGCGTGCTCAACGTCTTCGCGCACTCGCCGGCGGACGTACTTCGCTGGGCCATGATCCTCTTGGGCCTGGGCGTCGATCCCGACACCGACGTGGCCGGCACCGTGGACTGGCCGATCTTCGTGGACGTGGAGCCCGACAGCCCCGACAACGTGCTGGTGGTGAGCGACACGACCTGGCAGGGCGACGGCCGCACCCAACCCGACGGCGAGACGCTCTGGCACTACGGCGTGCAGGTCAAGGTCCGCGCCTCGGGGCATCCCGACGGCTGGGCCAAGGCCCGCCAGGTGCAAGCGACGCTCGACCAGCAGGTGGCGCAGAACCTGGTGCCGATCGCCGCTGCGGTCACCGGCACGGCCGCCACCTACGTCGTGCACTCGATCTCCAAGACGGGCATCCTGGTCGTGGGCCAGGCCGTCGCCACGACGAAGAGGCACGTGTTCACCCTGAACCCGGTTATCGCCATCACCCAGCTTTCCTGAGTTCGATCGCCCGCGAGGTTTCCCACAATGGCCGCTCCTCCGGTTAGTGCCCGCGTCATCCCCTCGGGCTTCAAGATGCCCGACGGGTTCAAGACGCTGATTACGTTCGCCAACAATCCCGCCATCCAAATCTGGGAGGAGACGGTCAAGCCGGTGGGCTGGGACGGCGGCGACAAGATCGACACCACGACGATGCACAACATCACCTACCGCACGTTCGCGGCGCGGAAGCTGAAGACGATCGCCGACGGCGGGGCGACTTTCGCCTTCGACCCCGATTGCTGGACGGGCCTGCAGCAGGAGATCAACCTGGAGCAGTCGATCACGTTCACGTTCCCCGACCACAGCCAGCTCGCCGTCTGGGGCTACCTGCAGAAGTTCGAGAACCCCGACTTCAAGGAAGGCGAAATGCCCAAGGCCACGGGCACGATAGTGGCCACCAACTGGGACCCGGTCAACTTCGTGGAGGCCGGGCCGAACTACGTGCCGGCGCCCGGAACCTAAAGACCGAGGACAGCGATGAGCGACAACGGCGAGCTGATTTTCGACGACGTGGCCCTCAGAGAGTTCCACGCCAAGATCGGCGGCGAGGACTACGTGCTGGTCGAGCCCACCGAGGACGCCGCCAGGAAGTACAGAAACGCCATCAGCAGCGGGGCCAGGGCCTCGCGCGACGGCCAGGTCATCGAGATTGGCGGCGTCGCTGACTCGGAATCGGTGCTCGTGGCCGCCTGTATCTACAAGGGCACGAAGCTGGAGTGGAAGGACGGCCGCGTTGCCAATCCGCCGACGCCCCTGGCGACGGTACGATCCTGGCCCAGGCGCATCGTGCGCGTCCTGTACCAGAAGCTCGACGAGCTCCAGGGCGAGAGCCCCAAAGCCGAGGACGAGGCAAAAAACTTGCCCGCCGCCTCTGGGATCACCTCCTAGTGGCGCGCGAGTTTGGCTTGCCCCTGTCCGCCGTCATGGCCATGCCCCACCACGTCTTCCGCGCCCACGTCGCTTGGCTAGACCTGCAGTGGGAGGAGCCTACCAAGACCGAATGGTATCTCATGCAGCTGGCGGCCATGTGGTCGAGCAGCGGTCGCGTGGAGCGCTTCAAAATGCGCTTTGCCAAGAAAGTCGGGCCCGACCAGACCAGCAGCGCAGAGGTCGAGCGCATCAAGGCGGCGAAGTTCGCCCAGGTCGGCTACGTGCCGCCTGGCTCCAACGCACCCCAACCCGGAAATTTAAGTGCCGGCTGAAACCGAGCTCGAGAGCATGGTCGTGCGCTTGACCGGCGACGGCGCCGAATACATCTCCATGCTCGAGCGCGCCCAGGAAGCAACCAGCCGCTTCGTCGAGAAAGTGACGCGCGCCCTGGAGGCCATTGGCATCGAGAAGTTCCTGCACTCGGCGGTCGAGGCGTTTTCCGGCCGGGAACAGGGCATGATTCGCTTGAACGCCGTCCTGCAGACGAGCGGCCAGAACGTGCAGGCCTTGACCGAGGATTACAACAAGTTCTCGGCGGCGATCGCCCACCACACCATGGCGTCGGCCGGCGACGTGAAGCAGCTCCTGGCCACCGCCGGCACCTACGGCCTGTACGGCGAGCGGGCCCAGCAGGCGACCGAGGACGCCATCAAGTTCGGCGAGGCCACGGGTGCCGGTGCCGAGGCCGCCCTGCGCGTCACGCAAGCACTGGAAAAGGGCAACGTGCAGCTGGCCATGCGCATGTCGCGTCACATGGCACCTCAATTAAGGGAGGCCAAGACTCCCGAGGAGTTTCAGGCCAAGTTCCAGGAGCTGATCGCCCAGGGCTCGATCATGGCCGAAGAAAAGTCCAAGTCCTTGGAGGGTCAGCTCCACCACCTCTCTACCGCCTGGAAATCGCTCAAGGCCGACCTGGGTGCCGTCGTGGCCGAGGGCTTAAAGCCGGTCATCAAGGGCTTCGAGCTGTTCGTCCAGTGGTTGAAAACTGCCTCGCCCGAGGCCAAGCGCACGGTCGTGGCCATCGCCGCCGTCGGCGCGGGCTTGCTGGCCCTGGGCCCGGCTTGGTCCGTCTTGAAGGTCGTGCTGGCGCCGCTCGGTTCGCTCTTTGGTATGTTGCTTTCCCCCGGCGGCCTGCTCGTGGGCGGCGTGGCTGCGGCCACGGGAGCGGTGCTCTATTTCAGCGGTGCCGGCGGCAAGGCGCTGGAGTGGCTCGGCACCAAGTGGGACGAGCTCAAGACCGATGCCCAGAAGGGCATCAAGGGCATCGGCGACGCCATGAAGGCCGGCGACATGCAGCTCGCCTTCGACATCGCCTGGACGCAGATTCAACTCACGTTTCACAAGGCCACCAAGGAGATACAGAAATTCTGGATCGACTTCACCACTGGCCTGAAGGTGATTTGGGCCGACGTGGTCGCTTTCCTGCAAAGGCTGTGGACGGAGTTCGTGTTCGGGCTGCAGAAGTCCATTTCCGTCGCCCAGCTGGCCTGGGCCGGCGTGCGTCGGGCCTTCGGCGGCAGCGCCGAACAGTTCGAGAGAGACCTGGGCGCGGCGGCCGAACGCCTGGCCGAGGCGGACAAGGATCGCGCCCGCCACCACGACGAGATCGAGGCCGACCGCCAGAAGGCGCAGGCCGACGCCTTCCGGCGCCAGAACGAGCAGCTCGATGCACTGGAAAATAAGCTCAAGGACCTGGAGAAGAAGCGCGACGCGCTCGTGGCCAAGGCTGCCGACAAAGCCCTGGACGCGGAGCGCAAGCGGCAGACGGCAGCAGCGCCGATCCACGTCAAGGCCGATCTGAAATTCGACGCCGTTGCCTTTCACTCGGTCGAGGCCATGGCGCGGGTCGCCTCTTTTGCCGCACTCATGGCGGGCGGCGCCCCAGGGGAACACGCCATCGCCGGAGAGCAGCTGGCCGTTCAGAAGGAAATGCGCGACCACCTGCGCAACATGGACCAGGGAGGCGGCGGCTTCGCTCCGGCCGAAATCGGGTAAACGACCATGGTGTGCGCTCTCAGACCCGGACAGCGAACCTGGCGCGGCTCGCGCGACAGCGAGGGGCACCGCTCCTACTGGATCAAGTTCCGCGTCTGGAGCGACGCCGCCGACGGCCCGGCCAACGTCCTGCAGACGCCCGGCCTGCCCCTGCCCGGGGCCTGGTGGCTGGTCGACAACGACGTCGATCTGTGGGCCTGGGTGCGGCCCGACACGAACATCAACCCCGTGCCGCCCGAGCCCGAGACGCTGGCTCAGGGTCCGTCGGGCGGGGCCGGCATGGAGTGGGACGTCGAGGTCCTCTGCTCCACCAAGCCGCCCGAACGGAACAGCGGGCACGCCCAGCGCTGCCAGGACGTGACCATCCAGGACCCGCTCCTGGAGCCGCCCAAAATCTCCGGCACGTTCGTCAAGTATTCTCAGGAGCGGGCCTACGACATGAACGGGAAAAGAATTTGCAACTCGGCTTTCGAGCTCTTGCGCGGCCCGCAGGTGGAGTTCGACTCCAACCGGCAGACGGTGAAGATCGACCAGAACATCCTGGACATCAACATTCCCCTGTTGCAGTCGATGGTGAATACCTTGAACGTCGCGCCCCTGTGGGGTTGTCCGGCGCGCACCGTCAAGCTGGAGCCGCCGACCTGGGAGCGGCGCTTTTACGGCGCCTGCTACAAGTATTTCAATCGCGTCCTGGAGTTTACCGTGTCCGCCGACTTCGACAGGGACAACCTCGACGAGGGCACCAAGTGCGTGCGCGGCTACTGGGCCAAGAACATCCAGCCGCCCACTCCGGCCGTACGCGCCACCGTCACCGTCGACGGCAGCGGCGGCGTGAACGGCTTCACGATTTTCGACGGCCCGGCCTCGGGCCTGCCCAAGAGTTCCGTGCTGGGCTTCCTGGTCGACGGGGGCGGGCACAACGCCATCGTGCAAGTGATGACCGATCCGGCCGGCGCCGTGCAGATTCCCGGCATCTTCGGCATTTACTTGAAAGGAACCGGCTACACGGCGGGCGTCTACACGTTCCTGCCATCGAAAGCGGACCAGTGGGCGGTGACCTTGGACGATCCCGACGTTACGGCCTCGATTCCCGACCTGAACAGCACCTCGAATTACCAGCAATTCGTCGATCGCAACGGCAACGCCACCAAGTGCACGCTCGACGGGCTCGGTTATCCCGCCTACTGCTACGATTCGACGCTGACGCGCGGGCCGGGCAAGATCCACGTGGCGGCATATCCGGCCAGCGACTTCACCCTGCTCGGCATCCCCCTGTCGCTGTGAGGCAGACATGGCCAACGAAATCACGCTGCGCAGCAGCTTGCAAATCCGCCAGGGATCGCTCTTTTACCAGAGCCAACCCTCGGGCTTCAACGCCAACATGGCCGGCAGCCGCGGGCCCTCGCCCGGCTACCTGACCGCCAAGCAGCCGGGCACGCCCGTGGACCTGTCGCAGCTGGCCAAGCTGGGCGGCTGGGCCGTGATCTACAACATGGACCCGGCCGACGGCCGCACGTCGTTTCTGGAGGTCTGCGTGTACGACCCCGACACCAACGAGCTCTATCCCTTCGCCGAGCTCTTGCCGGGCGAGAATTTCCCGATTAGGCTGTCGCGATACCTGGGCTCGGAGTTCGGACTGCACACCGGCACCGGGCCGACCGGCAGCGGCGTCAAGCTGTACTTGAAGGGCGTGGGTGCCGACGTGGGCGCGCGCGTGGACGCCTTCGATGCCTAGCCGCGACCCTCGAGCGAACCGAATCGCGTGAGCGCAGCCGTTTCCTGGGACCGAACCGAAGAAGAAGAGCGCAGCCGTCTTGGGGGAGCGAACCGAAATCCAGGAGCGCAGCCGTGAAAGCCCGCATCACCGTCGTGGAGACGATCGCCCACGTCGGCATGGACCTGGGCTTTACCAGTCCCACCGGCGTCGAGGCGCGCTGGTGGCGGCCGGTGGCATCGGCCGAGCAGGTCTACCAGCGCCGGCTGATGGCCGGCCCGAGCTGGCAGCCGCTCGACAGCGGCTGGATCGAGCAGGTGGGCATGGTCGTCGTCGAGAACGTCGAGGGCCACGGCCTGCAGGTCATTCCCACGCCCGAAGAGAAAGCCGCCATCGCTGCCCGCGTGGTCGAGCTGGGCCTGATGGGCGACGAGGGCGACTGCCGCGACTTCGCCTGCGTGCTGCCGGGCGAGCACCTGCGCCTGCAGCCGACGCAGCCCGTGCACTTGCGCTGCCGCGCGGGCGAGGCCCGGGTCGTGGTCACGGTGTACCCGCGATGACGCACTTCTACCTGACCGAGCAGGACGTGGCCGAGCTCAAGGGCCTGCTCCGCGCCATGCGGAACACCAAGCAGACCACGCAGCAGCGGCCGGACGTGCCGCCCCAGATCACCACGACGCCGGAAGTGTACGTGGCGCTGACGCCCAAGAGCGGCATCCCGGGGAGGACCAGCGGCCCGGCGGAGACGGGCACCGGCACCGGCACCGGGCCCGATTACGGTGACATACCCGGTTCGGCCGACTGCGACGTGTGGCAGCACCAGGTCGGCATCATGATGCCGGCGGCCCGCGGCAAGGTCACGGTCTATAACTTTGCCGAGGGCACGATCGGCGGCAACCTGTGGATCCTGGTGGAGCGCGACAAGTTCGGGACGTGGTGGCCCGCCGGGCAGATCACCGGCGGTGGCGGAGTTGGCGGTGCCATCGAGGTCGCGGATTCGACCGGATCGCCGGATTACTTCAATGTCAGCAAGCTCATTTTCGAGGGACCGGCGAAGCTGACGCAGCCGGCGGCGGGACAGGCAGAGCTCGGCGTCTTTGCGACTTCCGGCGCCGGTCACAAGACTGGACTGGTTCCCGATCCCGGCTCCACGGACAAAGTTGCCCGGATACTTACCGAGCACGCGGTCTGGAGACGCATCTCCAGCGCGGGCATGTCCAACCCAGGCAGTGGCGGCACGCTCGCGGTCGGGGACGTGGCGTGGAACACGCTCGACTGGGACCTGGAAAGCTACTACAGCACCAGCACCACGTTCGTCGTCCCCAGCGATGGATATTACCGGGCCTCTGCGAACGTGTGGGGCGCAACCCCTCCCGGCGCCGCCGGCGAAATTCACCAACTCGGGATTCTGCTGGCGGGAGTTCTTTCGGCTCTATGCCAGTCCACGGACCCGGCATTCAGCGCCGGAGACGCTAGATATGCTATTTTCGCCCTTTCCTGCAGTCTCGCGTTCAAGGCCACGGCAGGCAATGCCGTCAAAGCGCACTACTACACCTACACGGGCGGCGGACACGCGGTGCACGGCGGCAACTTCACTATCGAAAAGATCGAACCTGCGTCGTGATGCCAATGCTCCTAGGCGACAAGGTCCGCGACGCCCTGGAACTGGCCGGCATCGACGAGGCCTTAGTGTCGCGCCTGATGGGCCAAGACTGCTGCTGCGAGGAGCGGCGGCGGAAGCTGAACGTGCTGGGTCGCTGGGCCGAGCGCGTCGTGCGCGGCAACCTGCACCGGGCCGAGGACTACTTGCGGAGGCTCCTGACATGAACAAGCCGCTGCGCTGGGTTTACGGCGTGACGACGGTGCCCGAGCGGCGGGCCGACCTCTTGCCGAGGACGCTGGTGTCGCTGGATCGGGCCGGCTTTCCCTCGCCGCGCATCTTCGTCGACGGCTGCGCCGACGCCGGCCTCTATTCGTCCCACCAGGCCACGCTCCGGCCGCCGCCCGCTCTGGGCGTCTACGGCAACTGGATCATGTCGGCCTGGGAGCTCTACATCCGGGAGCCGGCGGGCAGCTACTACGCCCTGTTCCAGGACGACGTGCTGGCCTACCGCAACCTGCGCCCGTACCTGGAGAAGACGCTCGACCCGGAGGCCCGGCGCTACTACAACCTCTATGCCTATCCCGACAACGAAATCCTGGCCCACGGCCAGGTCGGCTGGCATCCATCCAACGGCCGCGGCCTCGGTGCCCTGGGCCTGGTCTTTTCGCGCGAGGCCCTGATGGCGCTCCTGAGCTCGACGCACCTGGCCAGGAAACCGGCCTGCGTCAACCGCGGCAAGACGCACGCCGACGGCGGCGTGGTCGAGGCCATGGAGGTGGAGATGTCCCAGCGGGAATGCGGCCCGTTCAAGGAGACCGTGCACTATCCGACCTTGCTTTACCATGCCGGCACGCTGTCTACTCAAACGATGAAGTTCGGCAACCCGCGCCTGTGGGGCCCCCGCAGCGTGGCCGGCTCCTGGCGCGGCGAGGACTTCGACGCCATGGAGCTGCTGGCCCAGCCGGCGGGAACGAGCGAACCGGGATAGGTGAGCGCAGCCGTTTTGGGGGAGAGAACCGAAGTACGGGAGCGCAGCCGATCGCCGGGAGCGAACCGAAATGGTTGAGCGCAGCCGTGGAGTGCGAGCGAACCGTCATCGACGAGCGCAGCCGAGATGTTGGAGCGAACCGAACCCAGGGAGCGCAGCCGGCAGGCCCGAGTGAACCGTGGCATCAGAGCGCAGCCGTATCGCACGACTGAACCGTATAGCAAGAGCGCAGCCATAATGGCGGACCGAACCGTGGTAGTTGAGCGCAGCCGTTCCTGGTGAGCGAACCGAGTCACCGGAGCGCAGCCGTGCGAGCCGAGCGAACCGAA